>Ga0302308_10002238_pt1 | contig 15649 bp, 13 predicted proteins | sample III_Palsa_E3_3_FD_200531 | JGI IMG/M metagenome (GOLD analysis project Ga0302308, IMG submission 200531) | Peat permafrost microbial communities from Stordalen Mire near Abisko, Sweden - III_Palsa_E3_3 | ecosystem: Environmental > Terrestrial > Soil > Palsa > Peat permafrost | place: Sweden... | reverse complement strand
GCTTGATCTTCTGCGCGATTTCGTCGGCGCTATCGGTGAGGTTGATGCGGCTTTGATCCGAGGGATCGGATTTCGACATCTTCTTGGTGCCGTCGCGCAGACTCATCACGCGCGCGACCGTGCCCGGGATCAGCGGTTCGATCCGTGGGAAGAAATCCACCTCGTAATCATGGTTGAATTTCTGCGCGATGTCGTTGGCGAGTTCGAGATGCTGACGCTGATCGTCGCCTACCGGCACCCGGGTCGCGTGATAGGCCAGGATGTCGGCGGCCATCAGGTTGGGATAGACATACAAACCCGCCGAGGCGTTTTCGCGGTCGGATCCGGCCTTGTCCTTGAATTGGGTCATCCGGTTGAGCCAGCCGAGACGCGCGACGCAGTTGAAGATCCACGCCAGCCGCGCATGGGCCGGAACCGCCGACTGATGGAAGAGCACATGCTTTTTGGGGTCGACCCCGGAGGCGATGATCGATGCCGCCATCTCGCGAGTGCGGGCGCGTAACTGCGCCGGCTCCTGCCACGTGGTGAGCGCGTGCAGATCGACTACGCAATACAGGCACTCGTTCCCATCCTGCAGCGCCACCCAGTTGCGGATGGCGCCCAGATAGTTGCCCAAAGTCGGAATGCCCGAAGGCTGAATACCGGAAAAAACACGTTGCATGGCGTCTGTTGTCGGAGAGAAAGGGTAAGCAAGTCAAGGTGGAGCAGCTAGTCTCTGGGGATTCGCAGGTAGGCGAGACGCTTGGCTTCCTTGCGCCCGCGCGCGACCGAATCGAGCACCAGCCCGCACACCACCGACAGGCAGGCGATCAGCACCAGACCGGTGGCGAGCACCGCGGTGGGCAGGCGCGGCACTAGGCCGGTCTTGGCGTATTCCAGCACCACCGGTAGCCCGAAGCCCAAACCCGACAGCAACAACGCTAGCCCGATCAGGCCGAAAAATGCCCACGGGCGCTCATCCTTCACCAAAATCAAAATGCTGCGGAGAATCCTCAAACCATCCGAATAGGTGTGCAATTTCGAGCTGCTGCCGGGCGGACGGGCGCAGTACGGCACGCTGAACTCGCCGAGCGGCATTGCGAGCGACAGCGCATGCACGGTGAACTCGGTCTCGGTTTCGAACCCCGCCGACAAAGCCGGGAAACTTTTCACGAAGCGCCGGCTGAAGACCCGGTAGCCTGAGAGCATGTCGGTGATCCGGTTGCCGAATACGGCGCGCACCAGCGAAGTCAGCAGCCAGTTGCCGGATCGGTGAAATCGCCGGTAGGAAGCCTGGTCGCCGGTATCGGACCTGATGCCGGTGACCATGTCGAGGCGTTCCTGTTCCAGCAGCGCCACCATCGCGGGGGCTGATGTGGCGTCGTAGGTGCCGTCGCCATCGACCAGCACATAGATGTCGGCCTCGATATCGGCGAACATGCGCCGCACTACGTAGCCTTTGCCCTGCAACGGCTCGCTGCGCACGATGGCACCCGCGGCGGTCGCGATCTGCGCTGTCTGATCCGACGAGTTGTTGTCGTAGACGAAGATTTTTGCATCCGGCAGCGAGGTGCTGAAATTCGCGACCACTTCGGCGATCGATGCCGCTTCGTTGTAGCAAGGAATAAGAATTGCTACTTTCGGTTGCGTGATTGCGGGTTGCATGATTGCGTGCGCGACCGGTTTATTGTTTGGGCAGCGGCATCGGGAGGAACCAGCCGCTGCCGCCGGGCCAGACAACCGGAGAATAATTCGGGTTGGCGTGCCATTTGACCATTTCATAACGCCATTTGGGGCCGCGGATGAAGGACTCGGCGGGGTGAAGGTATGCGTCGGCGCTGACGAGGCTTAGCCAGGCCACAATGCCGATGGCGATCTTGGCGCGGACACCACCGCCGCCGGCCGCGACGGCGACCAGAGCCCAGGCCAGCAGCACTTGCGGCACAAAGGCGTAACGCCCACCGATGTGGGGTTCGACGAAGGAGTTAGAGGGGTGCAGGGCGCCGTAATAAGACACCAACGTTACCAGCCCGCAGGCCAGAAACAGCCACCAGCTCTCTTTCGGACCCTTGGCGAGCAATACCGCGAGCAGCGCGAGCGTGAACATTATCGCGATCACCACCGCTATCGGCAATAACCCGTGATCCAGCGCCGCGTGCAGCCAGGTTACGGTGGGCTGCGACGCATCGAAGCTCACAAGTGGCAACAGCAGGTTTTTGGCGAAGATCGTGGCCAGGATCAACTTCGTGTCGCTCCCCCCGCGCCCTGGCTGATGATAGTAGAATCCGAACAGTTGGATCGCGGCGGCGGACGCGAGCACCAAGGTCTGGATCAGACGGCCGCGAGTGCGTTCGATCAGAGCGCGGATGGCGAATAGCGGCAGTAGCATGATGGCGACCAGGCCGTAGAGCGGTGCCAGGAATAGCACGATGCGGCGGAAGATCTCGCGGCCGCCGGTTTCTACCTGGGTCGCGAGGATCAACGCGGCGCTGAGGGCCAGAAAAAACTGGCTGTGCAGGGTGTTCAACCATACTTCCTCGGCCGACGGGGCGGCCACCAGCAACCATAGGCAGGCGGTGAGCGCGAGCCTTGGGCGCAGCCAGGGATCCCGGCTGGTCAGCAGGAGAAGGGCAGGGACAATTTGGGGGATGAAGGCAAATACCAATGTGACGCGCGGCGCATAATCCAGCGGTACCAGATGGCGCGCTGCTACCGACGCCAGGTTGGCGCCGAGATTCATGTAGCCACCGAAGGCGTAGAGTAGTGCTTTCGGCCAAGGGGCAAACGCCGCGTAGAAATAGAATACCCGCGCTTCTTCCGCCCAGAACCGTCCCTGGAAGACCACTCGTGGCATCCGGTAAACCGTGAGTATCAGGAACAGAACCAGCAACACCCACCGGTCACGGGCACGGCTGGGAGCGGCCGTCCACTGCGCGGCGCGGGAAAAACCGGAGCGGATGGCGGGGAAAGGTAGGCTGGATGGCATTCTTGGCCTCATTGGTGCAACGTCGAAATCACACGAAATCATTGGAGTCTCACCATTTCGCGCCGCGGGTATCGCTTCGGGCAGAAACTAGCCAAACCGCTTTGGCTTGACCACCCACCAGCTTGACCGTGCGTCGCCCGGGAGCTATCGGGCCTATTGCGCAACCGTAATCTCCCCATTCTTCAAGGTCGACAAATTGGCAGAGCCGACGCTTCCCGCCGATTTCGGGTCTCGAGCCGCCAAGTATATTTCCGCGCGGAATATGGCGTGGGCGTTGCTGGCAGTGGTTATGGTCGCGTGGGGTGGGGCGTTGCAGGCCTGGTTTGCCAACGACGATTTCCTTTGGCTCGACGTTTCCCACCTGCGCCAGGTCGCGGCGAGTTTCGTCGGGTCCGCCGGAGTCATGAACGCTTTCCGTCCGATCGTCCGGGTGTCGTTCCTGATCGATTGGTTCTTATTCGGCGATCAGGCGGCGAGTTGGCACCTGGTCAATCTGGCGTTGCATCAGGCCTGCGCGTGGCTGTTCTGGTTGCTGGTATCGCGATGGCTGGGGGCATGGCCGGCTGCGCTCGCGGCGCTGTTGTTCGCGGCGTCGCCGTTACTGCAGGAGAATGTGATTTGGATTTCCGGCCGTAGCGGGATGCTCGGTTGCCTGTTCGGTCTGATCTCTCTGCTGTGTTTCGTGCGATATTTGCGGGCGCCGAATGCGCGATGGCTGGTGGCGCTGATCGCCGCCGACCTTGCCGCATTGGCATCGTATGAGGCGATGATCGTGTTGCCGCTGTTTCATCTGGGCATCGCATTTCGAACCGCCGGCGGGTCGCCTCGGCGAATGTGCTGGCGGCCCTTGGCGTGGCTGATCGCGGCACATGTGATGTTAGCCGTATATCGCCGCCTTGTGTTGGGCAGCCATATTTCTTACGAATTCCGGCCGATATCGGTCCAAGGTTTGGCCGATCTTGCGCGTGATTACCGGCCCTTTCTGCATCAGCTGCAAGTTCCCCTGAGAGTTTTGCTGGTGAGCGCGGTGGCGCTGTTCGCCCGCCGAAACCGCGATCTCGCGAGCGCCGCGTTATGGGTTTTGTCGGGTGTGCTGCTGGTGATGCTGCCGTTTGTCATGTTCCAAGGCGTAGCCTCGAGGTATTTTTATCTCGCCATGTTGGGCGTTGCCCTGTTACTGGTCGTTCTGATCCAGGCCATTGCGCGTCTGCTTCCGCGCGGGGTGGGTTTTGGATTTACCCTGCTGATTGTTGCTGTGCTGCTGGTGCGTGAAATCGGTCGGGCCGAGGCGGAAACCGCGGATTGGGTGGCGGCCGGACGGTTGGGGCAGGACCTCATCGCGAAAATTGCCGCTGTTGATCCCAATCCCGATCCCAACGCGCTGCACGTCGTATTGAACCTGCCTGTGCTGGACGGCGACGGCGAATTGTTCTTCACCTATCCCGATCGCGCCATCCGGCGCTTCTCGCGCCTGCCGTTCGACGCCCTGCTCGGTGGTCATCAGATCGTGCGCCTCGCCGGCGGGGCCGAGTTGACCTATCTGCGCAAAACCATCGCCGTGGAAGATCAGTGGCGCGCGAGCCAGCAGATGCCGCCGCTAACCTGCCTGGATACTGAACTCGCCGCCGCATCCACCCCCGCGATGTTCCTGCATGACGCTAGTCGATGCGGGTTGGATGTGCTGAGCGTGAAGAACGGCGAAGTGCAGCGCGCGAGTATGAGTGAATTCTGGGCTTGGTATCAACAGAAGACGCCGAAAGGATGATCGTAGGGACAGTCAAGGGATAGAATTCTTCTTTTTGTGAACAAAAAGAAGCAAAAAAACTTTGTCACTTTTGGGGCGGTGTCACGATATCCAACGCCAGAGACTCGGCCACTTCAATGCCGTCCACGGCGGCGGATAGTATGCCGCCTGCATAACCGGCACCCTCCCCGGCGGGATAAATGCCGCGCGTGTTCAAACTTTGGAAACTCGCATCGCGCCTGATCCGGATCGGCGAGGAGGTGCGCGTCTCCACACCGGTGAATACCGCATCCGCCATGGCAAATCCTTTGATCTGGCGATCGAATATCGGCATCGCTTCGCGTATCGCCTGGATCACGAAACCAGGTAGTAATGGCGCCAAATCCGCCGGGACCACTCCGGGCGTGTAGGAAGGTTCCACCGAACCCAATCCGGTGGATGCGCGACCTGCCAGGAAATCTCCCACCATTTGCGCCGGTGCGCGATAGTTCTCGCCACCGGCGGCAAAAGCGCGTGCCTCGAACTCCCGCTGCAACGCCACGCCTGCCAACACACCACCGGGATAATCGCTGGGCTCGATCCCTACTACGATCGCAGCATTGGCATTGCGCTCCGCGCGGGAATATTGGCTCATCCCGTTGGTTACTACGCGGCCTTCCTCGGACGCGGCGGCGACCACGGTGCCCCCGGGGCACATGCAGAAACTGTAGACCGAGCGGCCGTTTTTCGCGTGATGCACCAGTTTGTAATCGGCGGCGCCCAATTTTTTATTGCCTGCCTCCGCACCGAAACGCGCTCGATCGATGATGGATTGGGGATGCTCCACCCGCAGCCCGACCGAAAAGGCCTTGGCCTCGGCGTAAACCCCGCGTTTCAGCAGCATCGCGAACGTATCCCGCGCGCTGTGCCCGATCGCGAGGATCGCATGGTTGGTCGACAGGCGCTCGCCATTATCCAGGATCAATGCTTCGAGCCGCCGTTCCTCGTTGTTGTGGCTGATCTCGAGGTCTGCCACGCGGGTTTCGAACCGGTATTCCCCGCCGAGTGCGAGGATGGTCTCGCGCATGCTTTCGACCATGGTGACCAGGCGAAATGTGCCGATGTGTGGTTTGCTGTTCCAGAGGATTTCTTCCGGCGCTCCCGCGCGGACGAATTCTTCGAGAACCTTGCGGCCGAGATGGCGAGGGTCCTTGATTTGGCTGTAGAGTTTCCCGTCCGAGAATGTGCCGGCGCCGCCTTCACCGAACTGCACGTTGCTTTCCGGGGTAAGGATATTCTTGCGCCACAGCCGGAAGGTGTCTTTGGTGCGCTCGCGCACGATCTTGCCGCGTTCGAGGATGATGGGCCGGAAGCCCATTTGCGCCAGGATCAAACCGGCCATCAGGCCGCACGGGCCGGCGCCGATTACCACGGGTCGGTTGGGTGAATTTTCCGGTGCGCGGGCGACGAATTGATAGCGCGTATCCGGCGCCGGTCCGAGGTGCCGATCGCCGGGATGCCGTCGCAGGAGTGCCGCTTCGTCCTTGACCGCGAAATCGATGGTATAAATTAGCAGGATCGCAGTACGTTTCCGCGCATCATGTCCACGCCGTATAATTTGCCAACTCAGTAGGTCGGTTTTTGCGATGTGGAGTCGCTGAAGCAGTGCCGGTTCAAGTGCCTCATCGGGGTGGTTCAGCGGCAGTTTCAATTCTGTCAGTCGGAGCATGGCCACGTCAAACTGACAAAAGTTTTTTGGTTCTTTTTTTCAAAAAAGAACACTTCCTACTGCTTATTCTGCGCGAATTTCACCGCTTCTTCCGCCGCCCTGAACAGTGCTCGCGCCTTTTGCCGGGTTTCCTCGTATTCGCTTTCCGGGTTGCTATCGGCCACCACGCCGCATCCCGCCTGGACGTACATATGTCCGTCCTTGACCAGGGCGGTACGCAGTCCGATGCAGGTATCCATTGTGCCGCCCGCGGCAAAGTATCCGATGCAGCCTGCGTAGATCCCGCGTCGGTTGGGTTCCAGCTCCTCGATGATTTCCATCGCGCGAATTTTCGGCGCGCCGGTTAGTGTACCGGCCGGGAAGCCTGCTACCAGGGCATCCAAAGCGTCAAGTCCTGGTTTGATTGTGCCCTGCACGGTCGAGGAGATGTGCATTACGTGGCTGAAGCGCTCGATCGCGAAGCTCGCAGTGACTTTGACCGAGCCCAATTCCGCGACCCGTCCGACGTCGTTGCGTCCCAGGTCGAGCAGCATCAGATGTTCGGCGCGTTCCTTCGGATCGGCGAGCAGGCCCGCTTCGAGCTCGAGATCTTCCTCGCGGGTGGCGCCGCGCGGGCGGGTTCCGGCGAGCGGCCGCAGGGTCACCACGCCGTCGCGCAGGCGCACCAGGATTTCCGGGCTGCTGCCGACGATCGCGTAGCCACCGAAGTCGAGAAAAAACAGGAACGGCGCAGGGTTGATCCGGCGTAGCGCGCGATAGAGCGCGAACGGTGGCAGCCTGAAGGGTGCGGTGAAGCGCTGGCTCGGCACGATCTGGAATGCGTCGCCGGCGGCGATGTATTCCTTCATCTTCAGAACCATGGCGATGAAGTCCGGCTTGGTCACGTTCGAGCTCGGCTCGGGCATTGATGCCTGGCCGCCGCTGCCGAGCGGGGGCACCGGCAGGGCATAATCCAAAGCGGTCTCGGCCGCGGCCAGCCGAGCCTGGGCGTGATCCCAGGCGCCGGCGGCATCCACGCCGGCGCTCGCATAGCAAGGCGCGATCAGATGTAGTTCGTCGCGCACGTGATCGAACACCGCGTAGATGCTCGGCCGGGTCAGCACCGCGTCGGGTAGACCCATATCGTCGGGCGCCAGGTTGGGCAGATCCTCCATCAGCCGGACCATGTCGTAGCCGAGATAGCCGACTAGGCCACCGGCCATCGGCGGCAGCTCGGCCGGGACTTCGAGCCGCGCGCCGTCGATCGCTGCACGCAAACTCGTGAGTGCGGGCCGGGGATCTTCCACGAACTCGCCGCCCGATAGCGCATTCGCGTTGACGCTCACTTTGCCGTCCTGGCAGCGCCAGATCAGATCGGGCGCGAAACCGATTACGGAATAGCGTCCGCGCGCCGCACCGCCCTCGATGCTTTCGAGCAAGAACGAATTCGGCTTGCCGTGCGCGAGCTTCAGGAAGGCCGCGACCGGGGTTTCCAGATCGGCGACCCGCACCCGCCACGCCAGCGTGCCTTTGCCAAGATCATAGCGGGCGGCAAAGGCGTCGAAATCTGGCGAACGGGAGGTCATCGAACGTGGACTTTACTGAACGGCGGTGTTGAGGAGATTCTGGTTCACCGAAATCTTAGCCGCACTGCGCAGCGCATCGGTGTAGGTGTTTTCGATATCGGCTCGCGTCGACTGCGCCAATTGCGACCTGAGCTTGTCCCAGTCGATTGGATCGGAGCTGCGCGCCGGCGTGGTGATGTTGGTCAATTGCGCGACCGCGAAACCGTCGTTGGTTTCCACCATGGTGGTTTCGCCCTTGGCCGCCGCGAAAATCGGATCGACGATTTGCGGCGGCGCGTTGGCAGGCGAGCCGTTGCGATCGAACGGGCTGCTGTGGATCACGGGCAGCGCACCGGCGGCCGTCGCGATGTTCTGCCCACCCTGCACCGCGGTCAGCAACTGTGCCGCGGCGATTTCGGCTTCGTGGCGGCGCTGATTATCGATCCAGTCGCTGCGGACTTGGGCTTCGGCGTCCTGGAAGGATTTGTGCGCGGGAGGGGTGATCGATTCTACGGTCATCGCGTAGAACGCCGAAGCAGCGCCATTCTTACCGGGAACTTCCTTGAACTCCGCGGGCTGGCCTGCGGTTTCCGAAAACGCGTCGGCGAGGATTGCCGCGCGCAGATCGCCCGACGCCGGGATTGGTGCCTGGGTCCCTTCGAGTGTTACTCCGTTGCCATCAAGTGTGCCCTCGGCGGCGGCGGCGCCAATACCCGACGGCACCTGGTCGAGATCGCTGCTCGCACCGATCGCGTCTTCCAGTTTGTTGGCCTGGTCATAGATCGCACTCGCCGCCTTCTCACGCGCCAGGGCGGATTTGATGCTGGCTTCGGCCTGCGCGAAGGTCACCGTGCTGGGCGGCGTGATTGCGATCACCCGCGCCACTTGCCAACCCAACCCGGCCTGCACCGGTCCGATTTGTTGGTTCACGGCGGCGGCGAACACCGCATCGGCCAGTGCCGGCACGGGGAAACCCGCTTTGGCACTGCTGTCGATCTCGACGCCACTGCCGCCGGCGGCTTGGGCCTGCTTTTGGATCGCGGTCCAATCTGGGTTCTTGTTCCACGCGGCAGCAAAGCTTTGCGCCTTGGCCTGGTCAGCGAACACCAACACCTGCACTGAGCGCTTTTCGGGTTGGACGTAGGTCGATATGTTGTTGTTGTAGACCGTTTTGGCCTCGGCGTCGGTCACAGTTTGCGAGCTCGCCAGGGTATCGGTGCTGAGCACCACGAGCTTGATCTTGCGATATTCGGGGGTCGCGAACAGCGCCAGATTATTGTCGTAGAACCGGTGCAATTGCAGATCAGTCGGGTCGGGCGGCTGCGCCTGATCGGCGCGTTTGATCAGCACCACGTCGGCGGTGCGGGTTTGCGCCTCGTAGCCGAACACGAGGTTGGTGAGTTCGGCGGGGGCACCGGCGCCCACTTCCAGGCTGTCGAGCAGCTCTGATTCCAGCAGTTGTTTCCGTACCGTCGCGATGAAGTCGTTTTCGTTCAGGTTATTTTGCGACAGCACCTGAGTGAAGGTCGCCTGATCGAACTTGCCGTTGATCTGAAACGCCTTGATCGCCCAGATCTGCTGGCGCACCGCGCCGTCGCTTACCGCCAGGCCCATGCGCCGGGCTTGGGCCTCCACCGCCGCGCTGTAGATCATCTGGCCGAGCACCTGGTTGCCCAGGTTCTTGCGGTCATTAGCCGAAAGCGTGCCACCCGCGGCCTGCGCCTCGGCCGATTTCACGGCGCGGCTGAACTCCACGCTGAACTGGGCGGGGGTAATCGCTTGCCCGTCCACGCTCGCGATATTGGTGCCGGTGCCGATCTGGCTCACCATGTCGTTCACCCCCCACAGCGCGAATACCCCGATCAGAACGACGAAGAAGACGCGGGCAACCCAAGTACTCAGAAAACGGCGAAACAGCGCGAGCATGGTCTAATCCAGCAGTGAAGGGGCGGGCGGAGGGCGAAAGGCGGGCACCATAGGGGGCTTCGGTTGAGAAGGAAAGGCGCGGGAACCGGGGGGCGCGGAACCTGTTTCCGGGCGGCCGGCGCGGCGTGACGCGAATGCTGCACTGCACGCCCAGTGCATTGCAATTTCTTGATTTTCTCCTCACACTCGGGCTCTTTTCAGGGAGATTCGGGCCATGACCATCGCGGCTATTCTGAAGATCAAGGGGCGTAATGTCGTCCACGTCGACCCCACCGCCAGCATCGCGGATGTGGCTGCGGTGCTGAGCGGCCAGAAGATCGGAGCGGTCCTGGTGCTCGACCGGGCCGGCAGTTTGCAAGGCATCCTGAGCGAGCGCGACATCGTACACGGCATCGCAGCCAATGGCGCGCGCGCGTTGGAGATGACCGCGGCACAGTTGATGACCCAGAACATCACCACCGCAACGCCGGCGACCAGAGTCGACCAGGCGATGGCGATGATGACCACGGGGCGGTTCCGCCACCTGCCGGTGGTCGACAACGGCGTGCTGGTCGGCATCATCAGTATCGGCGACGTGGTCAAGCGCCGGATCGAGGACCAGGGCCACGAAGTCGATAGTTTGAAGGCGTATGTGGCGGGCGCCGCTTAGGTCAGTGAAATCAATAGGTTGAGGCGCAAGGAAGTCTTCTTTTTGTGAACAAAAAGAAGCAAAAAAACTTTGTCAATTGGAGCGCGCCGGCTGGAGCCGGTGGGTTCCAAAGTAACAAAAGTTTTTTGCTTCTTTTTTTCAAAAAAGATGCTGCTGTGCTTCCCTTACTTAGGGGGTAGCGATGTCGTCAGTATTATCCAAACTGCCGCAAGTCGGTTGGGTTGCCGAGTTCCGCGCGTTCATTCTGCGTGGCAGCGTGGTTGACTTGGCGGTCGGCATCATCGTGGGCTCCGCGTTCACCAGCATCGTGGGCAGCCTGGTGAAGGATATATTCACGCCGGTGATCGGGATGTTGCTGGGCGGCGTCGATTTCACCAATATATTCATAACCTTGAAGGGGCCACATGAGCCGACGCTCGCGGCCGCCAAAGCCGCGGGTGCGGCCACCATGAACATTGGGGTGTTCCTGAACGAGGTGGTGAGTTTCCTGATTGTGGCCTTCGTGATTTTCTGGGTGGTGAAGCTGCTCACGCGGATGCGCATTCACAGTGTCGAAGCCGCGGCCGGTCCCACTCCGACCGAGGCGTTACTCACCGAGATCCGGGATCTTCTGAAAGCCAAACAGTCTCCCGCCGGGCCCGAGGTAGTGGAGCGAACCGAATAGCGCTCGCGCCGTTCGCGGCTCTTGCGAAGCGTTCCATCCACGCACACATGTGCGGCCGGGTGACTTTGGAGCGAGGACGCATGGGCAAGCTATTACACACGATGTTGCGGGTTTACGATTTGGATCGTTCGGTGGCGTTCTACCGCGATCAATTGGGGATGAGCGAGCTCCGCCGCAATGAAGTGCCAGGGGGTCGTTACACGCTGGTATTCATGGGTTATCCGCCCAGCGACGGCAGCCCTCCGGATCGCAGCAACGAGATCGAGCTCACCTACAATTGGGACCAGGCGGAGCCATACACGCTAGGCACTGCATTCGGTCATCTGGCGGTCGGTGTCCCGGACGTCGGGGCGACGGTGGCAACGATGCGCGAGACCGGCGTAAAGGTAACTCGCGAGCCGGGCCCAGTGAAGTTCGGCACGACGGTAATTGCGTTCGTAGAAGATCCAGACGGCTACAAGATCGAATTGATCGAACGAAAGTGACGGAAGTTTTCGTTATAATAAAGGCAAGGTTTAAGTCTTTCTTTTGTGAACAAAAAGAAGCAAAAAAACTTTGTCAATTAGGTGGTGCGGCGTCCCACCCCGATGAGCCTTGCTTTTCGGCGCCATTGCCCCATATTTTATCCCAGAGCGGGGACATCTGAGAGGCGCGATTGATGTCAGACACTTCCTTCATCGCCGCAACCGCCGGCGACCAGGGTCAGATCGCCGCCGATCGTCTCAGCGATCTGCTGCACATAACGCGCGGCGAACTCGCGGTCTCGGCCGGCCTTTCCCGAGATGCGGTAACCAAATCCGCCAGGGCCCGCACCAAGGCCACCCAATCCCGTTTGCGCGACATGGTGGAAATCCTCAACCGGGTAAGGGGTTGGGCCGGATCGCCGCCGCAAGCTTTCGCCTGGTACCGTTCTCAGCCACTGCCCTCGTTCGGCGATCAGACCGCCGAGGTCCTGGTCAAGGAGGGTCGCGCCGAGGCGGTAAAGCATTATCTCGATCGGATCGCGGTCGGCGGCTTTGCGTGGAGGCTGCAAGGCTACTATTTTTGGAATTTTAAGGGTTCTGACGCCAACCCATCTGCGGCACAGCAAACACCGATAAAGAAAAATGTGATGCCTAGCACCGTGAACACATAGGCACACAAATGTAATCTCGCCCCTACGGCCCAGCTAGTGCCGCTAGCCGCTTCGTCTTGCTTTGCATTGCCGTAGTGCAACTGAACGAGATAGGCAAAGACCATTGTAAGAACTGCGCTAACGGCGCCCATCGCAAAGAAAACCAGGGATATAATTAACTGCCGCGAACTCGCCTGAGCGTTTCCGATGAACGTCAAAATTGATACGGCAGAAGCACCATTCAATATGAACAGCAGCTTAATCCCCTCAAGGGCATATTTCATACCCTCGGTCCAATGATACGTTGCTGACTCCTCGGACACTTCGAACTCCTATTGGCAGAATTCCGTAGTCAGTATTGCGTGAAGAGCGTTGCGTACGTGTCTTATTGCGCACTCTCCGCTTTGTGACTCGAAATTACTAGCAGCGGCAGTTGCCAGTTTCAAATCAAAAGCGGGTTTGAAGTAGCTCCCGGAAGAGGACGGAAACAACAACTCCCCGCTCACCGCGACGTCGCCAAATACTCCCGCAACCCCGCCGCCAAATGCTCAAACACCCGCCTCACCTTGACACTCCCCCTCAAATCCTCATGCATGACCAGCCAAGTCTCCAGCGGCACCGCAAACTCCCTCACCAGCACCCGCACCAATTCCGGATCTCGCCGCGCAATCCCCACCTGGCACCCGCCGATCCCATATCCCGCCCGCAGCGCCGCCAGCTGCGCCAAATCACTATCCGTGCGCAGCGAGAACATCTCGCGTGTCGCCCTAATTCCAGCCTCCCCGATCGCCTTCACCGGCGCCGGATCACGATCGAATCCGATCAACCTGAATCTCCCCAAATCCCCGATCCCCGCAGGCGCCCCGTACACATCCAAGTACCGCCGGTGCGCATAGAAGCCCAGCACCGTCTCCCCCAACCGTCGCGCCACCAGCCCACTTTGTGTCGGCCGTACCATTCGCACCGCGATATCCGCATCGCGCCGCAGGAGATCCTCGGTCCGGTTCGACAGATGCAGTTCGAACGCGATCTTCGGGTGAACTGAAGCGAACTCCGCCAAAATCCTCGGCAGCACTTCCGCGCCCATGATATCGCTCGCCGTCACCCGCACCACGCCGGCGACTTCCCCCACGCTCCCCGAGGCCGCCCGTGTCATCGCCGCCGCGGCGCTCTCCATCGCCTCCGCGATCGGCACCAGCCCAAGTGCTGTTTCCGTCGCGATCAAACCCTGCGGCGAGCGCGTAAACAGCGGCACTCCCAGTTCCAATTCCAACTGATCGACATGCCGCCCCAGCGTAGGCTGGGTCAGCCGCAACGCCCGCGCCGCCCCCGACAGGCTGCCGTGCCGCGCCACCGCCAAAAACGACCGGTACAATTCCCACGGAATATCCATACAAACATGTATAACAATTAAACGAATTCAGACAATTCCGTTTATCACCCCACACTCTCATTCTCCCGCCATCAAAGGAGAACCCACATGACCCCTCACAACACAGCTCTAGTCCTTGGCGTCACCGGCGGTTTGGGCGGCGAAATGGCCCGCGCCTTACTCGCCCGCGGCTGGCGTGTCCGCGCTCTCAACCGCAACCCTGGCAAGATCACGAAACCCATAGCTGGCATCGAGTGGCTCCGCGGCGACGCGATGAACCGCACCGACGTCATCGCCGCCGCAGCAGCCGCCACGCTCATCGTCCACGCCGTAAATCCCCCCGGCTACCGCAATTGGAGTGGCCTCGCTCTCCCAATGCTGGAAAACACCATCGCCGCCGCCAAAGCCTCCGGCGCCCGCATCTTCTTCCCCGGCACGGTCTATAATTTTGGCCCCGACGCCTTCCCGTTGGTCTCCGAATCCGCCCCGCAGCACCCCCAAACCCGCAAAGGCGCCATCCGCGTCGAGATGGAAACCGCGCTCCGCGCCGCCTGTGCCGACAACGTACGTGTCCTGATCCTCCGTGCCGGCGACTGGTTCGGCCCCGATCTCAGCGTCAACAGTTGGTTCAACACCGGCATCGTAAAACCCGGCCAACCCCTGAAATCGGTAGTCTACCCTGGCCAGCCCAAAACCGGCCACGCATGGGCCTATCTCCCCGACTTCGCCGAGACCGCCCTCCGCCTGATCGAGCGCGACGCGGAGCTCCCGCCCTTCGCCGTGTTTCACTTCGACGGCCACTGGTTCGAGCAAGGCGTCGAGATCGCCGAAGCCGTCCGCGAAGCCGCCGGCGACCAATTGCTCCCGATCCGCCGTTTCCCCTGGTGGCTGGTGAACATCGCCTCGCCGTTCGTGGAAACATTCCGCGAGCTGCGCGAGATGACCTATCTCTGGCGTCAGCCGTTGCGTCTGGACAACCGGCGCCTGGTTGCGTTCCTCGGCGAGGAGCCGCACACGCCCACCGTTGCCGCGGTGCGCACCAGTCTGGAGGGGCTTGGTTGTTTGCCAGGAAGTTGAGTGGCAGGAAGCAGTCTTCTTTTTGTGAACAAAAAGAAGCAAAAAAACTTTGCCACTTAGGGGTGCTTCGGAACCTGGACGGTGTGCTCCAATTAGACAAGAGTTTTTTGCTTCTTTTTTTCAAAAAGATGCTTCTTCCCTTCCACTTTTACGTCGCGTTTCTTTCCGCGCTGCAAAACGCCAATCGCGTTTTTATGTCCTCGTGCGTAGCCTTCGTGTCAGTCGTCCAACAAGGGCGCGGAACGGGAGATCAATTGCATGGCTACGACACGTCGCGTGCGATGTTGGTCCGGCATCAGATGGTGCCGGCGCAGGTTGAGGACGAGGTTGATCCGCTGCTACGGCTCGCCGCATCGTACAAGGACGGCCGGCGAGCCGTAATTCTTGGGCCGGATGTGGGGCTGATGTGTGGGCTGATGAGGGTCGGGTATCAGCAAGTGTTGGAGCTGTGGCTGGGCGAGTCGGCGTCGCAGGCTCCATGCGGCGTGGGATCGCGGCAATCTCGATACGTTCGAACGGATGGGCGGTCTGCTGGCGCCCTTGATCGATGCGTTGGGGTTGGAGCCAATCCAATCCCTCTCAAGGCCGCGCTGGCGGAGTTGGGTTTCGGCGATGGCCGGATGCGGCTACCGCTGACTCGCGCCACCCCCGCGACGGTGGCCCGCCTGAGCGATGTGTTGCCTCAAGTAATGACGGCTGAAGCCCAGATGCTGCGAAGAGCGCAGTATTTCCTCGCCGGCTAGGTTCGCGCCGATGGGATTAAGGTGAGCGCTTAGGAAGCACATTTTGTGAAGCAAATAACATTTGCTCGAATGGATCGGCGCACTCAGTAAGCGGGCGGCTTACAGCGATCCCTAACTGACAAAGTTTTTTTGCTTCTTTTTGT
>Ga0302308_10002236_pt1 | contig 15653 bp, 9 predicted proteins | sample III_Palsa_E3_3_FD_200531 | JGI IMG/M metagenome (GOLD analysis project Ga0302308, IMG submission 200531) | Peat permafrost microbial communities from Stordalen Mire near Abisko, Sweden - III_Palsa_E3_3 | ecosystem: Environmental > Terrestrial > Soil > Palsa > Peat permafrost | place: Sweden... | reverse complement strand
CGAGGTGGGCCGGGACCTCGCCGTCACGCCGGGAGCGGTGGTGGCCCGCTCGGAGATCTGCGAGCTCATTCAGTACACGCCGGTGACGGCCACAGTCAACCGGTTTCCGCTGCTCATCGTCCCGCCCATGATCAACAAGTTTTACATCACCGATCTCGCCCCGGGGCGGAGCATGATCGAGTACCTGGTGAGCCAGGGTCACCAGGTGTTCGCCATCTCCTGGCGGAACCCCGACGCCCGTCATCGCGACTGGGACCTGGACACCTACGGCGCCGCGGTGGCCGATGCGCTCGGCGCTGCCCGCTCCATCTGCCAGGCACCGCAGGCGAGCATCTTCGCGCTGTGCTCCGGCGGGATCGCCGCGGCCATGGTCGCGGCGCACCTGAGCGACGCCGGCCGGCTGCCGGAGCTGGCGACCTTGTGCCTGGGCGTGACCGTCCTTGACCAGGCGCAGGCGGGCACCGCCGCCGCGATGATCGACGAGCGCACTGCCGCGCTGGCGATAGCGGCCTCGCGCGCGCGGGGCTACCTGGACGGCCGCTCGCTGGCCGAGGTCTTCGCCTGGCTGCGGCCGAACGACCTGATCTGGAACTACTGGGTCAATAACTACCTGCAGGGGCAGCCGCCGCCGCCCTTCGACATCCTGTACTGGAATGCCGATACCACCAGGCTGCCCGCGGCCGTGCACCGTGACTTCATCTCACTCGCGCTGGCCAACCCGCTGACCAGGCCGGGCGCGGCAACCATGCTCGGCTCGCCGGTGGACCTTGGCAAGGTCGACATCGACTCCTACGTGGTGGCCGGCATCGCCGATCACCTGTGCCCCTGGCAGTCGTGCTACCGCAGCGCCGCGCTGCTGGGCGGCAGCACCCGGTTCGTGCTGTCGACCAGCGGGCACATCGCCTCCATGGTCAACCCGCCGGGCAACCCGAAGTCCACCTTCCAGGCCGGGTCAGGCACGGACAATCCGGCGGATCCAGCGGACTTGCTGCAGACCGCTCAGACGATAACGGGCAGCTGGTGGCCGGACTACTCGGCCTGGCTCGCCGACCGCAGCGGCCCGCAGCAGGAGCGCCCGGGGCGGCTGGGCAACGCCGGCTACCCGCCGCTGCAGGCCGCGCCTGGCAGCTACGTTCTCGACCGGTAGCGGCCATGACGGCCAGCAGCACCGGACCGCCGGGCACCGCGACAGTCCGCAGCATCTCGGTGGACGGGCAGCAGCTCAGGATCGCGGTACGGGCAGGCGACGGCATTCGCCGCCCGCTGCTCGTCTTCAACGGCATCGGCGCGAGCCTTGACCTGCTGCAGCCCTTCGTCGACGCGCTCGAACCGTCGCTGGAGGTCATTCGCTTCGACGTGCCGGGCGTGGGCGGCTCGCCGCTGCCGGCCAGTCCCTACCGGTTCACCGGCCTGTGCAGGCTCGCGGCCCGGATGCTGACCGCCCTCGGCTACGGGACGGTCGACGTGCTCGGGATCTCCTGGGGCGGGGGTGTCGCGCAGCAGTTCGCCGCCAGCCAGCGGCGCCGCTGCCGCCGGCTGGTCCTGGTCGCCACGGCGACCGGCGCGATCATGGTGCCCGCAAGCCCGGCCGTGCTCGCCCGGATGGCCACCCCGCGGCGCTACCTCGACTCCTCCTACCTGCAGCGCATCGCCCCGGACCTGTACGGCGGCAGCGCACGGACCGAGCCCGGCCGGGTGCGCAGCCTGCTGCATGCGGATAGCCGGGTCGGGTCCCCGCGCGGCTACCTCTACCAGCTCGGCGCCGGGATGGGCTGGACCAGCCTGCCGTTCCTGCCGCTGCTCCGGCAGGCCACCCTCATCATGTCCGGGGATGACGATCCCCTCATCCCGCTGGCCAACGCCAGGCTGCTGCGGCTGCTCATCCCGCATTCGCGGCTGCACATCTATCACGGCGGGCACCTGGGCCTGGTCACCGAGGCCGCCGAGCTCGCGCCGGTAGTAGCCGGTTTCCTCGCCGCGGCCGACCCCGCCGTGGCCAGCAATCCGCCCGGTGCCGGGCCAGCGGCGCCGCAGCGGCATCCGAGGAGGAATTCATGACCACCGCACCCGACAGCGACTTCTACTCCCTTGAGCTGCTGCTGGACTCCGGCGGGCGGGACCTGCTGCACCGGGTCAGGGCCTTCATGGAGAAGGAGATCGAGCCGGTCATTAACAAGTACTGGACCCGGGAGGAGTTCCCGCACGAGCTCGTCCCGGCAATCGGGCAGCTCGGCGTGGCGGGCCTCGCCTACACCGGATACGGCTGCGGCGGCTTCAGCAGCCTGCTCGGTGGCATGGTGGCCATGGAGGTCGCGCGGGTCGACTCGTCCATCGCCACTTTCATCGGCGTGCACAGCGGGCTGGCAATGGGGTCGATCTACCTGTGCGGGTCAGACGAGCAAAAACAGCGCTGGCTCCCGGCGATGGCCCGGATGGAAAAGATCGGCGCCTTCGGGCTCACCGAGCCCGAGGTAGGTTCCGGCGCTGCCAGGGGGCTGACGACCACGGCCCGCCGGGACGGCGATGAGTGGATCCTCGACGGGCAGAAGAAATGGATCGGCAACGCGACGTTCGCCGACTACGTGATCATCTGGGCCAGGGACGTGGCGGACGACCAGGTCAAGGGTTTCGTCGTGGAGCAGGGGACACCCGGGTTCGCCACCACCAAGATGCGCGACAAGATCGCGTTGCGGGTGGTCCAGAACGCCTGCATCACGCTCGATGGCGCCCGCGTGCCCGAGGCCAACCGGCTGCAGAACGCGAACTCGTTCTCCGATACCGCCGCCGTGCTCAGGCTGACCAGGGCCGGGGTCGCCTGGCAGGCGGTCGGCTGCGCCCGCGGCGCCTATGAGCACGCGCTGGCCTACGCCAAGCAGCGGCAGCAGTTCGGCCGGCCGATCGCCGGCTTCCAGCTGGTCCAGGACCAGCTCGTCAAGATGCTGGCCAACGTGACCGCGTCGGCATGCCTGTGCGTCCGGCTCTCCCAGCTGCAGGACGCCGGGCAGGCAGCCGACGAGCACTCGGCGCTGGCCAAGGCGTTCTGCACGGTGCGGATGCGGGAGACCGTCGGGCTCGCGCGCGAGCTGCTCGGCGGCAACGGCATCCTGCTGGAGTATCACGTCGGCAGGTTCGTGGCCGACGCCGAGGCCATCTACTCCTACGAGGGCACCAGGGAGATCAATACGCTGATCGTCGGGCGGGCCATCACCGGGACCGGGGCATTCGTCTAGCTCGCCTGCCGGGTGAGTCCTCGCTGCGGCGAATGCGAGCCAGGCAGACATGAGGCGGGCCAGCCAGCCGCGGCGAGTGCGGTCTTCCTTCCTGCTCAGCAGGATGGGCTCGTACCGGCTCGCGCTCGGCGCCGCCCTGGTCACCGCCATGGTCACCGCCACGCTGGCTGCGGCACTTGCCAGCTTCGCCGACGGCGCGCTGCCGCAGGCCATCCATCGCCAGCTGGCGACAGCGCACGGCACCTCGATCGTGGTCAGCGGCGCAGTCAACGCCCCGATTGCCCGCCAGGATGACCATGTCGTCCGCCGTTCGATGCGGACGGCACTCGGCTCCGGCGCGCTCACCATCAGCAGCGCCCGGTGGTCGGATCCGCTCGGGCTGCCCGCACCGGCACACCACAAGATCACGCCACTGGCCGAAGCCGCCGCGCCTGACGGCATCCGGGCACGCGTCGTCCTCACGGCGGGTTCCTGGCCGGGACCGCCGGCTCGCGGCGGCCCAGGCCGGACGGGAGGCGGCAGGCAGGGCCAGCCGGGCGGGCAGGGCCAGCCGGGCAGGCACGGCCAGCCGGGCAGGCACGGCCAGCCGGGCAGGCCGGGCGGCATCCCGGCCGCGGTGCCCGCCGCCATGCCCGTTGCCGTCGCCAGCCAGCTGCACCTCGCGCCCGGCGACATGCTCACGGTGCGCGACCGCGACACCGGCGCCCGGGTCAGGCTCCGCATCACTGGTATCTTCCGGGCCAGGCAGCCGGCCTCCGCGTACTGGCAGCTGACGCCGGCCGGCCCAGGCGGCTCGACCACGTCGGGCACGTTCGTCACGTACGGACCGCTGATCGTGGCTCCCGCCGCGTTCAGCCACCGCAATCTAGCTGTCGGCGGGGCGTCCTGGCTCGTGCTGCCGCACGCCGGGCAGTTCAGCGCCGGTAACCTCACCGCGCTGGCCGGCCGCATCGACCAGGCGGACCACGTACTCCAGAGCGCCCAGCTGGGCGGCCTGCAGGTGAGCACCGGCCTGCCCGGCCTGCTGCGCGGCGTCGCGCGGAACGACGTGGTGGCCAGGTCCCTGCTGGTCATCGGCGGACTGCAGCTGCTGCTGCTCGCCGTGGCGGCGCTGGCTCTTGCCGCCAGCCTGCTGGCCAGTCAGCGTGCAGGCGAGACCGCCCTGCTCAGCGCCAGGGGCGGCGCCCGCTGGCAGCTCGCGCGGCTTGGCGGGGCCGAGTCGGTGCTGCTCGCCGTCACTACGGTCGCGGCCGGGAGCCTGGCCGGCGGATGGCTGGCAGGCAGGCTGGCACGGTCCGGGCCGCTGCACGCCGCCGGATTGCGCCTGCCCGCCGCGCCGGCCGCCGTCTGGTGGGCGGCTGGCCTTGTCGGGCTGCTCTGCGCTGTGCTCCTGCTCTGGCCGGCCTTCCGCGCGACCACTCCGGGCGCCGCGAGGACCCGGCTGGGACGGCCCGCCAGGGCCGCGGGCATCGCCAGGGCAGGCGCCGACGTAGCGCTGGTGGCGATCGCGCTGGTCGCCATCTGGCAGCTGCGCAGGTACCAGGCCGTGGTGCCCAGCGCCCAGGGCAGCCTCACCATCGACCCGGTGCTGATCGCGGCGCCGGTCCTCGCGCTTGGCGCCGGCACGGCCGTGCTGCTGCGCCTGCTCCCCCTCACGGCCAGGATCGGCGACCGGCTAGCCGCGCGCGGCAGGCGGCTTGGCGCCGCGATGGCCAGCTGGGAGATCAGCAGGCGGCCGGTGCGGCAGGGCGCGTCCGTGCTGCTTGTCGTGCTGGCCGCAGCGACGAGCACGCTGGCGCTTGCGCAGCACGAGAGCTGGCGGCGCTCGATCGCAGATCAGGCGGCCTTCAGCGTCGGCGCGGACGTCCGGGTGGACACCCCGGTGGCGGCCAGGCTGAGCCAGGTGGCGGCGATCACGCGCGCACCTGGCGTGCTCGACGCCATGCCCGTCGCGCGGCCCGCCGATAGCGGATCAGGCGAGATCCTGGCGCTGAACGCACGGCGGGCCGCGGCGACGGTGCTGCTCAGGCCCGACCTGTCCGGGATGAGCCCCGCCGCGCTCTGGCGGCCCCTTGTCACCGGAGCCGCCGGACTCGCCGTGCCAGGCCGGCCAGCCAGGCTGGCGATCTCCGTGAGCCTCAGCAGGTCAGCCGCGAGGTTCAGCCCGATGCAGGCGGCGCTTGAGGTCATTGACGCGGCCGGGGTCAGCTATTCGCTGCCCGCCGGGTTCCTGCCCGCTGACGGCCGCATGCACCGGCTGGTCGCCGTCATCTCGCCGCGGCGCGAGGGCGCCCACCCGCTGCCCCAGGCCGCCTACCCGCTGCGCCTGACCGGGATCACGCTGGCCTACACGCTGCCCGAAGCCAGGACCGGTCTCGCCACGCTGATAGTCGGCGGCATTGCTACCGCGAGCGGCCCTACTGGCCCGTTCGCGCCTTCCTTCAGTACCGGCCGCGCCCTCAGCCGCTGGATCACCCCGATGTCAGCACCGGGCCTGGCGCTGTCGATTAACCAGGCGCAGTCCCCTGGCAGCCCGAAAGCAGGCCCGCAGGATGTCGTCCGCTCGCTCGCCGGACGGACCGGCGAGCTACTGGACTTCGACCCCGGCTACGGCGCGATAGAGAATGACACCGGCCGGCCGAGCCCGCTGCCGGGCACCCTGACGCTGAGCGCGCCGCCGGCCGCCGGGCCGATCCCGGCCGTCGCCACGCGGGCCTATCTCACCGCTGCCGACGTCACCGTCGGTGACACCCTGACCGTCACCCTCGGCACCGCCAGCGTCCGGGCACGAATCGTGGCCGCAGTCACCAGGTTCCCGACCGTCAACGGCGGAGGCGGCGCGCTGATCGTGGACCTGGCGGCCTTGCAGTCAGTGCTGACCAGCGAATCCGCCGGGAGCCTGCCAGTCACGCAATGGTGGCTGCGAACCAGGCAGGCGGCGGTGCCGGCCCGGCTCGCCGCAACGCCGGCCCGGCTCGCCGCGACGCCGGCCCGGGTGGCCGCGGCGCCGGCCGGGCTGCCGCCGGGCACGACGGTCACGAGCAGCGCGCGAACGGCGGCGGCGCTGCTGGCCAATCCACTGTCGGGCCTGCCCGAGCAGGCACTGCCGGCGATCGCGCTCGCGGCGGCGGCGCTGGCAGCCGTCGGGTTCTCGGTGAGCGTCGCGGCCGGCGTCCGGGAGAGAAGGGCGCAGCGCGCACTGCTCGCGGCGCTCGGCGTGTCCAGGGCAGCCCAGGCGGGGCAGCTATGCCTGGAGCAGCTCATGCTCAGCGTGCCCGCGGCCGGCGCGGGGCTGCTGCTCGGGGCGGGACTGGCCCGGCTGCTGATCCAGGCGGTGACGCTCACGGCCGCCGCGACCGCGCCCGTTCCCGCGGCCTTGATCGAGATCCCGTGGCGCATGGCGGCGGGGCTGGCCGTGGCCGTGGCCGTGATCCCGGTGCTTGCCGCGGCGCTCACCATCGCCCGCAAGCCCGACCCGGCGGCTCAGTTGCGCGCGGCGGAGTCGGCATGAGCGCTGGCCGGCTGCGGGCACGGTGGGCGGCGCTCACCGGCACCGGCGGCGCGGCCAGCGTCGCGCTCGCGCTGCTCGTGCTCGGCTGCGTGTTCGTCTCAGTGGCCGGCCCGCGGGAGAGCCTCGGGTTCCGCAGCAGAGCGCTGCAATCCTCGCTAGCCGCTACCACGCCGCTGGTCAGATCGGTCCTGGTTACTACCAGCTACACCGATTTCACCGTTCCCTTCCAGGGTCCGATCACGGCAGGCACGCTGGCCGAGGCGCGCGGGCAGCTGCGCGCCAACCTGGCCAGGACGGGGCTGCCGCTGGCACCGGCCGCTGCCGACTGGTCAACCATGACCACGGCGTACGACATTGCCGGCGGCGCGGCGCGCAGCGCGTTCGATGGCCCCGACCCGCCAGAGCTGGCGGTCAGCTACAGCGATGCGCTGAGCCGTCATGCGCGGCTGATTGCGGGGAGCTTCCCCGGGGCCGGCGCGGGCAGGCGGCTGCCGATCGCGGTGACCGCGTCGACGGCGCGCAGGTTCGGCCTGCATGTCGGCTCCCGGCTGACGATGGACGAGGCCCGGCTGACGGTCGCCGGGATCGTCAGGCCGGTTCATCCTGGCGCTGCCTTCTGGACCGCGAACCAGAACGCGGCGATGCCGGCCCCGCCAGTAACGCGGGGCCCTGCGTACTGGACCGGCACCGTGTTCATGGGCGCGGCCGAGGTCGGCGCGATGCAGAGCTACTTCAAGCTGTTCGACGGGCAACTGGAGTGGGACTTCCCGCTGGCCCTCGGCGGGGTCAATGCCGACCAGGCCGTGACGCTGCACAACGAGCTCAATCGCGCCAGCCTCCGGGCCGGCGGGCTCCGGCTGGCGGACAGCACGGTCAATGTCGACGTCGGGTCCGCCCTCGGTGACCGCCTGCTTGGTTTCATCACGGCCGATGCCGCCCTCGCGGATTTGCTGTCGCTGCTGTACGTCAGCCTCGCCGTGCTCGGCGTCATCGTCGTCCTGCTCGGCGCGAGAATGCTGGCCGAGCACCGGCGGCCTGACTTCGGCCTGATGCGGGCACGCGGCGCGTCCCGGCCGCAGCTCGCGCTGCTGGCGCTGGCCGGCGGCGCCGCGGCTGCGGTGCCCGCGGCCCTGGCGGGCACCGCTCTCGCCGTGGCGGCGACGCCAGGGTACGCCGAGCCGCTGGCCTGGTGGCTGGCCGCGGCGACCGTCGCGTTCGCGCTGGCCGGGCCGCCGGTGATCGCGTTGGGCTGGGCCGATGCTGACCAGGCAGCCGGGGCGAGAACGCTGGACCTCCAGCCCGGCGTGACAGCCGGCGCCCGCCGGTGGGTAGCCGAGGGCAGCATCGTCCTGCTCGCCGCCGGCGGCCTCGTCGAGCTGCATCAGCAGGGCCTGCCACGCGGCGGCGGGATCAACTTCTACATCAGCGCCGCGCCGGTACTCGTCGCGGTGCCAGCGGCCCTGCTGGTGATCCGGCTGTCCCCGCTCGCGCTGCGCGGGCTGCTGCGGATCGCCGCTGGCCGGCCGGGAGTGACCGCCTTCGTCGGCTTCGCGCGGGCCGCGCGCACGTCGCTGGCGGCGACGCTGCCCGCGTTCGCGCTCGTGCTCGCGCTGACGGTGGTGGCATTCGGCTTCATGGTGCGCACCGCGGTAGTGCGCGGCCAGGTCGGGGCGTCCTGGCGGGCTGCCGGCGCGGATGCCGTGATCAGCCTGGCCAATGTGCCGGGCTCGATCACGGCGGCACAGCAACGCGCCATCGCTGCCGTACCCGGCGCCAGTCGTACCGCCGCCGTGGCGGTCACGGCCGGCACGCGGGAGAGCGGCGCACCGGTCACCGCCGTCCTGGTCAGCCCGGCGAGCTACGCGGCGATGGTCGCAGGAACGCCCTATCCGCGCGTTCCGGCGGCGCTGCTGGCCGAGCCCGCGGGCGGGGCTGGCACCGGGGCACCGGTGCCAGCGCTCGCCTCGCCTGCCGCCGCGGCCCAGCTGCGGCCGGGCACCGCGGTGCTGTCGACCGAGGCCGGAACGCTGCGGGTCCGGGTCGCGGGCCTGCTGTCCGGCACGCCGGCCGTGCCCGGCGGCGGGAGCTTCATCGTCGTCCCGGCCTGGGCGACCAGCCACCTGGCCGCGCAGGCGCCGCCGACGGAACTGCTGATCACCGGGCCGCGGCTGAACGACCGCGCGCTGGCCGCCGCCGTGGCGCGGATCATCCCGGACGCGACTATCACCTTCCGGTCCAGCGTGCTGGCGGGACTCAGCGGGGCGGCGCTGCCGCACGGCGCGTATGTCGCCTTCGCCGAGGGAAGCGGGGCGGCCGCCGGATTCTGCGTACTTGTGCTGCTGCTCAGCCTGGTGCTGGCAGCCCGCTCCCGTGCGCAGACGCTGGCCCGGCTGTCGACCATGGGCCTCGGGACCGGCCAGGGCAGGCTGCTGGTCATCGTCGAGGCACTGCCGCCGGTGCTGGCCGCCGCCGCGGCGGGAGCGGCCTGCGCACTGGCGCTGGTGCCACTGCTCGGCCCGGTACTTGACCTCTCGGTTTTCACCGGCTCCGGCGCGGCGGTGCCGGTCCGTGCGGACCTCGCGGCGCTGGCGATACCAGCGGCCGGCCTGATAATCCTCGGAGCGGTGACGTTGTCGGTCCAGGCGATCGCGGCGAGCCGCCGCGGCGCCGCCGGCGCGCTTCGGATCAGCGGCTAAGAGCGGGCGGAGGCGGCGATGGATGCGACGCGGGGCCCCGGAGAACCGGCCAAGGGCAGATACGCAGCCCCCGTTGCCAGTGCCCGCGGCAAGCCGGGCACTCCCGCGGAGCCGGCTGCCGGGATCGCCGAGCTCGGCGCCGAGTTCGAGCGGTCCCGGTCTTCCTACGGGGACGACGCCCTGATCGCCTGCGACCGGCTGGTCCGCATTTACGCCGCGGACGGTATCGAGGTCCAGGCGCTGCAGGGCCTCGACCTGCTGATCGGCGAGGGCGAGCTGACCGCGGTCGTCGGTGCCTCCGGCAGCGGGAAGTCGACGCTGATGAACATCCTGGCCGGGCTGGACGCACCGACCGCCGGCTCGGTCCGGGTCGCTGGGCACGACCTGGCCGCGATGACGGTCAGCGACCGGGTCGCTTACCGGCGGTCGACCGTCGGCTTCGTCTGGCAGCAGACCGCGCGGAACCTGCTGCCGTACCTGACCGCCCAGCAGAACGTCGTGATGCCGATGCGGTTCAGCGGCATCGCCAGGCGCCAGCGCGGCGCCCGGGCGAGGGAACTGCTCGAGGTCCTCGGCGTCGGGCACTGCGCGAGCCGCAGGCCCGAGCAGCTGTCCGGCGGCGAGCAGCAGCGCACGGCCATCGCCACGGCGCTGGCCAACGAGCCCCTGGTGCTGCTTGCCGACGAGCCGACCGGCGAGCTGGACAGCGCCACCGCCAGGGACGTGTTCGCCGCACTGCAATCGGCCAATGCCGATCTGGGGGTCACTGTGCTGGTCGTCACGCACGACCCGGCGGTCGCGGGGCAGGTGCGCCGCACCATCGCGATCCGCGACGGGCGGACCGCAACGGAAACCCTCCGGCACGCGGCGGCTGATGACGACGGGAACGCCACGCAGCACGCGGTCGAGTACGCGGTGCTGGACCGCGCCGGGCGGCTCCAGCTGCCCCGCGAGATGGTGGAGCCGCTCGGCATGCGGGACAGGGTCCGGCTGGAGGCCGAGCCTGATCACATCGGCGTCTGGCCGGACGAGCAGCGGCCGCCGCACGGCGGCCGGTCCCCGGCGGAAGGAGAACAGTGACCAGCGAGCCGGGCACCGCCGGGCCGCAGCCGATGGTCGCCGCGAGCGAGGTGACCCGCACGTTCGGCAGCGGGAGCACGGCCGTGCACGCGCTGCGCGGCGTCTCCTTCACGCTGCCGCGAGGGCAGCTCGTGGCACTGCGCGGGCGGTCCGGATCGGGCAAGACCACGCTGCTCAATATCGTCGGCGGCCTGGACCGGCCGACCAGCGGGAGCGTGCACGTCGCCGGGCAGCAGGTGAGCGCCATGAGCGAGCGGGAGCAGATGATCCTGCGCCGCGGCACGGTCGCCTTCATCTTCCAGTCATTCGGCCTCATCCCGATACTGTCCGCCGCCGAGAACGTCGGCATCCCGCTCCGGATCAACGGCGTCAGCGCGCGAGAGCGCGAGGAGCGCGTGCGGCTCATGCTCGCCGTCGTGGGCCTCGCCGAGCATGCCCTGCAGCGCCCGGCCGAGCTCTCCGGCGGCCAGCAGCAGCGGGTGGCGATCGCGCGGGCGCTGGCAGCCAGGCCGGAACTGCTGATCGCCGACGAGCCGACCGGCCAGCTGGACTCCGAGACCGGCAGGCAGATCATGCGGCTGCTGCGGACGGTAGTGCGCTCCGAGGGGATCACGGCCCTGGTCGCCACGCACGACTCGGCGCTGCTCGACGTCGCCGACGGCGTGCTGCTGCTCGAGGACGGCATGCTGCCGCCGGCAGCGGGAAGGAACACTGCGTGAGCAGTGAGAGCAGCCCGGCGGACACGGGCCGGTCTGGCCTGGCGGGCACCGGGAGCGCAGCGGACGGGCTAGCTGGCTGATGCGCATCGACGTACGGCCGGTGAGCAGGCTCCGCGGCCAGGACCCGGCCGATCTCATGGGCGCATTGGGGCCCGTGATCGAGGCGCTGCGGGCCAGCGACGCCGACCTGTCTGGGGTGCGCATCGTCTGCGACTGGATCCAGTACCGGTCCAGCTTCCGCGAGGCGGCCGACTACCGCCCGGTGCTGGCCGCCGGGTGGCGGCCCGGCCCTGATCAGGCAGGCCCGGCCTTGCTGCCTGGCCGCGTGCCCCCCGACGACGGGCCGCTGGCTCCCGAGACGGCTCTGGAGATCGCGGTGGACCTGCGCCGGGCAGGCGCGGACCTTGGCCCGCTGGTGACCAGGCTGCTGGCAGAGCACGCGACGCCGGCCGGCTCGGCGCGGCTGCCGCTGGAGCCGTGGGGCACGGGCTCGGCAAGCTGCATCTGGCGCTTCAACACGCTCTACTGGCAGGCGCTGTCCTTCTGGGAGCAGGCCACCGGCCGGGAGTACGAGCGGGCGCTGCCCGGCGGCGAGAGCGCGGCCCGCGACTCTGGGGCCGTCCGTGAGCTCATTCTTGAGCTCTTCAAGATCTGGGACGACCTGGACGCGCGCGGGGCGCTGCCGGCTGAGCTGTATGTGGTGGAGCTGGGGGTGGGGAACGGCAGCCAGGCCAGGATCTGGCTCGACGAGTTCGTGACGCTTTCCGGGATGCACAGCAGGGACTACTACCGGCGGCTGCACTACCTCATGGGTGACTACTCGCCGCATGTGCTCGGCCGCGCGAGCAAGGCCGTCGCCCACCACGGCGACCGGGTGAACGCCCTGGTGGTCGATGCGACGCGCCCGGCCGTCAGCCTGGGCTTCCTGCGCGGTAAGGCGTTCCTTGTCTACATCTCCAACGTCTACGACAACCTGCCGGGCGACGAGGTCGCGAGAATCGGCGGGCGCTCCTACCAGGTCGAGGTCCGCGCCTTCCTGCCAGGGCCGGACGCGCGGCGGATCGCGCGGCGGTTTGCCGCCCCCGCAAGGCGACTGGGCGATCTCGTCGACAAGCTGCTCAGGCTCGGCCCTGAGCTTCTCTGCGAGGCGCTGCCGCAGCATTTCGGCGATCCCGCTCGTGCGGTCGCCTTCTGGCGGGAGATCTGGGGGGCGCTGCGGCTGCAGGAACGCTACGTGCCGCTGGAGGGGCTGGATCTCTACCAGATCGGGCCTGACCTGACTGGCGAGACGCTGCGATCGCAGCTGGAGTCTGACGGCGATATACGAATGCACGTCAACAACGGGGCACTGAACAGCTTCGCGGACACACTGCCGCTGCTGCATCCGTTCGGGCGGCTGCTCTGTCACGATCTGTTCGTCACCGACGTCCGGGACTACGGCACTGGCTTCTTCGGGCCGGGGAAGTATGACGGCTCGGTGGTGAACTGGGTCAACGGCCCGCTGCTCCGGCATCTCGGCAGCCGGGCCGGGTTCGACGTCCGGATTTCCCCGTTCGCGCAGCGTCCCGCGGCCAATGTCAAGACCCTGACCGCGATGGTGCGGGAATGACCGCGGTGCGGGAATGACCGCCGCGGCGCGCGGGGCGCGCGTCCGGGAACTGCCTGCCGGGACGCTGCTGGCGACCACGGTCATCGGGTCGTACGCGGTGCCGCTGCGGCTGCAGGAACGAGCTACCTGGACGAGATCCACGAGATGGCCATCAAGGCCGCCATTCTCGATCAGGAGCGGGCAGGCATCGACATCGTCTCCGACGGCGAACTGCGCCGGGACAACGACATCGACTACCTGCTCGCCAGGATCCCTGGCGTCGAGATACCGCAGCGCGCCAAGGCCGACTATTTCGACTATTACGAGGCCCGCGTCGCTCACCCCCTGCCCGAGCCGGCTGATATGGGCGTCGGCCTGGGGCTGGCCGCGGACTACGGCTTTACCAGGCAGCTGACGGACATGCCGGTCAAGGTGTCCATCACCGGCCCGTTCTCGCTGTCGCGCAGGATCCGCAACATGGCCTACGCTGACCCGGCTGATCTTGTGCGGGCACTGGCCAGGCTGCTCAACGCCGAGGCCAGGGAGCTGGCCCGGGCCGGCGCGCGGCTGCTGCAGATCGACGAGCCGTTCCTCGCCGGGTATCCCGAGGACATCGCGCTGGCGATCGAGGCGATCAACATCGTGACCGACGTTCCTGATGTCCACTGGACCCTGCACGTCTGCTACGGCAACAGGTACGCGCGGCCGCTGTGGGCCGGCCATTACGATTTCCTTTTCCCGGCCGTCAAGGACACAGCGGTGGACCGGCTGGCGCTAGAGTTCGCCCGGAAAGGCGACGAGGACCTGCGGCTGCTTGAGCAGTACCAGTGGGACCGGGGTCTCGGGCTCGGCGTCATCGACGTGAAGACCGACCAGGTGGAGTCGCCCGGGCAGGTCGCGGGCCGGATCCGGCGGGCGCTGCGGTTCGTGGCCCCCGAGAAGCTGTCGGTCAACCCCGACTGCGGCCTGCGGCACGTGCCGCCTGAGGCAGCGCGCGCGAAGCTCGGCGCGATGGTCGCCGGGGCCGCCCAGGTCCGTGCCGAGCTGGGCAGCGCCGGGCCGTGACCAATCGCGAACCCGACGAATCGCGGACTGCGCGAGCGCCCGACCGGGACCGGATACGTGCCGATTGGCGCTGAGCTGGGTCCGGCGGTGCGCGATACTGGGCGGCGGCAGCGTGCTCAGGTGCAGCAGAATCCGGCGGAGGCCAGCGATGCTCTTCCCCACCTCGCTTGTCGGCAGTTACCCGCAGCCGGACTGGCTGATCGACCGCGAGCGGCTCGCCCACCGGTTCCCGCCGCGGGTCAGGGCGCTGGAGCTATGGCGGGTCGATCCCGCCTATCTCGGCCAGGCGCAGCAGGATGCGGCGCTGCTGGCCATCCGGGCACAGGAGGACGCCGGCCTGGACATCATCACTGACGGCGAGATGTGCCGGGAGAGCTACTCCAACCGGTTCGCGACGGCGCTTGACGGCGTGGACATCGACAACCCGGGCACCGCGCTTGACCGCAGCGGGCACCCCAATCCGGTGCCGCGGATCACCGGGCCGATCCGGCGCCGTCACCCGGTCGAGGTGGACGACCTGAGGTTCCTCCGCGCGCACACCGACCGGACGGTCAAGATCACCGTGCCGGGCCCGTTCACCATGTCGCAGCAGGCGCAGAACGATTACTACCCGGACCGGGAGGCGGCCGCGTTCGGCTACGCGGAGGCGGTCAACGAGGAGGTCAGGGACCTGTTCGAGGCCGGGGCGGACATCGTCCAGCTGGACGAGCCCTACCTGCAGGCCAGGCCCGAGGAGGCGCGTTCCTACGGCGTCGCGGTACTGAACCGGGCGCTGGAGGGCATCACCGGGACGACCGCCGTGCATGTCTGCTTCGGGTACGCGGCCATCATCCACGACCGTCCGGACGGCTACTCGTTCCTGCCCGAGCTGGCCGACGCTCAGTGTGATCAGGTTTCCATCGAGACGGCACAGTCCGGCCTCGACTGCTCCGTGCTGGCCGGGCTGGCCGGTAAGACGATCATCCTGGGCGTCCTGAACCTCAGTGACGTGACCGTCGAGACACCGGAGCAGATCATCGGCCGGGTGCGCCGGGCACTGCCCTACGTGCCGGCCGGGCGCCTCGTCCTGGCGCCGGACTGCGGCATGAAGTACCTGCCCCGCGACGCCGCGTTCGGCAAGCTGGCCGCCATGGCGCAGGCAGCGGAGTTGCTGCGCGCCGACTCATGATCGAAACAATTATGAGCCAGACTAGATTCGGGTCGTATCCGGCCGAACGGGGTGAGCACGGTCCGCCAGCACGGCTGGACCGGGTCTCAGCTGGGAGGTCATTCGGCCGCCAGCACGGCTGACATGCAGCCGCTCACATCTAACTGAGGGGTGCACGGCAAGTGACCGAATCCAGTGGCACGGCGGCGGCCGTGCTTATCGAGGCCGACGTACGTGAAGGCACGTACGGTGACAAGGTAGCTGCGGTGGAGCCCGGCGGTGCCGAGTTCATCCCGCTCAGCGAGCGGCACGGCAAGCCGCTGCAGCAGTTCTGGACCTGGGTGTCGCCGAACATGGAGTTCGCGACCATCTTCGTCGGCATCATCGGCGTCTGGTTCTTCGGGCTGTCGTTCTGGATGGCCGTGCTCGCGATCGTGCTCGGCACCGCGCTCGGCAGCGCGTCGATGGGCGCGCTCGCCGCCCGCGGGCCGCTGTTCGGCGTACCGCAGATGCTGCTGTCCCGGATCGGCTTCGGCTTCCTCGGCAACATCCTGCCCGCGGGCATCAACGCGATCGTGGCCGGCGTCGGCTGGTTCGCGGTCAACAGCGTCAGCGGC
>Ga0302308_10002234_pt1 | contig 15663 bp, 16 predicted proteins | sample III_Palsa_E3_3_FD_200531 | JGI IMG/M metagenome (GOLD analysis project Ga0302308, IMG submission 200531) | Peat permafrost microbial communities from Stordalen Mire near Abisko, Sweden - III_Palsa_E3_3 | ecosystem: Environmental > Terrestrial > Soil > Palsa > Peat permafrost | place: Sweden... | reverse complement strand
CTTCGGAACCGATTTCACGGTAGATTTAGGGACGCGAAACAGGGTGGTCGCCAGCTTCTTGAATCGTTCGGCAGCTTCTGGGCCTTCATGGTATTCGTGTTTCATAACCGAGAGTGTACTCCCTATGAAATGGCTACTTCTATGTTTTCTGATGATTGTGGTCTTACGGCCATGCCTGCCCCAAGAGGATCAGACCAAGACCCATAAAACAAAAGATGAAACCTCCAATGCATCCACTAGCGGTCAGCCAACGATCCTCCCTGTCATCAAGCCATCTATCACAGCTCCACCGACAAACCAACCAAGCAATAATCAAACAAATACTTCCCCAGAAGACTCTATGAAACCAACTGATTGGCTTATGGTCGCACTCACTGCAATCTATGTGCTGATTTCTTATTTTGGACTGCGTGCTATCAAGAAACAAATCAAAATTGCTGCTGATTCTGTCCAAGCCGCTCAAGACGCGGCGGTCGCGGCTAAGCAAAGTGCCCAAGCCGCCATTGACCAGATTCAGATGATGAAGGACAGAGAGCGTGCTCGTATAACGCTCGTCATCCCCTCCCCCTCTACCCCACCTGACTTTCGTTCTCCCCTGCGCTTCACCGGAGGCGACGAGAATGAAGAGCAATTTTTTATGGAGCTTCCGATAGCTGTTCAAAATCACGGGCCGACCAAAGCCTTTGAGGTACGTGCTCGGGTTGCCATGAAGATCCAGCCCAAAGATTCGCCGTTTGTCATAGACACTTTGAAAGCTATCGATATCCCTGATGTTATCGGGGAGGTAATTCCTAATAACCCCATTCATATTTTGGTTGACGACATCTTGACCGCAAAAGAATCGGATGAGGTGAACGCTGCAAGCTCGGATTTCCATGTTTACGGGGAAATCGCCTATGTAGATGTATTTGGCGACAAACGACTTACCCCCTTCCGTTTTCTGTGGCAAGTTTATTTGTGGGAAGATGGGGACGACATAGAGTTTTCCGGAAGGTGGGTAAATGAAAGTCCTAAACCCACTTAATAGAACCAATACCGTCAGCCTAATAAGTCTCATAGAGACCTCCCAAGAGCTTGTGCGCCAAGTATATTATTACCCTTGTGGAAGTATCCTTGGCGAGCTTGTGGATTTGGGGGTGCTTTTCAAGGGATATTTTTGTCAAGTCCCAAGACTTCGCAAAACAAGTGCGAGAGCAACGATAAAGGCCGCCCCATTTGAGGCGGCCTCTGTCGTTGTGGCTGGAGGTTAGAGGAACAGTGGGGCGAGGACGAGGGTGATCGTCGCCAGGAGTTTGATGAGGACGTGAAGGCTCGGGCCGGCGGTGTCCTTGAATGGGTCGCCAACGGTGTCGCCTACTACGGCTGCTTTGTGGGCGTCGGATTTTTTGCCACCGTACTGGCCGGTTTCGATCCACTTCTTGGCGTTGTCCCATGCGCCGCCGCCGTTGTTCATCAGCATGGCGAGGAGGACGCCTGAGATGGTGCCGACCATGAGGAGGCCGGCGACTGCGGAGGCTCCGCCGAGGTTGACCGGAATGCCGTTGATGGTGGGGACGAGGCTTGCTGCTCCTGCAAGGGCTACAGCGCCGGAGCCGTAGCTGGCGCTGAAGTTGCGGAAGATGAGGCCGACTGCGACGGGGAGACCGACGGCGAGAATGCCGGGGAGGACCATCTCCTTGAGTGCGGCGCCAGTGACGATGGAGACGCAGCGTTTGTAGTCGGGTTTGGAGGTGCCGAGCATGATGCCGGGGTTCTCGCGGAACTGGTCGCGGACGTCTTTGACGACCATTTGTGCGGTGCGGCCTACGGCTTTGATCGCGAGTGAACTGAACAGGTAGGTGAGCATCGCGCCGAGGAGAGCTCCGACGAAGACGGGGATTTCTGCGAGGTTAATGTTAGTGAACGACCAGCCTGCGGGCATGAAGCCTGCAGAGCCTGCGGCCTGGACCTTGAGGGTGACGAGGGTTTTGATCTCTTCGAGGTAGGCGGAGAAGAGAAGGAATGCGGCGAGCGAGGCGGAACCGATGGCATAGCCCTTGGTGAGGGCCTTGGTGGTGTTGCCGGCGGAGTCGAGCTTGTCGGTCTTGTCGCGGACGGAGTCGGGCTGGTTGGACATCTCGATGATGCCGCCGGCGTTGTCGGTGATGGGGCCGAAGGTGTCCATCGCGAGGATGTAGGCGGCGCAGGAGAGCATGCCCATGGTGGCGATGGCCGTGCCATAGATGCCTTTAGCGTAGTTGGTGATTCCGGCTACGTCTTCGAGACCGCGGACGCCGAAGTAGTAGCTGAGGAGCAATGCGGCGGAGATGACGACGACGGGCATGGCCGGAGTTTCCATGCCTACAGCGATGCCGGAGATGATGTTCGTTGCCGGACCGGTGAGTGAGGCTTCGGCGATGGACTGGACGGGGCGGTACTTGCTTTCGGTGTAGTACTGCGTGATCCAGACGAAGAGGAAGGCGGTGACCATGCCGGTGACGCCGCAGCCGAGGAGCCAACCCCAGGCTACGCCGGGGCCGTTGAGCATCATGTAGACCGCGCCTGCGAAGCCGCAGAGGGCGAGGAAGGATGTGACGTAGAAGCCGCGGTTGAGGGCGGACATGGGGTCTTCGGTGTCGTTGGTTTTGACGATGGCGACGCCGACGATGGAGGAGATGAGGTTGATGGCGTGGACGATCAGGGGGAAGAGGATGCCCTTGATACCGAAGACGGGGAAGAGGGCGGCGCCGAGGATCATGGCTCCGACGTTTTCGGCGGCGGTGGACTCGAAGATGTCCGCGCCACGGCCGGCGCAGTCGCCTACGTTGTCGCCGACGAGATCGGCGATGACGGCGGGATTGCGGGGGTCGTCTTCGGGGATGCCGGCTTCGACTTTGCCGACTAGGTCGGCGCCTACGTCGGCGGCCTTGGTGTAGATGCCGCCGCCTAGCTGGGCGAAGAGAGCGACGAGGGAGGCTCCGAAGCCGAAGCCTACAAGCTGGTAGGGGACAGCGGTCGGGTTCTGGAGGCCACCGAAGAAGAAGAAGAGAGCACCGACGCCAAGAAGGGATAGCGCGACGACGACGAGGCCGGTGACGGCTCCGCCGCGGAGGGCAGCTTGCAGGGCTCCGTTGAGGGAGCTGCGAGCGGCAGAGGCGGTGCGGATGTTGGCGCGGATGGAGACGTACATGCCGGTGAAGCCGGCGAGGCCTGAACAGATCGCTCCGACGAGGAAGGCGACGACGGTTTTGAGGGCGACGTCGTGGGTGCGGGGTGAAAAGTTGTATCCGCAGAAGACGATGATGGCGATGACAACGGCGAGGATGCCGATGGTCTTGTACTGGCGGGCAAGGAAGGCTTCGGCGCCTTCGCGGATGGCGTTGGAGATGGCCTGCATCTCGGCGGTGCCGGTATCGGCGGCGAGGACCATTTTGGCTAAGGCGAAAGCTGCGATGAGGGCCAGGACGCCGACGCCCATGGCGATCCAGAGCCATATGGCGTCGCTGGGGTTGGTGGCATAGGTTGGGGTGTAGGTGGTGGTCGAAGAGTCCTGAAAGAATGCTGCTGCGAGTACGCCGAGATGCATGAAGGGAGTGCCTCCTGAAGCTGCAAAAAGATGTTTGTAGCGTGACGGACTGGTATCTCGAAACCGAGAAACAGCATGCCAGAGGGTCGGCGAATTAGAGCATACGCCTTGGACGTGGTCAATGAAGCAGAGATTAGATAACAGAGATTAAGGAACAAAGACGAGGATTAGGGATTTAGGGTGTAGGCGTCGAAGTCGCCACGGGAGCCGGTGTAGGTGTAGCGGGTCCAGAGGGTGGTGAAGGCAGGATCGCGGAGGAAGAAGGCCAGTAGGTTGTCGTGGCGATCTTCGAGCTCCTGGCAGCGAACGGTGGGGTCCTGGCAGCGATCGATAAGGATGAGGGTGGGATGCCAGCGGGTTAGGTCTTCGATCATCCAGCGATGTTGGAGGGTGTCCAGTTGCGCGATGGCGGCGGGTGGGAGCGTGCGGGTTGGAGGCGCACTGGCGCTGGGGGATTCGCTGCGGAGGATGGCTGGAAGTAGCCAGAGATTGTTCATGCGCTGAGCCCAGGTGAGGTGGTAGCGCTCAATGGGCATCATGGCGGCGTCGACTGAGGTGGTGAGGATGGCTACGGGAGTGCCGGGCGCGAGTGAGGTGAAGAAGGATGGGTCGGGGTTGGTGATCGCGAAGGCGCGGTCGGGCGTGAAGGGTGAGCCGGTGAAGTAGGTGGTGAGGGCCAGGGCGAGAATGCTGAGGGCGGCCGTGGCTTTGGGAAGCCAGGTGGGGAGGGTGATGGACTTTTGCTGCGCTAGGTCGAGAAACTGGAGAGTGAGGGCGGCGGCGAAGAGGTCGATGGCGGGGAGTTGTTGGTAGTACCAGCCAGTGCCCTGGATGAAGTAGGCGAGAGTCGCGGCGAGGGCGGCGGTTTGGAGCAGGAGAATTACGCGGGTGCGGGGTTTTAGGGCTAGTGAAATGGCGGCGAGGATTAGAAGCTCTATGGCCTCTAGAGAGAGTGCGGGGATGGAGAGATGGCCGATGGCCCAGTAGGTTTCGTGCAGGATGGGGAGCGCGGAGGTGAAGTAAAGCGGGGTGAGGTTATGGATTGTGGCTAGAAAGGTGAGGCCGATGAGGGTGATGAGGATGGGTTCGGTGCGGAGCAGGGTGCGGAGGCGAGTTTGAGGCGTGAAGGGTTTGAGGAGGAGGGTTAGTTCGATGGCTATGGGGATCAGGGCGTGGTGAGGTTTCAGGCAGACGCCGGTGGCGGCGAGGATTCCGGCGGCGATGCGGGCCAGAGTGAGGCGTTGCGGGGCAGCGGCGGCGAGGATGTAGGGGAGGATCAGGAAGGCGAGGATCTGGTCGCGCTGGCCGAAGTCGCGGGCGGGGATGACGTAGAAGAGGGTGATCGCGGCGAAGAGGAGCGCGGGGAGTTCGTAACGGCTTGTTGAGGGACGGGCTTTGCGGAGGAAGTAGAGGCTTAGGAGGGATGCGGCGGTTTCGAGGAAGGTGAGAAGCAGTTTCGCGGCGAAGGTGGTAGGGATGTGGAGCGCTTGGGCGAGCAGGACAGGCAGGGCGGAGAGCCAGACGATGGCGGGGGTGTTGGAGTCAAAAGCCTGAGGGCCGTAGAGCTGGGCGCCTGCGAGCCAGCGGTGGGCCATTATAAGGAACCAGAGCTGATCGTGACCGGCGGCGGGCAGCAGCGCGAGCAGGGCGGCCATGCCGACAGCGGCGAGGGCGAGAATTCGGAAGGTATTGCGAAACGTTTGCTGAGATACGAGCGTCATAAGCGGAAGTGCGAAGTTCAGGTTATCGTATGCTGTTCGCAAGGGGTACTATGCGCCGTTGTTGCACTATTGCTTTGATTTGGCTGTTTGCGGGTGGGCTGGCTATGGCGCAGACGCAAGTACCGTTGTCGGTGGATTCCGATCCTGTGGCTTCTCCAGATACAGGTGTTGCGGCCAAGCCGCAGGCTGCGCCGACGCCGACGCAGCAGCCCGAGCCGGGAGTGGTGACCAAGGAGAATGGGCGCTATACGCTGCAGGCCAATGCGTATGAGGTGAGGCTGAATGCTTCGGTGATCGACAGCTCGGGGCATGAGGTGGACTCGCTGCCGCAGGATGCGTTCCACGTTTATGAAGATGGCGTGGCGCAGACGATTGTGGGGTTTAAGCATGAGGACATACCGGTATCGATCGGGATTTTAATCGACAACTCGGGGTCGATGTATGACAAGGTTTCGGCGGTTTCGGCAGGGGCGCTGGATCTGGTAAGGCTCTCGAACCCACAGGATGAGGCGTTTTTGGTGGACTTCAGCTCGGAAGCCTATATCGATCAGGATCTTACGAGCGATATAGGAAAGCTGCAGCAGGGGCTTTCGTACATCAAGCCGAGTGGCGGGACGGCGCTTTACGATGCGGTGATCGCTTCGGCGGATTATTTGACCAAGAATGCGAAGCGGTCCAAGCAGGTGATCCTGATCATTACCGATGGTGAGGATAATGCGTCGAGCGCGTCGCTGGAGTCGACGATCCGGCGTGTGCAGGATATGGACGGGCCGGCGATCTATTGCATTGGGCTGTTGTTCGGGGAAGATGTGAGCCATAGTGAGGCCCATCATGCGAAGGAAGTGCTACAGGAGTTGAGCGATCAGACGGGTGGGCTGGCTTACTTTCCGAGGTCGCTGAAGGATGTGGATGGGATTGCGCATGAAGTTGCGCAGGATATCCGGACGCAGTACACGATTGAGTACAGCTCGACGAATCCGCCGTCGCGGGGTGGGTACCGACAGATCCATGTGGAGGCGAAGGAAAAGGGGTATCACGGGCTGCAAGTGAGGACGCGGACGGGGTATTTTCCGAAGACTGCGGCCGCGGGGGCGGCGGCAAGCGGTCAATAGAGCATCTGTTGTAATGGCTGGGTTTTGCGCTGCTTCCGATTCCTGAGGAATGAAATCGGATAGCATGGCTGCGGGCTTGCGTATGAGATTTAAGGGAGAGGTCTGAATGCTGGATTTGCGGACGATCAATAGCGTTTTCGAGATTATGAGCAACCGTGGGGATGAGACGGTTGCGCTGGAGAAGATCAGCAGCAGCGAATGGAAGCCGATCTCGTCGCAGCAGATGTATGGGCGTGTGCGGGCGGCGGTGAAGTTGCTGGAGAGCTGGGGAATCAAGCGCGGAGACCGCGTGGCGCTGGTGAGTGAGAATCGCTGGGAGTGGGCGGTTGTGGATTTTGCCGTGCTGGCGATTGGGGCGGTGGATGTGCCGCTGTATCAGACGCTTACGCCGGAGCAGATGGGGTTCATTCTGCGAGATTCTGGGTGTAAGGCGATCTTTCTATCGAGCAAGCAGCAGTACGAGAAGCTCGTGGCCGCGGGGGAGATTCCTACGCTGGAGAAGGTTTCGGTGTTCGATACCGGGGATTTTGGTGGGGCGGAGAGCTTTGCTGAAGTGATGAAGAGTGCGCCGGAGTTGGAAGCGGCGGATGCGGCGTTTGATGCCATGGTGAAGGAGACGAAGCCGGAGGAGTTGGCGACGATCGTTTATACGTCGGGAACGACGGGCGATCCGAAGGGTGTGATGTTGACGCATGAAAATCTGGCCGAGAATCTGAGGTATTCGACCGATGGATTGAGGATCGAGCCGGGGTATAAGTCGATCTCGTTCCTGCCGCTGAGCCATGCGCTGGCGCGGCATCTGGACTATGCGATCTATGCGAATAAGGCGGTGATTGCTTATTTGCCCAAGTTTGATGATCTTTCTGGGGCGATGAAGGCTGTGAAGCCGGAGGCGTTTATTGCTGTGCCGCGAGTTTATGAGAAGGTTCGGCAGGCGATTGAACACAAGAGCCAGGGAATGAAGAAGAAGATTATGCAGTGGGCGATGGGGCAGGGGAAGAAGCATCGCAAGGAGTTGGAGGCGGGCAAGCAGCCGACAGCCCTGGGGTACAAACTGGCGGATAAGCTGGTGTTTTCGAAGATTCGCGAGGCTTTTGGCGGGAATGTGAAGTTTTATATTTCGGGCGGGGCACCGTTGGGAATGCCTTCTTCGGAGTGGTTTTTGAATATGGGGATCCGGGTGTTTGAAGGGTATGGGTTGACGGAGACTTCGCCGGTGCTCTCGCGGAATACGTTTGATGGGTATCGGATTGGGACTGTGGGGACGATGATTCCGAATATCGAGATTCGGGCGGCGGGGGATGGAGAGCTGGAGGTGAAGGGAACCTCTGTGTTTTCAGGGTATTGGCAGAAGGAAGAGGCTAGTAAGAACGAATTTACTGAGGATGGGTGGTTTAAGACGGGGGATATTGGCAAGATTGAGGATGGGTTTTTGTCGATTACTGACCGGAAGAAGGAGCTTTTGAAGACTAGTGGCGGGAAGTATATTGCGCCGCAGCCTATTGAAGGGAAGCTGAAGGCGGACTCGCTGGTGGGGAATGCGGCGTTGATTGGGGACACGCGGAAGTTCGCAAGTGTGCTGATTTCGCCCAATTTTCAGGCTTTAGAGCGCTGGGCGGGGCAGAATGGCATCGCTGCGAAGGACCATGAGGCGCTGGTGAAGGAGCCTAAGGTGCAGAAGGCTTATGAGGCGATTGTGAAGCAGGTGAATGTGGGGTTGGAGCATCACGAGATGATCAAAAAGGTGGGCGTGGTGCCGGAGGAGTGGACGATTGAGGATGGGGAGCTTACGCCCAGTATGAAGCTGAAAAGAAGGGTGATAGTGGAGAAATATAAGGCGCGGATCGATGCGTTTTATGGTGGTGGCGAGGGCGATGGTGGGGATCGCTGATTCGCCCACTAAGACGGCCTTTTTATGGTGAGTGGAACGGTCCCGCACGGTGGGTTTTACGGTGCCACGGACGGTGGTTTACGGAGGTTTTCACCGTGGACGGTGACCGTAAAAGTGAGCCGCGAGGGTAAGGCGTCGCATCCAAGGGTGCAATGACTTTTTTGAAGCGGGCGGAAAAAGAGGGGCGCAGGTTTTTGAATCCTGTGCCAACGGCAGTGGGTGGGTTCAGCATGATTTTCAAGGTGCTGCCGCTTTATTTCAGCAACAAGGCTGAGAGTGAGCCGAAGAGGCCGTTGGGGCCGTTTCGGACGGATGCGAGCGTGTATGCTGCTGCGCCGGCGAGTGGGCTGCGGGTGACTTGGTTTGGGCACTCGTCGATGCTGATTGAGATTGATGGGATGAGGGTGCTGGTTGATCCGGTGTGGGAGGAGCGGGCTAGCCCGGTGGAGTGGTTTGGGCCGAAGAGGTTCTTTGCGCCGCCGCTGAGGCTGGAGGACCTGCCGACGATCGATGTGGTGCTGGTGTCGCATGACCACTATGACCACCTGGGGGCGGGGACGATCAAGAAGCTGGCGCGGTTGAGTGCTACGGCGAAGACGCGGTGGGTGACTTCGCTGGGCGTGGGGAAGCGGTTGAGGGGGTTTGGGGTTCCGGAGGGACGGATTACGGAGCTGGACTGGACGCAGAGCGTGGAGACGGCTGGGCGGGAGCTGGGGAGCTCGCTGAAGATTACTTCGTGGCCGGCGAGGCACTTTTCAGGGCGAGGGACGCTGGATCGGTTTACGACGCTGTGGGGATCGTTTGTGCTGGAGGGGCCGCAGCATCGGATTTATTTTGGGGCGGACTCGGGGTATTGGGATGGGTTTGCGGAGATTGCGGAGCAGTATGAGGGGTTCGATCTGACGATGCTCGAGGTGGGGGCGTTCCATCCGCTTTGGAAGGCGATCCACATGGGGCCGGATGGGGCGGCGAAGGCTTATGCGGCTATGGGTGGGTTTGAGAAGGCTGGGTTGCTGATGCCGATCCACTGGGGACTGTTCAATTTGGCGCTTCATGCGTGGAAGGAGCCGATGGAGCGGATACTGGAGCTGGCGCCGCAGGAGGGGATCCGGGTGTGGTCTCCTACGCCGGGAGTGCCGACCGAGGTGGAGCGTGGGGTGGGGCTGCTTTCGGATTGGTGGAAGGTGTAAGGGGTGGTGAGGTCTGGGGAAACTGCAAACGCGGTGTTCGCAGAGTACGCGGTGTTTCGCTGCGGAATTTTGCGTGTGCGGTTAATGCTTGTGAGTTACGGCAAGACTAAAGGCCGGTTCTTTGCGGAGCAATTAGCCTAAATGATGTTGGTAAGTCGTTATTGTACATGATGTTGCAATGGACTATTCGTGTTGTGCTTGAGAGTATCTGAAGTGGGTGATTGCAAAATGGATGCGGGGTTCCGCGCGATTTCTCTTGTAACCCTGTGGAAAACGGGATACAAGAGGTGTTGCACAGTCAATTGCAGGTAAACCCCGGAAGAACTGGAGAACGAACATGGCAGCAGCGGCGCAGGAACAGGTGGCATTGCGGGAGGTGATGGATATCCGGCAGGCGGCATCGTACCTGGGGATCAGTGGAGATACGCTGTACCGCTATGCGTCCGAGGGGTTTGTGCCGGCGTTCAAGCTGGGAAACCGGTGGCGGTTTCGGAAGAGCTTGCTGGATAACTGGATGGATGAGAAGAGTGGGGTTACGCCGGTTGGGGACGCGGTGGATGCGTCGAAGAAGAAGCCGGTGGGACGGGCGCGGTAGGGGTGTTTGGGCGATGATGCCCGATACTGATCTGGATCGAGCATCATCAGCGGGCTACTACGTATGTAAGCAGGATAGCTGCGGTGGCGACAGCGGCGATGCGCACTCGATGTCTCTGATCCCAAATCCGATATATCCGCTGCCAATCAGCAGCACCTTCCGCGACGCGAATAGCGAGTGGAACCAGGACAAAGATCGATGCCACCGAAATGAGAACCCAGATCGTATCCGCTGTAAGCAGGATCGCGCGCCCAGATGTGTGCCAACAGAGCCAGGTCTGGATACCGAGAAGCAGAGTAGAGAGCGAGTACCAGACCGGCATTACCTTTCCAAGCACGAGAGCAGAATGGCTCAGCATCTTCAATTGCGATTCGGGTTCGAGCCGCGACGCGGCAGGGTTCATGAATGCGGATACGGAAAACTCGACGCCTAACAAGGTAAGAACGACGAAGAGCGTGGCGATGTTGAACAAGTGCATAAGTGACTCCTATTGACTCTCCACTAAAGACGCTTTCGAATGGAGCACTGACGCAAAAAGCAGCACTGACAAAGTTGTCAGTGGGAGGAATCGATGGGCGTTTCGAAGAAAGAGATCTCACCATGCCCCATCGATGTGACGCTAAGCGTCATCGACGGGCGATGGAAGGGCACCATCCTCTGGCGACTGTTGGACGGGGCGATGAGGACGAACGAATTGCGGAAGAGTATTCCTGAAATCACAGAGAGGATGCTTCTCCGTCATCTGCGGGATATGACAGAGGCTGGGATCCTGGAACGTCATCAGGAGCAAGGCTTACCCCTGCGAGTGCGTTACTCGCTAACGTCGTACGGACGGACGTTGGTTCCAGTGCTAGACGTTCTCTGTTCGTGGGGCAGAGAACATTTGAAACGAGATTTCTCTACCTGATCCTTGCGGGCACCTGGAAGGGAGCAGAGAGTGGTGAGTAAGGAACGAAACGGCTGATATTCTGACGGCGTTGGCTCACAGCTGAGGTGGCTACTTATGATTCTTGCGCTACTGATTCTTGCTGCTCAAACGACTGCTGTTCCGCCGCCCAGTGCTCCGCATGGCGCAGTTGCTCCGATTGGCTCAGGTGCGGAACTGGCTGTTCAGTGTGTCGCAGCCGAAGGGATGGCGTTGGGGCCAGCTTCAGCAAACGGCGAGCAGGTCGAAAAGGGTGCTTTGTGCATCGGCTATGTCGAGGGCTATGTGGATGGCGCGAAGAAGGATGTGTGCATCCCACCGCACTCCGTCATGGCGGTCATCAATTCCTATCTTCAGTACATGACAAAGAATCCCAAATACTATGACATGCCCAAGGCGGCCGGACTTCGGGCTGCCGTAGATGCGACCTTTCCCTGCGGAAAGTAGATGGTTTTCGGAACGAACTTCCCGAGCACAGAGGAAAGGCAGGAATGCTCCGGGCTTTTTGTTTTTGTGGCGGCGTAATCGCAGATGGTGAGAACGGCGTTTATGGGGACCAATGTAAGGGTTGATTCGACGGATGCGGTATAGTTTTTTCAATGAACCCTACTCCCTACCGAGTGATCGTGGTTGTGGATCGCGCATTCGGCAAGCAATTGGAAAGCATTGCGCGCGGAGTTCCAGTCTGGATCGTCGATTCGCCGTCTAATAGACCTTCTGTGGAGAAGGTGTGGCGAGAGTATCCAGAGCCTAGCCATCTGAAGGGCATCACGATCTTCACCTCTGCCGAGGGTGTCTCCGCCGAACGTTCATTACTTGGCCAACTCGACACAATCGATCTGCACCACGGAGCTTATTCCACTGACCCTCCCTGCAGTGTGTTGGAGGTCATAGGAGTCGCGTTGACTGAAGCAATCCAGACCGCCCTCGAACAAACTGGGTTCAAGGAAATACACCCTACAGATTCAGGATTTAGAGCCGTCCAGTCCCTATTGCCAACTTCCAAGAAGCAGTCGCTACACAGGCAGGACTCAAACGTATACTGACAGCCATGCGATTGATCGGGATCACCGCGCTTGCCTTGATGATGAGTTTCTCGCCCGCTCGTGGTGAGGCTCAGACGCCAGAAGTTCCTATCCATGTCTCGCTGTGCGAAATTAAGGCGCATCCAGAGAAATATCTAAAGAAGTTAGTCGAATTCACTGCTGTTGCTTCGCATGGCTTTGAAGATTCAATGGTGGAGGACCCTCAATGTCCCTGGCGAGACAGTGGTCCGGGGGTCTGGATGGAATATGGCGGCAGTCGTTCAACGGACACAATGTATTGCTGCGGGTTTTCACCTAAACCGACTCGCGACAAACCTCTCGTCGTTGACGGCATCCCATTGAGCCTCATCGAAGATGAGAAGTTCCAAGAGTTCGATACTCGTCTACATCCGAAGCACTCGAAACCCCAACGTGCGTCAGACACGATCAATGCCACCTTGCGCGGTCGCGTTTTCAGCCGGTATGAAGGGATTGCAGGTACACAGCAGAACCCCGCATGGAGGGGTTATGGCCACATGGGGTGCTGCATGCTATTCGTCGTTACACAAGTGCTTTCGGTCGATAAGCCGAAGTGATCAATAAAGACCGTAAAGCTGGCGAAGAGCATCTCTCAACAGGAATCAGTCCTCATAAGTCGGCTTTTCGGAAGTAACATATTACTGGCGTGAAGCGCGTTTCTCGTTACCGACCGTGCGGGACACGACAATGGGAGCGTTCATTTACACTGCGTCATGAAAACATTTCTTACGGCGCGGGGTTCACTCCAGCATGAGTTCGAATAGGCGGATCTACGCGGTTTTGGCTGGGTGTTTCTTATGCGGAGCGCTCTTAGCGGCGCCCGCGCAAACAGCGTCGGTGTCCAATGAAGGTGTCACTACGTGGTGGCCGGACGTTCAGAACGGCATCATCTGGACTGGCCAGGAAGTGAACGGTAAGAAGGATGAGACCTACGACCAGTCGGTGCAACTCTGCAATGCGCTGGTGGTTGGCGCTATGAGCGGATGGCGGTTACCGACAATTGGCGAGTGGACAGCGTAACGCAATCCGCCACGGAAGAGGGCTACACTCTGACCACCCATCTCAATACCCACGATACGGGAAGGTTGTGGCCGGAAGGGTTCGTCCGATTTGACCCACACGGCCCGGACGCTGTCATGTGGTCTTCCACGCCTGGCCCGGAAGGGAAGATGGTGATGGAGAACATCATGACGGCCAGTCACTTCAACTCCGCCACGAACGACCACTTCGACCGTGGGGCGTACTGTGTGAGGCCGATGGAGCCTGAGGTCGCGGCGATCGCCAGGCAGGCGTTGCCGACGAATGCAGTCGCCAGCGTGACCGAACTGCAAAACCTGATCCCGCTGCGGCAGGCTTACGATGCCTACAGGAAGCACGATTATGCAGGGAGCCTTGCCGATGCGCAGGCGGCGCTCGCACTTAATCCGAAGTCGGCGGAAGCCTTGTACGCCGAAGGACTTAGTCGGGCCGGTCTCGGGCACTAGAGCGATGCCGTTGCGTCCTTCAAAATGGTGAAGAAGCTCAAATGGGGTTCTATGAGTGACGCGATTGATTGGGCGGAAAAGAATGAGAAGGCAGCCGCTTCGGGAAAAGCGCTCGATCCAAGAAAAAATATTTCTCCGAAGTGGGACTTCGGCTCGCCGGCGCAGACCTAAATCTGTTTTCTTCTGCTTCCAAGTTTAGTGCCGGTAAGTCCGGGCTGAAGACACATCTCAGGAGCAACGGTAAAGACAACCGCAGATTCCCTGCGGGAATGACAAATCAAACAGCGAGTAACAATCCAGTGGTTTATCGTCACCGATTGTTATTGAAACGTTCGTTTCAATAATGTATTGTGTTGAGATGAGTCGTCCGGTTGATGAAGAGCGTCCTGGAGAATTGCTAGCAGCTATTCTTCAATACCTGATCGAACACGGGGTTACGGATCTGTCGCTTCGGCCGTTGGCGAAGGCTGTTCGGTCGAGTCCCCGGGCGTTGCTTTATCACTTTGGATCAAAAGAAAAGCTGTTGATGTCTGTGTTTGCGGAGATCAGGCAACGGCAGCAGGTGTTGTTTGCGCAGATAGAGTCGGAGACCTTTGCGGATGCTTGTGGCGAGATGTGGAATGCGTTGAGCGCTCCTTCGTTTGAGCAGCAGGTGCGGCTGTTCTTCGAGCTGTATGGAGTTGCGCTGAGACAGCCTGTGCTCTACAAGGAGTTCCTTGCATCGGCTGTTGATGATTGGCTTGAGTTTGCCGTGAAGCAGTTGCGTAAGGACGGTTACAAGCGCCGTGAGGCAGTGCTGCTTGCGACCACTGTGCTGGCGGGTTTTCGTGGGTTTTTGCTTGATCTGTGCGCGACGCAGGATCGTGAGCGTGTCAATCGTGCGGTATCTGCGTGGCTAAAAAATCTGAACACGAATGTTCCAACGAGAGAGGTGTAACGAATGTCGAAGATAGGTCGAGGTTCAATATCAACCGTAGTTGTGCTCTTGCTGGTGCTGGCGATTCCGGGGTTGCCGATCTCAAGGTGGGAGAACGAATTCGCGGGGGTAGGACATCTTGTCGGGTATGAGGTGATCTGGTGGGTTCTTACGTTCTCGGTGCTTCTCTATGTGCGGAAGGTTGAAGGCCGTCCGCTGAGTTCGATCGGTTTCCGAAGAGTGAGCGTGTGGGATGTGCTGCTCGGCCTTGGTGCCGGGCTCTTTATGCTTGCGGGGATCGCGGGCATTTATTACGGGGTGTTTCCCTTGTTGCATTTATCGGAGGGCCAGCAGGTTGGCCAACTGGCGGCGACTCCGTTATGGTGGCGACTTATCTCTGTGGTTCGGGCGGCGGTTGGAGAAGAGGTGATTTTTCGTGGCTACGCTATTGAACGAGGCCGCGAAGTCTTTGGGAGCCTGCGCATCGCGAGCACTCTTTCTTGGCTTGTCTTCACTGTCGAACACGTCTCTACGTGGGGATGGTCGCATGTACTCATCGCGGGGTTCGGAGGATTGCTGCTCACGCTTCTGTATGTGTGGCGAAGGAATCTTTGGATCAATATCATTGCGCATTTCGTTGTGGATGGGGCGTCGGTCTTGCTGGCGTAAGTCACCACGCAAATGAGCTTGGCTACGCTGTTGGCATAGCTACCGCGGAGGAGACGAAGTCGATGAAGACTCTTACTTTGGGTGGGACGTAGTTGCGAGAGGGATAGACGGCGTAGATAGGAAAGCGCTCGTCGCTCCACTCCGGCAGTAGATCGACGAGTGCGCCTGTCTGGAGCATTGGCTTGACGGCGACTTCAAGGACCTGCGCGATGCCCCAGCCAGCCACACAGATGCTATGCAAATTTACGATGTCGCTGACGATCAGCCTTCCTGTTGTTGCGATCTTCACGACCTTTCGGCCACGATGGTACTCCCATGGAAACGTTCTGCCGGTCTCTGGATTGCGGTAGTCGATGAGAGTGTGTCCCTGCTTCAGAAGATCGCTGGGATGGGCGATCTTCATATGCTTTGCGAGGTAATCGGGGGCTGCGACAGTGATGACGCGGGTGTCCAGAAGTCTCTTTGCGATGAGGCTGGATGAAGGCAACTCGCCCACGTAGAGAGCGATATCGAGGCCCTCGCCGACGAGGT
>Ga0302308_10002227_pt1 | contig 15682 bp, 10 predicted proteins | sample III_Palsa_E3_3_FD_200531 | JGI IMG/M metagenome (GOLD analysis project Ga0302308, IMG submission 200531) | Peat permafrost microbial communities from Stordalen Mire near Abisko, Sweden - III_Palsa_E3_3 | ecosystem: Environmental > Terrestrial > Soil > Palsa > Peat permafrost | place: Sweden... | reverse complement strand
GCTGTCGGCCGGCGTGGTCTCGGGATCGATCAGGCGGTGCAGGCGAAAGCCGTCCTCGAGCGCCAGCACGATCGCGCCGGTCCAGGCCGGGTTCAGCGAGCCGTTCTTCCCCGAGTTTCTCGATGCCGTTTCGACGATGTCGGCGATCAATTTTCGACGCGCGCGCAGCCGCTGGGCAAGTTCGGGCCGGCGCTTTTCGGCACGCGCCACAAAAAGGATCATCTCCATGTGCAACAGCGGGGAACGCGCCAGCGGGTCCTGCCGGCTGCGGTCCATGCTCTTCAGCGCATCGATATAATCGGCGAGGTTGTCGTGTGTGGCGAGCAGATCGAGGTTGCGCCGAATCGACCGCTCGACGTGATCCTCGATCATGGCGATGATCAGTTCGTCCTTGCTCTTGAAGTTCGAATAAAACGCGCCGCGGCTAAAACCGGCCGCCGCCGCGATCGCTTCGATGCTGACGCCGCCGATGCCCTGTTCCTCGAACACGCGCGCGGCCGCTTCGAACAGCTTGTCGCGGGTATCGTCCCGGGTCGGTCTGGTTCGGACTCTTGACATCGGCGGATTTTAGGTCAGAATGCAACTCAATACAATAGTGTATCGAGTTGCAATGCCGGGTGTCCGCGCCCGGTGCGCTCAAGATGCAGACAAGCGTGGCAACACAGGGAGGTCACCATGAACGAGCATGTTCAGGCTGCGACGACCGGACCGCTTTTCAATCCGCTGGCGCCGGAATTCATTCGCGATCCCTATCCGTATTACGCGCGGCTGCGCGCCACCGATCCGATGCATCTGACCGCGTTCGGCTCGTTCGTGGCGAGCCGCCACGCCGAGGCCAGCCTGGTGCTGCGCGACAAACGCTTCGGCAAGGACTTTGCCGAGCGCACGATCCGGCGCTACGGCCCCAAGAGCCTGGAAGAGCCGGTGTTTCGCAGCATGAGCCACTGGATGCTGCAAAAGGATCCGCCGGACCACGCCCGCTTGCGCGGGCTGGTGGTGAAAGCGTTCACCGCGCGCCGGGTCGAGGACATGCGCCCGCGCATCCAGCAGGTCGTCGACGAAACGCTCGATCGGATCATCCCGCAGGGCCGCATGGACCTGATCGAGGATTTTGCGTTCCGCCTGCCGGTCACCATCATCTGCGACATGCTCGGAATACCCGAGGAGCAACGCGAGCTGTTTTATACCGGCTCGCGCGATGGTGGACGCCTGTTGGACCCGGTGCCGCTGTCACCCGAGGAAATCGCGAAAGGCAACGCCGGCAACGTGATGGCCGCGATGTATTTCCGGCAATTATTCGATCTGCGGCGCAAGTAGCCCGGCGACGATCTGATCACGCAATTGGTCCAGGCCGAGGAGGACGGCAGCAAGCTCTCCAACGAAGAACTCACCGCCAACATCATCCTTTTGTTCGGCGCCGGCCATGAGACGACCGTCAATCTGATCGGCAACGGCCTGTTGGCCCTGCATCGCAATCCCGATCAACTCGCACTGCTGAAGGCCAATCCCGGCCTGATCACCAACGCGATCGAGGAGTTCCTGCGCTACGATTCCTCGGTGCAGTTGACCGGCCGGGTGGCGCTGGAAGATATCGAGGACCTCGGCGGCAAGCGGATTCCAAAGGGCGAGACCGTGCTGTGCCTGCTGGGGTCGGCCAACCATGATCCGGAGGTCTATCCGGACCGCCCCGGCAGCCTCGATATCACCCGGCCGAATGTCAGGCCGCTGTCCTTTGGCGGCGGTATCCATTTCTGTCTGGGCGCCCAACTCGCCCGCATCGAGGCGGAAATCGCCATCGCGAGCCTGCTGCGCCGGCTGCCGGATCTGCGGCTGGATGACGCCGAAAACCCGCAATGGCGGCCGACCTTCGTGCTGCGCGGTCTCAAGGAGCTGCCCGCCAGCTGGTGACAGCGTCGATTGGTCTTTCCGGCAGCGCTGTGACTTCGCCACACTTGGCTCTATATATGGCGCTGCTCCGGCGTTGATTTTGACGCCGCCGATGGATGGTTCGGGGAGACACCGTGCAGACGACGCTGCTCGGCTTGGCGATTGCCTTGATCATTGCGCTGGTGGGCGCGCTGGTCGGGCCGTATTTCATCGACTGGAATCAGTTCCGGCCGCAGTTCGAGGCTGAGGCCTCGCGGGTGATTGGCGCGCCGGTGCGGGTCGGCGGCAAGCTCGACGCACGCCTGTTGCCGGCGCCCTCGCTGCAACTGCGCCAGGTGGTGGTCGGCGGAGCCAATGATCTCGGCAAGGTGCGCGCCGACAAGCTTGACGTCGAATTCAGCCTGGGTTCGCTGATGCGCGGCGAATGGCGCGCCACTGAGCTCACGATCAACGGCCTGGCGCTCGATCTCGGTCTCGATCGCCGGGGCCGGATCGACTGGCCGGCGACCAACGGCAGCTTCAATCTGGGTTCGCTGGCGATCGACCGCCTGAACCTGACCGGCCGCATCGCCCTGCATGACGCCGCAAGCCATGGCACCCTCGAGTTGAACGATATCGTCTTCAGCGGCGACGTGCGCTCGCTGGCCGGGGCGGTGCGCGGCGACGGCGACGTCACGGTGTCGGGCACGCGCTATCCGTTTCGGGTGTCGTCCGGCGACAGCACCGACGGCAGCGGCACCCGCGTTCATCTCAATATCGATCCGGGTGCGCGCGCTTTGGCCGTCGATCTCGAAGGCGTGCTCTCCTTCCAGGCGCGCGCCCCGCGCTTCGAGGGCGCGCTGATGCTGGCCACGCCGGCCAAGGAGACTGGCAAAGCCAGCACGGGCGGCGACAGCCAGACGCCCTGGAAGATCACCGCCAAGGTCAAGGCCGATCCGTCCGGCGCGCAGTTCGAGCAGGTCGAGGCCGGCTATGGCGTCGAAGACCGCGCGTTGAAATTTGCAGGCCTTGCGGATGCGAGCTTCGGCGCCAGGCCGCTGCTTCACGCTGTGCTCTCGGCGCGGCAGCTCGACGCCGACAGGTTTGTCGCCAGGGAGAGCGACAAGGACACTGATAAGAACAGCGACAAGAACAATGCGAAGGACAAAACCGCCGAGCCGATCCGATTGCTGCCGGGGCTGCGCGCGCTGATAGCCGCGCTTCCGCAACTGCCGATTCCGGTGAAAATCGAACTGAGTTCCGAGCAGATCATGCTGGGCGGACGTCCCCTGCAGAATCTGGCAGCGGCGCTGCACGCCGATGCCGGCTCCTGGACCGTCGACCGGCTGGATTTTCGCGCGCCCGGCGCGACCCAGGTCTCCCTCAGCGGCAGCCATGCGCAAGCCGGCAGCCTGAAGGGCGCGCTCGACGTCAATTCGTCCGATCCGGATGCGCTGACGGCGTGGTTGCAGGGCCGCAGCGAGATCGCCTTCCGTAACCAGAAGCAGTTGCATCTGCACGGCGATGTCAGCATCGCCGCTGATCGGGTTGCGCTCGATGCGATGCAGGCCGAGATCGACGGCGGCGCCGTCTCGGGGCGGATCGCGTTCGCAACGCCATCCGCAAAGGGCGGTTCGCGGTTCGATGCGGAGCTGAAGGCCGATCGCCTCGATCTCGATGCGGCAACCGCCTTTGCGCGTTCGCTGGCGGGACCGCAGGGCGAATGGCCCGATGAGGCGCTGGTCTCGCTCGATATCGGCCACGCGATATCGGCCGGCCAGGATCTGCATCCCTTTGCGGCGAAGCTGGGCTATGGTCCGAAGTCGATCACGCTCGATCAACTGAAGATCGGCGATACCAGTAATTTGATGCTGGAAGGGGCGGGGAGTTTCGACCGCGCCGGCGCCACCGGAAAGCTGGCGCTGAATTCAACCGCGGCCTCGCTGGACAAGATCACCGCCGCGCTCTCCGGCGTGATCGCTCCCCTGGCGCCGACGCTGGCGACGCGGCTCAATGCGCTGGGGGCGGCTCCCGGTCCCGCGCACCTCAAGCTTGCGCTCGATGTCGACAAGGACCCCGGCCACGCCGATCGCGCCAGCGCGCACGCCGTTCTCGATCTCGACGCGCCGCAATTGACCGGCAACGTCACGATCACGGCCAACCCTGCCGTCGCCGCGATCAAGGCGATGGACATCGACAAGATACGGCGCAGCCAGCTCAGCCTGGAAACCAACCTGTCGTCGCCGCGGGCGGGTTCGCTGCTGGCGCTGTTGGGGCTCGATCGCGCGATCGTCGCGGCCGATACGCCGGCGCAATTTCACGGCTCGGTCACGGGCGTTTGGGGCGAGCCGCTGCGGCTGAAGGCGAAGCTGTCGGGAACCGGCCTCGACGCCGAAGCGGATGGTTCCGCCGAACCATGGGCACAGGAGACCAAGGCAAACGTCAATTTGAAGGTACGCAGCATGAATCTCGCGCCGCTGTTCGACCTCAAACCGTCGGAAGCGCTGGCGCAGAACATCAGCCTGTCGTCGCGGATCGCATTGGCCGGCAACAAATTGACGCTCGGCGACATCGACGGCGCACTGGCGGGTTCGCGGCTGCGCGGCCACATGACCGTCAACCTCGGCAGCGACAAGGCCGGCGATGACAAGAGCATCGAAGGCGAACTCGGCCTCGATGCGCTCGACCTCGCGCCGGCGTTTGCGCTCGCGGTCGGCAGCGCCGGCCGCGATGCCACCGAGCCGCTCGGTTCCGGATTGTTGAAAGGCTGGCGCGGCCATATCGCATTTCAGGCGCTGCGCGGCATCTTGCCGGGCGGCAGCGAGTTGCGCCCCGTGAGCGGCACCGTCAAGAGCGACGGCCAATCGCTGAACTTCGACACCATCAAGGGCACCATCGGCGGCGGCGAAGCCGTCGCCAGCATCGACGCGAAACCCGGCGCCAACGGCATCACGCTGAACGCCAATGTGCAATTGAAGGGCGTCGACGGCGCCGCGTTGCATTATCGCGGTCTGGCGATGCCCGCGGGACGCGCGTCGCTGCAAATGACCTTGGCCGCGCAGGGCCGCAGCGCTTCGGCGCTGATGGGCGCGATGTCGGGAAACGGCACCGTGACGCTGGATGCGGCTGCGATCTCGGGGCTCGATCCGCGCGCCTTCGAGATCGCGATCCACGCCAGTGACCAGGGCCAGGCGACCGACGATGCCCGGCTGCGGCAGCTCGTCGATCCCGTGTTGTCGGCCGGCGCGTTGCTGGTGGCGTCGGCGCAAATTCCATTCACGATCCGGGACGGCCGGCTTCGCGTGGCCGCGACCACGCTCGATGGCGGCGGAGCGCGCGCCGTGATATCCGGCGGCTACGATATTCCGGCCGATCAGGCCGACATTCGCGCGGCGCTTTCCTTGAGCACGGATGAATCCTCAACCGGCCGTCCGGAAATTCAGTTGTTCGATGTGGGCTCGCCCGACAGGCTCGATCGCAGCGTCGATGTCTCGGCGCTGTCTTCCTGGCTGGCGGTAAGGGCGATTGATCGCGAAACAAGGCGGCTGGACTCGATCGAACGCGGAGAGCCGCCGCAAGCGGTGCCGGCATCTGTTCCGCCGCCGGCGCTGCCGTTGCCCGCGCTCGCGCCGCCGCTCGCGCCATCGTCCGATCGTCCGCTTTCCGAGGTGCCGGTGCCCGGCCGCGATCCGCGCCGCATTCCGTTGAAGCCGCGGGTCGTTGCACCTCGTCCGGTGGCGCCGCCGGCGCCTGCCAGTCCCGCTCCGCCGGTGGTGAGCCAGCAGGTCGCTCCGCTGCCGCCGCCGATCGAAGTTCGCCCGGCGCCCAGCGTGCTGCGGCCGGCACCAAAGCCGCGGCCGCCGCTGGTGCTGACCCCGCCGATCGCCAATCCGCAGTGACTTCTCCCTCGCCCCGCTTCTTGCGGGGAGAGGTCGACGAACATCGCGCGCGTGTTTACGTCATCGGCCAGATCGCCTCGGCGATCGCGGCCTGCTGCGGAAAGATGGTGACGAATTTGCCGCCGACATATTGCAGCAGCACCGGGTCGGCGTCGTTGTTCTGGCCCATCTCGTCGAACTTGATCCGCTTCCAGGGCATGATGGTCCGTTCCCCCGGAATATCGGTCGTGGCCAGCGCGTCGCGGATCTTCGGGCCGTCGGTCGACTTGGCGCGGTCGATCGCGTCCGCCAGCACCAGAAGGCCGATCACTTCCCGCGAGGTCAGGTCGTTGAGATCCTTGCCGGACTTTTGCTTGTACATGGCATTGATGGTGCCGACCATCGGCCGCTTGGCGGCGAGATCGAGCGAGAAGGTGCTGCGCGAAATCGAGCCCTTCACCTTGTCGCCGACCGCGTCATAGAACGCCTGGTCGGAGAAGCCGGCGTCCTGCGCCACGATCGCGTTCGCTCTGTAGCCAAGCTCGGCCATGGTCTTGATCAGCAGAATGCTGTCGGTGGTGTAGCTTGACGGCATCAGCACGTCGGCATTGGCCGCCTTGAGCTGCTGCACCTCCGCCGAGAGCGAGGGCGTGTTGGCGCGGTACTTGATGTCTGCCACGATCTTGTAGCCGCGCTCGGCCGCAAGCTTGGCCTGCGCATTGCCGGAGTCGGTGCCGAAGATCGTGTCCTCGTGGAACAGCGCCAGCGTTTCGATCTTGGTGCCTTGCTTCTTCATCGCATCGAAGAAGTCGAACATCGCGGCCGAATACATCTCGTCATGCGGTGAGGCACGGAAGAAATATTTCAAGCCACGTCGATGCAGGCTGGGCGAGGAATTTTCGGCGGAGAGAAACGGAATCTGGTAGCGCTCGCAGGTCTCGCTGACGGTGACCGCGACCGCGCTTTGATAGGTGCCGACGATGGCGCAGACTTTTTCCTGGGTGATCAGGCGCTCGGCCTCGGCGCGGCCCTTTTGCGGGTCGGATTGATGGTCGGCAAAGATCAGCCGCACCTTGGCGCCGCCCAATCCCGGCAATCCCTCGGTTCGTGCCAGCGGCAGGTCGAAATCATATTTGTTGTTGATGATCTCGGCCGCGGTCTCGAACGCCTTTTGCGCGTCGACGCCGATCTGGGCACTGTTACCCGACAATGGATAGGTGAAGCCGATCCGTACCTCATCGGCGTTTTGGGCCGATGCAGGCAAGCTACCGGCGGCAAGTGCGGCCGTACCGCCCAAAAGAAGCGTTCTGCGATCTATTCTGCGAACCATGATGTCTCATCTCCTGTTCAAGCGATTCAGACATTTCAAGCGATTTAGCGCTGCGTCATTCACCAGGTAGTCTTGCGGCCAGATAGCCTTGCTCGCGATCCCGTCGCCGTGCGGATTCCTGCCGCTCGCCTGGCGGGCCGAGGCCACCACCGCCGGAGGTGACAAGCCGGATCACGTCGCCCTTTCGCAACGGCATATTGGAAATCTTCGAGTGCAGCGCCTGCGCCTCATTGTCGCGCACCAGTTCGAGCTGGCCTGCCGCGCCAGGTTCGCCGCCATCAAGCCCGAACGGACGAAATCGAAACCGGTCCATCTGTCCCGTAAAGCTCGCCGCCTGACTGTCGATGCGCCAGGCCCTGCGCAGGCCGAGGCCGCCGCGATGGCGTCCGTCGCCGCCGGTCCCCGGCGCGAGGCCGTACTCGACCATGGTGATGGGGATGCTGCTTTCGATCATCTCGACCGGGATCGATGCGTTGTTGTGCATACCGAACGAATGGGCGCTGGCGCCGTCGCCATCGGGATGGGCGCCGCAGCCGCCGACCTCGATTTCGACCAGCACCTTTCGCGCGCCGCTCTGCTCCATGGTCTGGAACGAACAGACGTAGCTGACGGCATAATATGCGGCCGGCAGCCGGTTCGGGATGGCTTTGGCGAGCGCGCCGAACAGCACGTTGAGCAGGACATGGCCGGGCGCCAGGCGATGCGCGACCGGCGCGGGATGCTGCGCCGACACGATCAGGCCCTCCGGTGCGACGATCTCGATCGGGCGGTAGCACCCGGCGTTCGGAACGATCTGGTGCTCGGCGGCGGCGACGATGGCGAAATAGACCGCGGACGATGTCGAACCCAGGGTCGCATTGATCGGTCCCGGGACCTCGCGGTCCGAGCCGGAGAGATCGACGACCAATCTGTCGCCGGTCACGGTGATCCGGGCGTGGATGCGTACCGGCTTGGTCACGTCGATGCCGTCGTCGTCGAGAAAATCCTCGAATTCGTAACTGCCGTCGGGGATCGCGCGGATAGCCTCCCGCATCGCGGCTTCGGATGCGTCGAGCACCGCCGAACACGATGCGATCAAGGTGTCGGCGCCGTATCTCGCCGTCAGGATCTCGACCGCGCGTACGCCGACGCCGAGCGATGCGATTTGCGACTGCAGGTCACCCATCACGGCAACCGGCTGGCGCACATTCTGCGCGATCACTCCCCACAGCACATCATTGCGCACGCCTTTGGCGAACAGCTTGGAGGGCGGGATGCGCAATCCCTCCTGATAGATTTCGGTGGCGTTGGCGGCATAGCTGCCAGGCGACATGCCGCCGACGTCAAGATGATGGCAGAGCGTGCCGACGATCGCGACGCGCCGGCCTCCGGAAAAAACCGGACGGAAAGCCGCGATGTCAGGCAAATGCTGGCCGCCGCAATAGGGATCGTTCGAGATGATGATGTCGCCCTCTTCCCAGAGGTCGGCCGGAATGAACCGATCGAGGATGGTCTGCAGGAAATAGCCCATCGAATTGAGGTGCTGCGGAATTCGCGCCGACTGCGCCACATTGTTGCCGTTGGCGTCGAAGATCGCCGTCGAGTAGTCCAGCATCTCGCGCACGATGGTCGAGCGGCTGGTCCGCCACATCGTGACGTCCATCTCGGCGGCCGCGGCCGTCAGCGCGTTACGCAGCACTTCGAGTTCGATGGGATCGAGCACGGTCATGCCAACACCTCGCTGCGGGCCGCCACCAAATGACCGTCACGCCCGAGCGTGAGCGACCAGCCGGGTGCGACGTAGACGGCCGTATAGTCCTCCTCGACAATCGCAGGTCCGGAAACCCCCAGCGAAGCTGCGATCGCGTCGCGTCGCCATGTCGCAATGTTCTGCCATTGGCCGTCGACATAGACGTGGCGGCTGCCGGCTGCGGCGCCATCGGCGGATACAGGTGTTGCGGCCGAAATCTGCGGACGGGCCATCCGGCCGATCGCGGCAAGCCGCAGGGTGACGAGTTCGACCGCATCTTCGGGACTGGCGTAGGAAAATCGTTGGGCGTGCTGGGTGTGGAAACCGCGGCGGATTTCGCCGATGCCGTGCTCGTCGAGCGCGACCTCGCCCCAGGGGACGGTGAGCTCAAAAGCCTGGCCGCGATAGCGCAGATCGGCGGACAGCTCGAACTGCCGGTTGGCGGAGGCGATGCCGTCGGCTTCGAGCCGTGCCGCTCCCTCCGCCTTGAGACTTTCAAAACATGAACGTACCCAGGTGACGGCGCTGCCATCGAACGGCCGCACGCCGGAACGGCCGAAGGCGTGCTCGATATCGGCCATCAGGACGCCGCGCGCGGAGAACGTAGAGGCGTCGACCGGAAAGATGATGCGCCGGATGCCGAGCTCATCCGCCACCGCGCAGGCGTGAACCGATCCCGCCCCGCCAAAACTCAACAGGGTAAAATCGCGGGGATCGAGACCTTTCTCGAACAGGCTGACGCGAATGGCGGCCGCGAGATTGGTGTTGGTCAGGCGCAGGATGCCGGCGGCGGCGGCATCGGTATCGAATCCGAGCGGCTCTCCGGCGCGCGCCAGGATGGCGGCCCGGGCGGCATCCCGGTCGAGCGCCATGGCGCCGCCGAGGAAGCTCGCGGCATCGAGCCGGCCGAGGGCGAGATTGGCATCGGTCACCGTGGGCTCGGTGCCGCCGCGGCCATAGCACACAGGGCCGGGGCGGGCGCCGGCGCTCTCGGGGCCGACCGTCATTTGTTTGCTCGCGCTGACGCGTGCGATCGAGCCGCCGCCGGCGCCGATGGTGCGAATCTCGATCATCGGCAGGCGCACCGGCAACCGGTCGATCTCGCTCAAGGTGACGATCTCGAGCCGGCTGTCGCGAACGACGGAGACGTCAAAGCTGGTGCCACCCATATCGACGGCCACCAGATTTGGCTCGTCGAGCCGGCGCGCGAGTTCGAGCGCCGCCATCGCACCACCGCTCGGGCCCGACAACAGAAGACGGGCAGGTTCGGCGGCGGCGGTAGCCGGCGTGCACACTCCGCCGTTCGACTGCACGATCAGGAGATGGGGAGCGAACGCTTCGGCGCGCATCCGCGCCTCGAGGCGCTCGATGTAGGCACGGACCACGGGCTGCAACAGCGCATTGAGCACCGTCGTGCTGGTCCGCTCATACTCCCGGATTTCCGGACTGATGACCGACGACAGCGAGACGTCGAGTCTCGGCAGCGCGTGCCGAATACGATCGGCGAGGCGCTGCTCGTGATCGGGGTTGGCGTAGGCGTGAAGCAGTGCGACCGCGACGGTTTCGATGTCGACGGCGGCAAGCTTTGCGATCACCGCATCGATGTCGGGCGCGGTCGGCACGCGTTCGGCGCTGCCGTCAAAGCGCATCCGCTCGTGAAAGCCGAAGCGTCGGTTGCGAGGGATCAGCGCGGGGACCGGCTGCGGATGGATGGAATAAACGTCGCGGCGATAATGGCGGCCGATCTCGAGCACATCCTCGAAGCCCGCCGTCGTCACCAGGGCTCCCGCCGGCAGCTTGCGCTCGAGCACGGCGTTGGTGGCAATGGTGGTGCCGTGCATGAGATAGCCGACGTCCGACAACGTGAAGCCGTAGCGCCGGCCGGCGATCTTGATGCCCTCGACCAGCGCAATCGACGGATCTTCCGGTGTCGTCGGCAGCTTGTGGGCAACGATCCGGCCATCGCGCGCATCGAAAATCTGCAGGTCAGTGAACGTGCCGCCGATATCGACCCCGATCCGTACCGGCTTGGTGGAGGCATTCATCAATCAAAATCCAACGGCACGTGGTGGCACCTCAGTCTATGTTCGCGTCTGGGTCGAGAGTTACCCCTGCAACGGCTAAACCCTACAGGGGGTAGTCCTTGCAATTCATGTGCCGGATCGGCCTGGAGCTCCGGGCGAGGAGATCATGGCGGCATGTCGAACGCGAGCGGCTTTGTACGTGATCACGGCTCCGGGGTTCTTTGCGACATCATCCCGGAAATCGATGCAGGCTTCCATCATGCGGGTGCCGAGATGAACCGAAGCCATGCGTCGGCGCTTGATGCGACTTTCACCGGCGGCGATTTCACCCCGTCCTGCAGGGCTCGACGACCTTGCTTGGTCAGAGTGTAGATTTTGCGATGACGTCCGCGTACCATACGAATTGGATTAATAAAACGGCCGGGTTACGGCGATCACAGGGAGTGAACATGGCTGCCTTGATGGGCCCAGAACTTGTCCTCTCGCATTATCCGTCGGATCGTTCCGAGCCGGTGCTTGAGCGTTCTATCGGTGATGCGCTGCGTGATGCGGCGGCAGCCTGGCCCGAGCGCATCGCCTTGATCGAAGGCCTTCCCGATCGCACGCAACGCCGGCGCTGGACGTTCGCGTCGCTGCTGTCGGAGGCCGAAGCGGTCGCGCGCGCCATCGCGGCCCGTTTTGCGCCGGGCGAACACGTCGCGATCTGGGCCGCCAATTGTCCGGAATGGATGCTGATTGAATTCGGCGCCGCGCTCGCCGGCATCACGCTGGTCACCGTCAACCCGGCCTATCTCGCCAACGAACTGGCATTCGTGCTGAAGCAGTCGCGCGCGTCCGGCATTTTCGTGCAGCCGCATTATCGCGGCCGCGATCTCCTGGCCGTGATCGAGCAGGTTCGTGCGGAGTTGCCGAAACTGCGCGAGGTGATTTCGCTGGCGACATGGCCGGACTTTCTGCGATCGGCGTCGCCGGATGCCGTATTGCCAACCGTAGCTCCGGATGACATTGCACAGATTCAATATACGTCGGGCACCACCGGCTTTCCAAAGGGCGCGCGGCTGACGCATCGCGGTCTCGGTAACAACGGGCGTTTTTTCGCGCGCACGGTCGGCGCGGGGCCGGACGACGTCTGGGTCAATCCGATGCCGATGTTTCACACGGCAGGTTGCGGACTGGTGACCCTTGGCGCGCTGCAAACCGGCGGCACGCAAATCATGCTGCCGGGCTTCGATCCCGAATTGATGCTTCAACTGTGCGAGGAGGAGCGCGGCACCGTCATGCTTGGCGTGCCGACCATGGTGATCCGGATGTTGGATGATCCGGGGCTAGCTCGGCGCAATGTGGCATCGTGGCGCCTCGCTCTCATGGGAGGCACGCCGGTACCGCCTGATTTGGTGCGCCGGGCAGCGCAACTGGTACCCGGCCTGAAGGTTGGGATCGGCTTCGGCCAGACCGAATCCTCGCCCTATCTCACACACACTCTGCCTGATGATCCGCATGCCGATTGGATCGCGACGGTGGGTCGCCCGATGCCGCAGACCGAACTCCGCATCATCGATGTCGATACCGGCGAGACGGCCCCGCTCGAAAAGGTCGGTGAAATCTGCGCGCGCGGTTATTTCGTCATGAAGGATTACTTCGATAATCCCGGCGCCACCGCCAGTGCGATCGACGCGGATGGATGGCTGCATACCGGCGACCTCGGCAGCATGGACAAATTCGGCTATTGCCGCGTGCAAGGCCGCCTCAAGGATTTGATCATTCGCGGCGGTGAGAACATTTATCCGCGCGAGGTCGAGGACCTGCTTTTTACGCACCCATCCATCGCATCCGTCGCCGTGGTCGGCGTGCCGGACCCTGAATGGGGTGAGATCGTCGTGGCATTCGTCCAGACCAGGGCGCCGACCGATGAAGCGGCGCTGACGGCGTTCTGCCGTGAGCGGCTTGCATCCTACAAGGTCCCGCGGGTCTGGCGTTTCGTCGAGCAGTTTCCGCAGACGGCGTCCGGCAAGATCCAGAAGTTCGTGCTGCGTCAGCAGTATCTGGCTGAAGACGCCTGATGCCTGTCCTTGCCTCCGACCTGCGCCGCACTTGGCTGTTCGGACCCGGCGCCGACCGTACGGCGCATGACGCCATGTTGGCCAGCGGCGCCGACGCCCTCATTGTCGATCTCGAAGACTTCACGCCACCGCCATTGCGCGACCAAGCGCGCGGGTTGCTGGCGAATTTCGTTAGGGATTGCCGCGATCGCGGGTGGGTGGCCGCGGTTCGCGTCAATGCGCTCGAAGCCTGTGGAATGCTCGATCTTGAGGCTGCGATGCGGGCGCAGCCCGATGTCATCGCCTATCCGATGGCCGATCGTCCCGCACAGATGCATGCGCTGGACGCGGCCATTACCCATTGGGAACATCAGCTTGGTCTGCCCGCGAACTCTACCGAGATTTTGCCGGTCTGCGAAACGGCGTTGGGCGTGATTGAAGTGCGCGCAATCGCGGCAAGCAGCTCGCGTGTCCGCTGCGCGTTGCTCGGCGCCGAGGATCTCGCCAACGATCTCTGTGCCGAGCGCGGCCCCGACGGCACCGAGCTGGAATATGCACGACGGCGTTTCGTCGTGGAGTGCCGTGCGGCCGGGATCGAGCCGATCGACGCGCCTTACACCTTTAGCGATAGCGAAGGCGCCGCACGCGAAACCCGTTTTTCGCGGCGCTTGGGATATCGCAGCAAATCGCTGGTGCTGCCGGAGCATGCGGCGGTGCTGAACGCCGTGCTCACGCCGAACGCCGATGAGCTGCGACATGCGCGGACCATCGTCGACAGCTTCGATTCCGCCCGCGCGCGCGGCGAGGATCGCGTCTTGGTCGAGGGGCTGTGGGTCGAAGTGCCGACCTATCGCAACGCGCGCAGGCTGCTCGAGCGCGCAGCAAGGCTCGGCGATGCCCAAAGCCACTTCCGTTGATCGAACCCCGCAGGATTCCTCGAGCCGGTCATACCTGGGTATGAGTGGCTGACTAGAATTTGGAGTCTCATCTGCCTGGGGTGTGAACGGATGGACTTGGAGTGGACGGTGGACGTCCGCTTTGGTGCGCATAACGGATTCAAGTCGGCCGTTGGGCCATGTCCGAAAGGTGCAGAAGCTGACATTCGTACGTTATCAGACTAGACGTAGCGTTCCATAAATTCAGTTATACAATGTTCAGAAATACCAAAATCCGGATACGAAGAGAACATGAACTCTTTACAACACACTCAGTTTAATCGTCAGAGTTTGTCATGGATGTGAACTCGGACAAGGTGAAATGCTTCCCAACACCTAAAAAATTCCGTGATTGGCTGAAAGCGAACCACGCCAAGGAAAACGAAGTGTGGTTGAAGCTCTTCAAGAAGGGTTCCGATACTCCGTCTATCACTTGGGAGGAATCGGTCATGGAAGCGATAGCTTGGGGTTGGATCGACGGCCTCAAGAAGTCACATGATGAAAAAGCGTATTTCCAACGCTTCACTCCGCGCACAAAGACTTCTGGTTGGTCGAAGACTAATCGCGATCATGCCGAAAATCTTATCAAGGGAGGACGCATGCAGAGGCCTGGCATGAAAGAGGTCGATGCGGCCAAGTCTGACGGTCGTTGGGAGTCTGCCTACGCGGGTCCTTCTAAAATGGAGATTCCAAAGGACTTTCTTGACGCCTTAGCTGGCAACAAAAAGGCAGAGAAATTTTTCAAGACCCTAAATAGAACCAATCTCTATTCGATATATCATCGCCTCCATATAGCGAAGAAGCCGGAGACGCGGCAGAACCGAATGGATAAAATTATTGAAATGCTGGCACGAGGCGAGAAATTTCACTGAACCGCCCTGTCGCAAGACCGATCGGTTTTGCAACGGCCTTTCCGATACTGAGATTTCAATACCTTAGATGTCGCGCAATGTAGGAAAATTTCGGATGCCCGTCACCGTCGACTACTACATTACACTCAACTCTCCTTTCACTTATCTCGGTTGCGCGCTGTTGGCCGAAATCGCCCAGCGAAATAACGCAACCGTCAACATTAAACCTGGCAAATTTGGCCCTATTTTCGAACAGACAGGTGGGCTGCCGCTGTCGAAGCGCTCGCCGCAACGCCGTGCGTACCGAATGATGGAGCTGAAACGCTGGGGCGAGGTGCGAGGTATTCAGTTAACGCTTGAGCCTAAGTACTTCCCCTGCGACGAAACAGCCGCGACGCGCCTGGTCATAGCGGCAAAGCTGCAAGGGAATGATGCCGTTAAACTGTCCCTGGAACTCGGGCGCGCGCTTTGGGAACGGGAGGAGTCTTTCGCCGACCCGGCAACGATCTCATCGGCCGCAAAGCGAGCTGGTCTCGACGCCGCAGAGCTACGTGCGAACGGCCCGTTGGACGCCGAACTCGACAACCTACATGATCAGTATACGAAAGAAGCGCTAGCGGCGGGCGTCTTCGGTGCACCGAGTTACGTGCTACCCTCCGGCGAGATATTTTGGGGTCAGGACCGGCTGGAATTGTTGGATCGTGCTTTGAAGCAGCTTGCTTAGTTCGGTGGTGAACCCACAAATTTCGCCTCGTCGCTGACGTCAGTTCCGGATCATTCGCGTCGATTTGGCATGTCCGGGATATGTCCGGTTATGGGTTAATCTCGGAAACACCGGTTGTCGGATCAATCCGAATCCCGCTGCGTACTAGTGAATCGTCGCCCTGATCTCGTTGGTGGCGAATTCCCGCACGAGTTCTTAGGTCCGCTCGCCCATCAAGCCGTCGTCAGCGTGCGATTCCGTCCGTGCCATCGCGCGATTTTCCGCAATGCGTTCAATCTGATTTGCCCTGTCCATCCCTTCACATCT
>Ga0302308_10002224_pt1 | contig 15699 bp, 9 predicted proteins | sample III_Palsa_E3_3_FD_200531 | JGI IMG/M metagenome (GOLD analysis project Ga0302308, IMG submission 200531) | Peat permafrost microbial communities from Stordalen Mire near Abisko, Sweden - III_Palsa_E3_3 | ecosystem: Environmental > Terrestrial > Soil > Palsa > Peat permafrost | place: Sweden... | reverse complement strand
TTTACCCCTTCACCGAGAGCTCCGACGGATACAGGTTCATGGCTGCGGTATTGCACTATGTCAGAATCTTTCGTTCGCCGTGTTGCTTGGAAAGCAACTGGAACTGACAACGTCACTCCGAGTCATGACCTCAGGGACCTGCTAGTACTGTGCGCGATTTTCTATTGGACGCAAACAGCTCGCCTCAAATGTGAGGGGGCCTCTCACACCGAGATCGGTGCACAGGAAATGGACCATGACAGGACGTCAGATTATATATGATCCGCAATTATCGCATGCGACAATATCGGTTGAGCCTCGTGGGTACATCACCGCACGCTCTATCCTTGGCAGTTCTTTCGTCTCACCGGAGGATATCATGCTAGCCTGCGCAAGAGTGGTTTACAGCGAAGCGCAAACTGATCGCTTAGTTGAGCTGGTTCCTTCGATAGAAGCGCTCGCTTCGCTTCGCGAGAGCGGATTCTCGCTGATGCCGCAACCGCCCATTGCAATGACGTTTCTCGAAGTACGGTCACTTGAGGCGACTCTGTTTCGGGTGAGGAATGCCAGGGCCAGTGAGTGGTACGAATGCTGGGGATTTGCGAGTAGTGAGCTTACCGATGTGGGCTGGGTAGCCATTAGACACGTTGCTCCCGGCGATCTTACTTTGAACAAGCCCTGGTCGGAGCAAAACAAACTTCTTGGGCTAAACGAAGCCGTTTCGAGCCTTGCGGAACTGACCTGGTTCGTGACTACCTTATTCAAGGTTCGCCGCACTAAACTATTTACCGCAACATGCGTACGTACCGCGAGCCTATTCTCCGATGAATGTCATATTCATTTTGGCCATCTTGATGGCGAGCGTTTAGATATTGGCTTTACCAGAGATGCATACCACCATGACATACTGGGTCTAGCAATTCTACGAAAATTCTGATTATTTGCTATTGAGGATTTTGTTCTCCTGAAAGCCGCCTTTTGTGTAGGCGGCTTTTCTCTTAGGGGATAATGGTCCGATGCCGTGTGATCGTTCCAATTCTGCTTCGGTGCTATTAATCAGTCTATAAGTAATTGCACTCTTTTGTTGACGGCAGGGTCCAGGTGTGATTCGCTTGCGGCATGAATCAAGACGATGCTCGTAAGCGGGATCACACGACACTGGAGGCGATGCGTATTCGCGCCGTGCGTAGCGTGCAGGAAGGAGAACACCCTGAGGTTGTAGCGCGATCCTTGAGGATTAGCCGCCGGACGATATACGGATGGCTATCTCAGTATCGGCGAGGTGGCTGGGGAGCATTGCAGGCCAAGCAGCTCACGGGACGGCCGCCAAAGCTGGATGCGCGCGCCATGCAATGGATTTATCATACAGTGATAAACAAGAATTCGATGCAGCTGAAGTTCGCATTTGCGCTGTGGACGCGCGATATGGTGGCGAAGTTGGTCAAGGACAAGTTTGGCGTGACCTTGAGTGCCAATTCGATTGGCCGGCTGCTGGCACAACTCGGCATTACCTGCCAGAAGCCATTGTATCGCGCGCAGGAGCGTGACAAGACTCTGGTGGAGCAATGGCTTGAGAAGGAATTTCGGAAGATCAAAGCGCTTGCCCTGCGCGAAAAGGCGGAGATTTTCTTCGGCGATGCCGCTCACATGCGCTCGGATCATCACGCGGGACGTACTTGGGGCAGGCAAGGCGAAACACCTGTTGTCGCAACCACGGGCGCGCGCCATCGCATGAGTCTGATCTCAGCGATCACCTCGCGAGGCCATATGTGGTTCATGATCAAAGAGCAGGGCGGCGTCAATGCCGAGGTCTTCATCGAGTTTCTGAAGCGGCTAATCGCTGGCGCCGAACATGCGATTTTCCTGATCGTCGATCGAGGGCCTGCCCACATTGCCAAGAAGACCAGAGCTTTTGTCGAAAGCCTCAACAGCAAACTGCGGCTGTTTTATCTTCCGCCCTATTCGCCGGACCGCAACCCCGATGAATTGGTCTGGAAGCACCTAAATGCCGACACAGTCGGCCGCATGGCAATCAGCGACAAGGAGGATTTCAACACCAAAGTCCGTGCATCCATGCGCCAACTGCAAAACAACCCGGAGAAAATCCGATCATTCTATCAGAAACCGTCCCTCAGATACGCCGCTTGATAGTGCAATTACTTATGGACGGATTAATAGTTGCTAGACTTGGAATATCGCTCCGATTGCTAAGTCACTGATGGTTACCGATGGTGAACTTACCAAACCCTACTCGTAACCACGGCTCAGTAAGCATTTGCGGTGCCGAGCTCAACGCAAGTTGAATGCCCCCAAGCGAACTCAACGTCTTGAACAGAAATATCTTCGAGCCGCCCTCCAGTTCCTGCACCACTTCCATGATCGTATTCTGGTGCCGGCTGCTGGTGGTGACGGTCAGCACCAGTAGGTTCGGCAAGCCAAGATGGGATTGGTAGAGTTTCTGGGCGCCGATCTCACGATAGGCGAGGACCTTCTTGAGGTATGAGCTTTGCGTTAGGTTGCCACGAAACACCGGCATAGTGCCGCGATCGGCTTCAAGCGCGAAGAAGCGGTACGTGGGAGCGCTAGCGCCCCGGTATTCAAGGCCGAATAACGCGTCAGGCAGGATTGTGGTGGCTGCCTGTTCAATTTTTCCGGTACGCGGGAAACTATAAGAGATCGACACCGGAATCTCAAAGGGGCGCTGCATCCGGTGGGTCTGCTCGGGCGCCTTGGCGAGAATCTCCCGCCAACTGATAAGCCGGAGGGACGGGTCTTGTCGAACCCCGAATTCGACCGACGACATGATGTCCGCGATCATCACGGCGTGGGCGAACTGACGGGATCCCCCACCATGATCCTGTCCGAAGAGCGGGCTGTCTTGTGCGATTCCGCGCTGCTCGCGCAGCACCCCTGCGCCAGCGTCGGTGAGCTCATAGATAACCGGCAGCGACCTGCACCGGGCGAATTGCCATTGCTGTTCGGGCCGGTCGATATAGCCGGCTTCATGATACAGATCGGTGAGGCGTTCCTTGAACCGGGTTTCGGACGCGCCACCGACCAGCGCGAAGAGAAAATTGGAGCACAGATAACGATACCGGTTGAGCGCCTGGAATATGTCGAGATCGCGAGGGGAAAGCTCTATCCGCTTCCCCGTTTGCTTCCGGCGCATTCGCGACCGGCGAGTGCGGGCGGCAGCTCGCGTCATCTGGCCGTGTGATCCATGTTGGCAGTCGCCGAGGATGATGCTGTCCATAGCCGGAACCCTCCGAATTGCGAGGGCTTCTAATAACTGCAGTAAGTTGGCTCCGTAAACGTGCGGTATGCGGAGCTATGGGTGGTGGGGGTTGCGGATATTCAGCGACGTTCAATGCCTAGTTTCCGAAATATTTTTCCGGTTCTTTCGTCGCTACCACTTTCCAGGCGCATCCGATCCTTCGTCATCACGATTGGGAGTTGCCTTCGGCCGAAGCCCCGGCTTCTGATGGTGGCTCCCTTCGGCGCGACGCGCCTCGGGCGGTTGCCTCTCAGAGACGGGCGCCTCACCCTGCTGCGGCTCGTCTTCGGCTTGGAGCCCGATCTGGGTATAGTGAACCGCATACCGCTCGCGCATTTCGGCACGCACGATCCGTTGCTCGGCCTCCGTCATCCGCGCCCGTGCTTCAAGCTCTCCGAGCGGAAATTGCAGCGACACTGCGTTTGGCGTCGTGTGCCGCACGAAGGCAGCAAACGATCCCTTGCGCTGCTCTTCGACGAATTCCGGCGTGGTGCGGAGCATTGAGGCGAGGCTCCGGGCATCCCGATCGGATACCCCGCCCGCGAACTTGATCGACGTATTGGCGGAAAAGCTCTCCAGAAGCTTCGGGGATAATTGTCCTATGTATTGGTGGGCCAGCACCATGCCGATATTGAATTTGCGAGCCTGCTCCAAAATCAAGGACACGTTTGCGTCGAGATAATCCTGGCATTCGTCTATGTAGACAAAGGTGGGTGTACGATCGCGGGGGTCGAGTGTCGCGCGCTCTTGTGCCGCCTGGGCGAGCATCGCCACAAAGAAGCGGCCGAAGATTTCGGTGCCGTTCTGCTTCAAAAGTTCCTTGGCGGTGTTGATGAGTATCACCTTGCCCGCGTTCATCTCGGCGAACAGGTCGAGTTTGTTGCGCGGGTGGGAGAACATGCGTTCAAAGGTCTGGTTTTCGAGAATGCCCCATAGCCGGCGCACCACCTGACGCTTGGTGTCCTCGAATTCGCGGGTGTTGAATTCGGTCTCGAAGAAGGCGCGGGCGGTGCCGGTGAGCTTCGCGATCGAGGAACGGTACTTCTTATCCCCACCCGTCTCCATTAATTCCCGGAACGTATGGATGGTGGCGTTCGGTATGTGGAGCATCAGCCGGGTGATGTAGCGGAAGATGAGCCCTTGCTTCTGGGTGAGGCCGGCGGAGAGAAGTGAGGCGAGCACGAAGTCATACAGCTCCAGCACCCCATTGATGAGCCGCTCGCGGTCAAGGAGCGAATAGGCGTTGATGCGGTCCATGCCGACATCAAACAGATTGAGTGCGACCGGATATTCTATGTCGGTCGGATCGACCAACACCAGTTTACCGTGGAGGCGTTGCCCCGGCGCAAACTCCTTGAGCTCCGCGATGTTCCGGATCAGATCGCCTTGGCTATCGATCACGATGACCGAAGCTTTTTTCCGCGCAACCGCCGACAGGTCTTTGAGGATCAGGCTTTGCATGGCCTGGGTCTTGCCGTGTCCTGAGCCTGCGACGATCCAATGATGCTCGAAACGGGTGTGGTCGGGGATGGTAAAGGGCAGCGGGGCGAGGAGGAGGTCGTAGTACGGGGTGCCGCCGAGAAAGGTCGTGATCAATTCGGTTGTCGGCAGGCGGGATTCGCTCGGCATGGCAAGCGGCCGCCGGTGCTCCTCGTACGGCGTTTGGCCCGAGGCGCGGCACATATTTTCGTACATACGGTTCTTGAGGCTGACGCAAAGACCGGTGTCGCGCATGGTGTCGTCGGTAATCCAGGCAAGCGTCCGTTCGATCAAGGTCGGAAGCTCGGGGATAAAGACGTAGAGCGGCACAGAAAGCGGTGAGGGCTCGACCGTCGATACAGCGGCAAGTGGTTCGGCGAGGCTGTTGTACATTCCGACCAGGGCTTCGATGAGGATGCCGTAGAGCGGACGGTCGCTCGTCAGAAAACGGAGCTTCGCACGCAAGCTGTTGCGCAGCTCGGTCATTTCGGCGAGTGACAGCGTCGCGGTATCCCAATCGATTGTCCGCCAACCGAAGACGCTCTGCTCCTGTTCGAGCAGGGCGCGCAGCCATTTTTCAAGCGCGGATGACGTGGGGTAGCCAAGCGACAATTCGATCTTCTCGCGAGCGGCGAGCGTAACCTGGCGAATTGCACCTTCGATTGCGTAGGGGTGGTTGTAGCCCGACTGCTCGTATGCCGCCTTCGCTTCGTTATAGAGCGCGATCGTTTCCTCAAGCTCGCGCTTCCCTTCATTCTGGAAGCGGCGGAAGAATGGCGTGAAGACGTTGCGCTCAGAAATTGACGATCTCCTCGCGCCCGTCGAAGCATTCGGCAACTGAGAGATAGGTCTTCATGCTCTGGCCCGCCTCACGGATGGCCTGTTCGGCACCGAGCAGTTCGTCGAGGTCCTTGCATTCGATGTGCTGCCCCTCGGTGAGGCTCTCGATGCTGACCTTGAGCGACAGGTTTGCCATCACGCCGTACGCGATGGCCTTGCCGTAGTTGGTGAGCGCGCTCCCGAATCCGGTGTTCCGATCCATGCTGGTGTTGAAATGCGCGAGCGAGGTATCGGCGTGTTTCTTGCGGGCCTCGCTGTCGTAGATGCTTAGCTTCCCGAGTTTGTACTTTTGGACCAGCGATCGTTCCTCGGGCGAAAGCTGAAGCCGGGCATCGAGAGCGAAAAAGATCTTGCCGCCGCCGAGGCCTCCAGTGCGCTGCGAGCGCTTCAGGTAAAGCTGCATGGGTCGTTTCCCTGGTTTTGTAGGTTTCCTGGCCGTAATGTTCGGATAGTGTTCGTTGCGGAGTCAAGTCTTTTTTACTCAAAGACCCGATGGCGCATCTACTTATATATGACCCATAAACAATGATTGGAGGATACCGTCGACGGTTCGAACGGAGGTTCGATGGTTGAAGGGGGTGGGTGGGGGTTTATGAGGATGAGAGAAGAATAGAAGGGCGAAGTATATATAAAGTCGCACTTTGGGTTCGCGCGAAATCCTACCCTATCGCCTTGATATTGCTCTCTTCCCTACCGGATACGCTCAGGGATACGGTATCCCCCAGCGTATCCCCGTCGGCATCCCTGGGCGTATCAGGTTCGGCCTCCGCTGTGTTCGTGTTCTGTTCGCGCGGCACAGCTCACCAGAAATTTTAGGCCAGAAGAAGGGACGGCCGATTGTGCACACCGACCGTCCCTTGCCCCTTAGAAGGAAGTGTCGGTATCCGCGACAGCACCGCGTTGAGCGATGCGCTCGTCGAGCCACGCCTCCACCTCAGACAACAACCAGGCGACCCGATTTTGGCTAAGCTGCAGTCTCCTCGGAAACCTGCCCGCCGCCTCGAGACGCGCGATGTGCTGCGGCGAGTACGGTATGCCACAGACGGTCTTCAGCTCCTTCTTGGATACGATCCGTTTGGTATACTGAGTCATCGAAAATCTCCCTCGAAAGGGAGCGTCGACGCCCCAGTTGCAAAGGCCGCACCGGTAGGCGGAGGGGAGATTAAGCGTTTCCGCCGGCGGTCTCAATGGATCGTTACGGCTATGGCCTGGAAGGGCGCAGACCCTGAGGCCGATATGTGCGTGCGGGAACCGGGCTGCCGTGGTATAATCATTCAATGAAGCAAGGTGTCTGTAAGCCATCGAACCCTACCGCCCGTGGCTTTACCATCGGCCGGGTCGGGTTCGCCAAGATCAGCGCCGTTGAAGGAAGCCACCTCACACCGGAAATGGATGCGGATTTCCGCGAATTCGATCGCCAAGCCCTTTCGCCAGAAATACGGCGTCGAGCGATCGCTGCGAAATACGGTAAAGGCCGCTAAAATCTTTGACAAAGGATGCATTTCCCCGCCCTGTTTCCCTCCAGTTCAGTATGGAGCCAAGATGCGTGCGGACGCTGATCGCGTTTTTTGTATTTCCGCGGTATAATTTGTTTCTGCCGCCAGGAAACTAAATGCCTGTATTCACGCCACATCTCTCAATCCTACCGCCTGCACAGCGCCGGTTTTGGCCGGAGCTTTCGGCCACGTCAGACCAATTCACGCTCTATGGTGGAACCGCGCTTGCGCTTCGCCTTGGTCATCGGACGTCAGTTGATTTCGATTTCTTTTCCAACGAGCCGTTCGATCCGGATCGCCTGGCCGCAACGGTTCCCTATTTGCGCAATGCCGAGCGCGTGCAGGTAGAACCAAACACGCTTACCTGCCGGGTGGAGCGCGGGGGGCCGGTGCTGTTGTCATTCTTTGGTGCGCTCAATCTTGGTCAGATCGTGCCACCAGATACCGTAGAGGGACCGGGCTTCCAGGTTGCATCTCTGCAAGACATCGCCGGCACTAAAGTGGCGGTGATCCAAAAGCGGGCAGAGGTCAAAGACTACCTCGACATCGACGTGTTGCTGCAAAGCGGGATAAGTCTTGCGACTGCGCTCGCTGCCGGTTGTGCCGTCCACGGTCGTTCGTTCAATCCGATGATCACGCTGAAAGCGCTCAGCTACTTCGACGACGTGCCCGCGCTGCCGGAAGCCGTGAAAGGCAGACTCGCGACCGCGGTCGCGGCGGTTGATCCCACTCGGATACCGGAGTTGAGGGCCTACCTGCCACGCCGCGAGAATATCGGTGACACACCATGATGCCCTTGCCGCTAACCCCCGCACTTCAAGCGGTTGCCGAGCGCGTGGTCTGGTTCAAGGAACCGGATGCGGCACTTGCCGATCCATTCCATTTTCTCGCGCATGTCATGACCTACGGCACCCCCGAAGACATCGCCGTGGTGCGCACTGTGGTGCCGCGCGAGGCATTTGTTGAAGTCCTCGATCACGCGCCGCCCGGCATCTTTGATCCCCGTTCTTGGGCGTATTGGAACTTGGTAATTGCAAACCGTTCGCCGGCACCCCCGCTTCCGACACGCGCCGGTTTCCGTTCGCTATTTGATCGAGTGCCAGTTGCACGCTGAAATGCCCTGATTTAGCTTACTTTTTTGATATCTCGATCAGGCATTACGGCGCCATCTACACGAAATGCACATAAGTTCCGCTTGCCCCATCGGAGCCGAGGCTGAAGCTCGATGCGGTGTAGGTTCCAACGAACGTGATCACGGCCGAATGCCCACCGCTCGTCACCGTGAGTTGCTTGGCGCTAGTTGAGTAGCTCAAGGTCGCCCCGGAGCTCGCGAGGTTCGTGATGTCAATTAGGTCAGTGCCGAGGAAGTTGGTTATGGTGTCATGGGACAGATTGGTATAGGTGCCGCTTAGGGTGTCGCCGCCGCCGGTATAACCAACGAACGAATCTGTGCCGCCTTGGCTCAGCAACGCCTGGTTTGTCGCTTTTGCCGTTATCGTCTCGGTCCCCGAAGTGCCACCGTCGACGGTGATATAGCCAAGCGTGCCGAGCGTCAGGCTATTCGTACCTGCCGTGAGCTTCACCGTAAGCTCGGTATCGGAACTGCTGAGCGTTACTGTGCCTGCCGTCGTGATCGCGAAAGATGACGACGTTTGGCTGGTGCCGACAACGGCTGCCGCCGCCAAGGCTGCCGTCGCGTCTATGGTATCTGTGCCGGTCCCGGCATCCACCGTTTCCGTCGCGGAACCGACGACCGCGGTAAGGTTTGTGCCATTGCCCATGGCGAGCGTATTGGTACCCGTGGAGAGCTTGACGGTCAGATTGCTATCAGCGGCATTCAGCGTCGCCGTTCCGGTGGTCGTGGAGACGTCGAGGGACGTAGCAGCTTGGCTGTAGCCGACGATCTCGTCGCCAGCTTCGGCGGCGGTTGCGTTCACGACATCCGTTCCGGATCCAGCATTCACAGTGATGCTTGCGCCGGTTCCGAGAGTTAGCGTGTTGGTGCCACCCGCGAGTTGCACCGTGAGCTTCGTGTCGGAATTGCTCAAGGTGGCAGTTACGGCGGTGGTGATGTCGAGCGTAGTCGCGGCCTGACTGTAGCCAACGACAGCCGCTGTCGCCAGGGTTGCGGTCGTCGCGTCAATGATGTCGGTTCCGCTTCCTGCGTCCACGGTCTCCCCTGAGGCCCCGATAACCGAAGTGAGATTGGACCCGTTGCCCATGGCAAGCGTTGTGGTGCCAGTCGTGCTGAGATCCACCGTCAGGTTGCTGTCCGAGGCGCTCAGGGTCGCCGTTCCCGAGGTGCTGGTGATGTTGAGCGTAGTCAGTGCCTGACTATAGCCGACGATTTTCGCGCCGGCCTCGGCGGTGGTCGCCGCAACCACGACATCGGTACCGTTTCCGGCATTGACGCCGACGTTCGAGCCGGTGCCTAGCGTCAGCGAATTGGTGCCGGCGGCGAGTTGCACGGTGAGGTTGGTGTCAGAATTACTTAGCGTCATCGTGCCGGCAGTGGTGATCGCGAGCGTGCTAGTGGTTTCGCTGCTGCCAACGACCACGACGCCGGCCAAGGCTGCCGTAACATCCACCGTATCGGTGCCTGTTCCGGCCGTCACTGATTGGGTCGAAGCACCGACCGTGATCGTGTCGGATCCCGATGTGCCGACCGCGGCGATATCGGCGCCGGTCCCGAGCGTCAGATTATTGGTGCCGGTCGTGAGCTTGACCGTAAGATTGCTGTCGGAGTTGTTAAGTGTCGCGGTGCCCGCGGTGGTAATAGTGAAGGTGCTGGTTGACTCGCTATAGCCGGTGACTTTTGCGCCGGCCAACGCAGCCATCGCATCGATCGTTTCGGTGCCGCTGCCAGCGGTTACCGTCTGGCTGGTGGCTCCTACTGTGATGGTGTCGGTGCCCGAGGTGCCAATCGCCGTGAGGTTTGATCCAGTGCCCAGCGTCAGATTATTGGTGCCTGATGTGAGGTAGACCGTGAGATTGGTATCGGAGTTGCTCAGTGTCGCCGTGCCGGCGGTGGTTATATCGAGATTGGACGTAGCCTGACTGGCGCCGGTGATCGCAATCCCCGCGAAACCAATAGCCGTGTCGACCCACTCGGTGCCGGTGCCGGCGACCACTGCTTGGCTCGTGTTCCCGATGATGAAGTAATCGGTGCCGGAGGTACCCACGGCGGTGATGTTGGCGCCGCTGCCGAGACCGAGCGTATTGGAACCGGTCGTGAGCTTCACCGTCAAATTACTGTCGGAGCTGCTCAAGGTCGTGTCGACGCCCGCGGTGGTGATGTCGAGAGTGGTGGCGGCCTGGCTGCTACCTACGACAACCACGCTTGAGTAAGCCACAAGCGCCGCAGTCACGTTCACAGTATCGGTGCCGGTTCCAGCATTCACCGTTTGCTCGTCCGAGCCAATGGTGACGGTGTCCGTGCCCGAGGTGCCGTCGGCGGTGATTTCTAAACCCGTGCCGAGGGCCAGGTTGTTGGTGCCGGTCGTGAGCTTCACGGTGAGATTGCTGTCCGAATTGCTCAGCGTTGCCGTACCGGCCGCAGTGATGTTGAGCGTCGTTTTGGCTTGGCTGTACCCGGAGACCGCCACGCCAGCCAAAGCTGCGGTCGCATCCACCGTGTCTGTGCCTGAGCCAGCGGTAATTGTTTGATTAACGGCGCCGACGACCGCTGTCAGATTTGCACCGTTGCCGAACGTAAGCGTGTTGCTGCCGGTCGAGAGCTGCACGGTAAGATTGCTATCCGAGCCATTCAGCGTCACCGTGCCGGTGGTTGTCACATCGAGGAAGGTGGTGGCTTGGCTATAGCCAACAACCGCGACACCGGCGAGCGCAGCGGTGGCGTCCACGGTGTCGGTGCCTGTTCCGGCATTCACCGCCTGGGTCGAAGCACCCACGGTAAAGGTGTCGCTGCCCGACGTGCCGTCCGCGGTGACATTGGCGCCCGTGCCGAGCGTCAGATTATTGGTGCCGGTTGTAAGCTTGACAGTGAGATTGCTATCGGAGTTGCTTAGCGTCGCGGTGCCTGCCGCGGTGATGTCGAGGGTGGTCAAGCCTTGACTGTGCCCGGCCACCGCAATGCCGGCCAAGGCCGTGGTCGTGTTGATGGTGTCCGTGCCGGTCCCCGCCGTCACGGACTGTGACGAGGCGCCTACCGTGAAAGTGTCGGTGCCTGAAGTGCCTACCGCAGTAATATTGCTGCCGGTGCCGAGCGTTAAGTTGTTGGTGCCGGTCGTGAGCTTCACGGTGAGATTGCTGTCGGAGTTGCTCAGCGTCGCGGTACCGGCAGCCGTAATATCGAGGCTGGTCTTGGCTTGGCTATAGCCGACAACCGTCACGCCGACTAGAGCGAGGGTCGCATTGACCGTCTCGGTGCCGCTCCCGGCATCCACCGTTTGGGTGGCAGCACCAACGGTGAACGTGTCGGTGCCGGACGTGCCCACAGCGGTGATGTGAGCGCCACTGCCGAGCGTCAAATTGTTGGTGCCGGTGGTGAGCCAGACGGTGAGATTCGTGTCGGAATTGCTGAGCGTCGCCGCGCCCGTGCTGGTGAGTTCGAGGTTGGAGGTCGACTGGCTGATCCCAGTGACGGCAACGCTCGCGAGAGCCACCGCAGCGTAGACCCATTCAGTGCCTGTGCCTGCGACCACCGATTGGCTCGCGGCGCCGATCGTGAAGCTGTCCGTCCCGGAGGTGCCGACGGCCGTGATGTTCGCGCCGGTTCCCAAACCCAGGGAATTCGTTCCAGCGGTGAGCTTGACAGTGAAGTTGTTGTCCGAATTGCTCAGAGTTGTGTTCACACCGTTTGTGGTGACGTCGAGCGTCGTGGCGGCCTGGCTGCTGCCGACAATCGTCGAATAGCCTAACAAGGCCGCGGTCACATTCACCGTATCGGTCCCGGTGCCGGCGATCACCGACTGAGCCTGGCCACCGATCGTGATGGTGTCGGTGCCCGACGTGCCCTTCGCCGTGATGTCGAGCCCGGTGCCGAGCGTGAGCGTGTTCGTGCCGGTTGTGAGATCGACGGTGAGATTGCTGTCGGAATTGCTCAAGGTCGCCGTGCCGGCGCCGGTGATGCTGAGCGTCGTCTTGGCCTGACTGTAACCGGTGACGGCGTCGGCCGCCAAGGCCAATGTCGCGTTGACAAGATCGGTGCCGGAGCCACCCGTGACCGACTGACTGGAGGCGCCCAGCGTGATAGTGTCGCTGCCCGTGGTGCTGATCGCAGTGATGCTGGCATCCGTGCCGAGCGTCAAATTGTTGGTGCCGCTGCTGAGCCAGACCGAGAGGTTGCTGTCGGAACTGTTCAGCGTTTCTGTTCCGGCGGTGGTGATCTCGAGATTGCTGGTAGCTTGACTGACCCCAGTGACAACTATCCCCGAGAGGGCGGCCGTCGCGTCTACCCATTCGGTACCGGTTCCGGCGACGACCGACTGGCTTGCTGCGCCGATGATGAAGCTATCGGTTCCCGAGGTACCAACGGCGGTGATGTTGGCGCCTGTTCCCAGGCCGAGAGTATTGGTCCCGGCGGTGAGTCTGACAGTCAGGTTGTTGTCGGAATTGCTCAGGCTGGTGTTTACACCGGCCGTGGTGATGTCGAGCGTGGTCGTCGCTTGGCTGTGACCGACAACAGTACTCGTGTAGCCCAAGAGTGCCGCTGTCACGTCCGCCGTGTCGGTGCCCGTACCGGCCGTCACTGACTGGCCCTCGCCGCCGATGGTGATCGTGTCGTTACCCGAAGTGCCATCGGCCGTGATGTCTTCGCCGGTGCCAAGTGTCAGATTGTTGGTGCCGGCCGTCAGCTTCACGGTCAGATTTTGATCGGAGTTGCTCAATGTAGCCGAGCCGGCGGATGAGATATTGAGCGTGGTTGTGGCTTGGCTGTAGCCAACAACCGCGACACCGGCCAAAGCGAGCGTCGTATTTACGGTTTCATTACCGCTCCCGGCATCAATCGTCTGGCTGGCAGCTCCCACCGCGAAAGTGTCGGTACCCGATGTGCCAACCGCCGTAAGATTAGCACCGGTGCCGAGCGTCAGATTATTGGTGCCGGCAGTAAGCCACACGGTAAGATTGTTGTCGGAGTTGTTTAGAGTCGCGGTGCCAACGGTCGTAAGCTCAAGGTTCGATGTAGACTGACCGACGCCGGTGACTGCAACCCCGGCAAATCCGATTGTCACGTCAATCCATTCCGTTCCACTTCCGGCGATAACCGACTGGCTGGCCGCCCCTACTATGAAATTGTCTGTGCCTGAGTTGCCGACGGCGGTGATGTTGGCGCCGGAACCGAGGCCCAGAGTATTGCTACCTGCGGTAAGCCTGACCGTGAGGTTGTTGTCCGAACTGTTCAGTGTCGTGCCCGTGCCGCCTGTAGTAACGTCGAGCGTGGTCGTGGCTTGGCCGTTGCCGACGACCGTCGAATAGCCCAGCAAAGCAGCGGTCACGTCTACCGTGTTGATACCGGTTCCAGCTATCACCGACTGTCCCTCTCCAGCGACGGTAATGATGTCGTCGCCAGAAGTGCTCATGGCGGTGATGTCGGTCCCTGTCCCTAGCGACAGGTTATTGGCACCAGAGGTCAACCAAAGGGTCAGGTTTTGATCGGAATTGCTCAAGCTCCCCGTGCCGGCGGTAGTGAAGTCCACTGTGGCGGTCTCGCTCGGGCTCCGTCCCATGATAGTCGCGCCAGCAAGGGCCATCGTGGCATTTACCCAGTCGCCGCCGGTTCCGCCGACTACCGACTGGCTGGCAGCACCAACGGTGATAGTGTCCATGCCAGTAGTGCTGAGTACTTTAATATTGACTCCGGTTCCGAGCGTTACGTTGTTGGTTCCGGCAATAAGTGAGACAGTAAGATTCGTGTCGGAGTTGCTCAGGGTCTCTGTGCCGGCCGTCGTCATATCAAGATTGGTGTTCGCTTCGCTGAAGCCTGTGATCGACACGCCGGCAAGAGCAGCGGTCGCCCCAATGTTTTCAGTGCCGGACCCAGCAATGACCGATTGAGTAAGAGCTCCAACATTTATCGCATCTGTACCCGACGTTCCGATTGCGGTGATGTCGGCGCCCGTGCCGAGTCCAAGAGCATTCGTGCCGGCGGTAAGCGTCACCGTGAGGTTGCTGTCGGAATTGCTCAAGGTCGCATCCGCACCCGCGGTGGTGATCGCGAGCGTGGTCGTGGACTGGCTGTGACCGACAACGATGACGCCGGTGTAACCCACTAACGCCGCAGTCACGTCTACCGTCTCATCGCCAGTTCCAGCGATTACGGTTTGGATACCGGAACCTATGGTTATGGAGTCATTGCCCGAAGTCCCAATCGCGGTGATATCAAATCCAGTCCCTAGCGATAAATTATTCGTGCCCGCCGTAAGTGTCACGGTAAGATAGCAATCGGAATTGCTCAGCGTCGTGGCGCCCGCAGTTGTGATGGCCAGTGTTGTCGTGCCTACGCTGTTTCCGATAACCGCCACGTTGGCAAGGGTCGAGGTCGCATTCACTGTGTCGGTGCCGATTCCGGCGGTTACCAGCTGTGTGGACGCGTTTACGGTCGTGAGTAGATTTGTTCCGTTGCCGAGCCACAGAGTGGTGTCACCGGCATTGAGCGCCACCGAAACGTTACTGTCGGAGTCGCATAAAGTCACCGCTCCGGAGGTTGTGATGGCGAGCGTGGTTGTGGCTTCGCTGTACCCTGTAATATACACCGACGCCAATGCCGACGTCGCATCCACAGTCTCGGTCCCACTTCCAGCGGTTACTGACTGGGTGAGGGATCCTACCGTGATCGTGTCGGTCCCGGAGGTGCCGACCGCAGAGATGTAGCCTCCAGTACCAAGCGTCAGATTGTTCGTGCCCGCTGTGAGCGTCACCGTGAGATCGCTATCGGAGTCGTTCAGTGTTTCAGTACCGGCGGTAGTGATAGAAAGAGTGGTGCTGGTGGCTTGCGGATTAGCGATGACCGCTGCGCCAGCGAGGGCTGCCGTCGCATCGACGGTCTCAGAGCCAGCGCCGGCAATCACCGATTGGGTATCGGAGCCAAGTGTAATGGTATCGGTCCCCGATGTTCCGATCCCGGTGATGTAGCTGCCGCTGCCCAGCGATAGAGCGTTGGTACCCGGAGTGAGTGCAACAAATAGATTCGTGTCACCGTTATTCAACGTGACCGTGCCCGCATTGGTTATCTCGAGTGTTGTAAGGGCTTCGCTGTTGCCATAGATCGTTGCGCCTGCCGAGGCCGTGGTTGCGTCCACCGGGTTAGTCCCGACCGCTGCGGTTCCGATGTTCATGGAGACATTGTTCTCTATACTCTGGCCATCCGAATCAATGTCGCTGACAGTAAATTCCGTCGCAGTGCTTAGTCCCGGAATCAATTGCTCGGAGGTGGACGTGAATACGAGGCCATCAAGATCGCTGGCGACATCAGCGGTAGAACCAGTAGCGCTGTAGACACCCGTAGAGGCATTGTAACTGCCATCACCAAGATTCGAGAACGCACCTGCTGCCGGGTCAAGATTTGTCACCGTCAACGTTTGAGAGGTTCCGGTCTCGGTATCGCCAATAGACACATCAACGAACGGCGAAGTCGAAGTTCCATTAACAAGAGCCTGACTATTGGCAACG
>Ga0302308_10002218_pt1 | contig 15718 bp, 17 predicted proteins | sample III_Palsa_E3_3_FD_200531 | JGI IMG/M metagenome (GOLD analysis project Ga0302308, IMG submission 200531) | Peat permafrost microbial communities from Stordalen Mire near Abisko, Sweden - III_Palsa_E3_3 | ecosystem: Environmental > Terrestrial > Soil > Palsa > Peat permafrost | place: Sweden... | reverse complement strand
ATCAATGGTAACCGGAGTCAGAAGGGGATCGACCTCTTCCTCATAGAAGTCAAGCGCTTGCTTTTTTGCTACGTCACTAAGCTGACTCCAACGCAGTATGCGAATTTTCGCTGCCTGTAGAGCCGGCAACAACTGGTCGTTCAGGCACTGATACTGCGCTGCTACAAATAGATGAATTCGTTCCATCAATCCATCCAGCCGTTCCTGCGGAGTAAGCCCCCCCTCATCTGGGGGCTGTGCGAGATTGTAACCATCCTCGATCCGCTGTAGGAATCCGGCGACCCTGATCTCAACGAACTCATCGAGATTGCTGGCGGTGATAGCCAAAAACTTCACTCGCTCCAGTAGAGGATTGGTATCATCCTGTGCTTCTTCGAGTACTCGCTGGTTGAATCGCATCCAGGATTCATCGCGGCTAAAAAACAGATTCTCGACCGCCTTCGCGGCGCTTTTCCTGGATTTGGCGGCGCTTCCGATAGTTCGTTTCGTAGCAATCATAGAGGACTAAAAGATTACCGCACTCGTGTTAATACAAAGTATGAAGAACAGACAAATATCACTGAGATATCGCTTTAGCTGATCTCAGCGTGGCCTTTAGCCTGTTAAAACAAATGCAATTTTTCTAAAATATTTGTATCTGTCATCCGTCTACACCTGTAGATGAGTGAAATTCCGGGCAATTGGAGCATTGTCGAGCAGGACCAAATGATCTCCCAGGCTGTGGAGAGAGATCAGCCCAAGCTGCGCAGTTTTATACGGAAACACGTCGCCGACACCGGCGAAGCGGAGGATATACTTCAGGACGTCTTTTACGAACTTCTGGCAGCCTATCGGCTAACGAAGCCCATAGAGCACGTCACGGGGTGGCTTTACAGGGTTGCTCGTAACCGAATTGTTGATTTTTTTCGCAAGAAGAAGCCTGCATCCCTCAGCGATCCGGTGTCAGTTGAAGAAGATGGTGACACGTTGGAGGACTTGCTTCCGTCAGCAGATGCAGGTCCAGAGGCGGCTTATGCAAGAAGTCTTTTGCTGGACGCGTTGGAGGAGGCTCTTGAAGAGTTACCTCAGACCCAGCGGGAAGTTTTTATTGAACATGAGGTAATGGGCCGAAGCTTCAAGGAGATCTCGGCGGAAACCGGCCTCGGCGTCAACACTCTTCTTTCGAGAAAGCACTACGCTGTCACGCACCTGCGTCAAAGTTTGCAGTCGATCTACGAAGATTTTGGAAAGAAATAAGGAGTTCTACATGGGTTATCGTTCGCCATTCAAAGTAGTAAAGATCGCACTGTTCGCGATTGTTGCAGCAGCTGTACTCGGCTTTGTCGTCAAGAGTCTTTGGAACGCTCTTATGCCGCCGATCTTCGGATGGCACATGATCACGTTCTGGCAGGGGCTGGGCCTCTTCGTGCTGAGCAAAGTTCTCTTTGGCGGTTTTCATCGGCATGGAGGCCGAGGCAATCGCTGGAGACAACGAATGAAAGACCGTTGGGAGCATATGACACCCGAAGAGCGGGAGAAGTTTCGCAGAGGCATGCGATGCAGCCGCAGTCCCTTCACCTCGCACGCGGAGACACAGATATGAGCGCAATTGAGAGACTCCACATCGATAGTGGAGAGGAGAGAGAACCTGGTGGCGCTCAGCACTCCTCTTCCGTAATTCACGGTCAGCCAACTGCTGCCGACTTCAAGTATCGTCTTGGCGAGCTAGAGACAGAAAACGCTCGTCTGCACCGCCTGGTCGCGGAGCTCCTGATCAAGAATCAGGAGCTTCGAAGAGCACACTAAGGGCTGCAGGTTGGATCTATCGTCTTTTGTGAATCGCTTTTACTGAACCGATACTCTATCCTGTAGGAGGCTTCATTCGAACCTCAAAGGAGACCATGCACGTGAAAAAATTAGGATATTTCATTCTGGCGTCAGCGCTCGCAGTATCCGCGTCGGCCGGATTCGCCGTCGCTCAGGATAGTGCCGGGCACGATCTGAAGGCTGCAGGAACCGACACGAAGGACGCGACCAAAGACACGGGCCACGCTGTCGCGACCGGAAAGAAGACCGCTACCGGCACAAAGAAGGTCTATCACAAGACTGCGAGTGGTACGAAGACAGCGGCCGATAAGACCGCCGATGGCACCAAGACCGTAGGGAAGGACATCGGCCACGGCACCAAGGTCGCGGCTAAGGACACCGCCCACGGAACCGAGAAGGTTGGCGATAAGATCGCTGGCAAGCCCACTCCGCAGTAGACTGCCTCCGCAGCGATATCTCCTTGAGCCCCGTCTTGCAGGCGGGGCTCAAATCTTATGGCCGGGGCTCAAGAGACAGGCTTAGTTTGCCAAGTTAGCCTGGCCTAATGTCTTTTGCGGCCAAACTACTGTTGCAGCAAGAACTACAAGAGCTACCCAGTAGAGATCTGCCCCGAGCAGATGCAGGATCTGCATCCATACCGGCGCCAACAATAGAACGTCCGCTATTCCAAGTACAAACTGGAAGCCAAGAAGCGACAGGACAAGTCCTGCAATACGACTCGCGCCCGCGCGTTTTGCCTGCGCAATCAACCACAGTACAAAAGCACCAGCGATCATAGCGCTGACTGGATGTACGCCTCGCAATCTGAGAAGCCAGGGCGATCCTGCTGCAAAGTCCTGAGCGAATGCCGCACGCAACGAAGAAGCAGGGAACAAGGTGTCACCTAATGCTGCGAGCGATCCGCTGACTCCAACCACCAACGTCGCTCCGAGCCCGAGCGACGCCCAAAGTTTTTTCGCTCCGGCCGTCCTAAGTTCCGACCATCTCTGTCCTGTTCTCAAAAGCTGTGCGGTAAGGGTCAATGCGGCGAGAAGCAACAGCGTATTGCTTAGATGAATCGACAGAACGACTACCCGTCCCATGGACTGGTTGCCGGTGACGTAGCCAAGCTTCACCAGGAGTGCACCGAGAAACGCCTCATTCAGCAGCAACACCATGGATGCGATAGCCACGGCGCGTGCTGCTTGTCCCTTCACGGTACCGCGAAGGGTCCAGACCAATAGTCCGATGACCAGGAAGGTGGAACCGCCTGTCATGCAGCGATGCGTAAACTCGATGATCGTGTCGATGCGTGGCGATAACGGAATTACCTGTCCATTACAGAGCGGCCAGTGGTTTCCACATCCGGCGCCAGACCCAGTAGCGCGCACAAGCGCTCCCCAGAGGATTACCAGCACGTTGTAGCCGACGACTGCCCAGGCAAAGCGCACCAGCGCCCGGGATACGTCGGCCCTGGTCGCCGAACTACCCTGTATCTTAACCGCTCCAGCCGTAGCCATGGCTTTATTCTACGCAGCTTTGAGCAAGTCGTTTCGAAGCATTGGCGTGGGCTTCCGCTACCGTTGGAGATCAACTCAGCCGTTCGCCAGTTCCTTCGCTCGCTGGGTCGCACGCTTGACGGCCTTAATTAGAGTGACGCGAAGTCCACCTTCTTCGAGCTCCAATATTCCGTCGACGGTACATCCTGCTGGAGTTGTCACGGCGTCTTTGAGCAGAGCCGGATGATATCCCGTCTCGAGCACCATCCGGGCAGAGCCAAGAGTCGTCTGCGCAGCGAGCAGAGTAGCGATATCGCGTGGCAGCCCTACATTGACGCCGGCTTCGGCGAGAGCCTCGATGATGATGTAGAGAAACGCAGGTCCAGATCCCGAAAGGCCAGTGACCGCGTCCATATGTTTTTCATCGACGACAACTGTCCGTCCCACCGTTTGAAATATCTTCTGCGCCATGGCCATCTGTTCCGCTGAGACAAAGCGACCCGAACAGAGGGCGGTAACTCCTGCGGCGAGCATCGCGGGGGTGTTTGGCATTGCGCGGATAACGGCAAGTTCGCATCCCGCACCTTCTTCGATGCTGAGTGTCTTTACAGAAGCTGCGAATGACAGCACTGTCTTTTTTGGAGTCAACGCAGACTTGATCTCTTGGATCAGCGCCGGAACTTGAGTGGGTTTCACCCCCAAAAGAATCACGTCGGCCTGTTGCGCCGCGGCAAGATTGTCTGTCGTTACCTCAACGCCGAACTGCGCCGACAAGGCCTGCGCCCGTTCCGCATGTTGCACCGTGGCGAAGATCTGCTCGGGCGCGAGCAGGTTGTTCTTCAAGAAGGCCTGAAGCAGAATGCCGCCCATCTTTCCCGCGCCCAATACCGCTACCCGCAACCCTGGCATTACCGGGGCCGGGACCGTCACTTCATAGCTTTCGCTCATCCCAAAAGGCTATCAGACGAGAGCTTCTTCTTCGTAGCCTACTTTTTCTGTGTTGCAATCCACGCATCGGTGCGTTGCTCGAGTACGTCTAGCGGAAGCGCGCCCGAATCGAGCACCTGATCGTGAAATGCTTTGATATCAAACTTCGGCCCTAGCGCTGCCTTCGCGCGTTCCCGCAGCTCGAGGATCTTTAGCTGCCCCATCTTGTAGCCCAATGCCTGAGCCGGCCACGCTATGTAACGATCAACCTCGGCCTGGATGTTGGTCTCGTCAATCGCGGAGTGATCGTGGAAGTAATCAACCATCTGTTGTCGTGTCCAGTGCTGCGAGTGAACACCTGTATCGACGACCAGCCGGATCGCCCGCCAAATATCAGCCTCCAGACGGCCATAGTCACTGTAAGGATCTTTGTAGAACCCGACATCCTTGCCGAGCCGCTCGCTATACAGGCCCCAGCCCTCGGTATACGCGGTGTAGTACGTGTACTTTCGAAACTCCGGGATGCCAGTGAGCTCCTGCGCGATTGAAATCTGCAGGTGATGCCCCGGAAGCCCTTCGTGATATGAGACCGCTTCGACGGGAGCCAGAGAGCGCTCAGCGAAGTTGTACTCGTTGACATACACGCGTCCCGGCCTGCTGCCGTCAGGGGTACCATTGTCATAGTAGGCAGCCGATTGATCCTTCTCCATATAGGCAGGTACCGGGACTACCTCAAGCGGAGCCTTAGGCAGCCGCCCGAAGAGCTCCGGCAACTTCGGTTTCATTCCGGCGAGATAACCTTTGTAAGTATCGATAAGCGCTTCAGCAGACGCGGGATGCTCCTTCGGATTGGTCTTCAGCGCTGCGCTAAAGCTCTTGATATCCGCGAAGCCAAGGCTCTTTACAATTGCGAGCATCTCGGCCTCATCGCGCTTCACCTCATCGAGGCCGATCTGGTGAATCTCCGCTGCGGTCTTGTTGAGTGTCGTGCTCTGCCTGATGCGAAACGCGTAGTAGGCATCGCCATCCGGCAGAGCGGAGGCGCCAATCTCTTTGCGCGACTTCGGGATGTACTCAGCCTTTAGAAATCCGGCAAACCGCTTGTAGGACGGCAGTACATCGGTTGAGATCGCTTCGAGCATCTCGCCGGAGATTCGTTTCTGTTCCGCTGCGCTTACTGTAGCCGGAAATTTCTTTAGCGGTTGCGCGAAGGGGCTCTCCTCGGGCTTCTGATTCGCCAGCGCTTGGGTCTGAACCAGCACCTTCTCCATCAGGTACTGCACCTGCACGCGGCCTTCATCTGCGCCGAGTTGCATATTGGTCATAATCTGCGAGAAGGCATTTGGAACCTTCTTGAGCCGCGTAATGTAGTCGTCGTAGTCTTTGATGGAGTCAAACTGCAGTCGGTTCGGAAGCTGCGGCAGGTCAGTATGGAAGCCGTAAAACTGATTGACCGGCATCTCCCACTCCTTGAACTTCGCACCCTCTTGCTCTTCGATCAGTTGACGCAACATCAGATCGGCGGAAAGCTTTTCCTGGTCCGAAAGGCCGGTGGTGTCGATCTCCGAGAGCCTCTGGATGTAGTCGCGCCCACGCGCTAATGCCGCGTTCAACGCCTGGGGCGAGTAATCGGTCAATTGATCATTGTATCGCTTATCTCCGATCGAGGAAGCAAACTCGGGTGAGCGTTTCAGCCGGTCTTCCCAGATCTGCGCGAAGAGTTGGGACAAGGCTTTGCTCTGTGCCGCAGTCGTGGGGGCGACTGTCGGCGCCACAGCCGTCAACTGACTCTGCGCTAACTTTGGCGCTACGCTCAAACAAAAAACAAGTACCCACCCACCTGCATAACCAAGCCGCAATCTCGTCATGATTCTCCTAAACCGTAGCTGTCAGTCTATCGTGGAGAATGGAGTGTATGCACGCTGTCTCACAAGCCGCTGAGGCTATTTCAGCAGCGTACGGCTAGGGTTTATTGCAGGATCGCCGAAGCGGAGGCGTCCAGCATTCTGTAGAGGGTTGACCGGCTGATCCCAAGCATCTCCGCTGCGCGTACTTTGTTGCCTCCGCATCCCTTCAGGACGCGCAGTACATGCTGCTCGATCACATCCTGCAATCGTGTACTCTCTGCTGCTCCTTCCGATAGAAGCGGCGTACGCCCCTCGGCAAGCAAGGGCAGATGGTGCGATTCGAGCACATCCCCTTTGACTCGAGAGAGACTGTTTCGCAGAACACCTTTCAACTCCTGTAAGTTCCCAGGCCAACTGTAAGTTTGCATGCACCGTAATGCTTCGTCCGAGAGGGCAGTCACCTTATTTTGGAAGGGCGGCGCAAGCTGAGAGAGAAAATATCTTGCCAGATCGGAGATATCATCCCTCCGCGATCGCAGCGGCGGCAGGCTAATCTCTATCATGGCAAAACGGTCGTAGAGCTCTTGCTGAAACCGTCCGGCGGAAGCCAGAATCTTAAGATTTTCACTCGTTGAAGCAATCATCCGCAGATCCGAACGCAGATCCGGTCTGCTGGTCTCCGGCTGATTACGTGTTGAGTCGTGCCACCGCAGCAGGCGAAGGAGACGAAGCTGTGCCGGCAATGGCATCTCGTGGATACCATCGAGAAACAGCGTTCCTCGATGCGCTATCTTGCTCAGGCAGCCAATTGCATCTAAAGCGTTCGCGTCCCAAGCCTTCTCCATGTGTGCGGCTACCGCTTCTTCAAGAGCTGCGCCGTGGCAGACTACAAAGGGACCATCAGACGCGTGGCTCATTCGATGGAGCGCCCGAGCCACATGTTCTTTTCCGGTTCCGGGCTCGCCATTCACCAGCACTGTCCGGAAGTGCGGCCCGATGCGCCGTACCTGCAAGCGCAACCGCCGCATCTCGGCGCTGCGACCTACAATCTCGAAGCCGCTTCTCTCGTGCCAAGCCTCTTCATCGACTCCGAAGGACGGACCAGTGAACGCGGAAGAATTAGATCGTGTGATCGACATGGCTGTCTCTTACATCGGCAGGATCCGTCTTCCGTTCAGCATTAAAACGCGAAGAGCCGGAGACCGCTCAGCAATGCAGAGGATCTCCGGCTTTACGGTTCAACTACTTATCGCTTAGGCAGTCGTCGGTGCGCAGTATGTGTCGAAAGCGCGCTGAAGCTCCTGGGCAATCGCCGGCGCGGTCGAGGTCTCGATCGCCGAACGTTGCATCAGGTACACCAGCTGGCCGTCACGCAGGATCGCAATCGCCGGCGAAGTGGGCGGATGTCCACCGAAGTAGCCCCGCGCTTTCTCGGTTGCTTCACGGTCCTGGCCCGCGAAGACTGTTACGGAGTGATCAGGCTTAGCATTGTGCTGCATCGCCAGACGAACTCCCGGACGCATCTTGCCGGCTGCACAACCACAGATGGAGTTGACCACCACCATCGTCGTGCCTGGTTTGGCAATCGCTGCATCCACCTCGGCCGCACTGCGAGCCTCCGTCAAGCCGGCGCGCGTCAACTCCTCGCGCATCGGAATCACCATAATCTCTGGATACATAACACTCTCCCTTTAACCCATTTTGCTCGCGGGTAAAAGCCGCGCTTCTCTCGATTGTACGGTTTCGCCCCCAGCCGCGCCACCTCACCTTCGCCCAAGCAGCCCGGTGTTGTACTCTCTAACCCGTGCCCCCTTCGGAACTCGACATCCAGGAGAATCTCCCGCTCGCCCCTTATACCACCCTGCGAATCGGTGGTCCGGCGCGATTTTTCTACGAAGCCACCTCCGAACCCGAACTCCTTGAGGCTGTAATCTTCGCTCGCGAGCGCAACCTGCCCCTCTTTGTCCTGGGCGGGGGCAGTAACCTCCTCGTCGGCGACAGCGGCTTTGACGGCTTCGTCGTTCATATGGCCATCACCACTCCTACGCTGTTTAGTTCCGCCGGAGCCTCGCTGGAAGCCACCGCTGCCGCAGGCACAGACTGGAACGACTTCGTCCTCGATCTCTGCGAGAAGGGAGTCAGTGGCATCGAGTGCCTCGCTGGAATCCCCGGCACCGTCGGCGGCACGCCTGTCCAGAACGTCGGAGCTTATGGCCAGGAGGTTGCCGGCACGATCGTCCAGGTTCGTGTTCTCGATCTGGAAACTCTCGACTTTATCGTCCTCGGCCACGAGCAGTGCCGCTTCGGATATCGCAGCAGCATCTTCAACACCACACATCGCAACCGGTACATCGTCAGCGAGGTCACCTTTCGCTTCGATCCCGCCGCCGCTCCAAACCTCACCTATGCCGATCTGCAAAAGCACTTTGCCAACGCCGCGGCGCCTCCACGGCCTATTGATATCTACCACGCTGTCCGTGAGATTCGTCACGGCAAGGGAATGCTAATCGTCGAAGGCGAAGCAGATTGCCGCAGTGCAGGCTCGTTCTTCAAGAATCCCGTTATTGCCAAGTCTGTCCTAAACGACATCGCGAAGACGCTGGATATCACCTCTGACAAGATTCCTCATTGGCCTGCGACTGACGGACGAATCAAACTTCCTGCGGCGTGGCTTCTTGAGCGCGCCGGCTTCGTCAAAGGCTTCCAACTCGGTGAGGCGGGTATCTCTTCGCGCCACACTCTTGCACTGATCAATCGCGGCAACGCCACCTTCGCCGATATCTCCGCTCTCCGCGATACCATTCAGCGCGAGGTCGCTCGCCGCTTCAACATCGCGCTGGAACAGGAGCCAGTCCAACTCGGCGCCTAGGCTTGTGCCCGCAACTGGCCCATCAGCCGCCGCCGTTCGTCTCCCAGTACGTCGATGACCGGGCCTTGCTGCACGACCTCTCCCTCTGCGATCCTGATCACCTCAGCTCCAAGCTGAAAGGCCTCGCCCACATCGTGGGTCACCGAAAGCACGGGCGTCTTCCATCGCACGAGATACTCTTTCAGGCTATCCACAAGCTCATCTCGCATCGCGTAGTCCAAACCTGAGAAGGGCTCATCGAGCAATAACAGAGCGGCCCCCGGCTGTCCGTAAGTAATCGCAGAGACGACGGCACGCGCCACGGACACTCTTTGTTTTTCGCCGCCGCTCAACTCGTGAGGCCATCGATCGAGCAGGTTCTGCAAGCGGAACAGCCGCATGACCTCCTCAACGGTCTCCATTGCATCTGCCGGCTTCGAAGTTAGGCCACTCCCGTAGATCGCATTCGACCGCACCGTCATATTCGGAAACAGTCGAGCCGCCTGTCCCGCACTCCTGACAGGGCGTAAGTGAGCAGGAACGAAGACACCGGAGGCATGGTCTACCAACACGGTGCCACCTCGCAGGATCGAACCCGCATCCGGACGAACGAAGCCCGCAATCGCACGCAACACGGTGGTCTTTCCGCTGCCCGAGGGGCCAAACAGAACGGTCCAGGGTGCTGTCTGTGCGAAGTTCACGTTGAGCGAAACCGCACCAATCCGATGGTTGATATTGACCTTCAGAAATTGTGGCGACGATTCACCCGGCACACTAACGGACAATGTCAGCCTGCCTTCCGTCCACCTTGCGCATTGACGGCAGCAGATAGATCGCCAGCAGTGTCACCATCGCAAACGCGATCAACACCAACGCCGTCTGGTTTGCCGCTCCGTAGTTTCCGTCCTGCACCAGGTCGTAGAGCGAGATCGACAGCGTCCGCGTCTCTCCCGGAATATTTCCGCCCAGCATCAGAACGACGCCAAACTCACCCACGGTATGCGTGAACGTCAGCACGGCGGCTGTCAGCAGGGAAGCGCGAGTCATCGGCAACACCACCGAGGAGAACACCTTTGCGGGCCTCGCACCCAGTCCAGCCGCTGCCTCGATAAACCCGCGATCCACGGCTTGAAAGCCAGCCACCAGCGGCTGTACTGCAAACGGCAGGCTGTAGAGCACCGACCCCACCAGCAATCCACCAAAACTAAACGCCAGCGGATGCCCAAACATCCGGATCAACAGCCTTCCCGGCGCCGTCAGTGGGCCCATAGCGATCAGCAGATAGAATCCCAACACTGTCGGCGGCAACACCAGAGGCAGCGCAACGATCGACTGCACCAGAGCCCGCTTTACCCCATGGCCGGATGCGATCCACCACGCCAGCGGCACAGCAACCACCAGCAGAATCGCCGTCGTCCCCACCGCCAGCCGCAATGTCAACCACAGCGCTTCGAAATCCATACAGCGCCAGTCTATGACAATAACTGTCCTGCCGGACGAGCCCGCTGCGTGCGGCGCGGTCACTTCGTGACTGGTGTACCGGTCGTGGCAGGATCGTCAACAGAGGGCCTCGCGATGCTCGGCGCGATCTTCCCTCCGAGCATCGCGAGGATCACAGCGCCACACCAGCTACAACAAGGTATACCAGTCACGAAGTGACCGCCATCCGCGCAGGAGGCCCGTCCGGCAGGACAGATTCTACTGAACGGGCCGCAGACCAACCTTTGGAAGATCTCCCTGGACAGCAGGGGAGAGCAGCCAGTTCAAAAAAATCTGTGCCTCTGCTTTACGCTCTGACTTGGCCATAATCACCGCACATTGGCGTATCTCGGGGTACTGCGAGGTGGGCACCAGCACATAAGTTCCAATCTCTTTGAAGTGCTCAGTGCTCGCGGCAGTTAGCGAGATGAATCCCAGCTGCGCATTTCCAGACTCCACAAACTGTGCCGTCTGCGAGATGTTCTCCCCCATTACAAAGTGCGGGGATACCTTGTCGTAGAGCTTCATATTTCGCAACGCCGTCGCCGCCGCCCGTCCGTACGGGGCATGCAGCTCATTCGCGATGGCAATCGTCTTCACGCGGGGATCGGTCAGCGTCTCCATGCTCAGCGGCAGCAGGCCCGAGTCCTTACGGCTCCACAAAACCAGCGTTCCTTTCGCATAGGGCGTGGGCTGAGCGCTATCCGCCAACCCGGCAGCAACCACTTTTTCCGGGAACACATAGTCCGCCGCAAGAAAGATGTCGAACGGAGCGCCGTTCAGAATCTGTTCCACCAGCGTCGCCGACGACCCGAAGCTCACGACCAGCTTGATCCCTGTCTCGCGCTCGTATCTCTGTGCCAGCGCAGGCATCACCGGCTGCAGATCCGCCGCCGCCGCGACCTTCAACTCCTTCTGGCCCCATGCCGACCGGCCACCCAACATCACGCCAAGACAAAGACCAAGGCACACAAAGGCCGCAGACGCACTTCGACCTTTACGATAGGCTAATAGCAACCATGAAAGTAGCAACACACACCCTTAGATGCACCGAATGCGCAACCGTCATCAGCAAGGATGAGGTCAGCAGCAACTTTCGCTGCCCCCTCTGCAACGGTCTCTACGAAGTCGTCTACCCATGGACCAACGCCGCCGCCGGGCCCGATAGCCGCCTTCCCAATGCCAGCGCCCTCCGCTGGCTCTGGCAGGAGCGCCGCTCGTCCACCATGCCTGTCGATCAATCCGGCGTCTGGCGCTTCCGCGATCTTCTGCCTATCGTCGACGACCTTGAAAAAGTAGTCACCCTCCGCGAAGGCAACACGCCCCTCTACGATCTTCCCCGCTGCGCCAAAGTCGCCGGGATCGACTGGTTACTCGCCAAGCACCAGGGCATGAACCCCACCGGCTCCTTCAAGGACACCGGCATGACCGCCGCGCTCTCCGTAGCCGCCCAGCGTGGCTTCGAGTGGGTCGCCTGCGCTTCCACCGGCAACACCTCCGCTGCCATGGCAGCCTATGCCGCCCGCGCCGGCCTGCGCAGCATCGTCTTCATCCCCGAGGGCAAGATCGCCTGGGGCAAGCTCTCGCAATCGATGGACTACGGCGCTCTTACGATCCAACTCAAGACTGACTTCGACGGCTGCGTCAAGATTCTTGGTGAACTAGTGAAGCAGTTTCCGATCTACCTGCTCAACTCGGTCAACCCCTACCGGCTCGAAGGCCAAAAGACCCCTGCCTTCGAACTTGTCGAGCAGATGGAGTGGCAGGTTCCCGAGCACATCATCGTCCCGGGCGGCAACCTCGCCAACTCGTCCGCCCTCGCCAAAGGCTTCGCGGAGATGCACGAACTCGGCCTCATCCCACGCGTGCCGAAGATCAGCATCATCCAGGCCGAGGGAGCGAATCCGCTCTACCGCAGCGTGCAGGAGAACGGCGGAAAAGAGCTTACGCCAGTCACTGCCAACACCCGCGCTACAGCCATTCGCATCGGCAACCCCGCTTCCTGGCGCAAGGCTATCAACGCTCTCCAGACCACCGGCGGCTGGTGCGAACAGGTGACCGAGCAGGAGATTGCGTTAGCCAAAGCTGAGATAGGCGCTGAAGGGGTCGGTTGCGAACCAGCCTCGGCTGTCACACTCGGCGGCCTCAAAAAGCTGGTCGCCCAAGGCAAGATCACGGCAGAGGAGCGCGTCGTCCTCATCCTCACCGGCCACACCCTCAAAGACTCCGCCTATACCATCGACTATCACCGCAACGAATTGTTCTCAGGTGCTGAAAAAGAACAGCTTAACCATGCCGAACAATCACAGCACGCCGCCCTGCGCAAGCCGCCTGTGGTGCTCGATGCGGACCCAGCCTTGGTTCTTCGCGCGCTTGAATCTCACATGAACCAACCCCAGCCTGCATGAGTACAAGCACCCCAAAAGTCTCCGGTAAACCGTATCACCTGCGTCTGCCCGCTACTTCGGCTAATCTCGGCCCCGGGTTTGATGCCCTGGGCCTGGCGATGGCGCTCTACCTCACCATCGACGCCTCCCCTGCCGAGACATTCCAAATCGAAGCAACCGGCCGCAACGCCGATCTCTGCTCCAAACTCGAAAACAATCTCATCCTCACCACCTACGTCGATGTTCTGGCGACTGCTGGCGTCCTGGCCCCGCGTCTTCATCTCCAGCTTCACAATGAAATCCCCCTCGGAATGGGTTGCGGTTCAAGCGCCTCCGCGCTTCTGGCTGGTGTCCTGCTCGCAAATCACTTCGGCGATCTGGGTTGGACCAGGCAGCAGATACTCAATGAGGCCTGCTCCCGAGAAGGCCACCCTGACAACGTGGCAGCCTGTTATCTCGGTGGGATGACTGCATCAACTGTTAGAGAAAATTTAGTAATAACAGCAACTTACGGAGAAAATATAATCTGGGGCTTGAATCTTGCGCTCCCCTCCGCCAGCCTGGCCACTAAAGAGGCTCGGGCTCTCCTCCCGGCCAACTACTCCAGGGAAGACGCGGTCGCTAACATCCAGGCGACCGCACTCCTCGTCTCAGCCTTCGCCCAGGGGCGCGGCGAACTACTCCGCGTCGCCATGCAGGATCGCATCCACCAGCCCTACCGCATGCAGGCTTGCCCTCTGCTTCCTCTGCTTCTGCCGCTGGCCGAACACCCAGCCGTACTTGGCGTCGCTCTCAGCGGTGCTGGACCGTCTGTGCTCATCATTACCGAAACTGTCGAGTCCCCGACACTACCGGCGATCATCCGCCAGGCGGCTGGAGATTCCGAACTTGAGGTCCTTCAAACAAAAATCTCTACGGGTGTCCTTGAAGCCTGAAGCTCATCTTTCTCACCCAAAAGGATTTAGGTACACAAGTAACATGGCAGTAATGGCAATTTTGTTACCTAAGAGTTCTTTACGAATCGCAAAAACCCTCGTACTTTAGCCGAGTGGGCAGTTCTGGGGAGGGCTGCTACGCCGCCCGTTGACCTCTTCATCAGAGGTCCGGGCGTTTACTCTTTAAGTGGTAGTTTGCTACCTGAAACTCCTGATTCAAAATTGCATCTACTATAGAGAAGACTGCGCTGCACCGGATGGGTGTCAAAAGTGCAGAGCATTCTGGAGGAAGCTAAATGGCAGGACAGTTCGTCACCGAAGTAAGCGATGCAAATTTTGAAAAAGATGTTCTACAGTCGACCGAGCCGGTTCTCGTCGATTTTTGGGCCGCATGGTGTGGACCCTGTCGCGCTCTTGCCCCGGTAGTCGATGAGGTTGCTACTCACTATCACGGCAAGCTCAAGGTTATGAAGATGGACGTCGACTCCAACACTGCTACCCCGATGCGTTATGGCATCCGCGGTATTCCCGCCCTGCTCATCTTCAAGGATGGCAAGGTCGCTGAGCAGATCGTTGGCTTCGTCCCTAAGGACACCATCGACAAGTCCGTGAATAAAGTTTTGGCGTAACCCAGAATTACGCAAACGATCGGCCCGCTGAGTTCAACTCGCGGGCCTTTTCGTTTGCCTACAGTAATAAAAAAGCTCCGCTGCGCGCGGGGCGGTCACTTCGTGACTTGTAGACCCCTTCGGCCGCAGCTCGCGTTGGTCGCGAGGAAAATCTCTCTGCCGACCAACGGGAGGCCCAGGGCGAAGCCGGTATACACCCCACGAAGTGGGCGCCGCCCGCGCAGGGCGAACTTAAGCCTCCCTGATAAACTTGTGCCTTAATGCTCGAGTGGATGCTCTTCCGCATAATCATGGTGGCCTTTTTCATTCTGGCCAGCAGCTTCTTCGTGGCTGCCGAGTTCGCCCTCGTCAGTGTCCGCGAAACCCGTATCCAGCAGCTCATCGCACTCGGCCGTCCCGGCGCCCGCACCGTCCTCAAGCTCAAACACTCCATCGACGAGTTCCTTCCCGCAGTCCAACTTGGTGTCACAGTAGCGGGCCTCGCCCTCGGCTGGATCGGAGAACCCGCCGTCGCCGAGATCATCCTCAATATCCTCGGCGGTCCACTCCACCGCCTACCGGAACATGCTGTTATCTACGCTCACACTGCTGCGGTCATCTTCGCTTTTTCGTTGATCACTTACTTCGAAGTGCTTCTCGGCGAACTCGTTCCCAAATCTCTCGCCCTGCAACGTACCGAGCGTATCGCCCTCGCCGTCGCCGGCCCCATGGACGTCTTCATCCGCCTCACGCGTCCCATCGTGAAGCTGATGAACTCCTCCGCTGCTGTCGTCCTCAGACTCTTCCGTGCTCCCCTGCGCGGCGAAGGCGCCGTCCACTCTCCCGAAGAGCTGAAGCTCATCGCCACCGCAACTCGCCGCATGGGCCTCCTTCCCGTCTTTCAGGAAGAGATCATCCACCGTGCCATCGAGCTCAATCACGTCACCGTCCGCGAGATCATGACTCCCCGCGGAAGCATCTTCTCTCTCTCCGCCGACCTGCCCTTGCAACAAGCCTCTGCTCGCATCGTCGAGGAGCAGCACTCCCGCGTACCCGTCTACGATCCCGCCAGTGGCCCCGAACACATCATCGGCATCGTCTACTCCAAAGACATCTCCCGCCTCATGCACTTTCGCACTGTCGCGCTCTCGCTCGGCGGCAAAGGCGAGTCCAGCCTCACCCTTCGCCAGGTCATGCGCGAACTCACCGTCGTCCCCGAAACGAAGCTCGCGATCGAACTTCTGCAGGAGTTTCAGGAGCGCCGCCGCCAGATCGCTATCGTCGTCGACGAGTTCGGCAGCACCGTCGGCCTCATCACCGCCGAAGACGTCCTCGAGCAGATCGTTGGCGAACTCGAAGACGAGTTCGACATCAGCAAATCTCCCCTCCTCAGCACCACCGGA
>Ga0302308_10002212_pt1 | contig 15724 bp, 17 predicted proteins | sample III_Palsa_E3_3_FD_200531 | JGI IMG/M metagenome (GOLD analysis project Ga0302308, IMG submission 200531) | Peat permafrost microbial communities from Stordalen Mire near Abisko, Sweden - III_Palsa_E3_3 | ecosystem: Environmental > Terrestrial > Soil > Palsa > Peat permafrost | place: Sweden... | reverse complement strand
GCGCCAGCAGCTGTTTTTGTCCTCGCTGCTGCGCTCGCTGATTTCCAAGGACACCTTCTTCTCGTTGGGCAAGCTCAACAACGTCGTCAACATGTTCATCAGCAACAGCTACGTCGACAACGTCAAGACCAGGGACCTCGTCCAACTGGGCCAGTCGGTGCAGGGCATGAACGCCGGCCACGTCTCCTTCGTGACCGTGCCGACCGGCATCACCGACGAAAACGGTGACGAGCCACCACGCACCGCCGACATGCGGGCGCTGTTCAGCGCGATCATCGACGACGACGGGCTGCCGGGGGAGAACGACATGAACGCGACGTCGACTCCGCCGACCAAGTCCTCGAGCAGCAAGTCCCCCCAGACGGGTCAAGCCAGCCAGCCCAGCCAGGCCGCCGACCCGCACCCCCAGCAGGTCCAGGCGATGGCGACCGCACCCCAGGACATCACCGTGCAGGTGTCGAACTCGACCGCCAAGTCCGGGTTGGCCACCACCGCCAGTGGCCAGTTGAAGCGGCACGGGTTCCGGGTCAAGTCCCCCGACGACTACCCGAACCCGCTCAAGACCACCAAGGTGCTGTTCTCGCCAGGCAATGAGCAGGCCGCCGCCACGGTCGCGGCCTCGTTCCCGAACTCCAAGGTCGAGCGGATCACCGGGACCGGACACGTCGTGCAGGTGGTGCTCGGCTCGGACTTCACCTCGGTCGGCAATCCCCCGCCGGCCGGGTCACCGATCAGCCTGCAGATCGATCGCAGCGCCAGCAGCCCGCCGACCAAGCTTCCCGACGACCTGACGGTCACCAACGCCGCCGATACCAGCTGCGAATAGCACAACCGCGGAGAATCGACAGGCAAACCGGCATTCACGGCGAGTTCACGCCGCACTTCATGCCGGTTCATGCCGCACGCGGAATTGAGAACGTACGCTTGGAATATGCGAACCGCCTACCACGAGCAGCTCTCTGAGCTCTCCGAACAGCTCGGAGAGATGTGTGGGCTGGCCGGTGTTGCCATGGAACGCGCAACACAGGCACTTCTGCAGGCCGATCTGGTGCTCGCCGAGCAGGTCATCTCCGACCACGAGAAGATCGCCGAGATGAGTACCCAAGCCGAAGAGTGCGCTTTCGTCTTGCTTGCCCTGCAGGCGCCCGTCGCCGGCGACCTTCGGTCGATTGTGAGCGCCATCCAGATGGTCGCCGACATCGACCGGATGGGGGCGCTGGCGCTGCACGTCGCCAAGATCGCTCGCCGACGTCATCCCCAGCACGCGCTGCCCGAGGAAGTCAACGGCTACTTCGCCGAAATGGGAAGACTCGCAGTGGAATTGGGCAACAGCGCGCAGGAAGTGCTGTGGTCGCGAGACCCGGAGAAGGCCTCGCGCATCCGCGAAGAAGACGACGCGATGGACGACCTGCACAGCCACCTGTTCACCGTGCTGATGGACCGCGAGTGGAAGCACGGCGTGGCCGCAGCCGTCGACGTGACGTTGCTTGGCCGCTTTTACGAGAGGTTCGCCGACCACGCCGTCGAGGTGGCGCGACGAGTCATCTTCCAGGCGACCGGCCGCTTTCCCGAGGACGAGACCGTCGCCAAATCCAGCTAGCCGAAGCGGCCGGAGATGTAGTCCTCGGTGGCTTTCTGGGTCGGGTTGGAGAAGATCTTCTCGGTGTCGTCGATCTCGATCAACCGGCCCGGCTTACCGACTGCCTCCAGGTTGAAGAACGCGGTGTGATCGCTGACCCGCGCTGCCTGCTGCATGTTATGCGTGACGATGACGATGGTGTATTCCTGCTTCAACTCCGCGATGAGGTCCTCGATCGCCATCGTCGAAATCGGGTCCAGCGACGAACACGGCTCATCCATCAGCAGCACGTCGGGTTGCACGGCGATGGCTCGCGCGATGCAGAGTCGCTGTTGCTGACCGCCGGACAGGCTGCCACCGGGCCGATCCAATCGGTCCTTGACCTCGTCCCACAGGTTGGCGCCCCGCAGCGCGTATTCGGCGGTGTCGTCGAGCAGCTTCCGGTTGCGCACGCCCTGCAGTTTCAAGCCGGCCACCACGTTGTCGCGAATTGACATGGTGGGGAACGGGTTTGGACGCTGGAACACCATCCCGATCGCACGCCGCACACCCACCGGGTCGATGCCCGAGCCGTAGATGTCGTCATCGTCGAGCAGCACGCTGCCTTGCATCCGGGCACCGGGCGTGACTTCATGCATCCGGTTCAGGGTGCGTAGCACGGTCGTTTTGCCGCAGCCCGACGGCCCGATGAATGCCGTCACGCTGCGCGGCAGAACCGACAGCGACACGTCGGCGACGGCATGGAACGCGCCGTAAAAGATGTTGAGGTCCTTGAGATCCAACCGCTTAGCCACTGGAACCCCCGCCTATCCTTTCCGGCTCAAAGAATTTCGAGACGACCCTGGCCACCAGGTTAATGACGGCGATCAGCAGAATCAGCGTCAGGGCAGCGCCCCACAGCCGATTGGTAGGAATCGGCGCGGTACCCGCGCCCGCCGAGGTCTGGTCGTACATCATGCCCGGCAGTGAGCCCATGAAGCCGCCGAACATGTCGAAGTTCATCGCCTGCGAATAGCCAACCAGGATCAACAGCGGCGCCGTCTCACCCATCACCCTGGCCAACGCCAGCAAGATGCCGGTGACGATGCCGGACATCCCGGCCGGCAGCACGATCTTGGTGATCGTCCTCCAGTTCGGCACGCCCAGCGCATAGCTGGCCTCGCGCAACTCCACCGGGACGATTAGCAGCATCTGCTCGGTCGACCGCACGATCACCGGGATCATCAGCAGCACTAGGGCCAGCGCTACCGCGAAACCGGATCGCGGGAAACCGAGTGTGGCGATACACAGCGCGTAGATGAACAAGGCGGCGACGATCGAGGGCACCCCGGCCAGAATGTCCACCATGAACGTGGTCAGCTTGCCCAACGCGCTGTCGCGGCCGTATTCGACCAGATAGACGGCGACGAAAACGCCAATGGGTATGGAGATGGCAGCGCAAACCAGGCCTTGCAGCACAGTGCCGACGATGGCGTGGTACGCACCGCCGCCGGACATGAACGCCGTCATATCGGCTTGGGAATGCGTCCACCACTCAAGGGATCTGACCGCACCCAATCCTTTGGCCACTACCGAGTACAGCACCCAGATCAGCGGCAACAGCGCCACCCCGACCGACAATGTAACCAGCAGTGTCGCAACGACATTGACGAGCCTGCGACGCACACTCACGCCGGTGAATCTCCGCGCCTTGACTGGCCGGTCCAGGATCGACGTCACCGGGTGCCCTTGCCCGCGACAGTCGCACGCGCCATCGCATTCACCAGAAGAGTGAGCAGGAAGAGCACCAAGCCGGCGGCGATATAAGCGCCGGCCTTGTACTGGTTGTTGAACTCGTATGCGGTGGCCGCGATCTTGGTCGCGAAGGTGTAGCCGCCGTCGAACAGCGACCAGCCGAACGCCGCCTGGGTGCCGCGCAGGATGACCAGCAGCGCGATGGTCTCACCCAGCGCGCGGCCCAGGCCCAGCATCGCGCCGCTGATGTAGCCCGAACGCCCGAACGGCAGCACCGCGGTCTTGACGACCTCCCAGCGGGTCGCGCCGAGCGCAAGCGCGGCCTCGATGTGGCCTTGCGGCGTCTTCATGAAGACCTCGCGGGTGACCGCGGTGATGATCGGCAGGATCATCACCGCCAGCACGATCCCAGCGGTGAAGATGGTGCCGCCGCCGGACACCGAGGCGTTGCCGGTTGCGAACAGGAACACCCCGCCCAGATGCGCATTCAGCCAGGTCGCGATCGGTCGCAGCTGCGGCGCGAGCACGTACAGACCCCAGACGCCGTAGATGATCGACGGGACCGCAGCAAGCAGGTCGACCACGTAGGCCAGTGGTCCGGTGGCGCGGCGCGGCGAGTACTGGGAGAGAAAGATCGCGATCCCCAAGGCCACCGGCATCGCTAGGACCAGGGCGAACAGCGCCACCATAACCGTCACCTGGACCAGGTCGAAAACGCCGAACCGCATCGCCGCGGTGTTGGTGGTGTCCCAGTTGCCGCCATAGGTGAAGAAATTCACCTGGTCGCGGGCCAGCGCCGGCACCGCACGCATCAGCAGGAACAGCCCGATCGTCGCGATGAGAACGACGATCAGGACGCCCGACCCTTCGGACAAACCCCGGAACATTCGGTCGCCACGACTGGGTTTGGCGCTGCCCCACAGCAGCGGGGCGGCGGCCGGCCAGCGCGGAGGCGCGGCGACGAACTCACCCGAACCGGTGTCGGCTGGATTCGGCGTCACAGTCTTCCCATCAGTGAAAAGCTTCGGCCATAGGTTAATCCGTTCGATCACCGGATCGCGTTGATCGCGGCGATCAAGCGCTTCTTGAATTTATCCGGCAACGGAACATAACCTGCGGCCGCCAGACCGTCTTGAGCGTTGTCGGCGGCCACGGTCAACATGGACCTGACCGCGGCGCTGGTGGCCGGGTCGTAGCCCTTGGAGCAGACGATTTCGTAGGTGGCCAGCACCAGCGGGTAAGCACCGGAGGCTCTGGTGCTGTAAATCGATTTCAGATTCAGTTCCAGGTCGTTTCCCCAACCGGCGAAGGTGGCGCTGTCGATGGCTTTGCGGGCCGCGTCCTCGGTCAGCGCGACCGGGCCGCTGCCGTCGTTGATCTGGGCGTACGGCAACCCGCTTTGATCGGCGAAGCCTTTCTCGACGTAGCCGATCGAGCCGGACGCGGACTGCACGGCCTGGATCACACCGGCGGACTTCTGCGCGCCCTCACCTACGCCGCCCTGAAACTCGCTGCCGGTCCCCCGGGTCCAGCTGTTCGGAGCGGCCGCGGCCAGATACTTCTGAAAGTTGTCGGTGGTACCCGAGGAGTCCGATCGGTAGACCGGCGAGATCCTGGTGGCGGGCAGCTTCGTGCCGGGATTGAGTTTGACGATGGCCGGATCGTTCCAGTCGGTGATCCAGCCGCTGAAGATCTTGGCCAGCACGTCCGCGTTGACTGTCAGCTGCTTGACACCGTCGAGGTGGTAGGCAACCGCGACCGACCCGAAAACCATCGGCAGGTGCCAGGCGGGATTTCCGTTGCAGCGCTCGGCCGCCGGCTCGATCTGGTCGCGGCTCAGTGGTGAGTCCGAGCCGGCAAAATCCACATGGCGCGCGATGAACTGCTCACGTCCGGCGCCTGAGCCGGTGGGGTTGTACACCAACTGTTTTCCGGGGCACAGCTGAGCCCAGTCCAAGTTGAACAACGCGATGGCGTTCTGCTGAGCGGTGGATCCCTCAGCGGTCAGCGCGGTCTTGCCGTCGCAGTTCACCGGGCCTGCCGGCGCCTTGAGTCCGTGCAGGTTGTCATCGCTACCGCAGCCGGTCGACGTCATGCCCACGATCACCGCCGTCGACGCCGCGGCTGCCAGCGCTCTGCGCACCGCGTCGAGCTTCACTGGTCTCGCTTTCGCCACTGATTTTTTCCGCGAACGACTCCCCGCCGGGTGTCGGGCTTCGGTGGAAACTATGCCTCAGGTGTAGACGGAGCCCGCCGGAGGCGTAAACGCGGGGTGAACACGTCAGACGGCGTCGCCGCCGCGTGCGTATGCGGTGTCGACGCTGTACTGACTGAACCCCAGGCGCCGATAAGTCCGCAGCGCCGCAGTGTTGTCCGATTCGACGTAGAGCATCACCGTGGGTTCGTCTGCGCCAGCCAGGCGCCGCGCCAGGTGCGCGATGCCCACCGCCGTCAGCAGGCCACCCAGACCGCTGCCCTGCGCCGAGGGATCGACGCCGACAATGTAGACCTCGCCGAGGCCGGCTTTCTCGGGGTGCACTTTCGTCCAGTGGAAGCCCAGCAGGGTGTTCGTCTGCTCGTCGAAGGCCAGGAACAACCCGTCGGGGTCGAACCAGGGTTCAGCGCGCCGCTCGACGAGGTCGGCAGCGGTCCAGCCGCCCTGTTCTGGATGCGTCACGAATGCGGCGTTGTTGACTCGCAACAGTTCGGCGTCATCGGCGGCGCCGGCGTAGGTGCGGATGCGCACGCCGTCGGGCCGCGCGGGCTCGTCGACGTCGCGCAACGAGCGGCGCATCTGCACGAGTTCCCGAACCGGCACCAGACCCAGCGCCGAAGCGGTCGCCTGCGCCGCTTCACGTGTCCCGTGCGCCCAAAAACGGTTAACTCCGTGGGTTTTGGATAAGGCGGCCCGGATCATCGCAGCGCCGATACCGTGCCGGCGGGCTTGTGGATGCACCACCAGTTCCGCCATCCCGGGCTCATCGTTGTTCCCTGCGGCCAGATTCAGATAGCCGACGACTTTTCCGCCGTCGGCGCTCAGGAGGTGTTCGGTGCGGTGATTCGCCAACTCCCGCAGAACTTGTTCGCCGACGGGTGCCACCAGATCGAATTCAGTTGCCGCAGTGATGAGTTCGCGTATCTGCTGCTGCTCATCAGTGTCCAACGTGGCCCGCCACTGGGGCGCCGTCACTGGCTGTGCAGCGGATCGGCCAGCGGCTCTTGGTAATTGTCCGAGTCGGACTCATCGTCGTCGCCGGCGGGCTCGCTGCTCGGTGGCCGGCCGCGGGTGGGGCGGACCGCTTTGTAGCCCACATTGCGGACCGTGCCGATCAGCGATTCGTACTCCGGTCCGAGTTTGGCGCGCAGCCGTCGTACGTGCACATCGACCGTGCGGGTGCCACCGAAGAAGTCGTATCCCCATACCTCGTGCAGCAGCTGCGCGCGGGTAAATACCCGACCGGCGTGCTGCGCCAAGTACTTCAGCAGCTCGAACTCTTTGTAGGTCAGGTCAAGTGGGCGTCCACGCAGTCGGGCGGTATAAGTGCCCTCGTCGATCACGAGTTCGCCGAGGCTGATCTTGCCGACGCCCTCCTGGTCCTGCAGGTTGCCTCGCCGGCCGATGAGCAGTCGCAGCCGGGCATCGATCTCAGCAGGCCCGGTGCCGGGGAGCATAATCTCGTCCAAACCCCAGTCGGCGTTGACCGCCACCAAACCGCCCTCGTTAACCACGACCACCACCGGGATCGAGCGGCCCGTCGAGCCCAGCAAGCGGCACAGACCGCGCGCTGCCGGCAGGTCCAGCCGCGCGTCGACGATCAAAATGTCGGCGCTGCCCGCTTCCAGCAACGAAGAAACATCGGGCGGAGCGGTGCGCAGCGTGTGGGCGAGCAGCGACAAGGACGGCAGGACCACGTCCGGATTCGGCTCCGCGGTTAACAGCAGCAGGTCCAAGAATGCCCCTCCAGCATCGTGGGAAAGGCGTCTCCCAAAATTCATCGCGCGATACGAAGTTTAACGGCCAGGTCATTAAACGATAGCGTGCGGCCTGGTCCTTCGCGCGGTGACGAGGCAGACCGGCGCGGTGACGATGCACACCGAAACGGGCGGGTGGGCCACAATATGCGGATGCGTAAAGCGCTGGTCGGTGCCGCGGCAGTGTTGCTGACCGTTGTGGTCGTGCTCCTCGCAGCCGCCGGCGTCGACTTCGGGACCAGCATCTACGCCGAATATCGGCTCTCCCGCACAGTGCGCGAAACGGCCCACCTGGACTTCGACCCGTTCGTCGCGATCATCGCATTCCCGCTCATCCCGCAGGCGATGCGCCACCGCTACGAGGATGTGGAGATCAAGGCCTCCGCGGTCGAGCGTCCAGTGATCGGCAAGGCCACGCTCGAGGCCACCATGCATTCGGTCGACCTGACCGACTCGTCGTGGCTGATCGGACCAAATGCCAAGCTGCCGGTCGGCGAACTGGAAAGCCGCATTATCATCGACTCGCGGCACCTCGGCAGCTACCTGGGGATCCGCGACCTGCTGGTCGAGGCGCCCGCCAAAGACACCAACGACGCCTCCGGTGGTACTACCAAATCCGGCATCTCCGGTAACCACGCCCTGGTGTTCAGCGGGACCCCACTCGCGGCCCACTTCGATAAGCGGGTCAGCGTCGCCATCGACCTGTCGATGGCCGGCGACGACAACACCACCCTGGTGTTTACCCCCACCGACGTGCTCACCGGCCCTAACACCGCCAACCGACGGGTTCCCGACGACAAGCGCGGCGCAGTGCTGGCTGCGTTCGCCGGCAAGCTGCCCGACCAGAGACTGCCGTTCGGTGTCGCGCCGACAACCCAGGGGGCGCGGGGTTCGGACGTGATCATCGAGGGCATCACGACGGGATTAACGATCACCCTCGACGGGTTCAACCGGGCATGAGTTCAACTATCTGGCCGTGCCCGCCCGGGAAGGGGTTGGGCCAGTGACTGCCGCAGTTCTCGCGGTTGTGGCGGCGCTGGCGCTGGCCGGCGTCCTCGGGTGGCTGATGACCCGCCGGGCCGGTGACGTCCGGGCGACCGGCTCGAACACGGCTGACGACATCGACACCAGCGACCTGGGCCTGTCTGCCGACGGACCGACTGTCGTGCATTTCAGCGCCTCATGGTGCGGGCCGTGCACTCAGGTGCGCCGCGTCGTCAACCAGGTGTGCGATGACCTCGGCGACGTCGCGCACGTAGAGATCGACATGGATGCCAATCCGGGCGTCGCGCGGCGTCTTTCGGTGTTGTCGCTGCCGACCACGTTCATCTTCGACGCCGGCGGCCGGCAGCAGTACCGCGCCACGGGTGTCCCGAAAGCCGATGACCTGCGATCGGCGCTGACCCCGCTGTTGGCTTCATGACGTCGCCATTGGGTAAGCTGCATGACGTGTCCGCCCGCGTCGAGCTCATGCTCACCAGTCGCCGTGCAGTTGATCTGTGCCGCGTCGCGGGCTGCTGCTGTTGTTGTAGCTGCTGAGTAGCCGCGCGCCTTCTCGCGCCGCGCTCGGAGCAGCCAGAAACCCCGTGGCGCGCCGCCACAAAAGTCGTGCATCTAGCAATTCAGGAGCAGCATCATGTCGAACACCAAGACCCCCGATCAGGTCGATGTGCGGGGACCGCGCTTTGCGGCCTGGATCACCACCGCCGTGCTCGTGGTCACCCTGCTCGTCTCCGGTGTCAGCCCGCTGGCCGCCGCGATCATTCTCGGCGTACAGAGTGTCGTCTTCGCCATCGGCGCGGTCGCCGGGCCGCGACGCCATCCGTACGGCCTGGTGTTCGCCAAACTGGTCGCGCCGCGACTGAGTCCGGTTCGCGAGCGTGAACCCGTTCCCCCGCTGAAGTTCGCCCAGCTGGTCGGGCTGATCTTCGCCGCCCCAGCGGCAATCGGATTTGCTACTGGCGCTTCCCTATTCGGCGTTGTACTCACCGCGGCGGCGCTGGTAGCCGCGTTCCTCAACGCAGCCTTCGGCATCTGCCTGGGCTGCCAGCTTTATCCGCTCGTGGCGCGCCTGAAGCCGGCCCACAGCACCTCATAGCGATCGAAAGGATCCCCCATATGGCACGCTCCGACGTCCTGGTCTCCGCCGACTGGGCCCAGAGCAATCTCGATGCCGATCACGTGGTCTTCGTCGAGGTCGACGAAGACACCAGCGCCTACGACGGCGGCCACATCGCCGGAGCGGTGAAGCTGGACTGGCGTACCGATCTGCAAGACCCCGTGCGGCGCGACTTCGTCGACGCGCAGCAATTCTCCAAGCTGCTCAGCGAGCGCGGTATCGCCAACGGCGACACGGTGGTTCTGTACGGCGGCAACAACAATTGGTTCGCCGCTTACGCGTACTGGTACTTCAAGCTGTACGGCCACGAGGACGTCAAGCTGCTCGACGGCGGCCGCAAGAAGTGGCAGCTGGACGGGCGCGCGTTTTCCACCGAATCGGTGGACCGGTCGGCCACCAGCTACAGCGCAAAGTCCGCGGACAATTCGATCCGGGCCTTCCGCGACGAGGTGCTGGCCGCGATCAACGCGAAGAACCTGGTCGACGTGCGCTCTCCCGACGAGTTCTCCGGCAAGATCCTGGCGCCGGCCCACTTGCCGCAGGAGCAGAGCCAACGGCCCGGCCACATCCCGAGCGCCATCAACGTGCCGTGGAGCAAGACCGCCAACGACGACGGCACCTTCAAGTCCGACGACGAGTTGGCCAAGATCTACGCCGACGCCGGATTAGACGGGTCGAAGGAAACGATTGCCTACTGTCGAATCGGGGAACGTTCGTCCCACACCTGGTTCGTCTTGCAGGAATTGCTGGGACACCACAACGTCAAGAACTACGACGGCAGTTGGACCGAATATGGCTCCTTAGTGGGAGCCCCGATCGAGTTGGGAAGCTGATTATGTGCTCTGCGCCAAATCAAGGACAGACTCTGCCGGCCAGCGTCGACCTGGAGAAGGAAACAGTCGTCACCGGCCGGGTGGTGGATAGCTCCGGTCAGGCCGTGGGCGGCTCGTTCGTGCGACTGCTGGACTCCTCGGGCGAGTTCACCGCCGAGGTCGTCGCATCGGCCACCGGGGATTTCCGGTTCTTCGCTGCCCCCGGGTCGTGGACGCTGCGTGCGCTGTCGGCCGCCGGCAACGGCGATGCGATCGTCGAGCCGAAGGGTGCGGGCATCCACGAGGTGGACATCAAAATCTCCTGACCGGTTCGCCGCATTAGACTCGTCGTCGTGGTTCTGTTCTTCGAGATCATGCTCGTCGCGGCCGTTGTGGTCATCTCCTGGTTCGCGCTGTACACGCTGTATCGGCTGATCACCGACGAATCGTGACCGCCGCCGACGATGCAGAGCGCAGCGATACGGAGGAGCTGCGCATAACCGATGCCGGCGACGACGATTCGGTCCGTTCACCCGGTTCAGGTGACCGTGCGGTGGCCGCAGCAATCGAACGCGCCAAGGTGACCGCGACCCGCAACATTCCGGTCTTCGACGACCTGCCCGTCCCAGCCGATACCGCGAATCTGCGCGAAGGCGCCAATCTGAACGACGCCCTGTTGGCGTTGCTGCCGCTGGTTGGTGTGTGGCGCGGCGAAGGCGAAGGCCGTGGCGCCGGCGGCGACTACCGGTTCGGGCAGCAGATCGTGGTCTCTCACGACGGCGGCGACTACCTGAACTGGGACGCCCGGTCCTGGCGGATCAGCGACACCGGCGACTACCAGGGACCAGATTTGCGCGAAACCGGCTACTGGCGTTTCGAGCCCGAACCCGACGACCCGTCCGAGTCGCAGGCCATCGAGTTGCTGCTGGCGCACTCCGCCGGGTATGTCGAGCTGTTCTACGGGCGTCCGCTCAACCAGTCGTCGTGGGAATTGGCTACCGACGCGTTAGCGCGCAGTCGGTCGGGCGTGCTGGTCGGCGGAGCCAAGCGGCTTTACGGCATCGTCGAGGGCGGCGATCTGGCTTACGTCGAGGAACGGGTGGACGCCGACGGCGGGCTGGTGCCGCACCTGTCGGCGCGGCTGTCGCGGTTCGTCGGGTGACGGCCTAACCCATATCGGTTGCCGCAGAACGCGTTTGGAGTATAGGGCTGACCCCGGAAAGTGGGCAGCCCCCGAGCCGTAGTTCCAGGTTGGACAAACCGGAGGCTCGGGGGCCGGGTGACTGCGGGGAATTCGCCAGCGCGCGCAGGTGATTCCTCGCCTGGTGCAGCTAGCGGGCAGCCACCTCACATGTCCAATAAGCTATCAATTTCTCGGACCACCTCCTTCCCTGTGTACGGCCGACCGTACTCGCTCACGGTCACGCCGACAACCGAATTCAGCGGTCGCTGACGATGGCGGCGTCGACCAGCTCAGCGAACTCCGCCACCATCGGCGCTCGTGGCAACGTCCGGCCGTCGAGGGTGTGCACGCGCGCAGCCAGGGTCATGCTCGACACCAGCCAAATTCCCTGTGCGGCAAATAGATCCGCGACGCGCAGGGCGCGGTAGTCGCAGTCGTACCCTTTGGCACGGGCAACCCCGAAGAGTGCCTGCTGGGTGGTGCCGCGCAGGATCGGATACCACGGTGGCGGCGTCAACAGACACACGCTGCCGGCGGCTCCCTCACCGGCGGTGGCGATCACCACGGTCGAGCGTGGGCCTTCCAGGACGTAGCCGTCTGAGCTGACGAAGATGACATCGCCGGCGCCGCGGCGGTCGGCGTGCCGCAGAGCGGCCATGTTGATCGCGTACGACAACGTCTTGGCGCCAGCCAGTAACCACGGCATCGCCTCGACACCCGCCGACGGCAGCGCGCGAGGCAAGGTCACGGCGGCCAGTCCGTCGCGTCGGGTGGCGGCGACCCGCTCGGCGACCGGATTCACCATGACGAAGGCGGTTGGCGCCGAACCACGTTCCCGGCCGCGGCTGTAGACCAGCCGCATCGCACCTTCGCCGGCGGTGTCGCTCACCCACTGCTGGGTCGCCACCTCGATCGCGTGCCGCCAGGCCGCCAGGTCCGGCTCCGGCAGGTCGAGCAGTTTCGCCGAGTGGCCCATCCGGCTCACATGCGCATCGACCAGGCAGGCGCGGCCGTCGCGGACCAACAGTGTTTCGAAGACGCCGTCGCCTCGCACCGCGGCGAGGTCGTCGGCAAACAGCAGCGGTGTTCCGGGCGGGTGGACCTCGCCGTCGAGCGTCACGATCACGCCCGGGTGGCCAGTCATGGGTCAGAAGCCTAGTGGCGATCGCAAGAGCGGCGAAGCCGGTCGCAGCGGGTCGCCACCGGAAAATACCGTGCGATCGCAAGAGCGGCGAAGCCGGTCGCAGCGGGTCGCCACCGGAAAACACCGTGCGATCGCAAGAGCGGCGAAGCCGGTCGCAGCGGGTCGCAGCGGGTCGCGACCAAAATACCAAGGCGGTGGACCCGTAGAGTTGGTGTGTGTCCGCAGCTCCCGCCCCCGAAACCGGCCCCGACGTCGGCGCCATCTGGCACTACGGCGACCCGCTGGGCGAGCAGCGCGCCGCCGAAACCGGTGCCGTCCTGGTCGATCGGTCACATCGCGGCGTGCTGACCCTGACCGGCGACGACCGGCAGACCTGGCTGCACAGCATCTCGACGCAATACATCAGCGAACTTCCGGACGGCGCGAGCACGCAGAACCTCAGCCTCGACGGGCAAGGGCGAGTCGAAGACCATTGGGTCCAGTCCGAGCTCGGCGGCGTCACCTATCTGGACACCGAGCCGTGGCGCGGCGAGCCGTTGCTGGACTACCTGCGCAAAATGGTGTTCTGGTCGAAGGTCACGCCGGAGCCGGCCGACCTGGCAGTGCTCTCACTGCTGGGACCGCAGCTGAGCGAGCGAGCGGTGCTCGACGCGCTCGGGCTTGACGCGTTGCCCGAAGCGATGACGGCCGCGCCGATGACCGGCGGCGGCTTCGTGCGCCGGATGTCTGAGGCGCGCCCGGGCCAGATCGAGTTGGACGTGCTCGTCGACCGTGGCGAATCCGCCGAGCTGCAGCGGCGGTTGACCAGTGCCGGAGTGCGCCCGGCTGGAGTCTGGGCCTACGAGGCCCACCGGGTGGCGGCGGTGCGCCCACGGCTTGGCGTCGACACCGACGAGCGAACCATCCCGCACGAAGTGGGCTGGATCGGCGGTCCGGGGCTAGGGGCCGTCCACCTGGACAAGGGTTGCTATCGCGGTCAGGAAACCGTTGCCCGGGTGCATAACCTGGGCAAACCACCGCGCATGCTGGCGTTGTTGCACCTCGACGGGTCGGTGGACCGGCCGGACACCGGTGATGCAGTGCTGGCCGGCGGACGCACCGTCGGCCGGCTTGGAACCGTGGTCGACCACGTCGATCTCGGCCCGGTGGCCCTGGCGTTGCTGAAGCGGGCGATACCTGCCGATACCGCCTTGAGCACAGGCGGCGGCGGTGAAGTGGCAGCGATGATCGACACCGCGTCGCTACCGGCAGTCGACGGGCCCGGCGCCGGTCGGGTAGCCGTCGAGCGGTTGCGGGGAACAGCCCGATGACAGTCCAGACAGGGTGCGGGGCGCAACAGCACGCAGCCACCGGGCACGGTAGACTCTCGACAGGACAATAAAGACAAGAGATCGGAGCCGCCTACATGTTGGGCCGCTCCGTTATTGCGTGAGGGGGTTCCCCCATGGGCCGTGGCCGGGCTAAGGCGAAGCAGACCAAGGTTGCTCGAGACCTTAAGTACAGCTCACCGCAGACCGATTTCGATCGGCTTCGGCAGGAGCTGTCCGGGTCGGGCGATCGGGACGCTGATCAGTCGGAGGGCGACGACCCTTGGCTTGACGAGCACCGCTAGGACTGCCCGCGGCTCGCGGTATTGCCGGGCCGAAATCTAGAACCTTGGGTGCTGCCCGACGAGTTTTGCTCGCGGACCGCCTTTTCCACCCTTGTTGATCGTGCCCAACACCCAGCAATCCAAATGCCGGGCGGTCAAGATCGCCAGCGCGCGGTCGGTGTCCTCGGGCGCGACGACGGCGATCATCCCGACTCCCATGTTGAAGGTCTTTTCCATCTCGGCACGCGAGACCCGGCCGCGCTGGGCGATCATCGCGAACACCGGTGCCGGCGTCCAAGTGCCGCGATCCACGTCGGCCACCAGCCCATTCGGGATGACGCGTTCCAGGTTTCCGGCCAGCCCGCCGCCAGTCACGTGGCAGAACGTCCGGACTTGGGTTTCGGCGGCCAGCGCCAGGCAGTCCTTGGCGTAGATGATCGTCGGCTCGAGCAGTTCTTCGCCCAGGGTGCGGCCGAACTCCTCAACGTAGCCCGCCAGGTTGCCCCGGTCGATCTCCAGTAAGACCTTGCGGGCCAGCGAGTATCCGTTGGAGTGCAGGCCCGAGGATCCCATCGCGATGATGACGTCGCCAGGTTTGACCCGCTCGGGCCCGAGTAGGTCGTCGGCTTCGACCACGCCGACACCGGTTGCCGAGATGTCGTAGTGGTCCGGCTCGATCAGGCCGGGGTGCTCGGCGGTCTCACCGCCGAGCAACGCACAGCCCGCTCGTATGCATCCTTCGGCGATACCGCCGACGATCGCGTTGAGCCGCTCCGGCACGATGCGGCCAAGAGCGATGTAGTCCAGCAGAAACAGTGGCTCGGCTCCGCAGACCACCAGATCGTCGACCACCATCGCGACTAGGTCCAGGCCGACGGTGTCGTGCTTGTCCATCGCCTGCGCGACCGCCAGCTTGGTACCCACCCCGTCGCTGGACGCCGCCAGCAAAGGTTCGCGATAGTCGTTGCGCAGCGCGAAGAGTCCGGCGAATCCGCCCAGCCCGCTGAGCACCTCGGGTCTGGTGGCTTTCGACGCGAGCGGCTTGAACAGTTCGACGGCGCGGTCCCCGGCTTCGATATCGACTCCGGCCGATGCATATGTCACGCCCGGGGCAGCCGGGTCTTTTCCGCGGGCGGTCATCGCGATAAAGGCTACCGGTCGATGCCCGGCGCGGGTATCTCCCACTCGCGCAAAGACAACGTAAGGCTAGGGATGCTGTAGCACCGCGGCCTGCTCGGCCTCCGGCGACAGCTCGAGGTCCGCGATGTCTGTGCGCGCGGCATTAGCGAGCATCTGCTCGATGACGTTCTTGCCGAGCGCGGTCTCTTTGGGAAGTTCGATCGGGTACCGGCCGTCGAAGCAGGCGGAGCAGAGCCGCGACGTGGGTTGCTCGGTGGCGGCGATCAGACTCCGCAGCGAGATGTATCCCAGCGTGTCGGCGTTGATGGCATGCCTTACCGCTTCGAGCATTTCGTCTTCGTCTTCGACGGCGTTGGCGATCAGCTCGGCCGGCGAAGGGAAGTCGATGCCGTAGAAGCACGGCCACTTCACCGGTGGCGACGCGATCCGCACGTGCACTTCGACTGCGCC
>Ga0302308_10002190_pt1 | contig 15824 bp, 14 predicted proteins | sample III_Palsa_E3_3_FD_200531 | JGI IMG/M metagenome (GOLD analysis project Ga0302308, IMG submission 200531) | Peat permafrost microbial communities from Stordalen Mire near Abisko, Sweden - III_Palsa_E3_3 | ecosystem: Environmental > Terrestrial > Soil > Palsa > Peat permafrost | place: Sweden... | reverse complement strand
GCCTTCATAGCAAAACGCGGCAGCTCGACCGGAAACCGCGAGCCGCCCCGGAGGTTGGGCGACCACGGCAGATCCCGGCGCGACAACGCTGATGTCCAGGTCGAGCATCGGCCGCAGGCCGCAAGCGTCGGCCTCACGCACGGCACTGGCGAGACGATCCAGAGCATGTCCGCCCCCCAGGGCGGCATGAACCACATCGTATTTCGTCCCCCGATCGGTGACAGCGATCTCATCGCCCGCGGGAAACCGCGGCGCCCAAAGCACACTATCGAATCCCATCCCGCTCGCGCGGCGAAAATGCTCGCCCCAATGCTCGGGCGCGCCGGCGAGCAACGGATCGAAATAGTAGATCGCGGGTTGGCGCACGCTTACCGCGGCACCGCTGCGAGTTAATCTATCCGCTGGCTTGGGTGAAAATTCCGACATCCGCATAGGTTGGCTACTCCAGATTCCTTCTTGTCCGAATGCTTGTCCGAATGCCTCGGACTCTATTCCTGTGATCTATCTGTTTACGGCGATCTGCGCCTTTCCAAACGCTGTGCAGAACATAAATCCACGTCAATGTTATCGATTGCGCCAGCCCACACCTATCCTGTCCGCATCTATATCATCATCGCCGCGAGCTACTGCTGTGACAATCTTGTGGCTCGGCTTGGTGCCTGTGACAATTATTAGAACCTGTTGATAATTACGAGAAGAAGTGCATCTTGGTGCTGTCCGGGCCGACTCGCTCCCAGGCCATTTCCGGCTCGGCTCGGCGTCACGATTGATCATGGAGAATGCGCTATGCCCCGCCTCGTCATCGTTTCCAACCGCGTAACCGCCTCGGATAGTCATGTTGGCCGCGCGGGAGGGCTCGCGATTGCGATGCACGACGCGCTGCGGGCGCAAGGCGGCCTATGGTTCGGCTGGAGTGGTCACATCGCCGCGCAGACTTCGGAGTCCCCGATTATCACCATGGGCGACAATGTCACTTATGCCACTCTCGATTTGGGCCAATCGGACTATGATGGCTACTATCTTGGTTACGCCAACTCCACGTTGTGGCCGCTGCTCCATTTTCAGATCGGATTGATGAAGTATCACTCCGAGGATTTTCGCGTCTATCAGAACGTCAACGATCACTTCGCCCGCGTACTGAAACCGCTGCTCGCGGCAGACGACGTAATCTGGGTGCACGACTATCATCTGATTCCGTTGGCCGCCGCGCTGCGCGCCCTCGGCGTTACCAATCGCATCGGCTTCTTCCTGCATACGCCGTTCCCGCCGGAAGGCGTGCTGGCGGCGCTGCCGCATTACGATGTGCTGCTGCGGGCACTCGATCAATATGATCTGGTCGGCTTCCAAACCCAGGAAGGGCAGACGGCTTACGAAAGCGCCTGGCAGCGCCTTGACGCCGGTCCGGCTCACGCGGTCGCCGGCACCTTCCCGATCGGCATCGACACCGCGCAATTCAGCCGCATGGCCCGCCGCGCGGTAAGCTCCAGCCTGGCGCATCGTCTGGTGGAAAGCCTCGGCGGCCGGAAACTGGTGATCGGCGTCGACAGGCTTGATTACAGCAAGGGAATTCCCCACCGGCTCGAGGCGATCGATCACTTTCTCGACAACAATCGCGATTGGCGCGGCAAATTCGGCTATCTGCAGATCACGCCGCATTCGCGCAACGAAGTGGAGGCCTACCGCAATCTGCGGCAGGAGATCGACGCCCTCACCGGCCGGATCAACGGCCAATATGCCGAATTCGACTGGACCCCAATCCGCTACCTCAACAAGACATTTTCCCGCCCCACCCTGGCGGGATTCTATCGCACCGCCGCGGTGGGGCTCGTCACCCCGCTCCGCGACGGGATGAATCTGGTCGCCAAGGAATATGTCGCGGCCCAAGATCCAGAATCGCCGGGCTGCCTGATCCTTTCCTCCTTCGCCGGTGCCGCACGCGAACTCGACGCCGCGCTGCTGGTGAACCCACTCGATCGCGAGGGCATTGCCGACGCCGTACTGCGCGCGCTAAACATGAGCCTCGAGGAGCGCCGCGAGCGCTGGGAAACGATGATGGAAGGCCTGCGATCAAATTCGATCCTGCATTGGCGGGAAGCTTTCCTCGGCCGCCTCTCCGAACCCAACCTTGGTGACGACTCCACGGAGGACGACCAGGCGACCGAATCCACTCCTGATCAGACCGATTTTTTCGCCTTGCAACAAACCGCGGCGAGCCATGTCGCGGAGCTTACCGGCAGGCAGCGGCAGGTGATGGAATTAGTGCTCGCCGGTCACCCGAGCAAGAACATCGCCGCGGATCTTGGCATCAGCCAGCGCACGGTGGAAAATCATCGCGCCTCGATCATGAAGAAGACCAAGGCGAATTCGCTGCCCGCGCTGGCGCGGCTGGCGTTTGTCGCCGCCTGGAACTCCGGCGGTATGCAGCTGTCTCCCGTCAACCTATCGATGCGTTAGCTTTATCGCCCGTCGCGCATACTCCGCGTCGCGCAACGCGATAAATTCGAAGCGGCTGCAACCGTCCCGGAGGTTGAAGTCTGGCGCATCAAGGCAGGCCTCTAACAACGTCGAAAGGAAACATCGATGACCCCAGCGGATGATCTGCATCTTCCCGTCACGCCGGTGACGGCAACGGAAAGTTCCCAAGCTCCCGCGCCCGCCAGGGCGAAGCGCGCCACGGTAAAAGCCCCTGCGCTCGAGATCGGCGCCGAGAGCGAAGTGCGCGGCGGACCGGAGGCTCCGCTCGAAACTCTGCTCCCGGAGGGAGAGGCGCCATTCAATGAAGTCGACCCAGCGCTTGCGATCGCGAGCGAACACGAAATTCGCGTGCGCGCCTATTATCTCTGGCAAGCCGCGGGAGAACCGGAGGGAAGTGAGCTGGAATTCTGGCAGCAGGCTACCGCCCAGATGGTGAAATAAGAAAGCGGACAGTTCGCGTTAGTCAGAAGAGCCAGCTTCAGGAATGGCATATCATAAGTATGTAAGCCACCCGCTTTTGTCCGCCTCTATCGTGTTTGTTTTAGATTTGAACGTTTTATTTCTTAATCATTAGTTATTTGCTATTCATTTATTATTTCGCTTAGTTAAGGTTGCGTCGGATATTTTGGCGCAAGGTTGAAACCTCTATATTCCTCAAGGAGAACGAAAATGGATAGCGATCGGATCAAAGGCACCGGCCACCAGGTCAAGGGTGCGGTCAAGGAAGCCGCCGGCAAGATCACCGGTGACGCCTCGACCGAACTCGAAGGCAAGGTCGAGAAGAACGTCGGCAAGGCGCAAAAAGCGGTTGGACAAGCGAAGGACGCCGTCCGGGACTCGCACAAGCACTGATCGCCGCGGCAAGGAGCGGGGTCGCAAGGCCCCCTTCTTGCGCGCGATCGAAAATAATCGCGCGGCTGATCACCGGCACAACGGTGGCGTTGCAATTCCGGCAGCATCGGCCTAGGTCTTGTGCCTATCATCTTTCCTCGCGCCGCGATGCGCGATCACCAAAACCACCGGGGGCATCTCGTGAAATTTTTCAGATGTCAGCGTTGCGGCCAGGCGCTGCTGTTCGAAGACACCAAATGCGAATTATGCGGCTATTCGCTGGGCTATCTCCCCGACCTTGGAACGATGAGCGCGGTCGAACCCGAAGGGTCTGGCTGGATCGCGAGCGCGGACCACGAATCACGCTACCGGTTCTGCATGAATTGGGAACATCATGGCTGCAACTGGATGATCCACGCCGACGAGGGCGAAACTTTCTGTCGCGCCTGCCGCCACAACCGCACCGTGCCGGACCTGAGCGATCCAGCCCGCCTCGCCGACTGGCAAAAGATCGAAGTCGCCAAGCGGCGCCTGATCTATTCCCTGATCAAATTCGGCCTGCCGTTGCCCACGATCGCGAGCGGCGATCCTGAGCCGCTGGTGTTCGATTTCCTTGCGTCACCCACCGATCCCGCGGCTGGCCCCAAGATTATGACCGGCCACGAGCAAGGCGTGATCACGCTGGCGCTGGAGGAAGCCAACGATGCGCGGCGAGAACGGCGGCGCGCCGCGATGGGCGAACCTTATCGCACCCTGCTAGGCCATTTCCGCCACGAAATCGGCCACTTCTACTGGGACAAGCTGGTGCGCGACACCGATAAATTGGTAGGCTGCCGCGAGGTCTTCGGCGACGACAGCGTCGATTACGACGCCGCCCTGAAGCAGCACTATGAACACGGCGCGCCCGCGGATTGGCAGCTGAACTACATCAGCGCCTACGCGACCAGCCATCCGTGGGAAGATTTTGCCGAGACCTGGGCGCATTACATGCACATCGTCGATACGCTGGAAACCGCCCATGTGTTCGGCGTCAGCATCGATCCCCTCGAAAACGAAGGCGATCGGCTCCGCGTTGTCGCCGATTTCGATCCTTACGACGTCGAAAGTATCTCGCGCCTGATCGATGCGTGGCAGCCGCTGTCGTTTGCGCTCAACGGCATGGCGCGATCGATGGGCCAGGGCGATCTCTATCCCTTTACGCTGACCCAGGCGGTGATCGACAAATTGGGCTACATCCACACGCTGGTCCAAGGGGCGCCGCGAACCGAGTAGGGTGGTCAGATGGCCGAAAAAGCGCAAACCAGTTCGCCGCGCCTGATCGCCGACTTCGCGATGATCGGCGATTGCCAGACCGCCGCGCTGGTGCACCGCGACGCCACGATCGAATGGCTGTGCTGGCCCCGTTTCGACAGCGAAGCCTGCTTCGCATCACTGCTCGGCGCCCCAGAGAACGGCCAATGGAAAATTGCCGCCATTGACCCTGATGTGCAACTCAGCCGTAGATACCGCGAAGAAACGCTGATCCTGGAAACGCGGGTGGTTACGCCGGAAGGCTCAGCGACGTTGCTCGATTTCATGCCGCCTCGCGCGCAGGCATCTGACGTGATCCGCATTGTCATCGGCGAGCAAGGCACCGTGCGTCTCAAGAGCGATCTGCGCTTGCGCTTCGATTACGGCCGGCTGAAGCCGCGCTGGGATCGCGAGACCGTTTGCTGCGCCGCCGCCGAAGTTGGACCGCACGCGGTCTGTCTCGATGCCGAGGTTCCGCTCGATTGCGCCGAGGATGGCGCTTGTGGCTGCGAATTCTCGGTTGCCGCCGGCCAGAGCGTCGCCTTCGTGCTGACCTATTTCGTCTCCTACGGCGCGCGTCCCCGGAAGGTGGATCCCAAGGCTGCATTGCAGGAGACCGAACAATTCTGGGCCGATTGGGTCGCGCGCTGCACTTATGATGGCCCCGCGCGCGAAGCCGTGGTGCGTTCGCTTATCACCATGAAGGCGCTCGTATTTCAGCCCAGCGGCGGTATCGCCGCGGCGCCCACCAGCTCGCTACCCGAGCGCGCCGGCGGCGAGCGCAATTGGGACTACCGCTATTGCTGGCTGCGCGACGCGACATTTACGCTGCTGGCGTTTCTCCATTGCGGCTACGAGCAAGAAGCCGCGAGCTGGCGCGATTGGCTGGTGCGCGCCGCCGGCGGCGAGCCCGCTCATCTGCAGCCGCTCTACGGCATGGGTGGCGAAGCGCGCTTGCCGGAATGGGAGGCCGATTGGCTATGCGGCTTCGGCGGTGCGAAACCGGTGCGATTCGGCAATCTCGCTTATGTGCAACAGCAACTCGACGTTCCCGGCGAAGTTGTCGACGCCCTCTACCAAGCCCGCCTGCACGGCTTGCCGCAAAGCCAGCCTGCTTGGCAAGTGCAGGTGGCAATGGTCGAACATCTCGAAAAAATCTGGCAACAGCCAGACCGAGGAATTTGGGAAAGCCGCGATCTGCCGCAGCGCTTCACCCAGTCCCAGGCGATGCTCTGGGCCGCGTTCGATCGCGCCATTTCCACCGCCGAGCGCGAAAATCTCGACGCGCCACTAGATCGCTGGCGCGCGGTGCGCGATCAGTTGCACCGTGAGATCTGCGAGCAGGGATGGAATGCCGAGCTCAACAGCTTCGTACGCTATTTCGGCTCCGACGAGCTCGACGCCAGTGTCCTGCTGTTGCCGCAGATTGGCTTTCTGCCGGCGACCGATCCACGCATTGCGGGCACCGTCGCGGCAATCGGGCAGCGGCTGAAAAAAGACGGCTTCATCATGCGCTACGACAGCGAAGCCAGCAAAGACGGTCTACCCCCCGGCGAGGGCACTTTTCTGGCCTGTAGCCTCTGGTACGCCGACGTGTTGGCGATGATGGGACGCTACGACCAAGCCCACGAAATGTTCGACCGCGTGCTTTCGATCCGTAACGACCTGGGCTTGCTGGCCGAAGGCTACGACCCCGCCACCGGCACCCTCACCGGCAACTTTCCCCAGGCGCTTTCGCACCTCACCCTCGTCAACACCGCCCTCAACCTGACCCGCAGCGACGGTCCCGCCAAACGCCGCGGCAACGCACATGTCCGGTAGAAGGCGAAGTGGAAGCAAGTCTTCTTTTTTGAAAAAAAGAAGCAAAAAACTTTCGTAAATTGGAACGTTGCGGCCCAATTGACAAAGTTTTTTTGCTTCTTTTTGTTCACAAAAAGAAGACTTCCCTTTCCCTTCCACCGATCACGGTCTCCGAGACCTGATATTTGCGAACGCTTCGGCCCAAAAAAAGCGCCGATATGACGTTGAAGCAGAGATTCGGCGGTTGGAAATCGTATAATCTACCCCAACGTGGACTTCTTCCCAGGTAGGAGATTCCGATGACCGCTCCCCGCCCTTATAAAACCCACCTTGGCCAACACGCTTTGCATCCGGAAACCCAGATGCTGAATTATGGCTATGATCCCGAATTGTCCGAAGGCGCGGTCAAACCACCAGTGTTTCTGACCTCAACCTTCGTCTTCAAGACGGCGGAGGAGGGTCGCGATTTCTTCGATTTCGTCTCCGGCCGCCGCGAACCGCCCGCGGGCCGGGAGGGAGGGCTGGTCTATTCGCGGTTCAACCATCCCAACAGCGAGATCGTGGAGGACCGCCTTGCGGTCTACGAGCGCGCCGAAAGCGGCGTGTTGTTCTCGTCCGGGATGTCGGCGATCGCCACCACCTTGCTCACCTTCGTCCGTCCCGGGGACGTCATCCTGCACTCGCAGCCGCTCTATGGCGGCACCGAAACGCTGCTGTCGAAAACCTTCTTCAATTTGGGCGTGAACGCGATCGGCTTTAGTGACGGCGTGGACGAAGGCTCGGTCCAGGCCGCCGCAGATGAGGCCGTGAGGCGCGGCCGGGTCTCGATGATTCTGATCGAAACCCCAGCCAACCCGACCAACGGCCTGGTAGATGTTGCGATGACCCGCCGGATCGCCGATGCGATCCAAGCCGAACAGGGCCATTTGCCGATTGTCGCCTGCGACAACACGTTGCTTGGCCCGGTCTTCCAGCGTCCGATCGAGCATGGCGCCGATATCTCGCTTTATTCGCTGACCAAGTATGTTGGCGGTCACTCCGATCTGATTGCGGGTGCGGCATTGGGGTCGAAAATCCTGATGCGGCAGGTCAAGTCGCTTCGCAGCGCGATCGGCACGCAGCTTGATCCCCACTCGTGCTGGATGCTGGGGCGCTCGCTGGAAACGCTCAGCATCCGGATGGAAAAGGCGGATGCCAATGCGCTGGCGGTTGCGAATTTCCTGCACGCGCATGCCAAGGTTGAGAAAATCCATTATTTGCCCTACCATGAGAAGTCCTCACCGTCCGGCCGCGTTTTCGCGGCGCAATGTTCCGGCGCCGGTTCAACCTTCTCGTTCGATATTCGCGGCGGCCAGCCGGCGGCCTTCAAATTCCTCAATGCGCTGCAGGTCTTGAAGCTGGCGGTGAGCCTGGGAGGCACGGAATCCCTCGCCAGTCATCCGGCGACGATGACCCACTCGGGGGTGCCGGCCGAAGTCCGCAACCGGATCGGAGTGCTTTCGTCGACAATCCGGCTATCGATTGGGATCGAACACCCCGATGATCTCATCGCCGATCTTGCGCAGGCTCTGGACGCCGCTTAGTGTCCGCCCGAAACGATGGTAAATAAAATCAATATGTTAGAGAAGAGTCTTCTTTTTGTGAACAAAAAGAAGCAAAAAAACTTTGTTAATTTAATCAATCGCCAAGTTTCCCAGGACAGGCAGGGAACCAATTGAATAAAGGTTTTTTTGCTACTTTTTTTCAAGAAAGAAGATTCTTCGACTTCAATTTTGGTGAGCCCGGTGGGAATCGAACCCACGACCCCGTGATTAAAAGTCACGTGCTCTACCGATTGAGCTACGGGCTCATTCCTCACCACCCCAACGCCAAGCCGGGGAGCGCCATAAAGCCGAGGCAACCCTCTGCGTCAAGTCCTACTGCGCGACGTCGGCCGCAACTTCGGCCCGGATCAGACGGTCCGGTTCCTTCACCATTCCCATCGCGCCGGAGCCGCGCTTGATGTCGCGGACATATTCCATGCCTTCGACCACCCGCCCGAAGATGGTGTATTTGCCGTCGAGCGCCGGCTGCGGCGCAAAGCAGATGAAGAACTGGCTGTTGCCGCTGTTGGGATCGTTGGATCGCGCCATTCCCACCGTGCCGGTGAGAAAATGCGAATATTTCGAAAACTCAGCCGGCACGTTGGGCAATTTGCTGCCGCCGGTGCCGGTACCGGTCGGGTCGCCGCCCTGGGCCATGAAGCCATCGATCACGCGATGGAACGGCGTGCCGTTATAAAACCCTTCGCGCACCAAAGTCTTGAACTGTGCCACCGTTTTCGGCGCAAGTTCGGGGCGCAGTTGGATCACCACGCGTCCGTCCTTAAGATCGAGATAGACCGTGTTTTCGGGATCGAGCTTGATCGCGCTCGCGGCGTCAGCGTCAGACATGAGTGCTCCGATCAGCCCGGCGCACAGCGCGACCGGGACCAACAAAAAAGGGATGAACCAACGGCGCGAGAAAACGCGACGGCTTAGCAGTGCGGTCTTTATCAACGGTCCGTTCTCTCCAGCCTTGCGACCGCGGCCGCGATGTTCTTCAGCGTGTGGGCAGGCACGAAGCTTGAGACATCGCCACCCAGCCGAGCGATTTCCTTCACGAAACGCGACGAAATGAACTGGTGACGTTCACTAGCCATCAAGAACACCGTCTCCACTTTCGGCGCTAGGCGCGCGTTGATCCCAGCCATCTGAAACTCGTAGTCGAAATCGGAAACCGCGCGCAAGCCGCGCATGATCGCGACGGCACCGAGTTCGCGGGCAAATTCCACCAGCAGCCCATCGAACCCCTGCACCAAGATTTCGGAACTGCCTTGGCCCGCAATTGCTGCGACCTCGTGCTGCACCAAAGCGACCCGCTCCGCCAAACTGAACAGCGGACCTTTGCCGGGGTTGGCCGCCACCCCCACCACCAGTCGTTCAACCAAACGCGAGGCTCGCAGGATGATGTCCATATGGCCATTGGTGGGCGGATCGAAGGTGCCGGGATAAAGCGCGATGCGCCGCGGTTTAACCATTACCTGGGCTCCAAGTCGGGGGGCTCCAAGCCGGGGGGCTCCAAGCCGGGGGGCTCCAAGCCGGGGGGCTCCAAGCCGGGGGGCTCCGAGTCGGGCGGTCCGGAGGGGTCGGACGCCTCGCCGGGTTCTTCCAATACCGGGAACACGCTGCTGACGCGCTCGCTGTTGGAGAGGCGGAACAAGGTCACCCCCATCGCCATCCGTCCGGTCAGCCGCACCTGGTCGCCCGGCACCCGGATCAGCTGGCCGCCGTCGGTCACCAGCATCACGTCGTCGCCCGGCCGCACCGGGAAGGTTGCCGCCACTTCGCGGCCGTTGCGCGGGGTCAGTGCGATATTGGCGATGCCCTGCCCGCCGCGCCCGGTGACGCGGTATTCGTAAGCCGACGAGCGCTTGCCGAACCCGCCATCGGTGACGGTGAGCAGGAACTCCTCGGCATCTTCGAGTTCGCGGACCCGCTCGGGCGACAGCGATACCTCGCCGCTCTCCTCTTCTGGCTCGGCCGCAGCCGCATCGGCCTCTTCCTCCGCGCCCCGGCGCGCCCGGGCGATGCGCAGATACGCGGCGCGTTCCTCGGTGGTCACGTCGACGTGGGTCAGCACCGACAGGCTGATCACCGCGTCGCCCTCGGCCAGCCGGATGCCGCGCACGCCGGAGCTGTCGCGCCCGGCAAACACCCGCAGTGCGTCGTCGGAAATCTCGAATCGCAGGCAGCGCCCGAGCTTGGTGGCAAGAAACACGTCCTGGCCCTCGCGTCCGGTGGCGACGCCGATCAGATGGTCGCCTTCGTCGAGTTTCATCGCGATCAGCCCGGTTGCCCGCATGTTGCGGAAATCCGACAGCCGGTTGCGTCGCACGTTGCCGCTCGCGGTGGCGAACACCAGGTGCAGGTTTTCCCACAGGCTTTCGTCCTGCGGCAACGGCAGCACCGCGGTGATCTCATCGCCGCCCAGATCGGGCAGCAGATTGACCAGGGCGCGGCCGCGGGCGTTCGGGCCGGCCTCGGGCAGTCGCCACACCTTCTCGCGGTAGGCCTTGCCGCCGGAGGAGAAGAACAGCACCCACTGATGGGTATGCCCGTTGAAGCTGCGCGTCACCACATCGTCGCCGCGGGTGCCGGCGCCGCTGCGGCCCTTGCCGCCACGATGCTGCTGGCGGAAGGTCTCGAGTGGCGTGCGCTTGATGAAGCCGTCGCGGGTGATGGTCACCACCATCTGGCCCGGCTCCATCAGCGACTCGTCGTCCTGATCGGCCGCGACATCGACGATGTCGGTCATCCGCGGCGACGTGATCACCCCGCGGGCGGCGAGCAGTTCGTCGCGCATCACCTCCATCCGGCGCGGGCGGCTCGCGATGACAGCGAGCAGTTCGCCGATCTGCTCCGCCACCTCACCCAACTCCTGCTGGATCTTGTCCCGCTCAAGTGCGGTCAGGCGAGCAAGTCGCATGTCCAATATGTTTCGAGCCTGCGCTTCGGTCAGGAATATCTTTCCGTCCTCCACACGGTTGCCGTAATCATCGATCAGCGCCAGCAGCGGCGCGACATCGTCCATGTCCCAGCGACGTTCCATCAGCGCGGCGCGCGCGGTCGGCGTGTCGGAGCTGGAACGGATCAGCCGGATCACCTCGTCGATGTTGGCGACCGCGATCGCAAGACCCACCAACAGATGCGCGCGTTCCCGGACCTTGCCAAGTTCGAACCGGCAGCGCCGCAGGATCACCTCCTCGCGGAAGGTGATAAAACACCGGAGCGCGTCCATGATGCCCATCAGCCTCGGCCGGCCGCCATCGAGCGCCAGCATGTTCACCCCGAAACTGGTTTGCATCTGGGTGAAACGGAACAGCTGGTTCAGCACCACTTCCGGCGTCGCATCACGCCGCAGCTCGATCACCAGCCGCATCCCGTCGCGGTCGCTTTCGTCGCGGATGTCGGAAATACCCTCGATCTGCTTGCCCCGCACCAGCTCGGCGATCCGCTCCTGCAGCGTCGCCTTGTTCACCTGATACGGCAGTTCGGTCACGATGATCGCGCGACGGTCTTTCTTGAAATCCTCGATTTCGGACTTCGCCCGCAGCAGCACCGAGCCACGGCCGGTTTCGAACGCCGCCCGCACCCCGGAACGCCCCATGATCGTACCGCCGGTGGGGAAATCCGGCCCCGGCACGATCCGCATGATGTCGTCGAGCGTCAGGTCCGGTTCGTGGATCAGCGCCAGTGTGGCATCGATGATCTCGCCTGGATTGTGCGGCGGGATGTTGGTCGCCATGCCCACCGCGATCCCCGATCCGCCATTGATCAGCAGATTGGGAAACGCCGCCGGCAGCACGGTCGGTTCTTCATCCGACTCGTCGTAGTTGGGCATGAAATCGACCGTATCCTTGTCGATGTCATCGAGCAGTAGCGTCGCCGCCTTGGCCAGCCGCGCCTCGGTGTAGCGCATCGCCGCCGGCGGATCGCCGTCGACCGAGCCGAAATTGCCCTGGCCGTCGATCAGCCGTACCCGCATCGAAAACGGCTGCGCCATGCGCACCAGCGCGTCATAGATCGCGCTGTCGCCGTGCGGGTGGAAATTGCCCATCACCTCGCCCACCATCTTGGCGGATTTGCGGTAGGGCTTGTCGGCGGTGTAGCCGCCCTGACGCATCGCATAGAGAATCCGCCGGTGCACCGGCTTCAGCCCGTCGCGCACATCCGGCAGCGCCCGCGCGACAATCACCGACATGGCATAGGCGAGATATGACCCGCGCATCTCGTCTTCTAGCGTCACCGGTTGGATATCGGTGGGCGGGACAGGCTTAGTCGGGTCTTCGGTCACGCGGGTCCTCGGATGATCAGGCGGCGCGGCAACATAACCCACGCCTTAGGACAAGGCCAGGGATGGGCCACAATTGCGAATGAGTTCTCAGGTTCGCAACAGAAAGAAAGAAACTTCTTTTTTGAAAAAAAGAAGCAAAAAACTTTTGATTAGAAGGGGATCTCGTCGTCGAGGTCGGGACCGGAACGGCCGGTGTCCCAACTGCCGCGCGACGCGGGAGCCGCGGCGCTGCGCGCCTCGGGACGATACGAAGAGGAAGCCGTCCCCTCGCCGCCGGGGCGATCGAGCAGGGTCAACTCGCCTCTGAAACGGCCGATCACGACTTCGGTGGTATATTTCTCCACCCCGGTCTGATCGGTGTACTTCCGAGTCTGCAACGTGCCCTCGACGTAGACCTTGCTGCCCTTGCGGGCGTATTTCTCGGCGACCTCACCGAGTTTATCGTTGAAAATCACCACCCGGTGCCACTCGGTGCGTTCCTTGCGTTCGCCGCTAGCCTTGTCGTTCCAGGTTTCACTGGTGGCGAGCGCCAAGTTGACGATTTTGGCGCCATCCTGGGTGTTGCGAACTTCGGGATCCTTGCCGAGATTACCGATTAAAATCACCTTGTTAACGCTGCCGGCCATCGATCTCTCCCTTGCGCTGAAATATGCCTCGGTCGATTATACAGCGAACCGCCTGGAAGCAAAGCGCGGGCGTTCGCCTCTTGATGTGCAAAAGTTTTTTGCTTCTTTTTTCCAAAAAAGAAGCCTTACTTCCTCGCCTTGTCTCCTAGGTTTTGACTTTTGCTCAGGAAATTCCGCATTTGGATCCCCTAGAAGCGCTGGCCAGCCGTTCGTTTTGTCGAGTCGCCGACGCCCAGCAATCGAACGGCAACCGGGTTCGTCTATTACGTGACGGGCCGATGACCTTCGCCGCCTGGCTGGAGGCGATCGGCAGGGCCCGGCAGAACGTGCACCTGGAAAACTACATCCTTCAGGAAGACGATGTTGGCGCGGCGTTCGCCGATGCGCTGATTGCCGCGGTCGGGCGCGGGGTGGTTTGCCGGGTGATCTATGACTGGCTTGGCTGTCGCGCCCGCACATCCGCGCGCTTTTGGGACCGGCTCACCGGTGCCGGCGTCGAGGTCCGGCGCTACAATCCGCCGCACCTGGAAAATCCCCTGCGCTGGATCAGTCGCGATCATCGCAAGGTATTGTGCGTCGACGGCGAGGTCGCCTTCACCGGCGGGTTGTGCATCGGCCACGACTGGATGGGTGATCCAGCGCGCGGCATTCCGCCGTGGCGCGATACCGCGATCGAAGTCCACGGTCCCGCGGTGGCGCAGGTCGACGCGGCGTTCGCCGACAGCTGGGATGCCGCGGGCAAGACCGCGCCGGGCGCCAAGGAAATTCTTCCGACCGCGGGGGAAGCGGCCGGTGGCGTCGATGTCTCGGTCATCGCCGGCCGCCCCGACAGTTTGGGGCTCTACCGGCTGGAGCAGCTAGTGGCCGAAATGGCGGAGCGGTCGCTGTGGCTCACCGACGGCTATTTCGTCGCGACTACCGCCTACGTCCGGGCGCTCGCCGGGGCCGCGCGCGCCGGGGTCGATGTGCGGCTGCTGGTGCCGGGATCGAGCAATTGGCCGCTAGTGGGCGCGCTGTCCAAATCAGCCTATCGCCCGCTGCTCGAGGCCGGGGTCAGGGTGTTCGAGTGGAATGGGCCGATGATCCATGCCAAGACCGCGGTCGCCGACGGTTGTTGGACCCGGATCGGTTCGAGCAATTCCAACCTGGCGAGTTGGGTTTCGAACCGCGAGCTCGACGTGACGGTCAAAGACCACGAGCTCGCTGCGCAGATGGAAGCCATGTTCGAACAGGACATGCAAAATTCAACCGAGATCGTCCTTGCCGAGGGCCGCACCGGCATAGAGAAGCCGGTGTCTTCTGAAGATCGGGGATACACCCGTCCCACCGCCGCGAGCGCCGGCCGGTTGCTATCGGGCGTGATCGGCATCGGCAGCACGCTTACCGCCTCGTTCTCCCATCGGCGACTGCTGCAGCCGGGGGAGTCGCTGGTCGTGCTGGCGGGCGGCGCTGCATTAGTGGTCTTTGGGCTGATCGCGATTTTGTTGCCGCACTTGGTCGCCTGGCTGGTCGCGATCGCCGCGATCTGGCCCGGGATCGGGCTGCTGCTGCACGCAGCAAAGCTCTGGCAATCCGATCAGCGGGAGCGGCTCGCAAAGCGCGGCGATGGCGGCTGAGTTCAAGATCATCAGTTGGAATTTGCTGCACACGGTGGGCGCCGGCGCCGACCAGGTGCAGGCACTGATCGCTCGCCACCAGCCCGACTTGTTCCTGATGCAGGAGGCGGCCGCAGCGATGGATTGTTTGCCGGGTGATATCGGCGGTCATTACGCGCGCCTGGCGCTGCCCGGCCGGCACCACGGATTGGCGGCCTGGAGCTCGACGCCGTTTAACGCCCCCGCAATCAGCCTTACGCTGCAAAACGGTCTTTTTGTAAGGCGGGTTTGCCAGCTTCTCGACCTGGGGCCATTCACCGTTGCCAACGTTCATCTGTCGCACGGCCAGGTGCTCAATCGCCGGCAATTGCGGCGCATCGCCACTGTGCTGCCGCCCAAGGCCGCGATTTTGGGCGACTGCAACATGCTGGGCGCGCCATTCTTGCCGGGTTTTAGCGATGTTGGAGTAAGGCAGCCGACGCATCGGATGAAAGGAATGATCCCGTTCCGGCTCGACCGCTGCTTTGTGCGCGGGATGGCCTGCGTCTCGTCCGAGCTGTTGGATCAGGGGGATTCGGATCACCGGCCGCTGCTGGTGGTGCTGCTCGCTTGAGCCGTCGAGTCGGCCGATCAGGCCGTTGCAACAATGTTGCCACATTGATAGCCGTGTGCTAATTCTCGGACCGGAACAAGGAAACGCGGCGATGCATGGCGCGATACGCAAAATGGGGAATTCGTCGGCAATCATCATCCCCAAGCCGCTGCTCACTGAGGTCGGGCTAAAGGTCGGCGACAGCGTCGAACTGACGATCGAGGACGGCAGGATCGTGATCGAAGCGTTGAAGCGTCCCCGTGCCGGTTGGGCCGAGGACGCGCGCCGGATTACCGAAGCCGGCGACGACGGGTTGGTGCTGGGTGAGTTCGGTAACGACGGCGACGAAGAACTCGCGTGGTAAGACGCGGCGAGGTCTGGCTGGTAGCACTTGACCCCACCGTCGGCAGCGAAATTCAAAAATCGCGACCCTGTCTGATCGTATCGCCGCCGGAGCTGCACGACCATCTGCACACGGTCATCGCCGCGCCGATGACGACGAAATCCACCCCCGCCGGTTTCCGCGTGCCCGTGCATTTCATGGGGAAAGATGGGTTGATCTTGCTTGATCAGATCAGGACCCTGGATAAGAGGCGGTTGGTGAAGCGGTTGGGTGTTATTGCCAATCCGGTACTGAGCGTCGCGCTTGAAACGCTTGGTGCAATCTTTTATCCGTGAATTGAAAGGCTTGCGAGCTACCAGTGTTCGCTTACTTGAGTGTTGTTGGCGAACAGAGCCCGC
>Ga0302308_10002189_pt1 | contig 15825 bp, 12 predicted proteins | sample III_Palsa_E3_3_FD_200531 | JGI IMG/M metagenome (GOLD analysis project Ga0302308, IMG submission 200531) | Peat permafrost microbial communities from Stordalen Mire near Abisko, Sweden - III_Palsa_E3_3 | ecosystem: Environmental > Terrestrial > Soil > Palsa > Peat permafrost | place: Sweden... | reverse complement strand
GGTCGGCGGAGGGCTGCTCACCGGCGGCATCGACCCGGCCACCGTGGTGTCCGCGCTCGGGCTGCCCGCGGTCAGCTGGTGGGCGCGAGCCGCGCCGCCGATCGTGAACCACCTGATGGCCGCGATCAACGCGGTCTGGACCGGGGCCTGCGAGGTGGCCCTGGTCTACCACTCGGTCTACCGGGTCGCCGGCTTCTCGCGCAGTGCGGGCGCGGACCCGTTCCGGCGCCGGGCCACCTTGGGGCTGCCCGATGGCCGGGCCGCCACCGGCGACGGGCATAACGACGCCGAGCCGTGGAGCATGCACGGCTCGGCGGGCTACGCGGCCTGGGCGGGCCGTTACCTGGCGGAGTTCGGAGCGTCCCGAGAGGATTTCGGCCTGGTCGCGATCAACGACCGGAGCAATGCCGCGGCCAATCCGAACGCGGTCCTGCAGGAGCCGCTGACCATGGCCGGCTACCTAAGCGGCCGGATGGTCCGTGAGCCGTTGTGCCTGTACGACATGGATGTGCCGGTCGATGGCGCGGACGCGTTCATCGTGACCACCACCGAGCGGGCCCGCGACATGCCCGCCACCCCGGTCCTCATCCACGCGGCCACCATGGGCATGACCGCGCTGCCGCAGGAGTACCTGGCGGCCGGGCTGGACGCCACCGGGCAGCAGCTGGCCGCTCGCGACCTGCAGGCCAAATCCGACCTGTGGCTCGACGACCTCGACCTTTTCTTCCCCTACGACGGCTTCACCTTCGTGGCCCTGCGCTGCTTCGAGAGCTACGGGTTCTGCGGTCCCGGCGAGGGCGGGGCGTTCCTGGCCGACAACTGGGACCCGGTGGAAAACCGGGTCAAGATCAAGGGGCGGGTGCCGGTGAACACGCACGGCGGCAGCCTGTCCGAGGGCGGCTCGCAGGGAGCGGGACACCTGCGCGAGGCGGTGACCCAGCTGCGCGGGCAGGCGGGGCGCCGCCAGGTGCCGGGCGCCCGGGTCGGCCTGCTGACCCCCGGGGGCTTCTTCTTCAACGCGCAGGGCCTGGTCCTGCGGGCGGGCTGAGCTAAAAAATCACTTTTTCCGAACGGACCGCGGTGCCCGCGTCCGGCCAACTTCACGCTGCCCCGCCCAGCCAGGCCACGAGGTAGAAGACGCCGAAGGGGTCGTCCGCGTAGAGGATTTCCGCGGTCGGCGCCCGCCCCGGCATAGCTCCGGCGAGCACCTGCCATCCGGGCCTGCCCGCCGCGAGCAGTTCGCGGGCCAGGGCCTGGTCCATGGCCCGCAGCGGGCCGAGGTCGCCATCTCGCACCGCCCGCTCGAGCGCCGCGTCGAAGGCGGCCGCGCGCGGATCCAGGTAGCCAGGGGCGCGCAGGCTGCGGCGCGCGCTTCCGTCGGCCATGACCAGCAATCCGACCCGGTCGCCGAGGCGGCCCAGGTCCGCGCCCAGCCGCAGGCAGCCCGCGGCCGGCTCGTCGTGGTGCACCGACCGCAGCAGCCGCGGCCCCCGGTACCCGCCCTCATCAAGCAGGCGAGTGCCGAGCCCGACCGCAAACGGCAGGGACGGCCCTGCCCCCGCCCGCGGCCCTGCCACCGGCCCCGTGCCGGACTCCCGACCCGGCCCCGAACGCCGCGGCCCGCCCCGGAGGCCAAGTGCGGGGGCGAAGCCGGCCAGGTTGAGGCGGCCGCCCGCAGCCCAGGTGGCGGTGCGGTGCCCGGGTCCGACCACGGCTATGACCTCGGGCCCGGAGCGGACCAGCCGTTCGACGGCCGCCGCGCAGGCCTGGCGAAGCTCGGGGACAACGGGCTCGCGGCCGGTCAGTTCCCGCGCCAGCAGCGGTGTCGGCGGGCAGATGGCCGCGCCGGTTATCACCGGGGCCCTCCCCGCCGATCCGCGCTAGGCAAGTCCGCGCACCGCACGGGCCGGCTCGAGCTCACCGCGGATGGCCGAGACCATGTCCAGGACCTGGCGGGTCTGCGTGACCTGATGAGCGCGGAAGACGCGGCCCCCGAGCCACGCGCATACCGCGGTGGCGGCCAGCGTTCCGGTGAGCCGCTGGTCGCGATCGGCGTTCAGGGTCTCGCCGATGAAATCCTTGTGGGACACAGAAACCAGGACGGGCCAGCCGGCCGCGACCATCTCGCCCAGCCGTCTGGTGACCTCAAGCGAGTGCCACGTGTTCTTGCCGAAGTCGTGGGCCGGGTCGATGAGCACCCGCGCAGGGTCCACGCCCAAAGCCACGGCACGGTCGGCCAGGGCCAGCGTCCGCTCCAGCACGTCCGCCATCACGTCGTGGTATTCCATCCGGTAGGGGCGGGTCCGCGGCGGCAGGCCGCCGGCGTGGCTGCAGACCAGGCCCGCGCCGTATGCGGCGGCCACCTCGGGCAGCCGCTCGTCCCAGCCGCCCCAGGTGTCATTGATCAGATCCGCGCCGGCGGCGCATAGCTCGCGTGCGGTCTGATGCCGCCAGGTGTCGACGCTGATCACCAGGTCGGGGTAGGCCGCGCGGACCGCGGCCACGAACGGGACGGTCCGGCGGATCTCTTCGGCGATGGTGACCTCGGCACCGGGCGCGGCCGGCACGCCGCCGATGTCGACGATGTCGGCGCCCTCCTCCGCGACCGCGTGCACGCGTTCCATCGCGGCATCGGTGTCCCAGGTGGCACCGCGGTCGTAGAACGAATCGGGGGTCCGGTTGACTATCGCCATGACCAGCCGCTGCTGTGGCCCGAAGGACCGTCCTCCCAGCCGCAGTGTCCGCTGGCCTGCGGTGCCAGCGGCCTGCTGGCCCGGAGCTGCGCCGGTCATCGCCCGCCACCGCCGCGGCTGGGTGCCCGGCCGGCCAGCCCAGCTTCGGGTGCCCGGCCAGCCAGGCCAGCCACGGGCGGCCGGCCGGGCAGGCCAGCCACCGGCGGCCGCTCCTGGACCGGAATAGGCCTGGCCAGCGGGCGGACCCGGCCGTCTTCCCTGACGAACTGCTGCAGCGACGGGCTGGCGGGCACCGGCTCGGTGACGGGCGGCCGGCGCCTGCGCTCCGCCACGAGCAGCAGCTCCGCGGCCATCAGGGCGAGATCGTGGTCGGTCTGGTGCTTGTGGGCGCGGGAATCCAGGTCCACCTGCGCGATACCGTCTAGCCCGCTCCTGGCGGCGGTATCGAGCAGGGTGGAGAGCTCCACTCCGTATCCCACCGGGATGCTGAGCGACTCCATCAGCTCGCGCCGCGCCGCCCATTCTCCGGCCAGCGGCTGGACCACGCCCGACAGCTCAGGCCACCACAGGCTCAGCAGGGGACGTGCTACCAGTTCGGTGACCCGGCCGCCTTCGGTCGAGGCGGAGCCGTCCGTCCCCGCCGCGATCCTGGCGTAGAACCCCTTTACGAGCAGCACGCCGGGATCAGCGAAAAGCGGCCCGAGCAGGCCGGTGACGAAATGCGGCCCCCACTGGGTCAGATCGGCGTCGACGAAGACCAGCAGGTCACCCTCGGTGACGAGCAGTGACTTCCAGATGGCCTCGCCCTTGCCGGGATAGGTGCCAAGCTCCGGCGCGATGTCGCGGGCCCGGTACACGGTCGCGCCCGCTCCCGCGGCCTCCGTCGCGGTCCGGTCGGCCGAATCTGAATCGATGACCACCACCTCGTCGATCAGGGGTATCCGCTCCACCAGGGCGGCGCGTAGCGAACCGACAACACCCGCGACGGTGCGCTCCTCGTCGCGGGCGGGTATCACCACGCTGATCCGCGTCCCGGCCCGCCGCTTGCCGTCAAGCAGCAGCTCAGCCGGCCAGTCCCGCCAGTGCCAGGTCCGGTGTTCGTACCATGCCTGTGCGCGGTCGTGCATCTGATTACCCACTGGCCTCCTCGCGCGCCGATCGGACGCACCGTTGGCAGCCACCCAGGCCGCGAATCGCGATACAACCGTACGTCAGCACCCGTCCTGCCCTGGCAGCCGCAGGATGGCACCGGCGGACCGGCGGCATTATCGGCCCTCGTGGGTTGACATCCTCGGGTCTCGGCCCCGGATCCTGATTACGGCACAATGGCCTGGTGGATGCCGATGTGGTGGTGATCGGAGCTGGTGCACTTGGTCTGAGTACCGCCTTGCATTGCGCCGTCGCTGGCCGGTCGGTTGTGGTGGTGGAACGCCATACGGCCGGCTCGCAGGCCTCTGGTCGGGCGGCGGGCCTGTTCAAGTCGGTCCAGGCGGACGAGCTTCGGACCCGGCTCGCCCGGCGCAGCATCGCCCGGGCGGTTAGCTTCGCCGACTGGGCCGGGACGCCGCTGCCGGTGGCCCGCCCGGGCAGTTTCCTGATCGCCAGAACCGCCCAGCATCGCCAGTTCCTCGGCCGGGAACTGGCACAGTCACGGCGCTGGGGCGCCGACGTCCGCGAGGCCACCCTGGCGCAGCTCGCCGACCAGCTCAGCTACTACAAGCCTGCCGGCGACGACTTCGCCCTGTGGTGCCCCGAGGACATCTACCTCGACGAACCGGTCAGTCTCATCCGGGCCTTCCTGGCGGCCTGCCAGCGGCACGGGGCCGTAGTGAGCGAAAGCGAGCCGGTCACAGGGATATCCCTGACGGCTGGCCACGTCGCCGGGGTCGAGACCGGCCGCCGATCGATCACGGCGCCCGTAGTGGTGGACGCGGCAGGCGGCTGGGTCCGCCAGATCGCCGGCCTGGCCGGGGCGCAGGTGCCGGTGACCACGGTCCGCCACCAGCTGCTGATAACCACGCCCGCGGCTCAGGTCGACCCGGCCGACCCGATCGCCAGGGTGGTCGATGCCGCCGTGTACCTGCGCCCGGCCCGCGGCGGGCTCATGGTCGGCGGGTTTGAACCGGACCCGCTGCCGGTTGACCCACAGCATGAGCCAGCCTCGTTCAGTACTGATGACATGCCTCTTGACCTGGGCGTACTGCGGCAGCTTGCGGCCCAGATCACGGCCGAGGTCCCCACCGCGAGCGCCGAGGTCGCCGAGCACCGGGGCGGGATGTTCACGATGAGCCCCGACGGCCGGTTCGTGGCTGGCCCGGTGCCGGACCTGCCCGGCCTATGGGTGGCCAGCGGTTGCAACGGCTCAGGGTTCTCCTCCTCCCTTGCGATCGGCGAGGCCCTGGCCGCCTGGATCACCAGCGGCGCCCCGCCACCAGGCATGACCGCGCTGTCGCCAGGCCGGTTCGGCCCGCTGCCAGACGCCGCACTGCTAACTCGCGGGCTCTGGCAGTACGCCCACTACTACGACCCAGTCACTGGTACCCCCAGCACCACACAGGCAGGCGTTCCCGGAGCAGCAGCGACCTCCTGATGAGCTGGAGTCGCAGGATGGCACGTGTGCGCTGGCGGCTCTATCCTGAAGGCCCTACCTAGGATGAGTGGTCTGGCATGCGGATCGCGGTGCTCGGGGCCGGTTCGTGGGGCACCACGGTGGCGTCCCTGCTGGCCGGCCGGCACGATTGCACCATCTGGTCCCGGGATCCGGAACTGGCCAGGGAAATCTACGAGCGCGACGCCAACTCGCGCTACCTGCCCGGCTTCGCGCTGCCGCCGGCGCTGAAGGCCACCGCGGACCTGGAAAAGGCCACCCATGACGCCGACCTGCTGGTGGTCGGCGTCCCGACGACCGGATTCCGGGCCATCCTGGCCGACGCCCGCCCGTACCTGCGGCCCTGGATCCCGGTCGTCAGCCTGGCCAAGGGCTTCGAGCGCGGTTCGCTGCTGCGCATGACGCAGCTCGTCGCCGCCGAACTGCCCGGCCATCCCGCCGCCGCCCTCACCGGGCCCAACCTGGCTAAGGAGATCATGGCCGGGCAGGCGGCGGCGAGCGTGATCGCGACCGAGGACCTCGCCGTGGCCCGGGCGCTGCAGTCCACCATGAAGCGGGGCATGTTCCGGATCTACACCAACCACGACGTGATCGGCTGCGAGCTCGGCGGGGCGCTGAAGAACGTGGTGGCGATCGCGACCGGCATCGCGGAGGGGCTGGGCGTCGGTGACAACACCAGGGCGGCGGTGGTCTGCCGCGGCCTGGCCGAGGTCACCCGGCTCGGCGTGGCCATGGGCGGTGAGGCCGCGACGTTCTCCGGCCTGGCCGGCCTGGGCGACCTCATGGCCACCTGCATGAGCCCGCTGAGCCGTAACCGGGCGCTCGGCGAGCAGCTCGGCGCGGGCCGGGCGCTGGAGGAGGTGCTCGGCGCGACCAGGACCGTGGCGGAGGGCGTCGGTACCACCTTCACCGTGCACGAGCTGGCCGAGCGCTACGGCGTGGAGATGCCCGTCTGCCAGGAGGTATACCGGGTCCTGGCCGGCCAGATCCCCGCGTCGGCGGCCTACCGCGGCCTGAGCAGGCAAAAGCAGGCCGGTCAAGAGCGGGAGCCCGGCTGATGGCCGCCGGCCGGAACCCGGCTGATGGCCATGGCTGAGTGGTGGCCCTTCGACCGTTCCCGGACCGATGAATGGAAGCGGAACTGGACCGAGCTCCTCAACATGACCTCGGCCGCGAGCGCGTCGATGGGCCTGCCGCTGCCCAAGACATTGCCCGGTGATCCGTTCGCCGCGATCGTGGAGGCCGCCCGGGCCTGGCTCATCGGGAAGAAGAGAGCGTTCCCGTTCTCCGGGCACGACCTGACCCTGGTGGTGGAGGACATCTCCATCCAGGGCCTGGACCTGGCCCGGGTGGTGGGCCAGTACGGCCAGGTCCGCATCGCCGCGCGGGACGTCCAGTGGAACGGCTATGAGCTCGAGCGAGTGGAGATACAGGTCAGGAACGTCCATCTGCGGCCCGGCGTGCGGCCGACGCTGGTCGCCGCGCCGGTGCTGGTCGAGGCGTTCGTCTCGGCCTCGGCCGCGTCCCGGCGGCTGGCCGCCACCTCCTCGCTGCTCGAGCTGACCCTGCCGGACGGTGTGCCGCAGATCGCCCTGGCGGGCGTGCCGTGGGTGCGGCTTGAAGTGCGGGCGGGGGCCGAAGGACGGTCCCTCCTGGTCCGGCCCCGCGCCCTGTACCTGGGCGAGTGGCGGCTGCCGCTGCCGTCCCCGGCCTTTTACCTGGGTGTTCCCGACCTGCCCGGCGGCGTACTGCTCACCTCCGTCGAACCGGCCCCGGGGGGCTTCGTCGTGCGCGGCACGATCGGCGAGTGGCGGCGGTCCCTGTCCCGCGACGACATCGACCGCCTCCTGGCCGGGATGCGCGCAGGCCAGGACCGGTTGGATCTGTAGAAAACGGCCGGTCAAGAGCGCCAGCGACGCATCTAATATCCTGCGGCATTAGATGACCGACGACGGCAGAGGCAGGGATTTGAGCACGCCGGGACCAGCTGGGGAACGAACTCGCCGCGGGCCGCTGGCCGGTGTGCGGGTGCTCGAGCTCGCGGGCATCGGACCCGGGCCGTTCTGCGCCATGATGCTCGCCGACCAAGGTGCGACGGTGCTGCGCATCGACCGGCCCGGACCGGCCCCGGACCGGCCGGAACGCGATCTGATGAACCGCGGTCGCCGCTCGGCCGTACTTGACCTGAAGCACCCGCGCGCGGTCGATGCGCTGCTCCGGCTGGCCGAGGGCGCCGATGTCCTGCTCGAGGGCTTCCGGCCGGGAGTGACCGAACGCATCGGGGTGGGACCTGAGGTCTGCCTGCACCGCAATCCGCGGCTGATCTACGCCCGGATGACGGGGTGGGGGCAGACCGGGCCGCTGGCGCCGACGGTGGGGCACGACATCAGCTACCTCGCCAGGACCGGTGCCCTGCACGCGCTGGGCCGGGCCGGCGGCCCGCCGCAGTTTCCCGCGAACCTGCTCGGCGACTTCGGCGGCGGCGGGATGCTCATGGCTTACGGCATCTGCGCGGCCCTGGTCGAGCGGGCCACCTCGGGGCAGGGACAGGTCGTCGACGCGGCCATCGTGGACGGGGTGGCGTCCCTGCTCGCGATGCCGTGGATGTTCATGGCCTCCGGCAGCTGGCGCGACGAGCGCGGGGTGAACCTGCTCGACGGCGGCGTGCCCTGGTACGACGTCTACGAGACGGCGGACGGCAAGTGGCTGGCCGTCGGCGCCCTGGAGCCGCGGTTCTACGCCGCGCTGCTGGCCGGGCTCGGCCTGACCGACGTGCCCGCCCGCGAGGACCCAAAGCACTGGCCGGAGCTGCGCGCGCTGTTTTCTGCCCGGTTCAAGGACCGGACCAGGGACGAGTGGGCGGCGGCCTTCGCCGGCAGCGAGGCGTGCGTGGAACCCGTGCTGTCGCTGCACGAAGCCGCCGGCGACCCGCACCTGACCGCCCGGCAGACCTACGTCGCCCGCGACGGCCTGACCCAGCCCGCGCCGTCACCTCGGTTTTCCCGTACCCCCGGCGAGCTGTCCGACCCGGCGCCCGCGCCCGGTCAGCACACCACCGAGGCCCTCACCGACTGGGGGCTGCCCGACGCGGCCGACCTGGTCGCCTGCGGCGCCGCCGTCCAGGCCTGAACTCTGGGACGGCCTTGAGCCTCAGCCGGCCGGGCTTTCCCTGACGGCATCGCGGATGTAGCGCCTGATGGCGAGGTCCTCGATCCGGTCCAGCCGTTTCAGCAGATCGCGGAGCCCGGCCAGGAAAACGGCGCGCCGTTCCGACACATCGGAGCCGGCCTCAAGCAGCCCCCGCTTCCTCATCAGCGCAAGCGCCGTCTGGAACAGCAGCACGGAGACCGACTCCGAGCTGCGCAGCCGGCGCTGGGCCACGTACTGCTGCCCGAGCCCGAGCGCCCGCCGGATCACCTCGGCACTGGTGGCCTCGGCGTCGTCGTGCACGAGCACGTCGGCCACGAGCCGGTACGCCTCGACGAACGGCCGCACCAGCAGATGGGACACCAGCGGCCGCATCTGCGCCAGCAGCATGTCCGCTCCGGCCGGGCCTGACCTGAGCCGCTCTTCCCAGTCCGGGTCGTGCCGGTCCATCTCCTCGCGCACACCGCGCCGGTGCTCGTCGCGGTCCCTGAAGTAGAACTCGAACTTCAGCAGGTCGCGGAGCCCGCCGATCTCGGTCCAGAAGGCCGCGACCGGGTCAATCTCGGAGCCGGAGGCCTGGAGCGCGGCCAGCACGGCCAGCTCGCACAGCGCCGCGTCGAGCATGAAATGGATCAGCGAATTCCGGTAGAAGGTGGCGGCCAGCTGGTGGTCGGGCCCGATCAGCCAGACCGGCTCCCGGCCGTCCGCGACGCAGGTGACCAGCGCGCCCTGGACCAGCGCGTCCAGCGTCGCGCGCACCGGCTCTGCCGCGGCCAGCGCCGGGACGCTCGCCGTCCGCGGGATGGCCCGGCTCGCCAGGTAGTCAAGCGCATCGGCCAGGGCCAGCCTGATCTGGTCGAAGGTGAGGGCGGCCCCGTGCATGGCCAGCAGGATGGTGGTGATCAGCGCGGTCGCCGTGACCGGCATGCCCTGGTTGATCCGCCAGGCGACCTCGAATGCGGTCTTGGCCAGGGCCAGCCGCCGGGCGGCGGGGTCGTCGGCGATCGGGCCGCCCGGGGGCCCGAGGAAGGCGCTCAGCGGGACCGGTTCGCCGAAGCGCACGTAGATCTTGCCGTAGTGACCGGCGCCCTGTGCCTTGACGAAGTCGTAGAGCCAGCCGAAGCCCTCCGGCTTCTTCTGGCCGCCGCGCGCGTAGTCCGCGTACTCGGCGATCTCGTGCAGCTGGTCGAAGCTCACCGATACCGGCAGCAGCAGCAGGTCGTCCACCCGTCCGGCCAGGTAGGCGTCGGCGGCGTAGGACAGCAGGCCGAGCCGCGGCGGGAGCATCTTGCCGGTGCGGGAGCGGGTGCCCTCGATCGACCAGGACAGGTTGAACCGCTTCTCGAGCACGTAGCCGACGTATTCCCGCAGCACGTACTTGTACAGCGGGTCATCGGCGGTCGAGCGCCTGATGAAGATGACCCCGGCCCGCCGCATGATCGCGCCCATCGGCCCGAACGCCATGTTGACGCCGGCGAACAGGTGCGCCGGCGGCAGGCCCTTTTCCTGCAGGGCGGCGGCGAGCACCAGAGTGTCCAGATTCGACCGGTGCGACCAGAGCAGGATGCCCGGCTGGCGAGCCATCGCCGCGCGCAGCCGTTCGACCTGGCTGTCGTCGTAGTCGATCTGCGGGTCGAAGCCCCGCTGGAAGATCAGCCGCCCGATGACGGGCATGACGTCGATGAGCCGGCGGCTCCAGCCCGCGACGAGCTCGTCCAGGATGTGGCCGGCCTCGGCCAGCGACGGCGGTGCCTCGTCGGCCCCGCGCCGCACCCCCCGCAGTCCGGTCCGGAACCGGCGTGAGGCCAGGATTTCCTCTTTCACCAGGCTCGGCGTCTTGTACCTGGGGCCGTGGAGCTGGTACTCGGCGCGGTCGAGCGCGAGCGTGGCCCGGCGGGCTACGTACGCGGCGAAGTCGGCTTCCTCCTCGCCGCCGGTGGTCTCGACCCAGCGCTCCCGCAGCTCGTCGATGGTCGCGGGCTGGCCGGCCAGCACGATGGCCTGGCCCGGGTGGCGGGCCAGGATCCGCCGCTGCTGGCGTTCGCTCGGGTGATACGGGTCACGTATGAGGTCGGTCAACTGGGCGGCCCGCCGGCCCGCGTGTTCGGCCGGCAGCCAGGCGACCCTGACCGGGACCAGCCGGAGGTCCGGCTCTGCCAGCAGCGACTGAGGGATCCGACCCAGGCTAACCGGCGGCCGGGACGTTCCTCCGGCCGCGGCGATCCGGTCGCGGATAAGCCGCGCCTCGGTGCGGGTGGAGGCCTGGGTGAGCAGGACGGTTTCTGGGTGCGCCGCGAGCAGCCCGGCCAGGTCCGGTTCGGTACTCACGACGATTTTTCTGAACGGTCGTCGGTTCCCGCGCCCGGCCAGTCGGCCAGCAGCTCCAGGTAGCGCGCCCTGACCTGTACGATCTGGTCGGCCAGGTTATCCAGCGTCCAGTTGGCCACGCTGACCGGCGGCAGCACCGCGATGTCGACGGTGCCCGGATTGAGCGTGGTGGCGTTACGGCCTGCCACCGAGTCCGAGTTCCTGATCACGATCGGGACGATCGGCAGGCCGGTCGCCATCGCGATCCGGAACGCGCCCTTCTTGAACGGCCCGACCGCCTGGGTGTCCAGCCGGGTGCCCTCGGGGGCGACCAGGATCGACAGTCCCTTGCGCGCGGCGTCCTCGACGGGTCCCAGGGCGGCGACGGCCGCCGCGGTATCCGCCCGGTCGATGAACGCGGCGTCGAGCAGCTTGCCGATCGTGCCGAAGATCGGGTTGGCCTCAAGTTCCTTCTTGGCGATGCCGGTCCAGTTGTCTTTGACCAGCGCGGCCACCATGAACACGTCGAAGTTGTTGCGGTGGTTGAACAAGAAGACCGCGGGCCGCCGCGCGGTCAGGTTCTCGGCGCCGGTCACGTTCAGCCGCACGCCGTTCAGCGCGAGCATGGTCTCCGGCCAGAATCTGGTCAGGAAGTTGATGCCGGTGCGCTTGTCCCGCGCCAGCAGGCCGATGCCCAGCGCGCCCGCGGCCAGCGGGGCCAGCGAACCCGCTCCGGCCAGGGCGCGGACCCGGGCCAGCGGGCTGCCCGCATCCCGGCTGCTGAACCGCCGCACGGGCCAGCCGCGGCGGGCGGCCACCCGGGATAGCTCCGGCCCGGGATTGACCGGCCGCGGATTGCCGACCAGGTGCATGAGGGCGAGGTCCTCGTCGCCGTCGGCGTAGAAGTAGCTCGACCCCAGCTCGACCTGGTGCTCGGCGGCGAACCGCTGGACGCTGGTGGCCTTGCTGGTGCCCCACACGACGGGGCGCTCGATGTCGCCGGTCAGGATCCCGAGCTCGTCGACGACGAACCGGTTGCACACCAGATGGTCGATGCCGAGGAAGCGCGCGACCGGCGCCACCTGCATGGTCAGGGCGGAGGAGCTGAGCACCACCGTGTGGCCGCGCCGCTGGTGGGCCTGGACCAGCTCGCGCATCTCCGGGTAGATCAGGTCCGCGACGGACTGCTGGAAGACTCGCTCGCCCATCTCCTCGACGTCCTCGGCCAGCCGTCCCTTGGTCGAGCGGACCGCCCCTTCGATGATGTGCTCGAATTGCTGCCGCCCGAGCCGGTACTCCAGCGCGAGCTGCATCATCCGGACGAACTCCGCCACCCCGACCTCCCGGCGGCGCAGCCGGTCCCTGGTGACGGCCGCGACCGTGAACCCGGCGACCAGCGTCCCGTCCAGGTCGAAGAAGGCGCCGACGTGCGGGCCTTCCGGGCTGGCCTCCACCTCGGCCACCGACCCCGGCAGCCGCGCCGGTCCGGTGCCGTTCTGCCCGGTGCCGTTCTGCCCGGTGCCGTTCTGCGATGGGCCGGTCATGAGGTCGGCCCGCCTGAGGCCCGCCCCGTGCCCCCGGACGCCCGCCGCGTGTCCCCGGACGCCCGCCGCGTGTCCCCGGACGCCCGCCGCGTGTCCCCGGACGCCCGCCGCGTGTCCCCGGACGCCCGCCGCGTGTCCCCCGATGCCCGCCGCGCCGCCGGACGCGGCTGCGGCCCGCCCAGCTCAAGCACCTCGTCGAACCCCAGCTGCAGGCCCTTCTCCAGCTGGTCGGCGGCCGAGAACGAGGCCGCGTCATAGCGGACGGTCACGGTGCAGATGCCCGCCCGGGACACGAGTATCGCCATCATGGCCACCCGCGGCAGCGGTCCCAGCGCGTACTGCCGCTCCACCTTCGCCCCGGCCAGGAAGGTCTCCGCGGCGTAGCCTGGCACATTGCTGGCCTGGACGTCGGGAACGTTGATCCGCTCGCTTACCATCTGCAGCGCACCGTCGGGGAGCAGGCTGAGCACCGGCGCGATCTGCCCGATCACGTCGATCGCCGGTTCGCTCCGGCGCGCGATCACCTGCTCGCGGATCAGCCGTATCCGTTCGGCGGGATCGGGCTCGCCGATCGGCGCGGCGATGGTAGCGCCACCGAACCGGTTGCCCGAGGCCGGGTCGTCACCGGTACGCAGGCTGACCGGCAGGGTAAGCGGCAGGGCGTCGATCGGCACCCCCAGCGCCTGGTGGTACCGGCCCAGACCGCCGGACAGCGCCGCGAGGTAGGCGTCGTTCACCGAGCCGCCCGCCGCCTTGGCCGCGGCCCGCAGGTCTACGAGCGGCACCTCGAGCACGAAGGTCCGGCTCACCAGGCTCCGGCGGCGCAGCAGGGGAGACGGCGGCACCGGCGGCGGGCCGAGCACCCGGCGGGCGGAATCGGCGAATCCGATCGCGTCGAGCACGGTGGGTCCCGGCCGGCTGATCAGGCGGCCGGCCGTGGCGACCGCGCGGCCTAGCGCCTGGCGGCCGGCCGATACGGCCGTCTCCGGCAGGTGCGCCAGGCTGTCGCGGAGCAGGTCCTCGCCGCTCACGTCGCGCGGGATAGGGATGGGGGGCATCGGGCGCGGGTCGGGGTCCCGTTCGGTGTCGTAGACCTGCTCGAACAGGGCGATCCCGCCCAGACCGTCGGTGATCGCGTGGCTGAGCTTGGTCAGCAGCGCCGCGCGGCCTCCCTCCAGGCCCTCCACGTAGATCGCCTCCCACAGGGCGCGGGAGGTGTCAAGCGGTGACTGCAGCGTCAGCTCGGCTAGGTCCAGGAGCTGGCGCAGCGTGCCCGGGGCGGGCAGGGCGGCCCGGCGCAGGTGGTAGTTCAGGTCGAAGTCGGGATCTACCACCCACCGCGGCGGCGTGGTCGGCACCGGCGGGATGACCACCTTCTGCCGCATCCTGATGACCACCCGGCTGGCCCGGTCGATCGCCTCGCGCAGCCGGCCCCAGTCGGCCGGCCGGTCCAGGATCTCCACGTTCAGGAACGCCGATCGGGTGGCCGGCTGGGCCTCCCCCCGGTGCATCAGGTAATCGACCGGGCTGAGTTCGTCGGGCGGTCGGACCGGCGGTGGCAGATCGGCCATGATGTCCCTAGCTGACGCGGAGAATAAATGAACGTACGGGAGCGTGATTTTTACTATGCCAGACCAGCGCCGTAACCGGTTGATCGCGATGAACGCGGACGAATTGAATTCGTTCCTTGGCGAGCAGCGGAGCTGCCGGCTGGCCACGCTCGGACCGGGCGGCCCCCATGTCTCCCCGGTCTGGTTCGTCTGGGACTCCACGGCCCTGTGGATTTACTCGCTGACCCGCAGCCAGCGCTGGACGGATATCGCCCGCGACCCCCGGGTGGCCGCGGTGATCGACGCGGGCCATGAGTACGCCGAGCTCCGCGGCGTCGAGTTCGAAGGCGACGCCATCGTCGTCGGCCCCGTCCCGCGGACCGGCGCCGAGGATCCGCCGTCCCCCGAGCTGGCCGCCCCCGAACGCCTGATGGCCGGCAAGTACAGCCACGGCGGCGAGCTGGCCCACGACGGCCGTCACGCCTGGCTCCGCATCACCCCGCGGAAGATCATGAGCTGGGACTTCCGTAAACTCGCCGCCTTGCCCGGCCGAGACTAGCCGCGCCCGCATTCTGGGGCAAGATAGTGAGTACGGCCCCGCCCAGGCCGTCGGAGCCTGACCACCTGGAGATGAAGTGAGCGATGAGGTACTAATCGAGCGCCGCGGCGCGGTCCAGGTCATCGTGATCAACCGGCCGCAGGCCCGCAACGCCCTGAACCTGGCCGTCGCGATCGGGATCCGGGACGCGGTCGACGAGCTCGACGCGGACGACAGCCTGCGCGCGGGGGTGCTGACCGGGGCCGGCGGCACGTTCTCCGCCGGGATGGACCTCAAGGCGTTCCTGACCGGAGAGCTGCCCTCCTTCCCCGGCCGTGGCCTGTGCGGCATCACCGAGACGCCGCCGCGCAAGCCGCTGATCGGCGCGGCCGAGGGCTGGGCCCTGGCCGGCGGCTTCGAGCTGCTGTTGGCCTGCGACCTGGTCATCGCGGGCGCCTCGGCCCGGTTCGGCGTCCCCGAGGTCAAGCGCTCCCTGGTGGCCGGCGCCGGCGGGGCGCTGCTGCTGGCACAGCGGATACCCCGGGCGATCGCCCTGGAGATGCTGCTGACCGGCGAGCCGATCGACGCCGCGCGCGCCGCCGAGGTCGGCCTGGTCAACCGGGTCGTGGCCGAGGGCAACGCCCTGGACACCGCGGTCGAACTGGCGATGGGCATCGCGGCCAACGGTCCGCTGGCCCTGACCGCCACCAAGGAGATCGCGACCCACGGCGGCGACTGGGCCGGCGCAGAAAAATGGGAGAAGGCGACCGCGCTGATGACGCCGGTCTTCGGCTCCCAGGACGCGCGAGAAGGCGCCCGGGCGTTCGCCGAGAAACGTCCCCCGGTGTGGAAAGGACAGTAGCGTGCACAGGGACTTCTACCAGCCGGACCACGAGGCGTTCCGCGAGGTCGTGCAGGCGTTCATCAAGCGCGAGGTCACGCCGAACGAGCAGCGGTGGGAGGAAGAGCGCTCCGTCGACCGGCAGGCCTGGCTCGCGGCCGGCAAGCAGTCCCTGATCGGCATGCTGGTCCCGGAAGAGTACGGCGGGGTGGGCACCAGCGACTTCCGCTACCGCTGCGTGATGATGGAGGAATTCGCCCGGGTCTGCGCGACCTCGATCAGCTCCGGTTTCGGCCTGCAGGACGACATCGCCATCCCCTACATCGTCGACCTGGCCACCGACGAGCAGAAGGCCCGCTGGCTGCCGCCGATGGCGGCCGGGGAGTGCATCGGCGCCATCGCGATGACCGAGCCCGGGGCGGGCAGCGACCTGCAGGGCATCCGCACCACGGCCGTCCGCCAGGACGACCACTGGATCCTGAACGGCGCCAAGACGTTCATCACCAACGGCATCAACGCCGACCTGGTCATCGTGGTAGCCCGCACCGACCCGGGCGCGGGCTCGCGCGGGATCAGCCTGCTGGTGGTGGAGCGCGA
>Ga0302308_10002186_pt1 | contig 15834 bp, 15 predicted proteins | sample III_Palsa_E3_3_FD_200531 | JGI IMG/M metagenome (GOLD analysis project Ga0302308, IMG submission 200531) | Peat permafrost microbial communities from Stordalen Mire near Abisko, Sweden - III_Palsa_E3_3 | ecosystem: Environmental > Terrestrial > Soil > Palsa > Peat permafrost | place: Sweden... | reverse complement strand
GCGTCCAGGCTCAAGCAGATTGGTACAGGAGTTTGCGACTTCGAGGATCACGCCGCCGTTCACCAAGGAACGACTCTTCCGAGGTAGTCCAGGTAATGCAATCCGGAACGCCCTTCGTAAGCCTCGATCGTGCTCAGCAAGTTCGGGATGCTTTCTCCAATACCAAGACGCCCTTCGGGACCGCCCATGTCCGTCCGTACCCATCCGGGCGCCATCAATAACAAGGTTTTCGCATCGTTTCGGTGGCGCGCAGCAAAGCTACGCATGAACATGTTGAGTGCGGCCTTGCTGCCCCGGTAGACCTCATAATTTCCGTTCTCGTTGTTTGTGAGGCTGCCCTGCCCGGACGACATGACGCCAATCGTTCCTCTTGGCTGCACGAGGTCCTGAAACGCCTCGATCACTCTCATCGGACTTAACGAGTTTGTCACCATTACGCGCACAAATTCCTCGGTCGAGACATCGGCAATCGTTTCACGATCGTCATTTTTGACACCGGCATTCACGAAAAGCACATCCACCTGCCGACCTTGAAGACGGCCCCTGAGCGCGGCGACCTGCTCCGCAATCGTGATGTCGACCATTTCAACTTCGAGTGCTCCAGGCGAAGCTTTCGCGAGTTGAAAAAGCTTTTCCGTGGATCCCTCCCGCCCGCTGGCGATCACTCGCCAGCCGCGCTTGAGGTATTCCTCGACCATGGCGAATCCAAGGCCGCGCGATGCGCCGATGAGGAGGACGGTTTTCCGGGGTGATAAATCTTGCATTGATAGCTCCCTGTAAGTGAACCCTGACTGAGCGTGGCATTGACGAACCACGCGTTTGGTCGCGGGTCAGTGCAGGGAATATATCGATGCGGCAGACATGGCGAAAGACGCACTGATTGCACTTATGACATGCATCAAACGCCATGCCTGGACTGCTAATGCTACGATCGGGCATGCCCGAACCCGATTTGAACCTGATCATTGCGCTCGACGAATTGCTTGCCGACGGCAGCGTGGTTGGCGCTGCGCGCCGACTGGGCTTGAGTGCCTCAGCAATGAGTCGAACGTTGGCTCGGCTTCGCGAGGCGACCGGCGACCCATTATTGGTTCGCGCGGGGCGCCGCATGGTGTTGACGCCCCATGCAGAGGCGCTTCGTCAACGCACTCAACATGCGGTTCATGAGGCACGTGCCGTACTCCGCCCCTCAACGACAGAGCCGGATTTCCCGGCGTTGCAGCGGACTTTTACCATTCGCACCAACGACGGTTTTGTGGAGGCCTTTGCTGCTCCGCTTATCGCTGCGGTGACGGCGATCGCGCCGCTCGTGCGTTTGCGCTTCGCGCCCAAGCCAGAGAAGACGGCAGCGTATTTGCGAGAGGGTTCAGCCGACCTTGAGATCGGTGTGTTGGGCGAAATGGGGCCGGAAGTCCGCGTGCAAGCCCTGTTCCGGGATCGCTTTCTCGGTGTTGTCAGAAAGGGCCATCCGCTCGAATTGGAGGGCGAGGTAACGGCAGAACGGTACGTCTCCTTCGGCCACGTCGTTGCTTCGCGCCGCGGGCACACGAGCGGACCGGTAGATGAGGCGTTGGCTGTTTTAGGGTTGGAAAGAACGATCGTCGCCATGGTTCCGAGCTTCCCCGCCGCACTCGCCGTGGCTCGAGCCTCCGACTTGATCGCCCTGGTGACTGCGTCTTTTCTGGGCAATCAACCTGAACATGAGGAATCGGCGCTATCCAGAACGACCCACGCTTTCGAGCTGCCTGTTACGACCGAAAAAATTACGGTTTCTCAGATGTGGCATCCTCGTTTAGAGGTTGATCCTGTTCATCGTTGGCTCCGGCAACGGGTGCTCACCGTATGCCGGCAAAGGGTGCCGCTCTGAAATAAGGTGGTCAGTCGCATGCATGCTTACAAGATGCCTGATTTCCAGATCATTTGAAACGCAGCGGCGAGCACAAAAAGCAGCACCAGGATTCGGAATGAACCAGGCGGCAGTTTGTCGCGAAGCGGTCTCACAAGCATGATGCCGATAATGACAGGAACACTTGCCGCGGTCGAAATAGCGATGTCGCTCAGGCTCGTATGAGCGCCTCCGCTAAAGGTGAGGATCAGGGTAAGGATCGACACAACGAGGATGATCGCGATCTGTTTCGTAAAAGCCTTGCCTGTTGCCCCTGTCGCGATCAGATACATTGCAAGCAAAGGGCCGGGAACCGACGCAATGCTTTCCATCACGGCCGCGCCAAACCCGAACACAAAACCAGCGGGCTTGGCCAACCGAGGCGACAGCGTGAGCTTCGGCGCCGCGAGCAACAAAAGCGCAGCAAGCATCAACAGGCTACCGGCCGCGGCTTGCGCGCGATGCGGCGCGAGTGAGATCAAAACCGTCACGCCCACGATATTCCCCAGGACAGTGCCAATGAGCGGAGCCGCAATACGGCGAACCGTTGGCAGCATCTCGCCGCCCTCCAGCGCTTGCGGGATATTGCCGAGAATGATCGGCATCGAAAGGAGAAGCACTGCCTGCTTGATCGGCAAGAATTGACTCAATATTGGCATTGCGACAAGCGGCACGCCGATGCTGACAATCCCTTTGACCATGCCGCCGAGCACGAGTGCGACAACGATCCCGAGTATTTCGGGCATATTGAGCGCATGAAGGCTAGCGCCTAGAACGCCGTCAGTGAGATTAATTTGGGCCGCCGTGAGAATGAGAGACGCCTTGGCCGCGATGCAATATGCACGGCCAAATCGTATGGTTTAGCGTTGGAGAGGCTACGCATTTCGAAGGCGGTTATTTTAGCGCCGACTGCGCGGCTTCACTGCCTGTGTGATCGCGCCCGCCAGTGGCGCAAACGTTTGAGTTGGTTGGCCCTGTTGCTAACGCCAGGGCCATACGGGCATGCGCTCGCTCGTTTCAATTCTGCTCTACGCCGAAAATCCCGCCGGCGGACGCGGTCGAAAGCCCGCAATCACAGCGTTTGCATCCGCGAAGAACATATCCGGGAAGATTGTCGAGACCTGGGTAAGCGCGATGCGGGCTGCCGTGAGCATCATCGAAAGTTGTTGATCTGATGCCGACTCACCGAACAGCAGTCGCTGCACGAGCACGACGCCACCGACGCTCGCAAAGAGGCGCAAAACGTAGCCAAGAGAGGAATTGGTCAGCATTTCGGCGCCATATGTATCGGCAAGCGCTGTGAGGATGGCGAGTTCCACCTTGTTCGGTCGACGAGGCACACGGCGCTCCGTCGGGCGCGTCCCGCTGACTGGCATGCTGCTAGAAGGCAGGACACGGGTGACAATCGGGCTTGCTGCATCGAGTGCTTGCACCCCGGACCTCAGCCCTGCCCTGAATGCGGAAATGGCTGCATCCATCCTGAGCACGAGACGAGCGGTCTCCTGGCTGGCTTGATCGGGCGTAGGTTCGGACATGGGCGAAACTCAAGTCGAAGGTGCCCAACTTTACACTGGAAAATGCACTGCCCATAGCACCGCGTGGGCGAGCTTGTTCAGACCCGGATCCAGCATCCATTGCTCTGGGCAGCATGAGCATGAGCCCGACAACGATACGACTGCTCGTTGCAACTGCTCGTTGCAACTGCTTAGGCACGTACTACGAAGAATCTCGCAAGCGCCATTGAACACCCTTTTCGATTCGCTGCTTGCGCCTGTTGTGAAAACCAGTGTTCCATTTGTCAGGAACGAAGACGCCGACACGGCGGCTGCGGCACCGAACGCTTCTTCGAACTGGACCTTGGTGGGACAATTCGGCCGTCCGAGATTCAAGTTACGAAAGAAGGCCACATGTATATTCATTTTGGTCTTGGCGACACGCGAATAAGATTTGATCGGACCTAACGCTGTTTAAGCTTCAGTTCGCAAAGCAAGAATGAGGAAATCAACGAACGACTTAACGCGCGAGGTCGTTTGCAGATGCTGCGGAACGACCGCATAAATATCGGCATCGGGTGTGCGGTAGGCCGGTAGTACGTGTATCAATCGGCCGTCGCGCAAGTACTCTGCGATGTCCCACTCTGCACGCATCAGAATGCCGTGACCGTCGAGTGCCCATTTGACTGCGATCTCGCCGTCGTTCGTAGTGAGGTTGCCTCGAACCCGTATAACCTCAGCTTTCTCCGCCGCGCCCCGCCCCGTTATCAGCCGCCAGATGCCGTAGCCATCGTCGCCCTGGCGTATGCCAATGCAATTGTGCTGCACGAGATCCTGAGGATGCCGGGGAAGTGGATGATCAGCGAAGTAAGCCGGTGCGGCGCAAAGCAGGCGCCGGTTCGGCGCTACCAGCCGGGCAATGACGCGCGAGTCCGGCGCCTCGCCGAAACGCACGCATACATCGAAAGAATTTTCGCTAAGGGGTGGAGGATCGACCGATAGCTGCAACTGCACGTCGACCTCAGGATACAGCTTCACAAAGCGCGAGATGGCGGGCGCAATGTGACTGCGCCCGAAACCCAGCGTGGCGTTGACGCGCAACAGCCCGCTCGGCGCTGCCGCCGCTCCGCCAAGAAGCTGCGCGAGCTCGTCCATTTCAGTCAGGATTCTCCGCGCACGGGTCGCATAGAGTTCGCCCTCGGGCGTAAGGCTCATCCGGCGGGTCGTCCGGCTCACCAGCGCGACGCCGGTGCGCGCCTCCATCTGCGAGAGGTGCTTGCTGACCGCCGCCGTGCTCAATCCCAACTCGCGGGCAGCGGCTGTCAGGCTGCCGCTGCCCGCCAGGATGGAGAAAAAACTCAAGTCTTCTGCCTGTATTGGAGAGGTCATTGAGAGGTCGTTGGCAGCTTCATTGTTAACTCAAAGTTAAAGACAGTTTAACTCCGGCAGCGTTTGGAAGGGCATTTGCGCTTTAGCATGCACAGATGTTTTCCAATTTCAGAGACGAGAGATGAAGAGTTATCGGATCGCGACCATCCCCGGAGACGGAATCGGCAAAGAGGTGGTGCCGGCAGGACAGGAAGTGCTGGAAGCGCTGGCCGCGCAAACCGGTCGCTTTACGTTCGAGTTCGAAAATTTCGCCTGGGGTGGTGACTACTACCGTGAGCATGGAGTGATGATGCCGGCTGACGGCCTTGATGCGATTCGGCACAAGGACGCCATTCTGTTCGGCTCAGCCGGTGATCCGGCGATCCCTGATCACATCACTCTTTGGGGACTTCGTCTCAAGATCTGTCAGGGCTTCGACCAGTACGCCAACGTGCGTCCGACGAGAATCCTGCCGGGCATCGATGGCCCGCTTAAACGCTGTGGTCCGACTGATCTCGACTGGGTAATTGTCCGGGAAAATTCAGAGGGCGAATATTCAGGGGTAGGCGGACGCGCGCATCAAGGCCATCCGATTGAAGTCGCGACCGACGTTTCGATCATGACGCGAGCAGGCGTTGAACGAATCCTGCGCTTCGCTTTTCGCCTGGCAGCGTCGCGTCCACGCAGACTGCTGACCGTTATCACCAAGAGCAATGCGCAGCGTCACGCAATGGTGATGTGGGACGAAATTGCACTCGAGATTTCGAAGGAATTTCCAGATGTCAGATGGGACAGGGAACTTGTTGATGCCGCCACTGCGCGCATGGTGAACCGTCCTGCAACGCTCGACACCATTGTCGCGACCAACCTTCATGCAGATATCCTGAGCGACCTGGCTGCTGCGCTGGCCGGAAGTCTCGGCATTGCGCCGACTGCCAATCTCGATCCTGAGCGCCGCTATCCTTCCATGTTCGAGCCAATCCATGGTTCAGCGTTCGACATCATGGGCATGGGACTCGCGAATCCTATTGGTACGTTCTGGTCAGTCGTCATGATGCTCGAGCATCTTGGCGAAACGGACGCCGCGCGGGCAGTGATGGAGGCCATTGAGCACGTGACAGGCAATCCCGCAACGCATACAGGTGACCTTGGCGGCACGGCAACGACCCGGCAAGTGACCGATGCAGTCTGCGCATTTCTTGCGGCGCATTCAGCACAAGCGCCGCAGGTCGCCTGAACCCGGGTCGTCAGAAGGTTCGCCCGTTGTACGCAATTTTGTAAGCAATGTGTCGACTTCACGGGTACAGCAAATCATGGCGAACGCCTGCACAGAAACCGCTCTTAGCCCTTCCCGGGTCATGGGCCAAAGTTCAAGGAGACTTCCAATGTGGTTTGTCGGAAAAAGCGAGCTTCTCTCGCTAATCGAACGTCACTGCCTCGATGAGGTCATGCCGGCATTCAGCGATCACCGCACGGTTCGAAAAAATACAACAATCTACCGACCCGAAGACCTGAGCAATCATGTCTATTTGCTCAAAAGCGGCAGCGTTCGGCTCTTCAGGCTGACCGAAGACGGACAAGAGATCACGCTGTCGTTTATCAAGGCCGGGATGTTGTTCGGCGACGGCGATGTATTGAACGAGGCCAATTATTCGCATCATGCGCAGACGCTTGCTCCCAGCATGATTTGCTACATTCGCAAGGCGGATTTCAAACAACTGCTCGCACGCTACGACGTAATCAACGAATTCGTCCTGAGAAGCCACTACCTCCGATGGCAGGAAGCTCAGCAGCTAATCGAAAACCTGTCTCTGCACGACGTGCGCAAACGCCTGACCAACATCCTCGTGATGTTCGCCGGTCAGATAGGTGTCGAATTCGACTGCCTGAGTCGAGCAGATGCAGTCCTTATCGATCTGCCTATTCCTCAAGACAAGCTCGCCGAATTCATTGGTACATCGCGCGAATCCGTTAACCGGCACTTCAACGACCTGAAGGCTGAAGGGCTGACATCCATGCACGAACGCAAGATCGTGCTGACACCCCTCTTTGTTGCGAAATTCCTGCGCAACAAAATGCCGCCAAAACAGATCATGTTGCCGGCACCGTTCACTGCGCCCCCCTTGAACGTTCAGGCCGTCAAAGCGCCGCTAGCGCGCGTCTAACCGCCTCTACGCCGCTACGCGGGCTGGACAGGACCGGCACGCGCAGCTTGCCAAGCGTGGGGATGAGACGCGCCATCGACACTTGTGCGAGCACGACTACGTCGACTTGATCGGCGAGCGCGACAATTGTCTGCTTAAGAATCTCGTCGTGCAGCGCACCGTCGCCGCGTAGCAGCGCTTCGAACGCCCCCTCAGCGATCCGTTCGGTCACCTCGACCGTGCGGCCGAACTCGGCGGCCTTGCGCCGGATCAGCCGCACGGTCGGGTCCAGCGTAGTGGACACGGTTGCGACCACGCCGATGCGCGGGCCAATCGCGCTGGCCTCTTCCGCCATCGATTCATCGATCTTTACGATAGGCGTGCGGATAAATTCTTTTAACGAGTCGGTCGCCTCGCCCACCGAAGAGCACGCATTGAGGATGATGTCGGCGCCCATTGCTTGCGCATTTGACATGTAGCTATAAATGCGGCTAGCGACTTCCGGCGTCAGATGCCCCGCCGCACGGACATCGTTCAGCAAGCTGTCATCCATGATGTTGATCACGCGCGCGTGCGCGATCAACTCACTGAGTTGTTCCTTGATTGGCAGAACCGTCACGGGTCCGGTATGAATCACAGCTATCGTAGTCATGGTTTTCCATTCAGTTTGTAAAATCAAAAAATCAAGCGGTCGCTGCGGCCATCACGCGCTCCTGGGTCGCTTGCTCACGCGTCATCTCGCCATTCAACTGTCCTTCACGAACAATCAGGATCCTGTCGCTGACGGCCAGCACTTCCAGCAAATCCGACGAAATGACAATGATCCCAATGCCTTGCGAAGCGAGCCGCGCCAGCAGTGCGTGCACCTCCGCCTTCGCGCCTATGTCAATGCCGCGTGTTGGCTCGTCAACAATCAGGACCTTTGGATTCCGCGCAACCCATTTGGCGATTACGATCTTCTGCTGATTGCCTCCGCTAAGATTGACGACCTTCTGCTCATTGTCAGGCGTCTTGATGCCCAGACTGCGCACGAATTGCTTACAGCTATTCTCTTCTTTGGCGCGTTGCAGGAACTGGAAGGGTGAATAGCGCTTCAAGTGGGTCAGGCTGAAGTTTTCCCGCACGCTCATTCCGAGCACCAGCCCCTGCGCCTTGCGGTCTTCGGTCACGAACCCAATGCCCTGTTCAATTGCATCGTAGGGACTGAGGATCGTCACAGGCTTGCCGTCGATGGCGATACTTCCCGTGCAGGGGCGCATGCCGAAAATCATCTCCATGATCTCCGTGCGCCCTGAACCGACCAGTCCCGCAACGCCCAGGATTTCGCCGCGATGCAACGTGAAGTTGATGTCCCGTATCCTCGCTTGCGCCCCCTTCACCGCACGCAACGACAAGTCGCGTACTTCCAGTACGGGCTCCTTGCTTGCATGCGACACAGTGGATCCGGGATATAGATCGCTTAACTCACGATCGACCATCATGCGAACCAGCGAGTCGCGGGTCACGTGTGCAATCGCAGAGGTATTGACGGTACGGCCATCGCGAAGCACGCTCACCTGGTCGGCAAGCTCGAAAATTTCCTCGAGCCTGTGCGAGATGTAGACCACCGCGATGTTGCGCTCGCGCAAGCGCTTGATCAATCGCAGCAGCGTGCGCGTTTCATGATGGCTGAGCGAAGCAGTCGGTTCATCCATGATGATGACTTTTGACTGGTACGCAAGCGCCTTGGCGATCTCGATCATCTGCTTCTGTCCGACACTCAACTCGCTCACCCGCGCGGATGGGTCTAGATCAAGTTCGATCGTTTCAAGCATCTGTGTAGCCTCGCGGCTCATCCGTGCCCGATCGAGCAAACCAAGGCGATTGCGTGGCTCCCTGGCGAGGAACAAGTTTTCCGCCACGCTAAGATTTTCGACTACCGACAACTCCTGGTAAATGATGCCAATTCCCAACGCACGCGCATGATTACTATCGCGCAGCGCGATTTCCTTGCCCTCGATAAGGATGCTTCCGCCTGGGTCCGGGCTATAGACACCCGTCAATATCTTCATCAGCGTGCTCTTGCCAGCCCCATTCTCCCCGGCGAGCGCCAGCACCTCACCTTGCCGGATCTGAATATTGACGCCGTCGAGCGCCTTGACGCCGGGGAACGTTTTGGAAATGTTCCTCATCTCCAGGAATGGCGCTGTCATGGCTCTCCCTTGCTCGAACCGAGCTTACTTGGTGTAGCTTCCAAGATTATCTTTAGTCACAACCGTCACACCCGTATCGATATCTTTAGGAGGCTCTCCCGTCCCCTGGATCTGCGCCACCAAATTTGTCACCGCAAGCGAACCCATGGTGACCGGACGCTGAACCATGATCCCTTGAATCGAGCCATCCTTAAGTGCCTTTAGCGTGTCGGGGAGATCGTCAAACGCGAGCACCTCGAGCTTGCCTTTCATCGCGCCGAACTCCTTCGTGTTAAGCACCTTTGACACGGCAGGCCCGCCGACCTGACTCACCCCGAAAATACCCTTCAGCTGCGGATGGGCCCGCAGGGTTGTCTCGACTACCGAAACGCCTCTGGCGAGGTCATCGTCCGTACCCTGTGTTTCCACAATCTTGATACCCGGATATTTCGACAGCCCCTTCTTGATACCGGCGATACGTTCATTGAGATTCACCGCACCGAGCTGCCCGGTCACTATCGCGACTTCACCGGATCCGCCCAGTGCCTTGCCCATCGTCTCGGCCATGGTCGCGCCGGCCGACTCGTTGTTCGTACCGATGTACATCGACCGGCCGCTCTTGGGCGAGTCCGAGTCGAACGTCAGTACCTTTATGCCACTCTGTTCAGCGCGCTTCATCACGCTCTCAACTGACTTCGGCTCGTTGACCGAGATAGCAATGCCGTCGACATGCTTCGATATCAGGTCTTCAATGATCTTTACCTGCGTCGAACCCTGCGTGTTTTGCGGTACCACCCATTGATACTTGACACCCGTCTTGTCGGCGGACTGCTGGGCGCCTTTGTTGCAATCGTCGAAGAACGGCACAGCCACCTTCGGAATGACAGCGACGGAAATATCTTTCACGTCCTTAGCCTGTGTCGACGCACACAGACATAGGGCCGTAGCGGCCAAGCCGACGCTCATTGCAGTGCGAAATGTCATATCCATTTTTGTCTCCAGTTTTGTTTTAGTGGGTGTTACAAGATCAGGATGATAAGAGTCCTAACGTCCCTTTCGGCGGACACGCCAGATGTCGATACTGACCGCAATCAGAATGACGCAGCCGGTGATGGCTTGCTGTGCGTAGGTATCAATGTTCAGCAGCACGACGCCGTTCGCGATGATCCCCGCCAACGCTGCGCCAATAATCGCGCCCTCCACGCTGCCGGCTCCTCCGGAAAGACTTGCGCCGCCAATTGCCGCCGCCGCGATAACATCGAGTTCAGCCCCGAAACCTGATGCCGGCTCAGCCGAGACAAAGCGCGAGAAACTGACAATGCCGGCGATAGAAGCAATGAGCCCTGAAAGTGCATAGACAATGAATTTGACGCGAAAGGTGCGCACGCCACTCAGACGCGCTGCCATCTCGTTGCCTCCGGTTGCATACACATGCCGGCCAAAACGGGTCTGACGCATCAATACGGAAAAACATATCGTCATAAAAATCATGATGACCACTGGAAAAGGCACGAACCCGAGATACCCCTGGCCGATGAACGTGAAGCTATCGGGTACGTCGGGCGTGACCGGAACGCCTTTGGTGATCATGTACATCAAGCCCCGTCCAATGCTCAAAGTGCCCAGCGTGGCAATGAAGGGCGGCAGCTGGATCCAGGTGACCAGAAATCCATTGAAACAGCCGACTGCGAGTCCCACGAATAGTCCCGCAAACACCGCCGGGACAGGGCCTGACCCGTGCTGAAAAGCAAGCGCCGTCACGAGCGATGACAGGCCCATCACGGAACCCACCGACAGATCGATACCGCCCGTGATGATGACGAGCATCATGCCTATGGACATGATGGCAATCAGCGAAAATGACCTGAACACGCCCATCAGGTTGTTCGTCGTCAGGAAATAGGGAGAGAAAACGCTGATCAGGATTCCGACCAACAGCAATACCGAAAAAATATTCAACTCGCGGATCTTGAGCCAGCCACGCAGCGTGTCGGAAAGACGCGTCTGGATGGGTTGCGGATCCTCTTTGGACGATATTGCAGCCACCGATGTCTCCTTGATTTATTTCTCGTTGAGGAAGATCGTAGGTGGTCGTCCTCCATCGTGTCTGTGACGAACGTCATACATTGGTGTCGGGGTTGTCCCTGACGAGTGTCGATGCATGACTATGAAGTTCGTCACAGATGCAGCGGCTACCCGGAGGTAACATCAGGTTCTAAAGTCGAGCCCCGACAATCAGACCAGGAGTACAACGTATGACGAAGAGAGTAATAGTGACCGGCGGCAGCGGGCTTGCTGGAAAATGGGTAGTCGAAGATCTCGTCGCGCATGGTTATGAAGTGTTGAATCTCGACCGCGTACCCATGGCAAAGCCCATCGCTCGTACCTTGATCACCGACCTTACCGACGCAGGCCAGGTTTTCAACGCGCTGGCATCGAGTACCGTGCTAAAAGAGTTCGACGACGATCTCGAGCCCAAGCCCATTGACGCGATCGTCCATTTTGCGGCCATCCCAAGGATACTCATCACCACCGACAACGAGGTATTCCGGATCAACGTGATGGCGACGTACAACGTGCTCGACGCCGCATCGAAGCTGGGTATCAAGAAGGTTATCGTTGCTTCGAGCGAGACAACCTATGGTGTTGTGTTTGCCCACCGGCACCGAGACCCTGAATACTTTCCGCTGGACGAGCAATATCCAGTCGATCCGATGGACAGCTATGCCATGTCGAAAGTGATCAACGAGGTCACCGCCAAGGCGTTTCATGCGCGCACAGGCGCAGATATTTATTGCTTGCGCATTGGTAACGTACTTGATCCCATCGACTATCAGAAATTTCCGGCGTGGTTCAAGGACCCGGGACTGCGTAAGCGGATTGCGTGGAGTTATATCGACGGACGCGATCTGGCGACAGCGTGCCGGCTCGGCATCGAAAAGGACGGGCTTGGCTTTGAAGTCATGAATGTCGCAGCTGACGACGTATCTTCTGACCAGCCGACGGCAGAACTGTTGAAACAGTTTTATCCCAATGTGCCCGTCAAGAAGCAGCTTGGAGAATTCGAGACCCTGTTGAGCAACGAGAAACTGAAGAGGCTGCTCGGCTGGCAGCAGAACTATCGGTGGAGGGAGCAGGTTCCTCAATAGGCCGCCAGCTACGTCCACGTTGGGCGATCAAGCGGCTCCCAGTCCGTGCAAAGGCATTCCGACCGCGCAAGCGTGCGGTCGGAAGAAGTTGTCGAATAGACAAGACGACTATCAACATTGAAGGCGAGCGAACATTCACGCCCGCTCAGCCCCGCAAAGCCGTGGAGATGCCCTTGAGCCCCGCTTCCAGCTCCGCGCGGGCCGGCCAGCCATACCCAAGCCTGAAGTACCGGTCGGACATCTCGAACCAGTGACCCGGACCCACGTAGGTCCCGTGCTCTTCGATCAGCCGGCGATAAAACGCGTCGGTCCCGCCTATGGGTTCGGATCGCATGCGCGGAAAGCAAACCACACCGCCCGCGGGCTCGACCCATTCAAGCAGATCCTCGCCTGCGATCCAGTCGCTCACGATTTGGAGACGCTTGCGCATTTCGGTGAGCGTCGGTACCAGAATGGCCGGCCTGTTCGACAGAATCTGCTCGCCCACCCATTCGTCGATAACGCTGCCGCAAATGCTGATCTGCTCCTTCGCCGCAAGAAAGAGCTCCAGCAGCCGCGCATCCTTCGCGACGATCCATCCAAGCCGCAGGCCCGGGGCTCCATACGCCTTCGACAACGAGGACACGCTGATGACGTGCGAACCCAGCGATGCCGCGAGCGGCAATAATTTGCCGTACGAAAGATCGCGATAGGTCTCGTCCACCAGCAGGTAGCAGCCGCTTCTCCGCGCAAGGTCCACGAGTGCGTGCAACTCGGCCTCGGAAACCACGACGCCCGTGGGATTGTGCGGGCAGGTGACGCTGATCACCTTCGTGCGGGGCGTGATCGCCGCGGCGAGCTTGTCGAAATCGATTGCGAAGGACTCCTCGAAAAGAAGATCGATATGCGTGATGTCGCAGCCGATCGCCTTCGGCGTTTCCAGATTCGTCGCATAGTTTGGGCGGACCACGACCAGATGGTCGCCCGCGCCGAGGAGCGCCGTGGTGATGATAAAGAGCGCCCCTGCCGCGCCCGTTGTGATCAGGACATCGTTGACGCCGAGCCCCGAGCTTTCGCCGGCGATCAGCGAACGCAAGGCCGGGCTGCCCCGATGCTCACCGTAGAGCAGCTTCAGGTCGGGCACCTGCAGATTAAGGCCAGAAAGAGTCTGGTCGGCAATCGAGCTCTCCGACAGGTTGTATTGAATGCGCCCATACCCGAACTCCTCGGGAGACTCGACTTCGATGGGCATCCGGACGTATTTCATAAGCCTCTCTCCACGTAAATGAAGGGCTTATCGTGACAGCCGGTCAAGCGCGCCGCCATCCCTCCAGGGAGGGATCGGCTTGGCGCGTGCGAGCCGTTCAGCCGAGCTGCCTGTTCAGGGCGAACAACTCGGCAAGCGAACCGACGCCGAGCTTGCGAAAGATCTGCTTGCGATGATCCTTCACCGTATAACGACTGATGCCAAGACGAAGCGCGATCGCCTCAGAGCTGCAACCGATCAGCAGCATCCCTGCAATTTCTGCCTCCCGCCGCGATAACAGCGCCATCAGCGCCGTCGCAGCGTGCGCCGACGGCCCGCTCAGCTCGGACTGCCGGCCGAACGCCGCCGCCATCGGCGCACCGAGGGCCGCCAGATCGTGCAGCTTGGCGGCGGACAACCTGCGCGTCCCGCGTTCGCGGTAGAAACTGAGCTCGACCACGCCGCCATACGCCCCGAAGTAAAGCCCGATTTCCTCCATTCGCGCAGGCCATCCCACCGTGCGGTAGCCGAGCTCCTCATCCTCGCTCCTGATGAGATACGGCCGCACGTTTTCACCGATGCCTTGCGCTCCGATCGCATAGTCGCGCGCACGAAATGCGCCAGGATGGGTGAAGGACTGGAGCACCGGATTCAGGTGATGCGTCACGGCGACGTAGTTCCGGATTCCCTGTGTGCCGTGCGCCGCGTCGAAGTTATCGAACATGAGGCCTGGGTTGTCGTCCCGCCGGTGAACGACGACCGCCGCCAGCTCGAAGCCGAGCCAGTCGAGAACGGACCGTGCCGTTACCGCGGCGAAATCGGGCTTGCCGATCGCGCCGATGACGCGCGCAAGGATAGCGGTCTGCGCTTGCATTTGGGAATCCCATTGTGGCTGCGGCAAAATTGAACTGACTGTCGGCAGCCCCTCCCGAGGGGGATGCCCGAATGATCGAAGACGTGACACGATCACGGCTTGGGCGCGGCGACATTGGCACCGCTCCATTCATTGTTACTGTACACAAGACCGGAAAGGAATTCTTGCCATGCTAGTGGATCTATCAGGAACGCACGTACTCGTGACCGGCGCAAGCCGCGGTATCGGCGCGGCCATCGCCCGTAGGCTCGGCGCGTCGGGCGCACGGGTTGCCGTGCATTATCGCGGGAACAGGGACGCCGCCGAAGCGCTCGCCACGGAAATCGGCCACGGCGCGGCGACGTTTGGCGCCGACCTCACGTCCTCCGCTGCCGTCGCAAACCTCTGGACAGACGTGCAGGCCGAGTTTGGCAAGCTCGACGCGCTGGTGGACAATGCGGGCATCGCGATCGAATCGCCGCTCGCTTTGGCAACCGGCGACTGGCTCGCTCACTGGAACCAGACCATGGCAGTCAATCTCACGGCGACCGGACTGTTGAGCCGCGCCGCCATCGCACATTTTCAGACCCGAGGCGGCGGCCGGATCGTCAACATCGCCTCGAGAGCCGCATTTCGCGGCGACCAGCCCGACTACCTCGCGTACGCAGCCTCCAAAGCCGGCGTGGTCGCGCTGACCCGCTCTATTGCGCGCGGTTTCGGCAAGGCCGGCATCAAGGCCTTCACGCTCGCGCCCGGATTCACGCGCACCGAGATGGCGCAGGCATTCATCGATCAATATGGCGAAGATTACGCCACCAGCGACATCGCTCTTGATCGCCTGACCGAGCCCGGCGATATTGCGCCGACCGTCGCATTCCTGCTCAGCGGTCTTGCCGACCACGCCACCGGCTCGACCATCGACCTGAACGCGGCCTCCTACGTGCACTGATAGTGCGGTTCCTTGAGCCGCGTACCGCATGACGGTACGCGGCGTGTCGCGCACATTTGCCGCTCAATCAGAACTTGTGACGGATACCGACGATCAACGCCGTCTGCACGTTGGTCGACGAGTTGCTCAGGTTGCTGATTGCCGCGACCGCCGTTTTCCCGGTCGAATCTTTTCCGCTCGCGTGCTGGTAGATGCCGACCAGATACAGGTCCGTACGCACGGAGAGCGCATAGTTTGCCGCGAGATTGACTTGGCTGTAGGTGGCACCGGAAATGCTGCCGATCGAGCTGCCGCGTGTGTAGGTGTAGGCGGTGCCGACCTGCAAGGCCGGCGTCACCAGATAAGCCAGGTTGATTTCACCGATGTTGAAGGTCGCGGTGCCCGTGAGCTTCTGCGGATTGAGGCCCGCGCCTGCTTCAGCGCCGATGTCCTTGAACTGGACGTTGCTGTACACGCCGCCAATGGTCGCATTGCCGACCTTGTACGCGGCGCCCGCCGAGACGACTTGCCATGTATGCGCCGACGCGAACCCGCTATACGCCGGGCTGGACATATTAAGCGCCGAGGTCGACGTCGGCGAGTTCGCGCTGGGATTCG
>Ga0302308_10002179_pt1 | contig 15854 bp, 15 predicted proteins | sample III_Palsa_E3_3_FD_200531 | JGI IMG/M metagenome (GOLD analysis project Ga0302308, IMG submission 200531) | Peat permafrost microbial communities from Stordalen Mire near Abisko, Sweden - III_Palsa_E3_3 | ecosystem: Environmental > Terrestrial > Soil > Palsa > Peat permafrost | place: Sweden... | reverse complement strand
CAGGGCAGTGGCCACGGCGATCAAGTCGGCAGCGGCCAGCTCGGCCGTGGTTTCGTTGCGAACCGTGCTGAGGGTCAATGTTTCGCCGAATCGCGCAGCGAGACTTTCGGCCAGCGCGCTCGAATGTTGGTCGGACATAAAGAGCCTCTTACGAACGCGCGATGGTGCTGGTGCGGCGGATTTTTTTCTGCAGCTGCAGGATGCCGTGGATCAACGCCTCGGCCGTCGGCGGACAGCCGGGCACGTAGATGTCGACCGGCACGATGCGATCGCAGCCGCGCACCACCGAATACGAATAGTGGTAATAGCCGCCGCCATTGGCGCAGCTACCCATCGAGATTACCCATTTCGGCTCGGGCATCTGGTCGTAGACCTTGCGCAGTGCCGGGGCCATCTTGTTGACCAGGGTGCCGGCCACGATCATCACGTCGGACTGGCGCGGGCTGGGGCGGAAGATCACGCCATAGCGATCCAGATCCAGACGGGCGGCGCCGGCGTGCATCATCTCCACTGCGCAGCAGGCCAGACCAAACGTCATCGGCCACATCGAACCGGTACGCGCCCAGTTCATCAACGCATCAACGCTGGTGGTGGCGAAGCCGCGCTGAACGATTGGATTATCGCCGGCCGGACGCAGGATATCGTCGACCAGATTCAGCGGCTCCGGGTTGTGCATCACCCGGCTGATGGAATTGCTCACTCCCATTCCAGTGCCCCTTTCTTCCAGACGTAGGCGAAACCGATAACCAGCAAGAGCAGGAACAAGGCCATCTCGATCAGCGCCGTGGCACCGATCTTCTGGAACACCACCGCCCACGGAAACAGGAAGGCTATTTCCAGATCGAAAATGATGAACAGGATAGCCAGCAGGTAGTAGCGCACGTCGAACTGCATGCGGGCATCTTCAAATGCCTCGAAGCCGCACTCGTAGGGCGCCAGCTTTTCGGCACCGGGACGGCTCGGACCCACCAGCAGGCCGATGGCGAGAAGCGCCAGACCCAGACCGATGGCAACACCGATGAACAACAAAACGGGCCAGTATTCGGCAATCACGATGCAATTTACCTCCGCGCCAAGCGGCGCATCAGTGACCGCGGGGAAACGGTCTGGCGACTTTTGGTTCGTCAGGCCGGCACAGCCGTAAGCTGCTTGGCCACACTTGCAGGCACTCAGCCCGAAGCATGCGACGTTTCGCGAAGAACGGGTCCGCGAACCCCGTTATTGTACCAGCGCGTACGGGTACTACGACAAGCTCTAATGATCCCAATGTGCGGATTGACCACACATCAAGACGATCTATGTGACGTCGCCATTACATGGTATGCGTCGCACGATCCGAACTCAGCGTGCCGGCGAGGATGTTCTCGATGCGGCTGCGGGCCGCTTCCGCGTCACCCGATTCGTTGAAGTGGACGCCGATGCCGGCAATGCGGTTGCCCTGTGCACCCAGCGGGCTGATCCATACCACTTTGCCAACGACCGACAAACGCTCGGTTTCCTCGGCCAACGTCACCAGCAAGACCACCTCGTCGCCCAGCGCATAATGTTGCGCCGTTGGCGCGAACAGCCCGCCATTCTTGAGGAACGGCATATAAGCGTTATAGAGCGAAGGCGCGTCCTTGATCTTCAACGAAATAATGCCCTGTCGGGCGGCTGCCACCACGGGTTTCATGCTTGACTCCTGCCGGACGAACGCATCGACCGATTATGGCCTGATCATAAAGGCTGCGCTGACACCGCACCACACTGGCGACGCCGACGATGACCGTATCGACCGTACGGGCCCTACCAATGAACGCCGATTCTCGAAACCGCCCTCATACATTCACTTGTCGCCCATCCACAAGTAACTGGCGCTCGCTGGCAAGATGACTCCACGAGGGTGGCGGTATCCAGCCGGTGACCCATTGCGGCACCGCCTCGCCAGTCATGGGTCGCGAAATGGAGAATCCCTGCAGCTGATGGCAACCAAGCGACGCCAGCACGTCACCCTCCTCCAGCGACTCGACGCCTTCGGCAATCACCGACTTGGCCAGCATGCGTGCCGTGGTGATCACGCCTGCCGCGATGGCCATGTTGCGATCATCGCTGAGAATGCCTCGCACAAAACTCTGATCGAGTTTGATGTGCTCGATATCGAGCCGCTGTATATGACTCAGTGATGCGCTGCCGGTACCGAAATCATCCAGGCCCACGCGAATGCCCCGACGGCGGCATTCCTCGATAACCAGGGTCGCCTGCGCGTGATCCATCGTTGGCCCGGTCTCGGTGATCTCAATGCCGAAACCCACATCCATCACCCGGGGATACGCGTCGAGCGCCACATCGATGTCGCTGAAGAAACCCGGATGCAGCAGATGCCGCGTGCTGATATTTACCGATACGGGGATGGAGACGCCATACTGCAGCCACTCTTGGCATTGCTTGAATGCCTCGTTCAACACGAAACGGCCGATCGGTCGTGCCAGCTGCGGGTCATCCAGTGCGTGGGTGAAATTGGCGGGCTCGATCAAGCCCAGCTCGTCATCATGCAGACGGATCAGCGCCTCCATACCCGCGACACCGTGCAGCCCCGGCAAACCGTCGATATAGACGATCGGCTGAAACAGCAGCCGCAGGCGCGACTGCACCAACGCCTGGGCGATGCGCTCACGCATCGCCTGCAGCCGCAGTTGCTCCAGTTCCATCGCAGGCTCGTACAAAGCCCCGCGGTCCTTGCCCTCCTGTTTTGCCGCATACATGGCGAGATCCGCGTGGCGCACCAGCCCCTCGGCATCGGACGGATCGAGTGGAAACACCGTCCAGCCGATGCTGGCCGACAGATGCAGTTGCTCTCCCATGTACTGGAACGGCACCCGCAACACCTGCAGGATGCAGCGGCTGATCACGTCGAGCTGCTCGTTGCTGTCCAGACCGGAAATAATCAGAGCAAATTCATCACCACCGAACCGGGCCAGCACGTCGGCCTTGCGCAAAATACCGAGTATGCGAGAAGAGGCTTCGACCAATACCTGATCGCCGCCGCCGTGGCCGATCGTATCGTTGACGCTCTTGAACCGATCAAGGTCGAGCACACCAATCGCCAGCAGGGAGTGATCCTTCACCGCGCTGACGCGCGTTTTTTCGAGCAGCTCGAACAGCAGGCGACGATTCGGCAATCCGGTGACCACGTCGTAAAACGCCAGCCGATGGACACTGGCCTCGTGCATCTTCTGAGAGGTGACATCGCGCTGATTCCAGATGCGTCCACAGCGGACTCCATCGATATAGATCGGCGTGAAATCGCGCAACAGAGTGCGCCCATCCCTCATCAGGACCTCCTCATCCCTGACCACCTCGCCTCTCAACAGAATTTCATTCAGCCGGAGAAACTCCTTGTCGGGATCCTTGTACGCATCGGTCAACCGGGAAAAAATCATGCTCGATGGCTGATTTTCCAGTTCGGCTGGCGTCATCTCGAAACCATACAATTTGCAAAAAGCCTCGTTGGCAAACTTCACTTGCCCTTCTTCGGATATCACCAAAATGCCTGAATGCTGGTGCGAGAGAATGGTGCGGAAATGCTGCAGATTAAAGCGCAGATCACGCTCGGCATTGAGCCGTGCAGCACGCGCACGCTGAATCTGTATGCTGAGCCCCAGCTCGATCGCCATTTCCGAAAAAACCTGAATTTCGATCGCGGTAAACGCCTCGATATCCACCGTGCCGATGACAAAAGCACCGATCACCATCTCGTCCGCCCGCAATGGCAGCGCCAGCAGCGCGCGCAGATGCATCGCCTCATCGCCAGACGAAAACTCATTCAGGTCGGTAAGCGATGGATACCAGACCTGCGGCTCGCCGGTCTGCATCACGAGCAAAGCGACATCGTTGACGTAGCCGTCAACCGCCGCAAGACTTTCACTAGCCACCTCGTCGCCATCGATGAAACCATCGCGCACCTGCCAGCGCAGGGTCGGTTCGGCAGCACCCTGGATCAGTCCTATCCAGGCGAGGCTGTAGTCACCAATGTGTCTGGCCACATGGCAGGCCTCGATCAGCAAAAGAGGCTCTTCCCTGGCGTGCGAGACCACTTTAATCATCTCGCTGAGCAACCGCAGCGCGCGACGCTGGCGCGCTTCGTGTTGAACCGACTTCAGCAGCAGCATCCGCTGTTGGTGGGCCTCAAGCCCCAAACCGATATTTGCCGCAGCCTGCTGCAGCAACTCGATCATCGCCGGGGAAAAAAAATCGACGTCGGAAGACCGTATCACCAGACCTGCATGCACTTCGCCAAACGTCAGCACCGGTACCGCAATCGATGACGTGATGCCGTGGCGCATAAAAGCCTGACGAAACATTTCCATGCCAGACGTATTCGCAATATCGGCTTCCAGCTGCGGTGTGCCATGCCAGAACGACGGTTGTGCCACAGCAAACGGCAATTGCTCAGGATAAATATCTTCCATGCCCAGCGGGACGTGAGCCGGTGCGATGCGTCGAAACCAACCACTGGCGCGATCAACCTCGCCAATCATGACAAGACGTGCACCGATCCGTCGCTCAAGCACCTCGATCACGGCCTCGTAGAGAACGACAGGATCGAGCGAGTTCAATAACAACTGACTCAGATCGGAAAGCGCCGCGTAGAGGCTTTCGCCGGACACGGTCCGAGGCTTCAGCTCAGGGCTAACCAGTCGCGGATTCTGATCCGGGGTGCGCATGCATGTGGCCAGCCGGTAAACGGGATCCGCCCAATCGCAGCGCCCATAACGGCGTGCCATTCGACAGCGTTCTTGTCGGTATCGAAAACGCCGCCAGCGCCTCAGTGCGCCAATCCCCAAGTCGGCATAGTCATTCCCCTCCGCCGAAGCTAGCTCTCCCGCGCAACCGATGCAAGGGCCAGCTGGCGGCGAAGGACCTGGGCTAGAGCTCGCACCAGCCCCAGTAATCGAATATCCACAAAGACGGAAGATCGCAAGTCAGCTTGGCAAAGCGCAGGCCCTCGCGGTTTTTGGCCGAGAGCGCAAGGTGATACGTACCATCACTATCACGCTGCAACGGTGCCTGTGACCAACGCCAGACCTGCGTCTCCGACCGATCGGCCACGCTAAGCCGCAACCGCGGCTGCAACCATGTCGGCGGTTGCCAGGGCAGCGCGGTCGCTGATGCCTGCCGCGTCGACGGCACCTCTGAATAACGCTCCGACCGACCAGCAAGTCGGTGCATGCGTCGTCCGCTCAAGGCCATCTGGCTGTGGTGTGCCGTCAATGCCTCCCGCTTGTTGATCGATTGCGCGGCTGTTCCCGCGACTTCAACGAAGCGGTCATGCGTCGCGTGACCATGAATCAGATAGGCCAGTTGCATTGGCGTAACGTTCTGCTCCGCCAATGCCAGACGCATGAGCACATGCGCGGCGCCGTGATCGGGATGACGATCATGGATCGACGGCATGGCAATGATGCTGGGGCGAAACGTGCCGATAGCCGCAGACAGTGTGGCTATCGCTTGACGACCCGTTTGCAACAGAACGTCGGTAACCCCCATGTCCGGCCAACCCAGCTTTTGCAGCGACTGCGATGGCACATCGAGCCGCCGCAATGCCTGCTCCAATTCGGCATGGCGACGCTGTCCCCAGCGTGCGCGCTCGGCAGCGCCAATACGCACTCTTCGTTCGAGCCAGCGCTGCGGCCAGGGATTGTTGTCGCCTGCGGTCAGCAGCAGGATTTTTACCTCGCCACCTGCTGCACGCACCCGCTGGATCAGCAAACCCGTCGCAATGGTTTCGTCGTCTGGATGCGGTGCGATCACCAGCAAGCGCGTCTGCGCAGAAAACTCTGGCAGCTCCAACGGGGTGGGCGACGATGGGAGCGCGTTGACGGCGGTTGCCATCAACGCCATTGCGCCAGCAGTTCGAACAGCAGCAGATCGGCGCGCAACGGTCCACGCAAACTCTCCCGGGTGCGGTTGACCGCGTTGTACCAATGGTCCAATGCCTCGGCGTTCAATGCACTGGCGAGCGGCCCGGTTTTCTCGGTGACCTTTGATTTGATCTCATCGGCGGCGGCCTGAGCGGCAAACCACAAACGCTGCGCCGGCTCGTTATCCAGCCAGCGCTTGACCACTTCCATCGGCTGACCGCGACCGGCAGCCAGTGCGGCGAGATCCTTCCGCACTTCCAGTCGACGATCAAGCGCGCCCTCTTTTGCCCACGCACTCGCCAGACCGGGATTGCCACCGGCAGCGGCAAGTGCCGCCGGCGCATCGCCAACACCCTCATCCTGCAGCCATGTCAAAGCAGCGGCAGCGTCGGGCAGATGAAATTCGATCCGCTGGCACCGGCTGCGAATGGTCTGCGGCAGGCGCCACGGCGCGTCGGCGAGCAAAATCAGCATGGTCTGCGCGGCGGGTTCCTCGAGTGTTTTCAGCAGCGCATTGCCGGCAGCCGCATTCATCGCGTCGGCCGGATCGATCAACGCAACCTGCCAACCACCGAATTGGCTGCTCATCGCCAGCCGTACCGACAGATCGCGGATCTGGTCAACCACAATCTCGCTGCGCTGCACGCCGTCCTTGCGCAGACCAAAGCTCAGCTCGATCAGATCCGGGTGCGTACCAGCCGCCAGCAGCAGGCAACGACGGCAATGACCGCAGGCTTCGCCATCGACCGACTGTTCGCAAAGCAAACCTTTGACGAAACGCTGCACGAATTCGCGCTTGCCCAAACCCGCGGCACCGCAGACGAGCAGCGCGTGCGGCAACGCATTGCGCTGACGGCGCGACTGCAGCCGCGACCAGTGTTCCACATGCCAGGACAATGCACTCATGCAGCCAGACCTTCGAATAATTCGGCGATCGCCTGAGTGGCCGCACTGAGTACATCCGCAGGTGACTGACTGGCATCAAGTACCCGAAAGCGGCTCGGCTCGGCAGCGGCACGGTCACGATAGGTGGATCGAATGCGTTCGAAAAAAGCGTCAGCTTCGATCTCGATACGATCCGCCTCGCCGCGACCGGCAGCACGGGCGCGCCCGGTCGCTACCGGCAAATCGAGCAGCAAGGTCAGATCCGGTTTCAGTCCGGCGCAAGCCCAACGCTCCAGTTCCGCGATGCGCTCGACCGGCTGACCGCGACCGCCACCTTGATAGGCATAGCTGGCATCGGCAAAGCGATCGCAGAGTACCCATTGTCCGGCATCCAGTGCCGGCGCAATCACCTCGCGCACCAGTTGGGCACGCGAGGCAAACATCAGCAGCAGCTCAGCTTCCGCCGTCAGACCGCGCTGTGCGGGATCCAGCACGATACTGCGCGCGGCCTCACCCAGCTGCGTACCGCCGGGTTCGCGCGTCTGCACCAGCGTGATGCCACGCTGCTCGATGCTCGAACGCAGCCCGGCCAGCAAGGTGCTTTTACCGGCACCCTCGCCGCCTTCGAGGCTGATGAATTTTCCTCGCCGTGGATGGATCGATGACGCACTCACTGGCAATGCTTCCGTTGGTAGCAATCAACGTTGCGATTGTGCTCCTCGAGCGTGCTGGCAAACACATGCCCGCCATCACCGCGGGCGACAAAATAAAGCTCGTTGCCGGCGGCGGGGTGCAGGGCGGCTTCCAGCGCGGGCTTGCCTGGCAGCGCGATCGGCGTGGGCGGCAGACCCGCCCGGGTATACGTGTTGTACGGCGTGTCGGTGGTGAGATCGGTCTTGTGGATATTGCCGGTGTACTGCGCGCCCATGCCATAAATCACACTGGGATCGGTCTGCAGCAGCATGTGGGCCTCCAGGCGTCGCACAAACACACCGGCAATCCGCGCACGCTCGTCGGCACGCCCGGTTTCCTTTTCCACGATCGAGGCGAGAATCAACGCATCGTACGGCGTAGCCAGCGGCAGATCCTTGTCACGCAGCGGCCATAGCGTATCGAGTGTCTTGGCCATCGCACTATGAGCGCGCTTGAGAATATCCAGATCACTATCGCCTTTCACATAAGCATAGGTTTCGGGCAGGAAGCGCCCCTCCGGGGTCTCTCCGCCAGCCCCGATTTTCTGCATAAGGGTCGCGTCGTCGAGACGGGCGCTTTCGTGCTTGAGCTTGTCGGCTGCGGCCAAGGCCTGGCGCAATCCAGCGAAGGTCCAGCCATCCACGATGGTGAAATTGCGCTGCATCACTTTGCCGGCGGCCATGTTGGCCAGCAGCTGGCGCGGCGTCAGACCCATCTCGATCGCGTACTCACCAGCGTGCAGCTTGCCGGCCACACGCATCTGCTCGGCGAGCAAACGCCAATAAAGCCCGTTGGCCTCACTCAAATCGCGCTGCTGCAGATCCGTCACGATGTTTCTGAAACTGGTTCCACGCGCAATATCGATGCTGTCGCCCTGCGCCGTGACATGCAGCGGCATACGGCTGAAGCGGTTGAAGTCGTACACGCCATACGCCAGCCCGCCAACAATGATCAGCAGCACGATCATTACCAGCACGCGCACAAACACGCCGCCTTGCATCATCTTGCGGCTCATCCCGCCTGCTCCATCGAAAATCCCAGGTTGTGCCAGTGTTGTTGGAGTTTGCGGGTGATGGTACCCGGTGCATAGTTACGATCACCCAGTGACTGTACCGGGAGAATCCCGCGCACGCTTGAGGTGAGAAAGATTTCCTCCGCCTCCAGCAATGCTTTCATGCTGATCTGGCCAATCTGCGTTTGCGGACAAGCTGCCAGCACTTCGGCGCGGGCGACACCAGCGACGCCGCACCGATCGAGCACTGGGGTACGAAGCTCGCTATCGATGACGGCAAACAGGTTGGCCATGGTGGCCGAAATAACCGATCCGTCGACATCACGGAGCAGGCCTTCGGCGATCGCCGGATCGCTCCACTCACCGCGTGCCAACACCTGCTCCAGGCGATTGAGATGCTTGATGCCGGCGAGCAGCGGCTGCGCCGCCAGACGCAGTTCGCAGATACGCATGCGCACGCCGCGAGAATAGCTTTCCGTGTTCACAGACGGTGGCGCGAAAGCCGCAACGATCCGTGTCAACAAAGGCGATGCAGCCGGTGCATAACCGCGGTCACCCACACCACGGGTCAGCGTGATGCGCACCACCGATTGCGGCAAATCGTGGCTGGCTTCGCATGCCTCGTGCCACAGCTGTTCGTTGTCCGGTAGTGGCATCCGCAAACGCCGACAGCCCTCTTCGAGCCGCTGCATGTGCCTGGACCACAGCGGAGCCTCGGCCCCGACGAAACGGATGCTTTCGAACAGACCGTCGCCATACGCAAGTCCACGGTCCAATGGCGATACCACGCCTCGCGCCGATCCATTGATGAGCATCATGGGCGCCATCAATCCGGCACTCCCAGTGCACGCAGCAACCCGCGAGCCTTGGCGCGGGTCTCATCCAGTTCGAGTTCCGCCACCGAATCGGCAACGATGCCGGCACCCGCGCGCAGGCTCACTTCATTGCCGGTCAGCGTCAAGGTGCGGATCAAGATGTTCAAATCGAGGTCACCGTTGCGATCGAGATAGCCCAGCGCGCCGGTGTAGGCGCCGCGCGGTACGTCTTCCAGCTCGGCGATGATTTCCATGCAACGCACTTTCGGACAACCGGTGATCGTGCCGCCTGGAAACGTGGCAGCGATCACTTCACCCGGCGTCACGTCGCCGCGCAGCTGTCCTCGTACATTGGAGACGATATGGTGAACATGAGCATAACTCTCCACCACCATCAATTCGTCGACTTCGACCGTGCCGGGAATGCAAACGCGGCCAAGATCGTTGCGCTCCAGATCGATCAGCATTACATGTTCGGCGCGCTCTTTCGGATGCGCACTCAGTTCGCGGATGCGCGCCAGCTCATCATCGCCAGGCAGTCGTGCACGTGTACCGGCGATCGGCCGGGTCTGCGCCACGCCTCCACGTACTTCAACCAGGCGCTCGGGCGACGAACTCGCCACTGCCCAATCCGGTTGCTGCAGCAAACCGGCAAACGGCGCGGGATTGGCTTGGCGCAACACACGGTAAAGCGACGCTGGCGGCGGCGCTTCAGCGTATTGCGCACGCCACGCACGCGAGAGGTTCACCTGAAAAATATCGCCCGCCTGGAGATGTTCGTGAACGCGTTCCACGCCGTCGAGAAAAGCCGCGGGTGCATCTTCCTGCCAGTCTTTCAGCGATGGCAATGGCGGGATCCGCGGCACTGCAGCGAGATCTGCTTCCAGCTGATCGAGCAGGCTTTCATCGCCCTCTTCGGCAATCAGGATCGTGCAATCGTGCAGATGATCAACGATGACAGCGGCAGGACACCGCAACGCCAGCGCGACTGGCAATGTCGACGGCGGACGCAGCCGCAGCCGTGGTTCGATTTCGCCAGCGAGCTCGTAAGCCAGTAGCAGTACCCAGCCGCCATGAAACGGCAGGCCATCATCTTCGCCATGCGGCAGACTTTCGGCCTTCCACGCCAGATCCAGCGCATCGAGGAAACGGCCATTCAGGACCTGCCCCGTTCCGTCGCGCAAAATACCATCGGCATCCAGCGTCAGCGCATCCCGCGGAAACGCGAACAGAATGTCGTAGCGGGACTGCGCCGTGCCGCGCACCACACTTTCGAGCAGGCATGGATAACGTGCTGGAAACGCAGCGGCCGGCGCAAGTAGATCGCGCCGGCCGCTGAGAGTACGTCGATTAAGGGCCGGTCGATCGATGGCCGGCCGATCGAAAGCTGGCCGATTGAACGCCGATCGAGGGTCACTCACGCTCAGACGCGGCGAAATGCCAGTGTGCCATTGGTACCGCCGAAGCCGAACGAGTTGGAAATCGCCACGTCGATTTTTGCTTCGCGCGCGGTGTTTGGCACGAAATCCAGATCGCAGCCCTCGCTGGGTTCGTCGAGATTGATGGTCGGCGGCAGCACCTGGTCACGCAATGCGAGAATCGTGAAGATTGCCTCGACACCACCCGCCGCACCGAGCAGATGCCCGGTGGTCGACTTGGTCGAACTCATCGCCAGTTTGTAGGCGTGCTCGCCGAAGACCGATTTCGCTGCCATCACTTCGCTCAGGTCGCCCGGCGGTGTCGAGGTGCCGTGCGCATTCACGTACTGCACGTCGGACGGATTGAGGCTGGCATCGTTAAGCGCGGTCTGCATACAGCGTGCCGCACCTTCGCCGCCTTCGCTGGGTGCCGTCATGTGGAAAGCATCGCCACTCATGCCAAAGCCGACCAGCTCGGCGTAGATGCGTGCGCCGCGCGCCTTGGCGTGTTCGTATTCTTCCAGCATCAATACACCAGCGCCATCGGACAGCACGAAGCCATCACGATCCTTGTCCCATGGCCGACTGGCCTTTGTCGGCTCGTCGTTGCGGGTGGACATGGCCTTGGCCGAGCAGAAACCGGCCATCGCGGTACCCGTGGTCGCAAACTCGGTACCGCCGGCAATCATCGCGTCGGCATCACCGTACTGGATCATTCGCGCCGCCAGGCCAATGTTGTGCGCGCCGGTGGTGCAGGCGGTGACGCAGGCGATATTCGGTCCCTTCAGGCCGAACATGATCGACAGCTGGCCGGCCACCATATTGATGATCGAGCTGGGCACGTAGAACGGCGACACCCGGCGCGGCCCCTTTGCGGCCAGCTCTAGCGTAGTGGCCTCGATGGTGTACAGGCCGCCGATACCAGCACCGACAGCTACACCTATGCGCGGTGCGTTTTCTTCGGTAATTTCCAGCCCGGAATCACGCAGTGCCTGGGTACCCGCAGCAACACCGTAGTGAATGAACGGATCCATCTTCTTGATGTCTTTTGCCGCCATCCACTGCCCCGGATCGAAGTCGCTGACCTGGCCTGCAATACGGGTAGCGTAGGCCGATGCATCGAAGTGGGTCACCAGACCAACGCCGCTGACACCTTTGACGACGCGATCCCATGCACTGACGAGGTCGTTGCCAACCGGGGAAATAATGCCCATGCCAGTCACTACAACTCGACGCTTGCTCATGCTGTGTTCCTTAGTCAATCCGTCAATCTACGCAGGTCTACGGTTTACCGTGCAACGGTAGATACGTCTTCGGTCATCGCGCAGACGCACGGCGCACACCATACGGGATCGGACGTTACAAATTGCAGAAATGAAAACTGCGCCGGGAGGCGCAGTGTTCGATCTGGTCAGATCGGTGGCGAGGCAACATCAATGCCTGGTCCGAGTCTGCCCGATGTCGTATCGATCAATCCTTGGAGTGGGCCTTGATGTAGTCAACAGCCTGCTGCACGGTGGTGATCTTCTCGGCGTCTTCGTCAGGAATCTCGGTCTCGAACTCTTCCTCGAGTGCCATGACCAGTTCCACCGTATCGAGCGAATCGGCGCCCAGGTCGTCCACGAACGAAGCGTTCGCCGTGACTTCATCTTCCTTTACGCCGAGCTGTTCGATGACGATTTTCTTGACGCGCTCTTCGATGGTGCTCATGTTGCCCATACCTCTCAAGGAGTAATTGTTTGTCTGTGCAGGCGACTGCCTGCACAGGCCCGGCGGCATTGTAGTGGCTTCGTTGCAAAGCCGCCACGATACGCCGGTGATACCAAGCGAAGGCGACCAGCGCCCACGCGAAAGAGTAATTGTCGCCTAAAACGTGCCCGCTGGCGACAACTAGGCTCGCAGGCCTTATGGCATATACATGCCGCCGTTGACATGAAGGGTTTCGCCGGTGATGTAGGCCGCCGCGGGCGAGGCCAGAAAACCCACCGCCTTGGCGATATCGGCCACCTCTCCAAGGCGTGCCAGCGCGATTTGCCCCAGCAAAGCCTGTTTTGACTCCTCCGGTAGAGACTTGGTCATGTCGGTATCGATGAAACCGGGTGCCACCACGTTGACCGTGATGCCGCGCGAACCGATCTCGCGCGCCAGCGACTTGGAGAACGCAATGATGCCGGCCTTCGCGGCGGCATAGTTGGACTGGCCCGGGTTGCCGGTAAGTCCGATCACCGAGGCGATCGAGATGATGCGTCCCTTGCGCGCCTTCATCATGCCACGCATCACCGCCTTGGAAGTACGGTAGACCGAACTGAGATTGGTATCGAGGATGACATTCCAGTCTTCCTCGCGCATGCGCATCAGCAACTGGTCGCGGGTGATGCCGGCGTTATTGACCAGAATCGAGATCGCGCCGAACTCCTTGCCAATGCCATCGATCAACGCTTCAACCGCCGCGCCATCGGTGACATTCAGCAGACGGCCATGGCCGCCGTGCGCAGCCAGCCGCTCGCCGATGGCGGCGGCACCAGTTTCACTGGTCGCCGTGCCGACCACCGTGGCACCCATGGCGGCCAGTTCATCGGCAATCGCCGCGCCAATGCCGCGACTGGCGCCGGTAACCAGCGCGATTTCACCTTGCAGTGTCTTGCTCATCGAGAGGGATTCCTGGAGTTCAATGTTTGAAAAAAGATCACGCTGGCGGTCAGACCCATTCGGCAACCGCCGCATCGATATCCGCCGGCATACCGACAGCGCGCGCTTCGATCGTCTTGTCGATGCGCTTGATCAGACCCGTCAGCACCTTGCCTGGGCCGCATTCAACGATGCGCGAGGCGCCAGCACCGGCCAGCGCCTGCACGCACTCAGTCCAGCGCACGGGCAGGTAAAGCTGACGCTGCAGTGCGAAGCGAATATCGTCAATCACACCGTAAGAACGCGCCTCAGCGTTCTGCACGACCGGAATCGATGGCAACTGCCACGCTATGGAAGCCATGCGCTCACCCAGCCGATCGGCGGCATCCCGCATCAATGCACAATGCGAAGGCACGGAAACGGCAAGCTTGATCGCCTTCTTCACACCCAACTCGGCCAGCCGCGCCAGCGCTCGATCCACCGCTTCCGCGTTGCCTGCGATCACCAGCTGGCCGGGCGAGTTGAAATTGGCCGGTGCAACCACCTGGCCTTGCGCCACCTCCTCGCACACAGCCGCAATCTGCGCATCATCACCGCCAAGGATTGCCGCCATGGCGCCAACCCCAGCCGGCACCGCCGCCTGCATCAGGCGTCCGCGCTCGGCCACCAGCGACGCTGCGTCGTGTAGCGACAGCGCGCCCGCACAGACCAGGGCGCTGTATTCGCCAAGGCTGTGGCCAGACAATTGGGCGGGTTTCGCACCGCCGAGCTTCTGCCATACGCGCCACACCGCCACACTGGCTGCCAACAATGCCGGCTGGGTATTTTCGGTGCGATTGAGCTGCTCTTCGGGTCCCTGCGAGGCCAGGTTCCACAGATCAAGACCTGCTCCTTGCGACGCCTCTTCAAAGGTCGCCCGTACTTCGGGATGCACGGCGGCCAGCTCGGCCAGCATGCCAATCGATTGCGAACCTTGACCGGGGAAAACAAAAGCAAGCGACGCAGGTGTTGAACTCATGGATGCGCAGATTCCGTGCGGGAAAACCGCCATGGTGCCAGCATCGCGTAACGTGCGCAGCTGTTTGGAGTGCTGGGAGCCGGAGATGAGCAGCAAGTAGCGAGAACTCGAGAACCAGTCGACAGGGTGCAGCAGTGATCTATGCACCCTCGCTATTTATCCCCTTTTGGGGACTCGCCCCTGCAGACTCAATAGCGCAGCAAGGCCGACGCCCAGGTGAAGCCGCCGCCAAAAGCTTCCAGCAGAAGGTTCTGACCACGTTGCACCTTGCCTGATCGCACGGCGTAATCGAGCGCCAGCGGTACCGATCCCGCCGAGGTATTGGCATGTTTGTCGACCGTCACTACCACACGATCCATTGACATCTTCAACCGCTTGGCCGTGGCCTCGATGATGCGCAGATTGGCCTGGTGCGGAATCAGCCAGTCGATATCCGATTCCTCCATGCCAGCCGCCTGCAGGGTTTCACCCACCAGCGAGTCGAGCGTCTTGACGGCGACCTTGAACACTTCACGGCCAGCCATGCGGATACGCACGCCGTGGTTGGGCTCGTCGGTAAAACCGGCCGACACGCCAACCGGGTTGTACAGCAGATTCTTGTGCCCGCCATCGGCATGCAGGCAGGTAGCATAGATACCTGGCTCGCTGGACGCTTCCAGCACCACCGCGCCCGCGCCATCGCCAAACAGCACGCAGGTTTCGCGCTCCGTCCAGTCGACCATGCGGGTCAATGTTTCGGCACCGATCACCAGCACTTTCTTGGATGCGCCGCTCTTGATGAATTTGTCGGCAACACCCAGCGCATAGACAAAGCCCGAGCAGGCTGCGTTGACGTCAAACGCGGCGCAACCGTTAGCGCCGAGACGATGCTGAACAAGGCACGCCGTGGACGGAAAAATGATGTCGGGCGTGGTGGTACCCAACACGATCAGATCCAGCTCGGACGCCTTGACGCCAGCCGCTTCCAGTGCGCGCTGCGCCGCTTCGAAAGCCAGGTCACCGGTGGTCTGGCCGTCCGCCGCTATATGACGCTGACGAATACCGGTGCGGGTGCGAATCCATTCGTCACTGGTGTCGACAATCTTTTCCAGATCAGCGTTGGTTACCACGCGCTCAGGCAGTGCGCTGCCGGTAGCGATGATGCGGGAGTAGATCTGGGTCATTACCTATCCATCAACGAAAACAGGGTGTCGAGTGGCATCGCCACGTCGATATAAACCACACCACGTTACTTTCCACCGGACAGAAACGCAAAACGGCGCGTCACCGCGCCGTCTCGCATGATCCGATGATCAGCGGGGATCAGAGAAGATTCCCGCAAAACCCATCAATCTTCGACCGACACCGCGCCCTTGGTCTCGATCACTTTCTTGCCGCGGTAGTAGCCATCCTTGGTGACGTGATGGCGCAGATGCACTTCGCCACTGGTCGGATCGGTGGACAGCTGCACGGTCTTCAGCGCGTCGTGCGAACGACGCATGCCGC
>Ga0302308_10002167_pt1 | contig 15889 bp, 14 predicted proteins | sample III_Palsa_E3_3_FD_200531 | JGI IMG/M metagenome (GOLD analysis project Ga0302308, IMG submission 200531) | Peat permafrost microbial communities from Stordalen Mire near Abisko, Sweden - III_Palsa_E3_3 | ecosystem: Environmental > Terrestrial > Soil > Palsa > Peat permafrost | place: Sweden... | reverse complement strand
TCCTACGTCACCCGCAAGGCGCAAAGCCAGGATGTGAGCCTGGTCGATGGCTCGCGCGTCGCCATCGGCGCCGACTCCGCCCTGGCGGTGAACTACACCGCCGCCAGCCGCAATCTTCAGCTGAGCAGCGGGGAAGCCTTTTTCGAGGTACAGCACAACCCGGACCGGCCGTTCGTGGTGCAGGCCGGGCGCCTCAAGGTGATCGCTGTTGGCACCGCGTTCAATATCCGCAAGACCGGCGACAAGGTCGAAGTGATCGTCACCCACGGCGCAGTCGATGTGGAGGATGGCGCGAGCCAGCCGCCCGCCGCGGGCGGCCGCAGCCCGACGCTGCCCAAGGACGGGGTAATCCGCGTCGCCGCCGGGCAGCTGGTGGTAGCCGATCGCGGCAGCCCAAGCCTGACGGTGCGGCCGGCCGACCGGGAAGCCGCGGTGTCCTGGCGTACCGGCAGCATGAGTTTCCTCGACGAGGATCTGTCCCTGGTGGTGGCCAATCTGAATCGTTACGCCAGCCGCGAGGTGCAGATCGCCGATCCGGCACTGGATCACCTGCGCTTCACCGGTTCGGTGCTGCAGGGGCACGAGGAAGAATGGCTCGCCGCCCTCCAGAAAGTGTTCCCGGTGACCGTGCGTGAGAGCGACGACGGACGGGTGCTGCTCTATCGCCGCGGCGACGCTCCCGCCGGCCACAGCGTCGCGGCAGCGGGCTGAAACCAGGTTTCTTTCGCGGCAATCCCTGAAGGCCGATAACGCGCGGCTGCGCCGGGCGCAGCCGCGCGGCTATGCGTGTCTTTCCCGCTTCAAGTAAAGCCGAGTCGGCTTGCCACGGGTTTTCGCGCGGCGGCGGCGTTTCCGTTTTCATCGCCTCGCCCGTTCTTGATTGGACTCCCTAATTTGGCGAACCACTCATGAGCGAACGTGGCGAAAGAAGGCGCGGTGTCATCGCCGACGCGGCGACGCGCCTGTACCGGCGCGGCCTGACCTATCGCGAAATTTCCGGACAGATGGGCATTACCGTGGCCGCGGCCAGATCGCATGTGCGGGCGGGGCTGGGCGATGCGCCGGCACGGGTGCGGCATTACAGCCTTCAAGGCTTGACGGCTGCCCAGGGCAGCTAGGGGTATAGTCAAGGCGGACCGCCGCGGTCCGCCATAACGCGGTCAATTACAACCAGGGAGACACTATGAGCGGGGCAGGATACGGTTCGATGAGCCGGCGTGAGCTGCTGATGATGATCGGCGCGGCGGCGGGAAGTTCGGTGGCCTACCGCGCCATGGCCAGTCTCGATCTGGTGGCCGAGTCCGATTACAAGGGCCCGATCAAGCTGGAGGGCGATCCCAAAGGGGCCTCGGTGCTGATCCTCGGTGCCGGCCTCGCCGGTCTGGTGGCGGCGCTGGAGCTGCGCAAGGCGGGCTACAAGGTGCAGGTGCTGGAGTACAACCAGCGCGTCGGCGGCCGTAACTGGACTTTGCGCGGCGGCGACAGCTATACCGAACTGGGCGGCTTCGAGCAGAAGTGCGAATTCGATCCGGGGCTGTATCTCAATCCCGGTCCCTGGCGCCTGCCGTATCACCACAACGCCATCCTCGATTACTGCAAGCGCCTGGGCGTGGTGCTGGAGTCGTTCAACCAGGTCAACTACAACGCTTACCTGCACTCGAGCAAGGCTTTCGGCGGCAAGCCGCAACGCTATCGCCATATCCAGGCGGATTTCAACGGCGGCGTGGCCGAGCTGATGGCCAAGAGCACCAAGCAGAAGAAGCTGGACCAGCTGGTATCCAAGGAGGATCGGGAGGTCCTGCTGGAAGCGCTGAAAGGCTGGGGCGCGCTGGGCAAGGACTACCGCTATAGCACGGGCATCGAGTCCAGCGAGCGCCGCGGTTACGACCACGACCCCAATGGCGGCACCATCGGCAAGCCGGTGCCTTCCACGCCCATGTCCATCGACGAGATTCTCAAGTCCGGGCTGTGGCGCTATCTGGTGCATGGCCACATCTACGAATTCCAGACCACCCTGTTCCAGCCGGTGGGCGGCATGGACATGATCTCCAAGGCCTTCGCCAAGGAAGTCGGGGACCTGGTGCGCTTCAACTGCAAGGTCACCGCGATCAAGCAGGATGGGCAAAAGGTGACCGCCACCTATGTCGACACCAAGACCGGCGGCACGCCGACCCAGGTCAGCGCCGACTGGTGCTTGTGCACCATTCCGGCCTCGGTGCTGAGCCAGATCGATCTGGACGTGAGCGCGCCGATGCATGACGCGATCAATGCGCTGCCCTACGAAGCCTCGATCAAGGTTGGTTTGCAGGCCAAGCGCCGCTTCTGGGAGCAGGACGAGGGTATCTACGGCGGCGTCAGCTTCACCGACCTGCCCAACAACATGATCGGTTATCCCAATACCGGCTATTTCGGTTCCGGCAAGGGCGTGCTCCTCGGCGCCTATACCTTCGGTCCGAACGCTTTCGAGTTCACCGCGATGCCGCCGGAGGAGCGGGTGAAGAAGGCGATCGAGTTCGGCGCCCAGATCCATCCGCAGTACAAGGACGAGATCGAGAACGGCATCGCTGTCGGCTGGCACCGCGTGCCCTGGATCCTGGGTTGCGCCGGGGCCTGGACCGAGGAAAAGCGCAAGCAGCATTACAACAATATCTGCCAGATCGACGGCCGCGTGCTGCTCGCCGGCGAGCATGTTTCCTACATTCCGGCCTGGCAGGAAGGCGCCATCACCTCCTCGCTCAACGCGATCTCGCGTCTGCACCAGCGCGTGGTGAACGGCTGATGCGCGCTCCCATCCGCAACAAGGAAAAGCTCATGACCCGGATTCTCGGCGGCGCGCGGCTGATGCTGTGCGCGGGCCTGGTGCTCGGCGGTGCCGGCCAGACGGCGCAGGCCGTCGATCACAGCTTCAGCAGCGGCTTCAAATTCCAGGAGCGCGACGGCGAGGCGCTCTACCAGGGCATCTGCCAGGGGTGCCATATGCCGCAGGGTCAGGGCGCGGCCGGCGCCGGTGCCTATCCGGCGTTGGCCGGCAACCCGCGCCTGGCCTCGAAGATTTATCCGGCCTTCATGGTGATCAACGGCAAAAAAGCCATGCCCAGCTTTGCCGGCTATCTCGACGACGACCAGGTGGCCGCGGTGGCGAACTACGTGCGCAGCCATTTCGGCAACCAGTACACCGACCAGGTGACCCCGGCCGAGGTCAAGGCGCTGCGCCCGAAAGCGCCGCCCGCCGCATCCGAATGACAATCGAAACCCAGAGGAGTAACCGCATGAACAGCAAACAGATGCTTCGCAATCTCGGCCTGGGCCTGGCGTTGAGCGCCATGCTCGCCGGCACCAGCGCCTGCAGCAAGGGCCAGGTGGTGCGCTACAAGCTTCCCAATGGCGCCAAGTTTCCGATCTCCATGGGTGTGGAGATTCCGGCCGGTAATACCATCATCTTCCTGAGCGGCATGACGCCGCCGGTGAGCGACGAGACCCAGCCGAAAGATTCCATCGCCGCTTACGGCGATACCAAGACCCAGACCCTCGGCGCGCTCAAGAACATCCAGAACGCCTTGAAAAGCATGGGCCTGAGCATGAAGGACGTGGTCAAGATGCAGGTGTTCATGGCGGGCGATCCGGCCAAGGGCGGCAAGATGGACTTCGCCGGCATGATGGAAGGCTATACCCAGTTCTTCGGCACCGCCGACCAGCCCAATCTGCCGTCGCGTTCGGCCATGCAGGTGGCGGCGTTGGCCAATCCGGGGTTCCTGGTCGAGATCGAGGTGGCCGCGGTCCGGCCCTGAAGCAAGGCTGACCGGCGGCACCGTCCTCCCTGGCGGGGGAGGACGGTGCCTGCCAGCACGCTTTTTGCAACCACCGTTACAAAGGCCCGTTGCGGCCTGTCCGACGGACGTGCGTCAGCTTGATGAGGATTGTGCGAGAAACCAGGGCAATGGCGCCCTGGCCCGTGGCGCGATGGTTGCTGCTGGCAGTCGCGGCGGTGGCCTTGTGCGCGCGCGCCGAGGAACAGGACAGCACGGTTGATTTCGACATCCCGCCGCAGGTCCTGGCTACGGCGCTGACGCAGTTTTCGGCGCAAAGCGGATTCCAGGTGGTTGCGGCGGCCTCCGGCCTCGCCTTGGCGCACTCCCAGGGTGTTAGCGGTCGCATGAAGCCCCTGGCCGGACTGCTGTTGTTGCTGCGCGACACCCCCTATGGCAGTCAATTGATCGGCGCCAGGACCGTCGCGGTGACCGAGCGGGACGGGACCGAGGCCGCCGGCGCGCCCGTGCAGAATTCCGAACCGGTGGCAGCGGCGGCAGCGGCGGCAGCGGCTGTGCCGCCGCCGGAAGGTCGCGGCCAGGCGGCGGTCGAATCCGACACGCTCAATGCCGTGGTGGTGACCGGCTCGCGGGTCAAGCGTTCGGTGGTGCAGAGCAGCGCGCCGATCGACGTGGTGACGGCGCAGGAACTGGAGGCCACCGGCGCCGGCAACCTCACCGATGCGCTCAGTCTGCTGCTGCCATCCTTCAATCTTCCGGCAACTCCCGGCCAGGACCAGAGCGCCATCGTGCGCCCGGCCAATCTGCGCGGGCTCAATGCCGACCAGATGCTGGTGCTGGTCGACGGCAAGCGCCGCCATGCCAGCGCCATCGTCAACGCCAATTCGTCGATCAACAAGGGATCCGAGCCGGTGGATCTCAACATGATCCCGTTCTCGGCGATCGACCATCTTGAGGTGCTGCGCGACGGGGCTTCCGCCCAATACGGATCCGACGCCATAGCCGGGGTGCTCAACATCGTGCTGAAGCGGGACAATCATGGTGCCGAGCTGTCGAGCCGCAACGGCATCTACGATTTCAAGGACGGCTTCACCACCCAGGACGGCGCCGATGCCGGTTTCAGGCTCGGCAACGGCGGTTTTGCCCACTTCAGTGGCGAGATATTCAGCCAGAATTTCACCAACCGCTCGGCCGATGCCGAGGGGCCGTTCTACTACGCGCTGCCCAGCGGCGCCCCGGATCCGCGCGAGGCCACTGTTGGTCGCGACAAGGTCATCGACGGCCTGCCGATCACGCGCACCCTGAACCTGGGCTACAACGCCGATCTGCCGCTCGGCGTCGACACGCATCTCTACTCGTTCTCCACCTTCACCGCGCGCCACGGCACCGGCTTCGAAAATTTCCGTTATGCCAACGGCAATAACGATCCGCCGTATGACTGGTCGATCTATCCGGACGGATTCGAGCCGCGCGAGGTGATCCACGAGATCGATTTCTCCTCCACGCTCGGCCTCAAGGGCGCAAACCTGTTCGGCTGGACCTGGGATCTGAGCAGTACTTACGGCAAGGACGATGCCGCGGTGTTCACCGAGCACACCCTCAACGCCACGCTCGGACCGGGTTCGCCGACCAGCTTTTACGACGGCAGCTGGATCAACAGCGAATTCACCAACGACATCGATTTCAGCCGCGCTTTCCAGGTGGGGCTGGCGGGGCCGCTGCATGTCGCCGCCGGAGCGGAGTACCGCAACAATGGCTACGGCATCAAGCCGGGTGAACCCGGATCCTATGAAACCGGCAGTTACACCTCGTTCTGCGCGCCGCTAACCACCACCGACACTTCCGATCCCTGCTATCCCGACACCACCAAGAACCCCAGTTCCGGCGCGCAGTCCTACAACGGCTTCAGTCCGGACACCACCGGCCATGCCTACCGCGACAATTATGCCGGCTACGTCGATTTCGAAAGCAAGCCGCTGCCGCGCTGGGACGTCGGCCTGGCGGCCCGCTACGAGCATTACAGCGACTTCGGCGATACCCGCACCGGCAAGTTCTCGCTACGCTACGAGCTGATGCCGGCGCTGGCGGTGCGCGGTACGGTCAATAACGGTTTCCGCGCCCCGACCGTGGGCCAGTCGCTGTACGCGACCTCCAGTACCTTCTTCCAGACCATCAACGACGTCTCCACCGCGATCAATGTGATCACGGCGCCCGTGGCTTCGACCGAGGCGCGCGCCCTGGGCGCCACTCCGCTGCGGCCGGAGCGGTCCACCAATTACAGCGTAGGTTTTGTTGCCACGCCGACACGCGATATCGATATGACGGTGGATGCCTATCGCATCTATGTGCGCCATCGCATTCTCGAGACCGGTATTCTCAGCGAAGAACTCGATCCCGGCATCGGCACGGCCCTGCAGCAGGCGGGCGTCGATCCCTCCACCAATGTGCAGTATTTCACCAACGCCGCGGATACCCGCACCCAGGGCATGGATGCCATTTTCAACCTGCGCACGCCGCTCAGCGGATGGGGACTGGTGCGCTGGATCGCCGAGGCCAACTGGAATCAGACCAAGATCACCCGCATCGAGCCCAATCCGCCGCAGCTGGCCGATATCACCCAGACCACGCCGGGCTTCCAGCTGTTCGATGCGGCGCAGCAGGGCTATCTCACGGTGGGCACGCCGCGCAACAAGGTGATTGTTGGCGGCACCTGGCTGGATGGGCCGCTGACGGCCAACCTGCATCTGGTGCGCTATGGCCATGTGGTGGACAGCACCAAGGCCGACAGCGGCATCTATCAGGAGATTCCGCCGGCATGGATCACCAACCTCGATGTGGCCTGGGCCTTGACGCATAGGCTGACCATGGGCGCCGGTGCCAACAACCTGTTCGACAAGTATCCGCCGCAGACCTCGCTCGCCTTTCGCGGCGACTTCGGTCCCGGCAGCAACTATGTGGGGTTCGAGAAGTACAGCGGCTTCTCGCCGTACGGCTACTCCGGCGGTCTTTATTACCTGCGTCTGACCTACCGCTTCGACAGCTGAGCCCCGCGAGCGCGGCGGCAAACCCATTTCCGTTTCGACCCCGTCGCGCGTTCTTGAAATAGGCGCGCGTGGATGCATTGCGGCCGGTCAGGCAGGATGCCGCCTTTTCTGTGCCCGATTTTTGCTTGTCATTTTCCAGACCTCTTCCGGAGCAATTCGATATGGCAGTTTCCATTCTCAGCGTGGCGGCGGAAGCCGCCGATGCGATCAATCCCGCTGACCTCTCCATCCAGCACCTGGTGTCCCAGGCCGACCCCGTGGTCAAGGCGGTGCTGGTGATTCTGGTGCTGTTCTCGGTCTGGTGCTGGACCGTGATGTTCGAGAAATTGTTCGCCTTCACCGCCGCCTTCGGCGCCGCGCGGCGCCTGGAATCGACCCTGGAAAACGGCACCCTGGAAGACATCATCAATTACAGCGACAAGCATCCGGTGGCCAAGATCATTGCCGCCGGCAACCAGGAATGGCGTGAAGGTTCGGGCGAGCACGAACACGAGGCGCTGCACGAAGTGCGCGACCGTGTCGAGCGCGCCATGCGCCTGGAACTGTCCAACGAAACCCGCCGCATCAACAAGCGCCTGCCGTTCCTGGCGACGGTGGGCTCCTCGGCCCCGTTCATCGGCCTGTTCGGCACGGTGTGGGGCATCATGAACACCTTCACCGGCATTGCCGCGGCGCATGACACCAGCCTGGCCACCGTGGCCCCGGGTATCGCCGAAGCGCTGATCGCCACCGGTATCGGCTTGGCGGCGGCCATTCCCTCGATCATGGCGTACAACAGCTTCGCCACCAACCTGGGTCGTTACGTCGGCCGTCTCAATACCGTCATCGGCATCTACGCCGGCCGCCTGTCCAAGCGCTTCGCGCCGGCGATTGCGGCCTGATTCCGGTGGCCGGGAGAGCTGTCGTGAAGAGCCAGGAAGTGGTTAGTGGTCAGTGGTTAGTGGTTAGTGAAAAGCAAAGACCGCGTCCGGGTTTTGGTGTTACTGACCACTGGTCACTAATCACTAATCACTTGCTATTGGAGTTCGCGCCATGGGCATGAACGTCAAGACCTCCGGCGGTGGAGGTGAGGGTGAAATGGGCCCGGTGGCGGAAATCAACGTCACGCCCCTGGTTGACGTCATGCTGGTGTTGCTGATCATTTTCATGGTCACGATGCCGCTGATGATGAACCAGCTGCCCATCACCCTGCCCAAACCCAGCCTGTTCCAGTCGGACAAGCCGCCCGAGAAGTTGGGGGTGAGCTTTGACCTGCAGAACAACTACTTCATCCAGCACAACGACGATCCGAAAGAAGCGGTGGCCTATGGCGACCTGCCGGGGCGGCTGCACGACCTGGCCGACCAGCACCCGGACGAGCTGGTGACCGTCTGTGCGGACAAGGACTCCATCTACGACCGGGTGGTCGACTTGATGGCCATCGTCGGCAGCTCCGGCTTCGGCAAGGTGACCCTATGTCCATGAGCAAGAAGCAGTGGTTAGTGATTAGTGGTCAGTGGTCAGTGAAAAAGCGTGAGGGGCGCGGTGGACATGCTGTTACTAACCACTGGCCACTAACCACTAACCACTTGCGAGGAGGGATCCCATCATGTCCATGAGCGCACCAACCTCCTCCTCGCACGCCGAAGGCGAAGACGACCTGGGCGAGGCCATCGCCTCGATCAACGTCACGCCGCTGGTCGACGTCATGCTGGTGCTGCTGATCATCTTCATGGTGACGGCGCCGTTGATGCTGTCTCAGGTGCCGGTGACCCTGCCCAAGGCGGCCCTGCAGGAAATGGGCAAGCCGCGCGACCCGCTGATCGTGTCGTTCGATTTGAACGGCAACTACTACATCGACACCGGTGGCGGTCACGTCGACCAGATGACGATCGACCAGTTGCCGGCACGGCTGCATGAAATCGCGCAGGCCGAGCCGGACAACCTGGTCTACATCCGTGCCGACAAGGGCGCGGTGTTCGACAAAGTGAGAGATCTTTTGAAGATGGCGGCCCAGGCCGGCTTCTACAAGGTCTCGCTCATGTCACAGGCCCAACCGTAAAGACTTTGCAGGGAGTTTGAAATGAGCGTTGCAATCAAGATGAGCCTGCCTGGCGTCAGCGTGCCGAAGAACGGTGCGCCGCGCGAAAAGGTCAATATCGGCGTGCTACTGTCGGTGGCGTTCCATGCGGCGGTGATCGGATACCTGGTGTACCTGGTGCATCCGCATGCCTTGTTCGCCGAGCCGAAGAAAGTCATGACCGTGGTGGAACTGGCGCCGCCGCCACCTCCGCCACCGCCGCCGAAACCGATACAGCCACCGCCGCGCACGCCGCCGCCGCCGAAACCGGCCGCCCCGCCGCCGCCCGAGCAGATTGTGACCCAGGCACCGACCCCGCCGGTGGAGGCGCCGCCGGTGCCGCCGCCTCCGCCGCCGGCACCACCGGTTGAAGCCGCGCCGCCGCAGCGGGTCGTGGGAACCAGCGTACCCGGCGCCTACTACAACTCGCTGCAGGCACTGATTCAGAAGACGGTGGAATATCCGGCAAGGTCGCAGCTCAATGCGGAACAGGGTGTCTGCAAGGTGCGCGTCACCTTCGCGCGCGACGGTTCGATCGAGGATGAGCAATTGGTGAAGAAGGCGGGCTTTCCCGCCCTGGATGGCGAATGCCGGGAAGTGTTCAAGCGCATCGGCAAGTTCCCCGCCATTCCGGACAATGCCAATCCAAGCGCCACCGACTTCAGCATCGAACTGCCGATCAATTTCGCCCTGGGCTGATGCGAGGAGCTGATGCGAGCATTCGGTTATGGATAAATACCAAATAAAAGTACAGCCTCAAAACCATCCTGTCGTCCGCCACAATGGACTGTGTCGATTAAAGAAACCAGTGCGGCGGTTCGATGCAATCGAAAGCCGAACCGGTTTAAACAGCGCATCCATCGCACCGGATGGCATGGCCTTCCCTATCTTACGGAGACAAGCATGAGCATCAGTGTTGCTAAACTGGGCGCCGCACGCGCCTTCCTTGCAGTGACGGCCGTAGCCTTCAGCATCGGCTCCGCCTACGCCGAAGACGTCAAGGTCGCCTTGAGCGGAGCCGAGGAAACGCCAGCGGTGGAAACGGCGGCGTCAGGCGAAGGCAAGTTCACGATCGGCACGGACAAATCGGTCAGCGGTGGATTGAAGACCTCGGGGATCGACGGCACCGTCGCGCACATTCACCTCGGCGCGCCCGGGCAGAAAGGTCCGCCGGTCATTACGCTGGTCAAGGGTGCGGACGGCACCTGGAGTGTGCCGCCCGGCTCCACGCTCACCGACGAGCAGTACGCCAGCTTCAAGGCCGGCGATCTCTACGTCAACGTGCATAGCGCCGATCACAAGCCCGGCGAGATTCGCGGGCAGCTCAAGCCGTAGCGGGCCACCTCATCCGGCGGTTCCCTGTCGATTGCGGCGGCCGGGAACCGCCCGGATTTGCAGCCGCTGGACGATACCGGATGCGGCAGTTTGTCTTGCGGAAATTTTAAAAACCCCCTTGTTTGCTTGCGGCCTGTCAAAGCTCACGAAAACTGCTTGAACCCCGGATAACAAGGTATTTGGTTATTACCCGAATAAAGGCGCGCCGACGCCCACTTGCACGGACGTGGTCGGTGTCGAACCGCCACGACGGCAAGCGCATATCGACATGCTGATTGTTCAACTATTCGACACTCTGGTTGCTGCATATTCAACAGACGACAGGCAACATCGCTGAAGCCGTCCATGCGCAAGCCAGAAAAAGCGGCTGATCGGCCCGTTGTTGCACCGGGATATGGCAAAAAACACAGTGGCAACGCATGATCTGACGGGTGCCTCACATCGCGCGCCATCTCTGGCGTCCTTGTTGATGGAGAAAAAGCAGCCGCTCCGCACCGCTTTTTTCGGCGCAAGGGTGTCCGGTAGATTGCTGCAGGATATGGATAGTAATTGTAAGTCTTGGTTAAAAACTGCACAGAACAATAAAGTTCCCAGCACATTGCGGTGGGGTGCCGCAGGAGTATCCGGGAGCAATTTATGCGCGATTCCCTGTATCGCGATTCACATGTTTTACAGCTGCACGGGAGCAACGCCGAACAGGTGACGATCCGGGCCAAGGCATTGGTCTTCGTGGACCCCGTGTCGCAGGAAATCCACAAGTACCTCGAACACGTCGCGCCAAGCGATGCGCCGGTGCTGATCATCGGCGAGACCGGCACCGGCAAGGAGCTGGTGGCGCGCCATATCCATGAGCTCAGCGGGCGCAAGGGTCCGTTCGTCGCGGTGAACTGCGGCGCCATCAGCGAGCAGCTGGCCGAAAGCGAGCTGTTCGGCCATGAACTGGGCGCGTTCACCGGCGCGACCATGCGGCGCGAGGGCTGGTTCGAAGCGGCCAACGGCGGCACGCTGTTTCTCGACGAGATCGGCGACCTGCCTCTGACCCTGCAGGTGAAGCTGCTGCGTGTATTGCAGGAACGCGAGGTGGTGCGCCTGGGTTCGCGCAAGTCCATCCCCGTGGACATCCGCCTGGTGGCCGCGACCAATGTCGACCTGACCGACGCGGTATCCGCCGGCCTGTTCCGTCTCGACCTGCTGTATCGCCTCAACATCGCGCAGCTGCGCCTGCCGCCGCTGCGCGAAAGGCCCAAGGACATTCTGCCGCTGGCGGTGCATTTCCTTGGACTCTACAGCCAGCGCCTGAAGCGCTCGCGCCCGGAGATTTCCGAAGCGGCCCGTCATGCGCTGGAGCGCTACAGCTGGCCCGGCAATATCCGCGAGGTGGAGAACGTCATCCACTTTGCGCTGCTGGTCGCCAGGGAAAACGAGATCCGGCCGGAACATCTCAAGCTCAACGGCGTCAACGGAGCGGTGGCGCAGAATGCGGGCGCATCGAGATTGACGCCGGCGGAGCAGATCACTGCGGCCTTGCAGATCCTGCTGGACGAGCCGGGCGACAATCTTTTCAACGAGCTGGAGAAGCTGATCGTCGACGAGGCATTCCGCCGCAGCCGCTACAACCAGGTGCGCGCGGCCTCGGCCCTCGGCATCTCGCGCAATGTGCTGCGCACCCTGCTGAAGAAGCACGGTTATCTGGGCGACAAGTCCGACGAGCTGCCGGAGGGCAAGGAGCCGCCCAGTTGGAACCTGGCCGCGGCGCCTTGAAGAATGCCCTTGATGATCGAATCGACAGCAAGGCTTCCGTGCAGCTGTTGCTGTCGCGACATCGTCTCTGGCGATTTGATGCGATTGCAACAGGACATCTCCAGTTTCACGCGCGGCGACGATGCACCGGCGTGGATCGGGATGTGAGGAATATGTCGCCTGTCGTCAGTGAGTTAAGCGGCCGCGCGAGGTGTTTGCCGCCGTCGTCGGGGCACTGCATCCGCGTCGGCACGATAGCTGCAATCCGGCTTGCGCGGCATCGCGTGTCGCCAATCCAATACATCAACCAAGAGTGAAATGAAAATGAAGAATCTGAAGGCTGTCGTGGCAATCGCGGTGCTGGTCCTGGCGGCTCCGGTCGCGTTCGGGCAGCAGGCCGCGGGTGCGGGCGGCGTAGCCGCTTCCGCGGCGCAGGCTTACAAGGCCAAATCGCCGAAGCTCAATCGTTCCCAGATCGATGCCCTGCTGGCCAAGCCTGAGCAACTGCTCATCATCGACGTGCGGCGTCCGGACGAGTTGACGGCCATCGGCGGATTCCCCGCTTACCTTAGCATCCAGGCTCCGGACCTGGAGAAATACACCGCGTTCATCCCCAAGGACCGTACCATCATCACCGTATCCAACCATGCGGGACGCGCCGGTGTTGCCGCCGATCTGCTGGCCAGCAAGGGCTTCAAGGTGGCGGGTGCGGTGGGGGTGGAGAACTACCAGGAGGAAGGCGGTACGCTGAGCAAGATCGCGCCGCCTGCGCCGAAAGTCGCCGACGCCGGCAAGCCGGCGGCCAAGAACTAGCACAGGTCCCGCCGGACTTGCCGGCGGCATCGAAAAGGTCTGCAATAAGCCAAGGCGCGATCCGGGCGAAACCGCCGCGGGGTCATGACGTCGGCTTGTGCCCACGAGGCGCGACGCTATAAGGAGTGGTCATGTCTGAGTTTCAAACCGCGAAAGCGGACGGCGCCCCGGTGCCGGCGTGGAAGGGGCTGTTCGCCAAAGAAGACTGGTGGGCGATCTGGATCGGCCTCGGGCTGGTCCTGGTGGCGGTGGCGTTGTTCGCCTCGGGCAGCAGCATCAAGTGGCTGGCGGTGTCGCCGCAGAAATGGAGCCATCTGCCCGAGGCATTCGCGCAGTATGGGCAACATGCCGGGCAATACTTCGCGCTGTTCATCCTCTGGGCGGTGCTGTTCGGGCTTGGCTCCGTCAGCCTGGGAATCAGGCTGACGGAGTTCCTGCCGTCCTTCGCATTCGTGTTCGTGGTGTCGGTGATTCTTTATTTCATCGGGCAGTGGGATCAGGCGTCGAAGTACAGCCTGGAACCGCCCCTGGTCGGTCTGGGCCTGGGCCTGCTGATCTCCAACACCATTCCGCTGCCGAAGTGGCTGGAGGCGGGATTCCGGGTGGAGTTCTACATCAAGACCGGCATCGTGCTGCTCGGTGCCGGGCTGCCGTTCACCCTGATCATCTGGGCGGGGCCGGTGGCCATCGTGCAGGCAGCGATCGTGTCGCTGGTGACTTTCGGCGTGATCTACTTCGTGGCGACGAAGCTCGGGCTGGATCGCCGCCTTGCCGCCACGCTCGGCACTGGCGGAGCGGTATGCGGCGTGTCCGGCGCCATCGCCGTGGCGGGCGCGATCGGAGCGAAGAAGGAGCACGCGCCGATTGCCATCACCCTGGTGGTGTTCTGGGCCGTCGTGATGATCTTCCTGCTGCCGATCGTTTCCCGTGCACTGCAACTGCCCACCGGGGTGGCCGGCGCCTGGATCGGCACCTCGGAATTCGCCGACGCCGCCGGCTTCGCCGCGGCGCAGACCTACGGCGGCTACGCCGGCAATGTGCCGGGCATCAGCGGCACCGCGGATGCGGCGGTGAACGCCTTCACCTTGATGAAGGTGATCGGACGCGACATCTGGATCGGTATCTGGGCGCTGGTGCTTTCGATCATCGCCACCACGCGCTGGGAGAGCACCGGCATCCAGAGCAGTACCGGGGCAGGGGAGATCTGGCGCCGCTTCCCGAAATTCGTCATCGGCTTCCTCATCGCCTCCGCCATCATCACGATCGTCTCGCGGGGTTACAGCTACGCGGACTACCGCAAGTCGCTGACCCCCGCGCTGATCGCCCCGATCCAGGCGCTGCGGGTGTGGGCCTTCACCTTCACCTTCTTCAGCATCGGCCTGACCACGCGAATCCGCGATTTTGCCGGGGTTGGTCCCAAGCCGTTCTATGCCTTTACCGTCGGCGTGGTGGTCAACGTCGTCCTGGGCTATCTGCTCTCGACCCAGGTGTTCGGCTCGTTCTGGAGCACCTTTGGCCAGTAGCGGATCCTTGTTGCGCCTGTTGCTCAAGCCGCGGCAGGCGCAAGCGCCGGCCGCGGTGCGCAGTTGCGCCTGCTGCGTGAATTTTTGCGATGCGCCGGCTTTGCTCGAAAGCCGGATTCAGGGTTTGCGCTGCATGGGCTCAGCGCACAGCTCGGTGCGGGCAAGCGACGGGATTTGCCTGATCCACGATCGATATCTTGCTGCTGATTGCAGTTGTTCCTCTCATGAGCCGACGCTGATGCCTCCCATGCGTCGAGGGCCGACCGCAGCCTAGCGCCGCTGCCCCGAAGAACGCAGATCGATCAGCGGCTGCTCGGCGCTCTGCGCCGGCGGTGCGCAGTTGTTGCAGTCGCTGCAGCCGGCGCCGCAGCCCTTGGCCTGTTCAACCGGCAGGATGCGCAGGCCGAACTGGCGCAGACGCTGCGGACGCTGGGCCTGGAGCAGCCATAGGGCCGCACTGCGCTGTATGCGGCGCTTGGTCTGCGGCGCGAACACCCCCAGCGCATAGAAGGCGCTGGGGATCAGGATGAGCGCGATGATCAGGTATTGCAGCGCGACGTTCATGATCAGGCCAGGGCGTGGGCGATCTGGTAAGTCACCAGGGACGCCAGGTAAGCCAGCGCGAACAGATAGCCCGCGGCGATAGCCATGGTCCTGACCGAGTTGGTTTCGCGGCGGATCACGGCGAGCGTGGACAGGCATTGCGGCGCGAACACGTACCAGGCCAGCAGCGACAGGGCGGTGGCCAGCGGCCATTGGGCGGCGATCAGCGGCTGCAGCTGGGTGGCCGCCTGCTCGGTATTGGCCGACAGGGCGTAGACCGTGGCCAGCGAGCTGACCGCCACTTCGCGCGCGGCGAGGCCGGGGATCAGGGCGACGCAGATCTGCCAGTTGAAGCCGATGGGTGCGAACACATACTGCATGGCGTGGCCGATGCGGCCGGCCAGGCTGTAGTCGATGGCCGGGCCGGTGAAGCCGGCCGGCGCTGCCGGGAAGCTGGAGAGGAACCACAGCACCACGGTCAGCGACAGGATCACGGTGCCGACGCGCCGCAGGAAGATCCAGGAGCGTTCCCACAGGCCGATGGCGACGTCGAACACATGCGGGATGCGGTAGGAAGGCAGCTCCAGCAGCAAGGCATGCTCTTCCACCTCGTGGCCGCGGCGATGGCGCCACAGCTTCATGGCGAAGGACACGGCCAGGGCGGAGACGATGCCGGCGGCATACAGGGCGAACAGCACCAGGCCCTGCAGGCTGAACAGGCCCCAGACCTTGCGGTCGGCGATGAAGGCCGCGATGAGCAGGGTGTAGACCGGCAGCCGCGCCGAGCAGGTCATCAGCGGCGCCACCAGGATGGTGGCGAGGCGGTCGCGCCGGTCCTGGATGGTACGGGTAGCCATGATGCCGGGGATGGCGCAGGCGAAGCTGGACAGCAGCGGGATGAAGGAGCGGCCGGTGAGGCCGGCGCCGACCATCAGGCGGTCGAGCAGAAAAGCCGCGCGCGGCAGGTAGCCGCTCTCCTCCAGCACCAGGATGAACAGGAACAGCAGCAGGATCTGCGGCAGGAAGGTGATCACCGTGCCGGCGCCGGCGACGATGCCGTCCTGC
>Ga0302308_10002163_pt1 | contig 15904 bp, 16 predicted proteins | sample III_Palsa_E3_3_FD_200531 | JGI IMG/M metagenome (GOLD analysis project Ga0302308, IMG submission 200531) | Peat permafrost microbial communities from Stordalen Mire near Abisko, Sweden - III_Palsa_E3_3 | ecosystem: Environmental > Terrestrial > Soil > Palsa > Peat permafrost | place: Sweden... | reverse complement strand
GCCACGCAAGCACCCGCTGCACCGAAGTCCAGCGCCGTGGAAAGCGTTGTTGCGCCCATGTCCGGCGTGTTGCAACTGGCTTCGGCCGCCGGCGCCATGCCATTTGCGACGATCGGAGATGCACTCCAGGCCGGGCAGGTTTTATGCACGATTGAAGCCATGAAAATGCTTCATTCGGTCGAAACGGAGGTCGCCGGCAAGCTCGTCGAAGTACTGGTACGAAGTGGCGACGAAGTTCAAGTTGGACAAGCCTTATTCCGGATCGAGTCATGACGATATTTCCCCGCTCAATGTGTTGCGATGAGTGTCGTCAGTCATTCCAGCCTCCCAAGAAAAACCACTATGTTCGATAAGGTCTTGATTGCGAATCGTGGTGAAATTGCACTGCGCATTCAACGTGCATGCCGTGAACTAGGACTTGCCACGGTGGCTATTTATTCTGAAGCCGACGCGGATGCACACTACGTCAAGCTTGCAGATCAGGCCTTATGCATTGGCCCGGCGTCGCCCGCGAAAAGCTATTTGAATCGAGCCGCAATTCTGTTTGCTGCTGAAGTTAGCGGCGCGCAGGCGATTCACCCCGGTTATGGATTTCTATCCGAAAATGCCGATTTCGCCGAGCAGGTTGAGAAGGCCGGTCTAACTTTTATTGGCCCAGCCTCTGCTGCGATCCGTACCATGGGTGACAAGGTAGCTGCCAAACAAGCTATGCGTGCGGCCGGCGTGCCTTGCGTGCCGGGCCCCGACGGCGCTTTGCCGGACGACTCTTCGGCGATCCAAGCTGCGGCGCGTGAAATTGGCTACCCACTTATCGTCAAAGCAGCCGGTGGCGGTGGCGGCAGGGGAATGCGAGTTGTCAGGAATGAGGCCGATCTGCTCGATGCGGTCTGCGTCACTCGCGAAGAAGCACGTCGTGCATTCGGCAAGCCCGCACTTTACATAGAAAAATTTCTTGAGCATCCGCGGCATATTGAAATTCAAGTGCTATGCGATATGCATGGTGGAGCGGTGTGGCTCGGCAGTCGGGATTGTTCGATGCAACGCCGCCATCAAAAGGTCCTGGAGGAAGCGCCCGCGATCGGCATTCCATCGGAATTACTTGCTGCCGTGGGTGAGCGTTGCGTGCAGGCTTGCCGGCAGATCGCTTACCGTGGCGTGGGAACCTTTGAATTCCTCTACGAGGACGGAGAGTTCTATTTCATCGAAATGAATACCCGACTGCAGGTCGAGCACCCGGTAACGGAAATGACCTCCGGGATCGATATTGTCCGGGAGCAGATAGCTGTTGCGCAGGGACGGCCGCTCAACATCAGTCAGTCGGATATTTCGACCACTGGCCATTCTTTCGAATGCCGTATTAATGCCGAAGATCCATTCACATTTATGCCGTCGCCAGGGCGCATCGTGACCTGGGAGCTGCCTGGCGGAAATGGTGTTCGCGTCGACTCCCATGCTGCAGCAGGGTATCTGGTGCCGCGGTATTACGACTCGCTGATTGCCAAAGTTATTACCCATGGTGCGACACGCGATGAAGCGCTGGTCAGAATGCGTCTCGCATTATCCGAGATGCGAGTCGAAGGCGTACATACCAATGTGCCGCTGCACCGCGCGATTCTGGAAGATGGCGATTTTTGTACTGGAGGAACCGATATCCATTACCTCGAACGCTGGCTGGCGCAAAGGGCTGCCGCATGACACAAGACAAGCTTTCCGAACCGCTGCGCATCAGTTTGTTGGGCACCACGGCGATTCTTTTCGAAGCACCCGGTTTACTCGATCTTCACAATCAGCGGCGTATCTGGTCACTGGCTCGTGAAGCCGAAACATGGCCGGGAATTAGAGAGGCGATCCCCGGCATGACCAACCTGATGTTGACATTCGATAGGCCACCTAAAGATCCTATGTCGCTTGATGCTGCACTGCGTGAAGCCTGGAATGCAGCCGGCGAGTTAGCCCTCGAGGGAAAGCTCGTCGAATTACCGGTTAGCTATGGCGGCGAGTTCGGCCCCCATCTTCATGACGTGGTAGCGTACACCGGCTTGTCGGTCGACGAAATCATCGAATTGCATGTCGCACCACTCTATACGGTCTATGCACTGGGCAGCCATCCTGGTTATTGTTATCTCGGCGGTATGGACCCCAAACTGACCGTGCCACGCCGCAAGACGCCTGTGCTTAGTTTGCCTGGCGGATCTGTGTCGATCGGCGGCGTACAAACAGGTGTCTCGGCATCGGCCGGGCCAAGCGGATGGAACACGATTGGCCGGACTGCCATGTCCTTTTTCGATCATGAGCGCGCCGAGCCTGCGGTGCTGGCTCCGGGTGACATGATTCGGTTTCGCGTCGAGCGGGTGCTTGCATGATAGAAATTCTTTCGTCTGCTGCATTGTCCACTGTTCAGGATCAGGGGCGTGACGGCTATTTGCGTTACGGTGTCGGTACTTCCGGAGCGATGGACAGGATTGCGTTGACTGTGGCTAACTTGCTGCTCGGCAATTCGAGTGATGCCGCTGCTATCGAAATTCCCATATTCCCTTTCAGAGTCCGTTTTCTGGAGGACACCGCGTTTGCCTTGACGGGAGCAGACTGTTTGGCGACTTTGGACGAACGCTCGATATTGCCGTGGTGGACTGTGCAGGCAAAGAAAGGCCAGGTTTTGAGACTCGGCTCGCCGGCGGTCGGAGCACGTTGCTATCTGGCGCTCGCCGGCGGTGTCGATACCCCCATGGTCCTGGGCTCGCGCAGTACCCAGTTACGTGGCGAGTTTGGCGGTTTTCAGGGCCGAAACTTAAGGAAGGGCGATGTCATCGGGGCAATCGGCCCACATGCTGCGCAAGCGAAGTTATCTGACGCAGGCATGCCCGAGTTCGGTGTCGAGCCACCGAACTTTTTCTTGACTAGCCCATCTCCGGTTCCACCTGGCGACGCCGAGGCAACTGTTGTGCGAGTGTTGCCGGCAGGCGAATACGATTGCTATGAAGCCGCTTCTCTGGAGGCCTTCTGGCGCGAAGACTGGAAGGTGACACCCGATAGTGATCGATACGGCTATCGCCTGGCCGGACCTACATTAAATTCGCGTAGCGCGATCGAGAAACGTTCGCATGGGATTGTGCCGGGAGTGATCCAGGTGCCGCATCGCGGACAACCGATCATCCAATTGCGCGATGCCCAACCATCGGGCGGCTATCCGAAGATCGGCACGGTCATCGAAGCGGATTTATGGCGGATCGGGCAAACGCGTATCGGCTCTCGACTACGTTTCGTCAAGACAAGCTATGAGGATGCGCTGAGCGCATTAGCTGAAAATGAGCGTTACCTCGATAAGGTAGCTAATCTTGTTGCACTATATCGTAGTTCGCTGCTGACGACATGAAGTGAGGGATCAGGTGGAAATCAACGAAATCAGGCAGATAGTGTCATGGCTCGACGAAGTCGATATTTACTCTATCGAGCTGACCCGCGCCGGCACAATATTACGCGTGAAAATGAGCAATGAAGCTGGTCCTTTCGCGCATCGAAGTGCTTGCGCCAATCATGACTTGCCCGAGGCACAAGCCGTGGCAAGCGACGGCGCGGTAACGGTGACTGCTGCTTCGGTCGGGGTTTTTCTGCGGGTCCATCCCTATCGAGCGTCGCCTCTGGTGAGCGAGGGGGACGCAGTGCAAAAAGGCGATATTGTCGGGCTATTACGTGTCGCACAATTACTGTTGCCGGTGTATGCGCCGCAAGGCGGCTTGATCGCCAGCGTCATGGTGGCGGATGGTGCCGCAGTCGGATTCGGCACGCCGCTGATGGCGCTAAAGAGATCCATTTCAAATGATTCCGAAACCGGAGGGCAACGTAATGGAAATTGATCTGAATGCAGATTTGGGTGAAGGATTTGGTCCTTATCGGATGGGAGAGGACGAGGCGCTATTGGAAATCGTTTCATCCGCCAATATCGCCTGTGGTTATCATGCCGGTGACCCCGTGATCATGGACCGAACAGTGCGCCTGGCGCATGCGCGCGGCATCGATATTGGCGCGCACGTTGGTTTCCCCGACCTAATGGGTTTTGGCCGGCGCCAGATTCACGCAGACCCGGCGGAAGTGGCGAAGTATGTCTTATATCAACTCGGCGCGCTAGCTGGCATCGCCAAGGCTGCGGGAGCGCAGGTCACGCACATGAGTTTTCACGGTGCCTTGGGCAATATGGCCGCTGCGGATTACGCTCTGGCAGAACCCTTGGTACGTGCGGTAGCCGACTTCGATCGCGATTTAGTGATCAGTGTATCGACCAATACGCAAATTGAGCGTGCGGCCAAGCTTATCGGTGTGCGCACAGCGAACACTTTTTTGGCCGACCGCGCGTATGACGACGAGGGCAATTTGGTGTCGCGCACGATTCACGGATCGGTCATCAAGGATCGGGATACGGTGCTCGCCCGTGTTCGGCAACTGCTGACAGATGGCACGGTGACCACGATCAACGGCACTGTATTGCACATCGAAGTTCAGTCGATTTTGCTGCACGGTGACACACCAGGGGCCGTCGATCTGGCGCGAACTGTGCGGCAGGAGATCGAATCTTCACAAGGGCGCGTGATTGGCTTGTCCAGGCTGCTCAGTTAATTAATGCATCACAGGCGGCACAGCCATAAGACGGGCTTATCGTGTCAAACTCAATCCGTCTTGGCGCTGCTTTACTGTGCCATATACATTGATATCAGACCGGCAAGCTAGCATTTGGCACGATGCGCCGGAAATCAATTAAAGAGATCATTTATGCCATTTTCCGATTATAAGACTGCACTCGTGACCGGCGCATCGACAGGTATGGGTGCGGCCATTGTCGAAAGATTTTGCCGCGAAGGCCTTGAAGTTCATGCACTCGCTCGTAATGCCGAGCTACTCGACGAACTAGCCAAGCGCACGGGCTGCATTCCACATGCCATCGATGTCTGTGATCTGGCGGCGGTAACGAAACTGACCCAGGACGTGCCCTTCGATATTTTGGTCAATAACGCGGGGGTCTCGCGCAAAGGTTCGATTCTCGATGCCGATGTCAGCGATATCGATGTGCAAGTCGAGGTGAATCTACAAGCGGTGTTGCATCTTGTTCGCTTGACCATGCCGGGCATGGTGGCGCGCGATCGCGGGCACATCATCAATATCAGCTCGATTGCGGCGATCTATAACTTCAATGGTAATTCGATCTATCACGCGACCAAGGCCGGTGTACATGCACTGTCACGTCAATTGCGTGTCGACGCGACTGGAAAACATGTGCGTGTGACGGAGATTTGTCCTGGCCGAGTCGCCACCGATATTTTCGGACATGTCAGCGGCGACATTGAAGCGGCGCGCAAACAATTTATCGACGGCTTTGAGTTGCCGCAGCCGTCCGATATTGCCGATGCCATCGCTTTTGCGATTGCCGCGCCGCTCGCAGTGAACATCAGCAATATGGAGATTCTGCCTACCATGCAAGTGCCTGGTGGTCTGACAACGATTAAGTCGGTCTAGTAAAGGGAAATCCACCATGCAAGCTTCTGTACTCGTAACCCGTGCTTCCTTTCCCGACATCGTGGAGCGGCTGCGCGAATACTTCGACGTAAGCGACAATCCAGATGACGTAATCTGGACTCAACCCGAGCTGATTGCCCGTCTGCAAGGTAAGCAGGGCGCAGTGACCAACGGTAGCGACCGCATCGACTCGACGCTACTGCGCGCATGTCCCCAACTCAAAGTCGTGTGCAATGTCGGCGTCGGCTATAACAATATCGATGTGGACGCCTGCAGCGCGCACGGCGTGCTGGTTACCAACACCCCTGGCGTATTAACCGAAACCACCGCCGATTTCGGTTTTGCTCTGATGATGGCGACCGCGCGACGCATGGCTGAAGCGGAAAACTATCTGCGCCGCGGCCAATGGCAAAAAACCGGCCGTTACGACATGTTTGTCGGCAGCGACGTTTATGGCGCCACGCTGGGCATTCTCGGCATGGGGCGTATCGGTCAGGCGATTGCTCGACGTGGCGCATTCGGTTTTGATATGCAAGTGCTCTACCACAACCGAACTCAATTACCGCCGGAGATTGAAGCCAAGTGCGGTGCGCGCTATGTCGAAAAAGATGCATTGTTGCGTGAATCCGATCATTTGGTCGTGGTGGTGCCCTATTCACAGAGTTCCCATCATGCAATCGGCGCCCAGGAACTGAAGCAGATGAAATCGACCGCGACGCTGACCAACATCGCGCGTGGCGGCGTAGTGGACGATCAGGCTTTAGCCACTGCACTGCGCGATGGCGATATCGCGGCGGCCGGGCTGGATGTGTTCGAAGGGGAACCCAGCATATCGCCGGGGTTGCTCAGCGTGCCGAATATCGTATTGACACCTCATATCGGCAGCGCATCGGTCAGTACGCGGCGTGCGATGTCGGCACTGTCCGTCGACAATCTGATCGCGGCCCTTGGCTATGGTATAGCCGCAGGCATACCGCCGACACCCGTCAATCCAGAAGTACTTGAAGGCGGCCTGATACGAACCTGATTGAGCAATATTTGAGCGCATCGCGTTGCCGAATAGCCCCAAGAAAACTTCATTTTTAAGCGGATTCGGCAGACATTACCGAAACTTATTGCTCCAGACAAAAGGCATCTGCATTCGCTATTTTTTTCAGACTAGTATCGATTTACCGAGACGGCAGCATGAAACGCCAGGCAGGTCTGAGCATATTTGCCAGGTAGAACGAAGCGCATATGCTGCGCAATCAGATGGATTAGCCGAATGATACGTAATTTTGATATCGCGAAAGTTTTGCAGGGCGACTATGGAATGATGCTTTTCCATGGCGTTCTGCTGACGCTGGAAATTGCCATATCGGCCTGGATCTTGTCTATGTTGGTTGGGGTTTTCCTGGCTGTCATCAGGATGACGAATGTTAAGGTCGCCGAGTCATTTGTGTCGATCTATGTGGCATACCATCGCAACGTACCGATGCTGGTGCAGATATTGTTTTGGTATTTCGGTATTTCGACGATTTTGCCTGCGCCCTTGAAGGATTTTCTAAATGCATACAATGGACAGGTCATCTTCGCGATCATTTCCATCGGCCTGTGCAGTGCTGCCTATTTGGCCGAGGACATCCGCAGCGGTTTGCGCGCAATCCCTTATGGGCAATTCGAGGCCTCGCGAGCTCTGGGGCTAAATTATTTCAGTTACATGCGTCATGTCATCTTGCCGCAGGCCATGCGTAATGCAATTCCGCAGATGATCAATCACTCGGTTCTGTTGTTCAAAAATACCAGTCTGGCGATGGCGATCGGCGCTGCCGAATTGACCTATGTGACACGTGAAATCGAGAACGCGACCTTTCTTTCGTTCGAGATCTATTTTGTGGCAACCGTGCTCTATCTCGCGCTGTCGCTGATTATCATGGGGGTCGGCGCCCAGCTTGCACGACACTATCGCACACCGGGAGCCCGATAATCATGTATGCAATCCTGCGCGATAACTGGACGCTATTGCTGATCGGGCAATATCCCTATGGTCCGCTTGGTGGACTCGCCTTGACGGTTCTGCTCTCGCTGTCTGCCTTGGTCATCGCCTTTCCCCTGAGTATTTTGGTGGCGCTGGCTCGCATCAGTCCATTGCGTGCATTGAGTGCTCCGGCCACTGCGTGGGTTTACACAGTACGCGGCATTCCGCTTCTGATGGTGGTGTTCTGGGTCTATTTTCTGGTACCAGCGTTGACAGGTTACCCGGTGACCGGATTTATGACCATGCTGTGCGCGCTTGTCATTTACGACGCCGCTTACCTCGGAGAAGTCATTCGGGCCGGGATAGAAGCGTTGCCGAAGGGGCAGACAGAAGCTGCGCGCGCACTCGGACTCAGTTATTTGGGGACGATTCGTGCGGTGATTTTGCCGCAGGCACTTTACAACGTGGTTCCCAGCATGGTTACCCAGTTAGTGTCGACCATCAAGGAAACATCGCTCGGCTACATTATTAACGTGCAGGAAATATCGTTTGCCGCCGATCAGATCAACAATCGCTTGCTGACTAAGCCATTTCCCATCTACCTGATTTTGGCGCTGAGCTACTTTGCACTTTGCTACGCTCTGACGCAATTTGCACATTATCTCGAGCGTCGTGTTACGCGCAAACGCCGTGGCGTGTTGACGAAGGGTAAGCCGGGGATCGGAGCGCTTGCGTCTGCACCTATGCCGGTCGATAACTGAGCCCGCACTTATGTCCCAGGAAATTGCCATGATCAAATTCTCAAACGTCAATAAATGGTACGGGGAGTACCACGCACTGGTGGATATCCACGCCGAAGTGAAAAAGGGCGAGGTGGTGGTGGTTTGTGGGCCGTCGGGCTCCGGAAAATCAACCTTGATACGCACGGTCAACCGGCTTGAGGAAATCGGCCGGGGAAAAATCACTTTCGAAGGGCAGGACATTCATGACAAACATCTTAACTTGAATATGTTCCGCAGCCGTGTCGGCTTTGTATTTCAGCAATTCAACTTATTCCCGCATTTATCGGTGCTGGACAACATTACCTTGTCACCCATACGGGTGCGCGGATTGAAGCGCGCCGAGGCTGAACATAAGGCCATCACCTTGCTGACTCGAGTTGGCTTAGAGGGTAAGGCCAATGCATATCCTCCGCAGTTGTCGGGAGGGCAGCAACAGCGCGTCGCCATCGCCCGGGCATTGGCAATGGACCCGCCAGCCATGTTATTCGACGAGCCGACTAGTGCACTCGATCCTGAGATGGTTGGGGAAGTGCTGTCCGTCATGAAGAATCTGGCGCATGAAGGTATGACCATGATGTGCGTTACGCACGAAATGGGTTTTGCGCGAGAGGTTGCAGACCGCGTTTGGTTTATGGATGCGGGGCAGATTTTGGAAACCGGAACGCCGGATGATTTCTTCTCCAAGCCTCAACATCCACGCGCACAAAGATTTCTGTCGGACTTGCACGCGCATTGACGTCGACGAATGTAGGGCTAGGCTTGGTAAATATCGCAAGGTGAAGTATCCACAATTTATGGAGCGGCGCATGAAATACAATAAATTTTTATCCTATGCTTGTTTGGCCGGCAGTTTGATTGGCGCCAGCGCTTCGGTATTGGCCGATCAACTGGCTGACGTCAAAGCACATGGCGAGTTATCTTGTGGTGTGTATTCCAACGTCGAACCGTTTTCTTATCCGGATCCGCAGACCCGGCAGCTTGTCGGTATGGACGTGGATCTTTGCAATGCTATTGCCAAGCAAATCGGTGTGAAGGTGAAATTGCAGCCTCTGGCGGTGGAAGCGCGAATTCCCGAACTTAAGCTTGGTCGCGTCGATCTGGTGGTTGCAAATCTGGCCTACACCAAAACGCGTGCGACACAAATCGACTTCAGCGATGCCTATTACACCGCAAATGAAGTGCTGGTGGTGAAAGAAGCCGATGCGCATAAGACACTCGCAGATTTTGCCGGTATGAAAATTAGCGCGGCAGACGGTTCGACCTCGGCGCAGTCCATTCCATTGTCGATCAAGGGGGGGCAAGCCGTCACTTTCCATGACACCAGCTCGGCGTTTCTTGCGCTTGAGCAGAATAACGTCAAAGGTTTTGTGACAAATCGAATGACTGCAACGCAGATCACAAAACGAGTACAAGGCACACCCGAGGCCGTTGCGATTGCGGCGGAGCCTATGCTGGTCGAACCCATCGCCGTTGGTTTGCGGCAGGGAGAGCCGGCCATGTTGGCACAGGTCAACCAGGCTCTGATCGCCTTGGATAAGACCGGGGAAATTAATCAGATATTCAATAAATGGCTTGGGCCGAAAACAGCATTTGGTTTGACTCGTACCGACAAAGTCACGCCGATTAGCGATTTAAAATTTACTCCGTTATCCTAATTAATTAGAGAGGCCCAGCAATGCTGAGCGCATCGGCATATGGAAAATCCATGCCGTCCGCTCAGTTACTCGATAGGTTTATGATAAAAATAGATGTCTATCGATCGAAAATATAAAGGATAAATTCTTGGAAAAAATCAGTAAATTATTCGATCTAAGCGGGCGCACCGCGTTGGTTAGCGGCTCAAGTAGTGGCATAGGTTTTGCCTTGGCTCGAGGTCTTGCCGCCGCAGGCGCCACGGTCATTCTCAATGCACGGAATGAAGCGCGCTTGATGTCGGCTGCGCAAATGCTCCGCGATGAAGGTGCCGCGGTTCACTGCGCCGCATTCGACGTAACGTCACCGGATATAGTTGGTCCTGCGATCGATCATATAGAACAGGAGTTCGGGGCGATCGATATTCTTGTGAACAATGCGGGGATGCAGAATCGAGCGCCATTGCAAGAGTTTACTTTCGAACAATGGCAGCAACTGATGAAAACCAATGTCGACAGTGTGTTTCTGGTCGGGCAGGCAGTTGCTAGGCATATGATCGCCCGGCGCAAAGGAAAAATAATCAATATTTGCTCCGTACAAAGCGAACTTGGACGTCCTAATATTGCCGCATATACCGCCAGTAAAGGTGCGGTGAAAATGCTGACTAAAGGCATGGCAATCGACTGGGGTCCGCATGGCATTCAAGTCAATGGCTTGGGGCCGGGCTACTTCAAGACGGAGTTGACCGAGGCGCTGGTGAATAATCCGGAATTTAGCAACTGGTTAATCGGACGCACGCCCTCGCGCCGCTGGGGCGATGTCGAAGATCTGATCGGTGCGGCGGTATTTCTGGCCAGCGACGCCTCAAATTTTGTCAATGGCCATATTCTTTATGTCGATGGAGGGGTAACCGCGACTCTCTGAGTTTCACCTTCTCCATCCCACGCATCTCAAACCGTCGCTGCCCAGCAGGTAAACAAGCGCCGTTGCCTCCCCGGCGCATATTTCACCCAGCCGACTTACCTTGGATTAACTCAACATGCATCGAGAAATGTCGGTTTTTGCACGCTTGATGGCTGCTTTTTCTTTTGTGGTCATGCTGCTAGTCGGAATCGGTAGTTTTTCTTCCTTTACCATGCACTCGCTCGACGAGCGGGTTAAAGACCTGCGTGAAAACTGGTTACCTGGGACACGCTACAGTTTGCTGATGCAGTCGAGCTTATACCAATTTCGAGCCGACGAACTTGAATTTGTGATGGCTAGCGACGATGAGCAACGCGATAAATATCTCGGTTCGTTGAATTCGGTATTGCATGAATTTCAAGCCGCGGAAGCGCTTTACGTGCAGCATTTGCCGCAGGCCGGCGACCAAGAGCGCGACACTTACGCTGATTTGAAGCGAAATTTTTCCTTATACCTGACGCAGCATGCAGCCTTGGTCGATCTCGCTCGTCAATTGAAAACCGACGAAGCGATGTCCGTCCTTCACGGTCCTTCTCAGGACGCGATGAACGTCATCAATCATGATTTGAGCGCTATCGTTCAGTCGAATGTTGCCGGTGCCGATGAGGCCGGAGTACGCGCGAATGCCGCGTTTATTCGCTCGACCTGGCTCGAAATCATCTTGGTGATCGCGGCCGCGCTCTCGGGGTTGGCACTGGCCTGGCTGATCGCACGCGGCTTGGCTCGTCAGTTGGGCGGGGAGCCTCGTTATGCATTGGAAATTGCAGACCAGATTGCTCGTGGAGATTTGAATATGGAGATTAATCTGCGCGCGGGCGATGACGCTAGCGTGTTGGCGGCCTTGTCGAGAATGAAAGGGAATTTGACAACGATGATCGAGGAAATCCAATCCTCTTGCCGTGGGATTGTCACCGCTACGGGGGAGATCGCTCAGGGGAATGCTCAGTTGGCGCAACGCAACGAAGAGCAGGCCGCCTCACTTGAGCAATCGGCCGCAAGCGTTGAGCAACTGACGGCGACGGTTAAAAACAATACCAGTAATGTTCGGCATCTCAGTCATCTGGCCGATGGTACCTTGAACGCAGTCAATGGTACTGGGCAAGTTGTGCAAAAGATTGTCGTCATGATGCAGGATATCGCGGCCAGCTCAAAGAAAATAGGCGACATTATTGGTGTGATCGAAGGTCTGGCGTTTCAAACCAATATATTGTCCTTGAACGCCGCGGTCGAATCCGCCCGAGCCGGTGAGCATGGTCGAGGGTTTGCCGTAGTGGCGAGCGAGGTTCGCATGCTGGCGCAACGCAGTGCAAGTGCCGCCAAAGAAATTAATGAACTGATTCGACAGTCCGCGGATGGCGTTCGTGCCGGCGTCGAGCTTGTCGAGCACGCAGGGGTGACGATGGCCCATGCCGTTGGCGAGGTGCAACGCGTCACTCAAATTATTGACGAGGTCAATTCTGCTGCCGGGGAACAAAGTGCCGGCATAGAGCAAATTAATATCGCCATTTCTCATATCGACCAAATGACTCAGAAGAATACCTCACTGGTCGAGTCTACCCATGCCGCGTCGAGCGCACTTGATCAGCAGGGGCAACGTTTGAGCGATGTGGTTTCGATCTTTCGCACGCGTGGCTAGTCCTCTTGGGGGGACGACCATCCGCACGACTTTATAGCGTGCGAATTTCCGATTTGGGAGATCGCAATGTTGGAGCGGTGAGGGGAGATGGTCCAGCAGCGCGGGGATAGGATCGATACTGCTGCCATCGCCACAACATCGTGACGATGGCGTTTTGACATCGAAGACTTAGAACTGATGCCTTAAGCCGACAAATCCCTCTACCAGCGAATTGAAGCCGTTGAAGGGCAATGTAAAGCCCGATGTGTTGGCCAATGTCACCCACGCACCAGTTAGGTGGGTGTAGTCGATCCCGGTATACACGTCGGTTCGCTTAGACAAGTGATAGTCGAGAAGAGGACCACCGGTAATGCGCGTGCCGGCTTGTCCGGCATGATGCAGAAAATCGAAATAGATAGGCGTCTTGATATCGATCGCCGGCGTGACCGGTACACTGATTGCCGCCGAGAACGAGTCATTGCGATAGTCGGCAGGATAAACGTGGCTATAGATATACGAACCATATAGTTTAAAGCCATTGAACGTATATGTCGCGCCGATCGTAAACAGTTTCTGCGTGCTATCGGGGATGGTGATGCCGAAGTAAGTACTGCCATAGGCGGAGGTTGCCGGAGTCAGGCCGCCGATGTCATTGACGACTTGGTAGGCCGTGCCAATACTCAGTGGACCACGATCATAAGAAAGGCTAACCGCCGGCGAAGAGTTCTGATGGACGTTTCCAGCTATTCCACCCAAGGTGTATGCGCCTCTCAGAGTAAACCCGCCATATTGAGGCGAGGTGTATCTGACAGTATTGTCAAGACGTCCGCCGCCAGCCTCTCCAGCTCCCTGAAAGCCAAATGTACCGGTATCATTGGCAAGAGCAAAGATATCGTGGGTATATTCCATTTCGTACGCCAAGGCATACTGGCGGCCAAGTGTGACCATGCCGTAAGTATTCGATGACAGACTCAGATCCGCAGTGCGGCCAAAAATTCGGGTGCTGCCACTAGGTGTTGCTTGCTGGAAAGCGCCGGTATTCGGCGTGAAGCCTGACTCCAGGTCGAACAGTGCTTTGTTTCCACCACCGAGGTCTTCAGTACCCATCAGGCCCCAACGACTACCCTGTATGACACCTCCGCTACCCATGGTGAGATTGGTGCCGCCACTCGCCGTCTGATGGTTGTCGTAGTGCACCGCCATATCGATGATGCCGTACAGTGTCACCGAAGACTGTGCATGAGCGACATTCCATAAGCAGCAGCTGCTTAGGATTACTACCGAACACTTCTTCATTTTTATCCTCTTTTGAAAAATATGACAAAGTTAACGCTTTGCTTCTTGAGTTGCTCGATCGGAACCCGTGATCGGGCGTCTATTCTCCTGATGCGATTGCTATCGGTGGACGGCCTGTCGGTGCGGAAATGCCACAGAATGCCGAGGCTTTATGCAACTCGATTGAACGGCTCAATGATGATTTGATCATTGCACTAACAATAAGCGGGCGAAAAAGTTCCCGCCAAGATGACTTTGCACTGATGTAATAACATCCACTTATGACAACCCTTCACAGAGCAGGGGTGTTTGTTAGCGTAGGGACTCTCTATGTGCGGCGCGGTGATGATTGGGCTGACTTGCTTATGGTTGCTCAAGTCGACCTTGCAAAAAAATCATAAAAGTTTCCACCACCTGGGGCAAGGTGCGGCCGATTAAGGTTTGTACTTCGATCTGGCGTCCGTTTAGACCTCGATCGCGAATTGGCCGCATGATCATTTCGCCGCCGGCGATCCGATAGCGTACCGAGACTTCGCCGGAAATCGACACCTCGCCGCTATACATCACGAAATTATGCAGCGTCTCCACATAATTGCTGGTCGGCACGGGCTCGAACAGCAATTGCTGATGACTGCAGGCGATATCGAATAATTGCCGCAAAGTGATGTTCGGCTCAGGTAGCGCAATCGGGTAAGGGAGTAGTTGCGCGAGCGATATCTGCTTGAATTCGCCCAAAGGGTGATCATGACGCATCACAGCCATCACAGCCATCACAGCCATCACAGCCATCACAGCCATCACAGCCATCACAGCCATCACAGCCATCACAGCCATCACAGCCATCACAGCCATCACGGGCGCCGGTTGTTGGTGCTCCACCTTGATGTCCGGCTGCGGCATCCGGCTAAACGCGATGCCTATATCCGCGTTGCCTTCGCGCACCTGACGTGACACGCTGGCTGGCGGCCCCACATATACCTGGAACTGAATCGCCGGATATTTCTTTTGAAAATCGGCAATCACTCTTGGCAAGAAATCGATTGCAAAACCTTCCGAGCTGGCTATGCGGATTCGGCCGCTGCGCAGTCCCTTCAAGGCCAGCAAATCCGCTACCACCCGGTCGGCGTCCAGCGCCGATTTCAAGGCATGTGCCGCTAATACTTCACCGCCGGCGTTCAGGACCATGCCACGCGGACGACGTTCGAACAGCACTGTATCGAGCGCCTGTTCCAAGCCGCTGATTTGCCGGCTGATCGCCGAACTGGCTACATTGAGTCACTGCGAAGCTTCGTTGATTGAGCCACAGCGGACGATTTCGAGGAAGTAACGCAATGAAGTTTTTGCAGGCGATGTGCTTTCATTCCTGATATCCAATTTCTTTGCATTCTATTTTCGGCAACGCAGAGTTATTTATTCGGTGACTCAAGGGCTTTGTCAATTTGCCGCACCGAAGCCGGACAGATGGCTGAGAGGCGCATACCTCAGAAAACGTAGGACGAGTCTTGGGTGACATCGGTGAATTCGCGCCAGGTGACGAACCTTGCCGCGAGTTGTTTGCGATAGAGTGAGGCACGCAGTAGATGGCGCTTAAGCGCGAAATGTTGCCGGATCGGACCGAAGCTCGAGAGAAATTTCTGTGTGCGTTTCGGGTCGCGAAAGCCGCGCACGCCCCGAAGGAAGTCCCCCTGGGGAATTCGACGCTCACGTTCGCGCGTCGGCTGATGGCTGTTCTCCGCCCGATTGTTCAGTCGAGCGGCCGCTTTGACGAACACATGCTTCACCTTCGCTAACGCTGGAATTTCGGCCTTTGCGGCCGGATAACTTCGCAGTTGATCGGTGACGATCTTGCGCGGCACGGGGTTCGAGCGCAACACACGCTTGAAGAAGCGTTTGGCGGCAGCCTTGTCGCGACGCTGTTGCAGCAAGATGTCTAGTTCGGCGCCATGCTCGTCGACTGCACGCCACAGCAGATACGGTTCGCCACGCAGCGTGACGAACATCTCGTCGAGGGCCACGTGCTACCCGGCTTGCGTCGCGCTGCTTTCACCCGATGAGCAAAGCCCGCGCCGAATTTATCGCACCAGCATCGGATTGTCTCGTCCCCCAAGGGGACTTCCTTCGGGGCGTAAGTTACTATCACGCCGCGCTCGAAGAGCCGTTCCTCGACGTCTCGCA
>Ga0302308_10002160_pt1 | contig 15908 bp, 13 predicted proteins | sample III_Palsa_E3_3_FD_200531 | JGI IMG/M metagenome (GOLD analysis project Ga0302308, IMG submission 200531) | Peat permafrost microbial communities from Stordalen Mire near Abisko, Sweden - III_Palsa_E3_3 | ecosystem: Environmental > Terrestrial > Soil > Palsa > Peat permafrost | place: Sweden... | reverse complement strand
GTCGGTGAGACGCTCGAACAGCGGCAGAGCAAGCAGACGGAATCGATTCTTGATCGTCAACTGAGTTCGGGACTGGCTGGTATTCCGCTTCAGATTCTCTCCCGCGTGAGCATAGCCTACGAGCCAGTCTGGGCGATCGGCAGTCTCAAGCACCATGCGACTCCTCAACAGGCACACGATGCGCAGCTGCTCATTCGAAAGAAGCTCGCACAAATCGTTGGAGACGAATTGGCCGGGAAACTCGCAGTTCAATACGGTGGAAGTGTTGAACCAGAAAATACAGCCGCGTTTCTCGATCAGCCCGGTATCGATGGGGTGCTAATCGGCGGCGCCGGCCTGAGGCCTGACGAGTTTCTCGCCATCATCGACGCCGGCGTGCGTGAAAGAGAAGCGAAACTGGCCCACGTGTAGGAGCTCGTAACGGCAGGCCTACCTCGAAAGCTTGGCGGATTTGAGTCGCAGCGCATTCAGGATTACCGACACAGAACTGAAGCTCATGGCGGCTGCAGCGATCATGGGATTCAGCAGAAGCCCAAATGCCGGATAGAGAACACCAGCGGCCAATGGGACACCCAGAGCGTTATAGAAGAATGCGAAAAACAGATTTTCACGGATGTTGTTCATCGTCAGGTGGCTGAGACGGCGGGCCTTCAGAATGCCGCGCAAGTCTCCCTTCACTAGCGTTATCCCGCCGGTCTTCATTGCGACGTCCGTACCTGTCCCCATCGCAATCCCCACGTGAGCTTGAGCGAGAGCAGGAGCGTCGTTAACGCCGTCCCCCGCCATGGCAACAATGCGGCCAGCAGCCTGTAGCTTCTTTACGACTACTGCTTTTTGTTCAGGAAGCACATCAGCTTCGAACTCGATGCCAAGTTTTCGTGCGACTGCCTCCGCCGTTGCATAGTTGTCACCGGTGACCATGATGACCTTGATGCCTTCGCGCTTCAGATGATCGATAGCTTCGAGTGTCGAATCCTTGATTGGGTCCGCCACCGCGATGAGCCCAACACACTTACCTCCGAGCGCGATATACATGACCGTGCGACCATCCTTCTGCAGCGCCTCGGCCTTGGTCAGCAGGGATTCGGGGAAAGCATGGAGATCGGTCATGAGCGCCATATTTCCTACAGCGATCTCCTTTCCATTCAGCGCGCCCCTAACGCCCTTACCTGTCACTGACCGGAAGCCCTCGATCGTCACTAGCTCGATGTGTTGTTCCTCAGCCGCCGCAAGGACCGCTGCGGCGAGAGGATGCTCACTAGCCTTTTCGAGACTCGCGGCTATTTGTAGCAACTCCCTGTCTTTCACTCCTTCGGCTGAGATGAGTTCTGTCAGTTTCGGCTTGCCAAGAGTCAACGTGCCGGTCTTATCGACAACGAGCGTGTTGACCTTCTCTAGAACTTCGAGAGCCTCAGCGTTGCTGATGAGCACGCCTTCTCCCGCACCCTTGCCGGTGCCGACCATAATTGCCATTGGCGTTGCAAGCCCAAGAGCGCAGGGACACGCAATGATCAGCACTGCAACTGCGTTGACGAGCGCATGGGCATAGTGCGGCTGCGGCCCATAGATCGCCCAGACTACGAACGTGATGACGGCCGAGATAAGAACCGCCGGCACAAAATACGCAGCCACTATGTCTGCAAGTCTTTGAATCGGAGCGCGGCTACGCTGTGCTTCGCCGACCATTTTCACAATCTGTGCAAGGAGTGTATCGGCACCAACGCGCTCGGCCCTCATCACAAAACCGCCCGTTCCGTTGATCGTGCCCCCAATGACTTTTGCGTTGACTCCCTTCTCTACCGCAAGAGATTCTCCGCTGACCATGGACTCATCGACAGAACTCGCGCCTTCAATTAACGTGCCGTCAGTCGGGACTTTCTCGCCTGGACGGATGCGGAGTTTGTCTCCCTTCTGGATAACGTCCAGATCCACATCTTGTTCCGTGCCATCCGCCGCAATGCGCCGCGCCGTCTTCGGCGCAAGTCCGAGAAGGGCTTTGATCGCACCACTTGTCTGACTGCGAGCTCTCAGTTCCAGAACTTGCCCCAGCAGGACGAGTACGGTAATGACGGCGGACGCTTCGAAGTAAAGGCCAAGCTGACCTGATCCGTCTCGAAAGGATGGGGGAAAGAGGTATGGCAGCGCCACGGCGGCGACGCTGTAGAGGTAGGCCGACCCGGCTCCGATCGAGATCAGAGTGAACATATTCAGGTTGCGGCTGATGATCGACGACCAACCTCGCTGAAGAAAGGGCCATCCGCCCCAAAGCACAACAGGAGTCGCGGCCGCGAACTCCAACCAACCTAGCAGTTGTCCCTTTAATTGATGTTGCAGAACGCGGCCCGGAAGAATATCCGAGGCCATGATGACCAACAGCGGCAGCGTAAAAGCAGCGCTCACCCAGAATCTACGGGTCATGCTGTCGAGTTCAGGATTTGCCTCGTCGACTGTGACAGTCAGAGGTTCGAGGGTCATGCCACATAGAGGACAGTTGCCGGGCTCATCCTTCACAATCTGCGGGTGCATGGGGCAGGTGTAGCGTGTGCGACTCGATGCCACGGCAGCAGTGGCTGGCTCAAGAGCCATGCCGCACTTCGGACAATTTCCCGGTGCCGTGCTGCGAACTTCCGGATGCATCGGGCACGTATAGTCCATAGTTTGACCAATCTTGCGAACTCCTCAGAATTAGAGGCCTACGTATTCGGGTCTCCAACTCTGAAACAGCCCTCTTCCTGGGTAAATCCTTCGGATCGGGATACTCTCATCCATCGGATTCATCCTTACCCAATGCCATGCATGATGGATATCGGAAACATCGTAGTAGAGAGTTTCGGCTTGCATGTAAGACGTGGCAGCAACGATCATCTCAGAAATCTCCTGCCACTGGTCAATGCAGATGACCGCCATTCGCGCGATGTGATCTGTATGGTGCTGCAGGAACCGCATCTCATCCCAGCGCGAAGTCCAGCTTGCTCCGTGCATCTCCGACAGATCAGCGAGAAGGCCAATGGGTCGCTTGTTCGCGACGATGACAGTCTCAACATGGTGGGACAGATCATGCACATCATCTGTCGTGAGCCTTCCAATCACTTTGAATCCAAAAGCCGCTCCATGGCTCTCGCTGAGCTGCTGAATCATTGAACTCTCCAATAACGTATCGTGACGATTGTCCTCCAGCCGTCGCTACGCTTTCTGTACCGAACTGCTCACTCGGATGCCAAACCGAGGCCGGTGGACGCGAAATGAAGCATGACGATGGAATGCGGATTGACCGTGTACGAAGAACCCGCGACGTCGGTCCCTTCCTCAGCGTGAACGATGTCGTTCGGCGTATCAAGAGACGTGTCGATCATGCGAATCCATCTCGACGACGACTCTGGCAACGACGGGAGCGCGAAATCTAGAGCATTCCAATATGAGTTGATTGCGATGTAGCGCACGTTGTTTAGAGCATGGTTATGAAGTGTCACGGCAATCGAGTGTGAGTCGCTTCCCCAGTCGGGCTTGTCGAGCGCTGTTCCATGCCATTGGATCTCCGCGTTGTTGATGTAATCCTCTAGCGGAATGGGATTACCGCTGATCCCTTGATCAAAGTGCAGGCGAAGCGCAATCAGTTCTTTCACGAACCGGAAGATCTCGGCATTGGCTTTACAAAGAGCCCAGTCGAACCAGCTCACATCGTTGTCAAGACAGTATGCGTTGTTGTTGCCTTGCTGTGTTCGCCTAACCTCATCACCCATCAGAAGCATCGGAGTCCCAACCGAAAGCAGCGTCAACGCGAAGAAGTTCTTGATCTGTCGAATGCGAAGCCGCTCCACATCCGCATTTGTTGAGGGTCCTTCGGCGCCGCAGTTCCAGCTCAGGTTGACGTCGGTCCCGTCGCTGTTTTGACTTCGGTTCTGATCATTGTGCTTAGAGTTGAATGAGACGAGATCATTTAGGGTGAAACCATCGTGGCAAGTGATGTAGTTGATGCTTTGACCGGTAGGGCGATGGCCGCTTTTGTAGATATCTGGACTGCCAATGATTCGCTCGTGGAGATTCCAAGCAGTATTCGCATCAGCCTTTAGGAATCCTTTGACGCCATCGCGGAAGGCACCGTTCCACTCCTTCCATTTGTCCTGACCGAAGCTACCTACCTGATAAAGGCCGCCGGAATCCCAAGCTTCTGCAATGAGCTTTGTACCCGCCAATATGGGCTCAGAGTCAATCTCCCAGATTACGGGAGCGTTGAGTTCGGGTGCCCCAGAATCGCCCCGAGAGAAGATGGAGGCAAGATCGAATCGAAAGCCATCTACATGCATTTCTGAAACCCAATACTTGAGGCTGTCGAGGATGAGCCGCTTCACTACGGAATGGTTTGACTTCAAAGTGTTTCCGGTTCCCGTGAAGTCGGCGTAGTGCGCACGGTCGTTCTCCAGGATGTAGTAGAAGTTGTTCTCCAGCCCTCGAAAACAAAGTGTTGGGCCGCGCTCATCACCTTCTGCAGTGTGGTTGTACACGACATCGAGGATGACTTCGATACCCGCGCGATGCAACGCCTTCACCATAGTGCGGAATTCATCGAGACACGCGATCGGGTCATCAGCGTGCGTGCAGTAGCCGAGATGCGGAGCGAAGAAAGCAACTGGATCGTAGCCCCAGTAGTTCTCGAGTCCAGAAGGAGCATCTGCAGAATCAAACTGGAATACAGGCAATAGTTCGACGGCTGTGATCCCGAGAGACTTGAGGTAGGGAATCTTCTCGACGATGCCCGAGTATGTTCCGCGATTCGCTGACGACACTGAAGACGAGGGGTGGCGGGTAAAACCGGCGACATGCATTTCGTAGATGACAGTGTCGCGAAAGGCACGGTTCAGGGGCTTGTCACCCTCCCAGTCGAAGAGGGAAAGATCCGCGACGACACTTTTCATTGAGGTCGAAGCGTTATCACCGGGAATACAGGCGGCGGCACGGCTGTAGTTACGGCCGACCGAAACACCCTTCCCATAAGGGTCAAGGAGAACTTTCTGGGAATCGAAACGCTGTCCGGCTGCTGGATCACGAGGTCCATCTGCGCGATATCCATACAGTTGGCCCGGTCTAATTCCAGGCAGGAATATATGCCAGTAGTGAGAGGTGCGATTGCGCACCGGGTCCAAGGTGACCGTCCGGGTAGGAACCGGATCGTCGATGTGATCGAACAGGACCAGTTGCATACCGCTGGCACTTGCAGAGAAGATACTGAAATTCGTCCCGTCAGAACAAATCGTGGCTCCCAATGGGGAGGGACGACCGCTATCGTCCTTTATGTCTCTCATTGCTGCCAGAGAATCTGCCCGGCTTCGAGAGGCACGGACGCTCCCGTGTGGGACGGAACAATGCGTACGGTATAGTCGGAAGCCGGACGATTTGCGGAGCAACAAATCGAATATACGGATACGCCCAAGGTCTCCCCTAATACTTTGCAGGGATCTACGGCTGCGGGTTTTGCCCCGCTTGACCCATTGGGATTTGCATATAACTCCACTCTGAAATGGTCAGGACTGAGGTCTCCTGTGACGACCTCGATCTGAAAACAGTGTTGGCCACCCTTTGTTTGGATAGTGATTTTGCCGAAATGAAGCGTTCTCCATTGCTCAGCCAGACAGCGCTGCCATTGCAACAAGTCGAGACCGAGCTTCCCATCGCTTTCGGAGCGGGCGCTATATCCTGCAGATGCCGGCAGGTAATGATCGTTTGTATATTCACGGATTGCCCGACTTGCAGAGAATTCAGGCGTCAGCGTTGCCATGCTCTCGCGCACCCGTGCTAGCCACTTTGAAGGAAGGCCCTGCGCATTGCGCTCGTAGAATTCCGGAACTACCTGCTGCTCCAGCAATGTATATAAGCTTTCCACTTCGGATTGGTCCCAGGCGACATCCCCGCCATGCTCTCTACCGTCGCCGATCGCCCATCCAACCTTGGGGGTGTAGGCCTCTGCCCACCAACCATCGAGTTCGGATATATTAAGGCCGCCGTTGACCAGCACTTTCATCCCACTGGTTCCGCAGGCTTCCCAGGGGCGTCGGGGCGTATTGATCCAAAGGTCCATACCTTTGATCAGTTCCTGGGCCATCTGCATGTCGTAATCGCTAAGGAATACGACATTATCGTGAACTTCAGGACGCGTAATGAAGTCATTCCATTGCTTGATGAGTGCTTGCCCCGGAAGGTCCTCAGGATGAGCTTTCCCCGCGAGGATCAGTTGCACAGGTCGTTCAGAATCTGTGAGCAATCGGATCAGGCGTTCAGGATCATGCAGCAGGAGATCGGGGCGCTTATAAGTTGCGAATCGACGCGCGAACCCGATCGTGAGCACATCGTCCTTGAAGATCTTGGAGACGTCCAGACGTGAAACGCCTTCGGCCGAGAGTTGGCGCGTGAGGCGGTCACGCGTTTGGGTGAGCATGGTCTTCCGCGCTCCGGTGCGCATCAGCCACAACTCTGCATCGGTCAAACGACGCACATCGTCGGCAAGCGGACGATCCCCGCGCCAACGATCCGGACCGCATACCTTGGTCCACAAAGCGTCCGCCTCGGCCGAGTCCCAGGTTGGTACATGAATCCCGTTCGTGACGAAGCCGACGGGAACTTCAGCCTGAGGCCAGCGCGGAAACAGCGGCTGAAAAATCTGCCTGCTCACTTCACCATGAAGCTTGCTGACGCCGCTGACCTGATTGCTGCCCCGTAGTGCGAGATAGGCCATGTTGAAAGGCTCCGCGGTATCGCTCGGATTCTGTCTTCCTAAACCAAACAGTTCCTCCATAGAGATTGCCAGTTCATCCTGCGCATAGTGACTCAGGTATTTGCTGCAGAGCGCAGGATCGAACCGATCAAATCCGGCTGGAACAGCAGTGTGGGTCGTAAACAAGTTTCCGGCTCTGGTGATCATCAGTGCGAGGTCAAAGGAAACACCATGATCTGCCATGTAGTAGCGTGCGCGCTCCAGTACAGCGAACGCCGCGTGGCCCTCATTGAGGTGGCACACCTCCGGATTCAGGCCCAATTCTCGGAGCAGCCGCCAGCCTCCAATTCCCAGAACGATCTCTTGCTTCAGCCGCATTTCGGCGTCACCACCGTACAGTTCGCTTGTGATCCCACGATGTGCGGCTGTGTTCGCAAAATCATTCGCGTCCAGCAGAAAAAGTCTCGCTCTGCCAACGAGCACCTGCCAGCAGCGCAGCCAGATCTTAGCTCCCGGGAGTTGAATCTGAATGCGTAGCCATTCGCCGTTCGCTCTCCGCAGCGGTTGTATGGGCAGCTGCCCTGGATCGTTCACGGGATACAGGACGCGCTGATTACCTTCAGCGTCAAAATCCTGCCGGAAGTATCCTTGTCCCCAAAGCAAACCGATGCCTACGACAGGTACCCCTAGGTCGCTCGCCGCCTTCATCTGGTCACCGGCCACATTTCCAAGACCGCCAGAATAAATCGGAAGGGCTTCGGTCAGCATGAATTCCATGCTGAAATAGGCGATCGTCGAGAGTTCTATTCCGGGATGCGTCTTCTGGAACCACGCATCAGCCGAAAAGAATTTGTGTTTGTGCTGCAGCAATGTGGACAGAAGCTCCTGGAAGTCGGGTGTCGCGAGAAGACCGTTGACCTTCTCCTCAGAAACCGTTTGTAGAATCACCCAGGGATTCTGCGTCGTGTGCCACAAGTAGCTATCCAAGGCTTCCCAAAGGGGATCTGCTAAGTGGTTCCATGACCAATGCAGATTCAGCGCCAACTCATTCAAGGCATCAATCCCCAAGACCGGTCCTGCCTTCATTGCTTGAACCTTCTTCGGCTTACTGGCTTCTTGCTTGCTCACTTTGTCTCCTGCAACTCGGCGTTCTTCGTTGCTTGCGGCATCGACGCGAAAGCCTGGTTTGCGACCGACTGAGCTTCGGCCTCAATCCGAGCCAGATGTTCTTCGCCGCTGAAACTCTCCGCGTAGATCTTGTAGATGGCTTCAGTACCCGAAGGCCGTGCGGCAAACCAACCATTAGCAGCTGCGACCTTGATGCCGCCAATAGGACAGCCATCTCCTGCAGCTTTGGTCATGATCTTTATAGGTGTTTCGCCCGCCAAGTCGGACGCGTGGATGTCACTTGACGTGATTTGCTCGAGGGCTGCCTTCTGCTGATAAGTCGCTGGGGCTTCGGACCTGCGGTAGTGTGATTCACCAAGTTCGGCGGCGAGCTCCGTATAGAGCGCACCCGGGTCCTTCTTGCAGATCGCGGTGATTTCCGCCGCTAGCAAGGCGGCTATTATGCCGTCCTTGTCTGTTGTCCAGACGGCACCGTTCATTCGAGCGAACGAAGACCCAGCGCTCTCCTCGCCGGCAAAGCCGAGACTTCCATGGAGCAGGCCATCAACGAAATATTTGAACCCAACCGGGACCTCGTAAAGTTTTCTACCCCGCTTCGCCGCCACCCGATCCATCATGCTACTGCTGACGGCGGTCTTGCCCACAGCCATGCCCACTCCCCACCGAGGCCGATGAGACAGTAGGTAGTCCGCACATACAGCAAGGTAGTGATTGGGAGGAAGCAATCCAACGGTGCGGGTCACGATCCCATGGCGGTCATGATCGGTATCGCAGGCAATCGCGAGATCAAACTGATCCTTCAATGCAATCAATGGGCGCATGGCGTATTCCGAGGAGGGATCCATGCGAATTCTTCCATCCCAATCCAAGGTCATGAATCGGAAGGTAGGGTCGACGCTTTCATTGACCACCTTTAAATTTAGTCCGTATTGCTTCGCGATCGGCTCCCAGTAATGGACACCAGCCCCGCCCAGCGGGTTCACACCAACGCTAATGCCTGAATCCCGTATAGCGTTCATATCGATGACGCTATGCAAATCCTCTACATAAGCCGTAAGGAAATCGTGTCGATGGGTGGTCGGTGCCGCCAACGCTTTATCGATGGAGATTCTCCGCACGTCTTTGAGCTGATCGGACAGAAATACATTTGCGCGAGCCTCAATCCACGTAGTGATCGTTTCTTCCGCGGGTCCACCGTGCGGGGCGTTGTATTTGAATCCGCCAGTCTCGGGTGGATTATGGGAAGGCGTGATTACGATGCCGTCTGCAAAACCCGATGTTCGGCTGTGATTGTAGGTAAGGATGGCGTGCGAGATTACGGGAGTGGGAGTAAATTCCTCCCGGCCAGCAATCATTACATCTATGCCGTTCGCCGCTAGGACTTCGAGGGCGCTATCCACCGCCGGCTGTGACAGCGCATGAGTGTCGACTCCTAGGAATAGTGGCCCGTCGATCTTGTGCTGTTCGCGATAGAGACAGATCGCCTGTGTAATCGACAGGATGTGCCATTCGTTGAAAGTCTTATCGAAAGAAGAACCTCGATGTCCCGATGTTCCGAAGAGCACACGTTGCCCGGGAATCTCTGGATCAGGCCGCTCATCGTAGTACGCAGCAATTAGCTTTGGCACGTCGACAAGATCGCTGGCGACAGCCGGTTGACCGGCCCGGGGGCTGATGTTCATCAGAAGGCTTTCTTGAGCGAACGTGCGAGCTCAGTTCAGAGCAGATCTTCGGTACTTCTTTTCACCGCAGCCAATCGGACTCTGACTGGCTAAAACAGGCAGTCCAAGTATGTTCCTGATGACTGGAAGACACTGTGTTCTTTTGCTCATGTATCAGAGGAGCCGATCTTCTGTTGATGCTCTTAAGGATGCTCGACACGTTTCGCGGGCGATTGCGTAGTCAGCGCTTCGAATCCGGAAATGACATCGAAAAGCTCTTCATCAATCGACTCCTGACGGATGCGATGCAGTGTGCGGTTCAGATTCGTCAGAATACCGTCGATGTTCTTCTCTGCGCGCTGCATGGCGGCCAAACGGCTCGCGTTCTCACTGGCAAGCGATTCCGCCGAAGCCTGAAAAAGCAATACGAACAGGTATTCCCTTAGGAACGCTTCAAGTGCCACCGACACGCCATCGATGATGTCCGGGAGCATCTTTGCCGGCCATGGTTTTTCGCCAACCTTTGCTTCCCAGCTGGAATCGAGTGGCAAGAGCTTGCTGTTTACGGGTTGATAGATCACTCCTGATTGAGGTTGGTTATGAAACACGTAGATTTCCCACGAGTCGTCGCGTTCGCGTACCGCCTCGATCTCGATCAGAAGTTCTCCGACCAATGGAGTGATCGCTTCCACCGAACTCGGGACGGTCAAAAGGCTAACGGTGCACAAATCGGCATCCATGAGAAGCGAATATGCTCGCTCACCCACAGCCCAAATATGCGATAGTTTGCCCGGAAATGCCTTGAGGGTATTTATGGCCGAGTCGACTAGCACTTCGTTGAACCTACCGACCAGGCCCTGATCAGATCCGAAGACCACGGCGCCGACCTTCGTCGTATGCGAAGGTCGACGCGCTGCCATCAACGCACTTGGTTCGCTGCCTCGAAGACACGCGATCAATCCAAGCTCCACAGTTCGGTAGTACTCATGAAGCGAGAGAACGGACTTTTCATACTGCCCGATGCTCGATGCCGCAAGCGCTTTCATCGAACGCACAACGCCTTCGAGATCCTGCGCCCCCGCTAATTTTCTTTTTAGGCTGACCGTGGAGCCGCTCATGATGCAGGCTTCGCGTCTGGATGAGGTTGAAAGGGAGAAAGAGTTTGCGACGCGATCTGGAGAATCGCCTTTCGATCCTCATCGCTCAACTTATCGCCCGAAGACAACCTGCCCACGATCTCATTGGGAATGTCCCCCCCTGCTTTTCGGAGGGCCGACTCAGCATCCTCCACTTTTTCCAGAGGAATCTGATCGAAGAGGCCACCTGTCAGAGCCAGCAAGACCGTGATCTGTTCCTCTAGCGAAGCCGGCTGCGATTCCGGCTGCTTCAGGCAGGCCCGGATACGCTGACCGTGATCGATGATTTTTCGGGTCGATTCATCGAGGCGAGTCCCGAATTTCGCGAAGGATTCCAATTCCTCGAACTGGGAATATGCTAGTTTGAGACTCCCGGCAACGGCGCGATAGGCGGCTCGCTGTGCCGCACTGCCCACCCGTGAAACTGATTTTCCGACGTCGACGGCCGGCAGGTTTCCGAGTTCAAACAACGTCGGCGACAGGTAAACCTGACCGTCGGTGATCGAGATCAGATTCGTGGGTATGTAGGCGGATATGTCTTGAGCATCGGTCTCAATAATGGGGAGCGCTGTCAGCGATCCGCCCCCGCGGTCTTTGCTCAGATGCGTAGAACGCTCGAGCATCCGCGAATGAATATAGAAGATATCGCCTGGAAATGCCTCGCGACCTGGAGGCCGGCGTAGAAGCAAGGAGAGTTCTCGATAGGCTCTTGCATGCTGTGTCAGATCGTCGTAAACGATCAGCACGTCACGGCCCTTTTCCATAAAGTATTCAGCGATGCTCGTAGCGGCATACGGAGTGATGTAAACGAGTCCCGGAGCGTCATTGCCTTCCGCCACCACCACAACGGTGTACTCCATTGCGCCCTTCGCCCGCAAGTTCGCTACAGCCTTGGCTACAGCCGAGGCGCGCTGACCGATCGCGCAATACACGCAGATGACGTTCTGTCCTCGTTGATTCAGAATCGTATCGATTGCAATCGCCGTTTTGCCTGTCTGCCGGTCACCCAGGATCAATTCGCGCTGTCCGCGGCCGATAGGAACGAGCGCATCGACAACCTTCAAACCTGTCTGCAAAGGGATAGAGACTGCAGCGCGGTCCAGAATCGCAGGCGCGGCACGCTCCACGGGAAGCCTTCGATCCGTTGGTGCCACCGCTCTTCCGTCAAGTGAATTACCCAGGGGATCAATAACCCTCCCGAGCAAAGCATCGCCGACCGCGACATCCATAACACGACCAGTCCGCAACACCTGATCTCCAGCTCGGAGATGCTGATAATCCCCCAGCAGAATCACTCCCACTTCGTTTTCGTCAACATTGAACGCAATGCCCAGAAGTCCCCCAGGAAACTGCACCAGCTCCTCATAGCCGACCCCCGGTAAACCACTGAATGTAGCAATACCAGTTGAGACATTCGTCACCACGCCGACCTCATGGGGTGAGAAGGGGGGAGAAAATGAATTACGTGCCTCGCGCATGCCGGTGAAGGCTTGTTCCAACGCGCTATGTAGCATGTCGGGAGCGGAGCTCATGGTGTTCCTGCAATCGTTGTCTGCGTCGACGTTGCGGCTGCCGGAGGCCCATGAGCCTCGAGAAGCGAATCCACTTTCCCGCTAAGAGCGGCAAGATACTCCGTAATATTCCATCCGATCTTCTGACCATTGGCCGACAGTTCAATTCCACAGATGGACTCTCCATCGGTTTCGAATTGCAGATGAGCATCGATAGAAAACGTTTCGTTCACCGCGTTGCGGATGGCAGACTTCTGCTCCTCCGGCATCTCGAACACACTCCGTATAAGACCAGGAGCGGAAGACGTGCGAAGCGCTTGACCCATCGTGTCCTTTGACTTTGCGTCCATGCCGTAGAGACGCCGAGTGAATACTTCTCCCATGCGCTCCTCCAAACTCACCGTTGCGAGATCTCCTAGCGCTTTTCGCGTAATGGCAAATACCTCGACCAGACTGAGATGAGTGATCTCGGCACTCAGCCTCGCCTGATCGTTTTTTAGTGCTACCGTCTCTTTAGCGCGCACATCCTCGGAGTCCTTCTTGGCCTCACCGACGAGCCGGTCATGCTCGCTCTGTGCATCCTGCTTGGCCTTGTCGAGCAACGCGCCGCGTTCCTTGTCAAATGCTTGGCTCTTTTCCCGATACTCATCGTGTTCCTTCTGAGCATCAGTCTTTTTACTGTCGGCATTGGAAAGTTCTGTGGCGATAGCCTTCTCGCGAGCGTCAATCGCATTCAGAATCGGCTTGTAGAGGAAGCGTTTGAGCAGCCAAACCAGAATGAGGAAGTTCAGCACCTGGGCGCCGACGGTAAACCAGTCGATGAGCATAGATCACTTTCCTGCCGCGTGGGCAATTACGCGGTTCCAGAACGGATTTGCAAAAATGAGGATCATCGAAACAACAAAGCAATAGATGGCTAACGATTCGATCATGGCGAGCCCCACAAACAAGGTGCGCGTGATTGTCGGCGAGGCATCTGGCTGCTGCGCCAGAGATGTGAGGGCCGTAGCGACCGCGCGGCCCTCTCCAAGTGCTGGGCACATGCATCCGATTCCGATCGTGAGGCCGGCGGTGACGATAGATGCAACTGCGATGATGGTCATGCTGTCCATAGAGACTCCTTGGTGCTACTCGTACAACTTCAATTGGTCGCAGTTTTGGTGGATTCAACAACTTGCTTCGGCTTTGGGACGAAAGTTGCGGCTGCGATGTAAACCCCGGCAAGGATCGTGAATATGTAAGCCTGCACCATGCCGGTGAGTAGACCGAGTGCGGTCATCACGATGGGGAAAACGAAGGGAGTAATCGTCAGCAGAATGCCAATGATCATCACGCCGCTCATCATGTTGCCGAACAGTCGAACAGCCAACGCGAGGGTGCGTGAGAGTTCGCTAATGATATTGAAGGGAAGCATGATGAAGGTCGGCTTCGCGTAGGTCCGCAGATACGCTCCAAAACCCTGCTCTCTGATGCCGAATAGCGGCACCGCGACGAAGACGCATAGGGCGAGAGCGGCTGTCGTGGATAGCGAGCCCGTGGGAGGTTTGTAGCCCGGAAGCACGGTGCAGAGACTGCAAGTCGCCACGAACAGAAAGAGCGTGCCAAGAAATGGAAGATACTTTCGTGCCTCTCCCAGGCCAACATCCTTGATCTGGCCCTCCAGAGTCGTAACGATAATCTCGAGCGCCCCTTGCCAGCGCGAGATAGATCCTTCAGTCAACAGATTTCGTGTGACTAGCTTCGAGCCCAACGCCATGAGGATCATCAAGATCCAAGTCGTCGCGATGGTTTCGTTGAGCTTGAAGAAGCCGTGCTGCCAGAAGATGAGTTGATCGGAGGTGAGATTCAATTGCCACGACCTTCAGGCGTGGGAACGCCCAATAGCTTAGGAACGCGTGTAGCCCGCGTCACGAACAGTCGGCCAAGTACAAAGCCGACAAGACAGGTCAAAACCTCATGCCAACCCCAACGTGTGACTATCCAATAGAAACCCATAACAGCAATCGCCGTGCGCACGATCATGCTCCCAGCGAACAGTATTGCCGGCTGTGTCGAACTAGAGAGTCCTCGATAGACAGTCCACCATAGACCACCAAAGAAGAGTGCTCCGAGCAGGACGCCCACGAGCATCGATGCAATCATCGTCCAGATTTCATTCATCGACCTTCTCCGGTTCTTCGTGCATCGCTCGATCCTGTTGTGAAACCCAATGCCATGCATTCGCGCAGCCGATGCACAATCCGGCCACCAGCAGCATGAGTGTCCAAGACCGGCCCCCGGGATGACGTGAATCCAGCCATAGACCTAGTGCCGCGCCTAGCAACGTTGGTATGGCAACTGACCAGCCCACGAGCCCCGTCATGCCGAGACCGAACCAGACGCCGCGATCTCCGGCGCGCTGTGCCTTCAGCTTGCGGGTAATCTGCGCCCCAACCTGCTGAACGAACAGGGAGTCTTCTTTCTTACTTGGCTGGCGCTCGTTGTTATTCATGCTGGAACTCGGCGAAGCGGCCAATCATGGCGGCTTCCATTCTGGTCACCGCAATCCGGACTTCTTGCTCCTGTTTATCCATCTTTAGAAACTGGCGTTTTACCTCGTCGTGAAGCTGATTGAGGTCTGTCCCACTGATCGCACGGCGGACGGAGACCAAGACGTCCATTCCTGTTTTAACCAGGACACCCTCATCCACCGCGACATAACTGATTCCGGCCCGTGCCGATTCGTAGATGAATATGCCCGGCAAAAGCGCGGCCGCGCAGTCCAGTCGGTGCGGCAGCAGACCGAATGAGCCTTTGTCGGTTTCCGCGACGATACGCAGCACATCGGTTCTATCGACGAATATCTCCGTAGGCAGAAGAATTTTGAGATTCATGCGACCCCGGCGTGTTCTGGGTTGGCTTCAGCCGTTGGCTTGGATGGAACGGGTTGGCGTGGCGCTCCTGCCTTGGGCGCAGGGTTCGAAGAATCTTTCGTGGCCGGAGCCGGGTCGGACTTCGACGCCCCTGGCTGCGACGGCGGTGCAGTCTGCTTGGCGGCGTCCGGCTTTTTCGCTTCGCTGATCGCTCCTATCATGTAGAGCGCGCTCTCTGGAAAGTCCTTGAACTCGTCCCGTAAGATACGTTCGCAACCATCGAGCGAGTCTTTCAGGCTTACGAGCTTTCCCTTGATTCCGCTGAACTGTTCCGTGGCAAAAAAGGGTTGAGTCAGAAAACGCTCCAATCGCCGCGCCCGATCAACGACATTGCGGTCAGCGACGGAGAGCTGCTCGAGGCCCAACATAGCGACAACGTCTTTCAGCGCCTCATACTGCGCCAAAGTCTTACGAATCTCCTGTGCCAGACCATAATGGCGCTCACCAACAATCCCGGCCGTCGCCATGTTCGAGTTGGATTGCAGCAGATCGATGGCTGGGTAGAGTCCTTCGCTGGCGCGGTCCCGGGAGAGGACGATCGACGCGGACAAGTGCGAAAAGACATGCACCGCGGCAGGGTCCGTCAGATCATCAGCAGGGACGTATACGGCCTGGATCGATGTAATCGCCCCGGCTTGCGTGTTTGCGATTCGCTCTTCGAGTCCTGAGAGTTCCGTGCTCATCGTCGATTGGTAGCCCAGACGCGACGGCATCTTCCCCATCAGCCCGGAAACCTCCATTCCCGCCTGAATGAAGCGGAAAATATTGTCAATCAGCAGGAGCACATCTCGATGTTCGTCATCACGGAAGTATTCCGCCATGGTCAGTGCGACATCACCAACCCGGAAGCGACT
>Ga0302308_10002158_pt1 | contig 15916 bp, 14 predicted proteins | sample III_Palsa_E3_3_FD_200531 | JGI IMG/M metagenome (GOLD analysis project Ga0302308, IMG submission 200531) | Peat permafrost microbial communities from Stordalen Mire near Abisko, Sweden - III_Palsa_E3_3 | ecosystem: Environmental > Terrestrial > Soil > Palsa > Peat permafrost | place: Sweden... | reverse complement strand
CTGCGAGATCTGCGAGGCTATGGGCCACTTCAGGAAGGTCTTATAGATGATGTTTTTGACGATCCAGCGGCGGTAGAAGGGTTGCTTGTCGAGAGAGGTGGGCAGAGCGCCGGCAGAGCCAAGGACGATGATACGGCGGACCGCTTTCGGCTCTGTGGCTGTCTGCTGCATCGCGGCAATAATCTGCGGGACGGCGCGTTCGAGGACGTCCTCCTTTCCAAGAGAGTTTGCGCCCAGGGCAGAAAGGACGACATCTGCGCCTTCAATCGTCCTGTGCACTGCGGCGGGGTCGAAGGCGCTTCCCTGGATGACATGGATGCGGTCGCGAAGAGGAGACTTTTCCGGCGTACGCAGCAGCGCTGTCACCTCGTAACCGGCGGCGAGACAGCGATGGGTGAGAAGCGTTCCAGTGGCTCCGCTGGCACCGAAGATGGCGATCTTCACGGGAAGGCTCCTTTGCTTTAGGACCACTTATCCTCTCGGAGAGGACGACTGTGTGAAAAACGTGGTTGCGCTAACTGCATCATTTTGTTTCGTTTGGCCAATATTCCCACGATTGGTTATGGGTCTTCTCAGGAGTAGATGCCGACGGCTGTGAAGAAGTGGGATAAGGAGTTCGTTGTTGGGAGGTTCGGTGAGACTCTTCCTATGTGTCCGTATTGGAGGGGCCGGTTTTCTAAAACAGGGACAGGGGTTAAGTTGATGAAGCTAAAGCAGATGGGAGAGATATCCACTTTTCAGGCGAGAACGACTACTGCTACTGGTATTTTTCTTCTTTATTTGTAGTTTTTAACAGCAGGAGCCAGCCTAGGGGATTGTGCACCGTTGAAGTTACGATTCGCCTCGGTTGGCCTTCTCTCGCACACAAGATACCGGCTTTCCACAAAGAAACCTGTCGCGTTCGGAGCCTGTTCCAACCTAGAATCAGGCATGCGCTGAGTGAACCTGGATGCACCGCGAGGTGGATTCGGTGTACAGTTTGGCCAGCGACCAACGAACTGATTGAGGGAGAAATCGACCGTGACGAGTGCGACCCAGGAGCCTGAGATGACTTTGCCGAGCGAGACGAGCGGTGTTGCAGCCCCAACCGGCAACCTCGAGATCACCGTCTCCCGCGCGGAGCTGCTGCGGGAGCTGACTGCTGCCCAGAGCGTCGTCGAGCGCAAGACAACGATTCCGATCCTGTCGAATTTTCTGTTCGAGGCGACCCAGGGTGAGGGCGGCGACCGGCTGACGATTACCGCGACGGACCTTGACCAGAGCCTGCGGACGAGCTGTGCGGCGAAGGTGAAGAAGCCGGGCGCGTGTACGATTCCGGCGCGCAAGCTGTACGACTACATCAAGCTGCTGCCCGAGGGCGAGATTTCGATCAAGCTGATGGACAACCACTGGGTGCAGATTCGCGCCGGGCGGTCGAATACGAAGATGGTCGGGATGGCGCGGGCAAACTTTCCTCAGGTGCCGGAGTTCCCTGCATCAGGCGCGTTTAAGATCTCGGTGCCTGCGCTGAAGAACATGGTCTCGAAGACGATCTTTGCCATCTCGAATGAGGAGAGCCGGTATACGCTGAACGGCGCGCTGCTGGTGCTGAAGGCGGAGAGCATGGCGATGGTTGCGACCGACGGCCACCGGCTGGCGCATATCGAAAAGCTGGGCGAGACGCTGGAGGGTGTGTCTGGCGAAAAGAAGACGCTGATTCCGCGTAAGGCGCTGAGTGAGCTTTCTTCGCTGCTGGGTGCTACCGATGCTGAGACGCTGGAGTTTGCGGATGACGACCAGACGCTGTTCTTCAAGGTTGGTGGACGGGTGCTGACCAGCCGCAAGCTGACAGGACAGTTTCCGAATTATGAAGCTGTGCTGCCAAGGGACAATAACAAATTTGTGATCGTGCGCTCGGAGGATCTGATGGGCTGCATCCAGCGCGTGGCACAGTTCGCGGATGAGCGCAGCGGCGCGATCAAGATTCGGCTGGAGCAGAATGAGCTGAAGCTTTCGTCGTCGAGCACGGATGCGGGCGAGTCTGAAGACACGATTGAGACGCCGTACAACTACGATCCGCTGGTGGTGGGTTTCAATAGCCAGTACCTCATCGATTTTCTGAAGGCGATTGGCAATACCGGTGAGGTAAGGCTGGAGTTCAAGGACGCTCAGAGTGCAGGACAGATGCGGCCTGAAGATGCGAATGAGGATGTGAAGTACCGGTACATCCTGATGCCGATGAGAATTTGAAGACCAGTAGTGCTACGCATTGTTAATGACAAATAACCCATAATTTGGCCAAATGGTCAGCTTATGGGTTATTTTGCATGCCGGGCTTTTGTCGTTTCGACGGAGGAAGAATGGACCTCAATCACTGACGAAGTTCGACCTCGGTGGCGCCCTGGCCTCCCTGGTTTTGTGGCGGCTCGGTGACGGTGGTGACGTGGGGATGGTTGCGGAGATATTCACGCAGAGTGCGGCGCAGGACGCCCATGCCGGTGCCGTGCACGATGCGGATGCGTGGCAGGCCGGCGAGGAAGGCGCGGTCGAGGAAGCGTTCAACCTCGGTCTGGGCTTCGTCGGCGGTGCGGCCGATGACATTGATCTCTGAGGTCATGTAGTCGGTGTCGTTGTTGGCTGTGGCGACGGTAATGCCACCGCGTTTTCGCGCTGCTTCGAGCGGCGTGACGACCCTGATAGATTCGACTTCTGCAATATCTTCGATAGACGCGCGCATCTTCATCGGGCCCATGGAGACCTCGAAATTCTTGGCGTCGATAATGCGATCGACTCTTGCCTGACGGCCAAGGGATTTGAGTTTGACGAGATCACCGACCTTGATGCCTTTGAGGATGTGGGGCTGGGCGGCAGGATCGTTTTTGTCGGCGCGGGTGGTGTGGGCGACGACGGTGGAGTTGAACTGCTCAGAGAACTCGCGGCGCAGCGTGGCCATGCGGCGGTCGGAGTCGCGTGCGATCTTCTGCGCGAGGGCTTTGTCGTCGATGGCTTTCACGGTCTCGCGAAGCTGGTAAGCGAAGTCCTCGATGAGAGAGTTGAGTTTGGCTTCGAGGTCTTTGGTACGTGCCTTCTGCTCGACACGGCCTTCGACTTCGACACGGGCTTTCTCGCGGGAGAGTTCGCGCTCGCGCTGCTGCATAGCCTCGCGATCGGCAGCGGCGGCGGTGAGTTGATCGTGGAGCTGGTCGAGGAAGGCGCCGATGTCGGCGGTCTGCGTGGTCATCTGGGCGCGGGCGGCGGCGATGATCTCCTTCGGCAAACCCAGACGCTCTGCGATGTTGAGGCCGGCGGAGGCCCCGGGAACGCCGAGGCGCAGCTCGTAGGTTGGGGTGAGGGTTTGCTGATCGAAACCGACGGCTGCGTTGAGTACACCCTTGTGGTTGGCGGCGTAGACCTTCAGTGAGGTGAGGTGCGTGGTGATGCAGCACCATGCATCGATAGTGAGGAAGTGGGTTGCAATGGCTACGGCAAGTGCTGCGCCTTCTTCGGGGTCGGTGGCGGACCCCAGTTCGTCGAGCAGGACGAGCGATTCGGCGGTGGCTTCGCGGGAGATGCGGTCGAGGTTGACGACGTGAGCGGAGAAGCTGGAGAGGTTGCGCTCGATGGATTGCGCGTCGCCGATGTCGGCGTAGACGCTGGTAAAGAGTGGGAGCTTTGCGTCTTCGGCGGGAATGGGGATGCCGGCCTGAGCCATCAACGAGAGCAGGCCGAGGGTCTTGAGCGAGACGGTCTTGCCGCCAGTGTTGGGGCCGCTGATGATGAGCTGCTTCGCGTCGGGCGGAAGGATGATGGTAAAAGGGACCGGCGTCTTTGGCTCTTCGCTGGCCTCGAGCGCAGTGGCGCGCATGCGGAGCTCGAGCAGGGGATGGCGGGCTGCGGTGAGGGAGAGCTCCTGCGTGAAGGTGGGACGGACGCAGTTGAGCGCGTCGGCGAAGCGTGCGCGGGCGGCGTGGGATTCGACCTCGGCGAGGATGCAGGCCCCAAGGTGGATGGCGGTGGACTGCTGGCCGAGCGCGCGGGTCATGACGACGAGAATGCGGTGAATCTCCGATTGTTCTTCGTCGAGCAGGCGGACGAGTTCGTTGTTCTGCTCGATGGTTTCCAGTGGCTCGACGAAGACGGTCTGCCCGGAGGATGAGGAGCCGTGGATGACGCCGGGGACTCGGCGTTTGAACTCGGCTTTGACCGGGATGACGAAGCGGTCTCCGCGGATGGTGATGAGGTCTTCCTGAGTGCTGCCGCCTTCGCTCAGACCGCGGAGAGATTTTCGAAGGCTCTCTTCGATGGCGCGGTGCTGACGTTCCATGGCGCGGCGGATGCGGCGAAGCTCGGGCGAGGCGTCATCGTTCAGGCTGCCGTCGGGTTCAATCTTGCCGCGCAGGAGACGAAGGAGTGGGGCGAGGTCATGGTCGAGCAAAGGTGCTGAGAGCGCGGCGATGCCGGGCCACTCGTAGCGGGTGCTGTTGGGCGGCGGGTCGATGAGGCTGCGCCACGCAGCTACGCGCTCGACGACGGTGAGAAGGTCGCGGATCTCGGTGGACTCAAGGGCTGCGCCATCGATGCGGGCCTTGTCGAGCAGGATGGTGGAGTCAAAGAGGCCTCGGAACTCGAAGCTGCCGCCGCGGCTGAGCATGGCGCGCAGTTCGGCGGTGCGCTGTTGCTGCTGGTCGATCCAGGCGAGGTCGGCGCAGGGTTCGAGCGCGAGCACCCAGGCGCGGCCCAGAGGCGAAAAAGTGCGGCCAGCGATATGGTCGCGGAGGCGTGGCCATTCGAGCGCGACGGCGCTCGATTCACGCAGGGGGGAAGGAATTGCCGGCAATAGCTCTGGTTCATTCACTTCTCTTATCGTAACCTCGTGGGGAACTGCTGGCCGCGCGGTTGCGTAGTAGTGAGAGCGCAGAGTTCGGCGCAAGAGCGTCTGGAGGTGTGAGATGGTCTGTCCGGCATGTGGAACGCAGGTAGTAGCTGGTGGTCAGTTTTGCCCGAAGTGTGGGATCGCAATGGTGGCTGCTCAGCCAACATATGCAGCTTATCCGCCCCCGATGTCGAGGCCGCGAGTGCAGCATAATCTGCAGGCGCTGGGCATTCTTTGGTGCGCGTTTGGAGCGTACCGGGTGATCGGCGGTCTGATGGGGATGTTCTTTCTGCGGGCATTCACCGCGCACGGTTTTGGCGGTGACAACTGGCTGTTCGGCTCGTCGTTTGGTCCGGCCTGGACAGCCTGCCTGCTCCCCATTGTGGCTGTCTATACGGTTTGCATGGCGGCGCTTGCCCTGCTGGTTGGGTACAGCCTCTTGACACGCAGGCCGTGGGGCAGAATGGTAGCGATCGTTGTCGGCGTGCTGACGCTGCTGAAGCCTTTCCTGGGCACGGCGCTGGGGATCTATACGCTGTGGGTGCTGACACCGGCGGCCTCAGGCGCGGAGTACGACGCGATTGCAGACCGAAGCTGACGACTGGCCGTAAACTGGTTGCATGAACTTTCCTGCTACACGTCTGCGCCGTCTGCGCCGCACGGAGGCGATGCGGTCGCTGGTTCGCGAGACCCACCTGCACCCTGGAGCGCTGATCTATCCGCTGTTCATCTGCCCCGGCGAAGGGGTTCGCAAAGAGATCAGCTCGATGCCGGGGGTCTTTAATCTGTCTATCGACGAGGCCATGAAAGAGGCGGAGGAGTGCGTGGCGGTGGGCGTTGGCGGGCTGCTTCTGTTTGGGTTGCCTGCGGAGAAGGATGAACAAGCGACGGGCGCGTGGGCTGACGACGGTATCGTGCAGCAGGCGTTGCGGGCGATGAAGAAGAATCGTGCGCTCGATTCGCTGGTGACGATTGCAGATGTCTGTCTTTGCGAGTACACCTCGCATGGACATTGCGGCATTGTGGCGAGGGATGGCGATCACTATGAGATTGAGAACGATTCCAGCGTTGCGCTGATTGCGAAGACGGCTGCGTCGCTGGCGAAGGCTGGCGCGGATATTGTGGCTCCGTCAGACATGATGGACGGTCGCGTCGAGGCGATTCGCGAGGCTCTGGACGCCGGTGGGCATGAGCAGATTCCGGTAATGAGCTATGCATCGAAGTTTGCTTCAGCCTTCTATGGGCCGTTCCGCGAGGCGGCGGATTCGGCACCGCAGTTCGGGGACCGGCGCAGCTATCAGATGGATGGTGCGAATCTGCGCGAGGCGATGCGTGAGATCGATCAGGATATCGCCGAAGGCGCGGACATGCTGTTGATGAAACCGGCGATGCCGTATCTCGATGTGATTCGCGCGGCGAGGGAGCGGTACGATCTGCCCATGGGGGCCTATCAGGTGTCGGGCGAGTATTCGATGCTGCACGCGGCGTTTCAGCGCGGATGGCTGGAGCAGGAGCGCACGATGATGGAGTCGCTGCTGTCGATCCGGCGGGCCGGTGCGGACTTTATCGTGACCTATTTTGCGAAGGATGCGGCGAAGGTGTTGGGGTAGTCACTAACGAAAAGACAGCGCAGGAGCTCGAATGGCAAGAATTGCAATCGTTGGAGTTGGAGCAATTGGAGGAGTCACTGCTGGGTTGCTGCAGAGTGCCGGTCGACATGAGTTGCTTCTGTGCACGCGTCAACCTCTGTCCGGGCTTATGGTCGAAACGCCGAACGGAACGGTGAAGGTGAACGCCGCCAACGCGATTGATCCGAGTGGTATTTCTGACGTGGATTGGGTATTGGTCGCGGCGAAGGCCTACGACGTTGTTGGTGTGGCGAAGTGGCTGGAGAGGCTTTGCGCGAAGGGCGCTCCGGTGGCGGTTCTGCAGAACGGAGTGGAACACCGTGAGCGGTTCGCCCCGTATGTGCCAATGCACTCCATTGTGCCAGTGATGGTCGACTGTCCCGCCGAGCGACGGTCGCCTGAGAGTGTCGTTCAGCGCGGCGTGATGCATCTGAAGGTGGAAGATTCCGCCGAAGGGCGCGCCTTCGTTGACCTCTTTACCGGCACTACAGCGGATGCGTCGGTCGTGCCCGACTTCAAAACCGTGGTATGGAGAAAGCTCTGCTTCAACTCGGCGGGTGTGTTGTCGGCTCTGCTGCTGCAACCGGCGGGCGTGATGCGCGGGGAGGCAATTGGCGAGGTTGCGCTGCAGATTATTCGTGAGTGCATCGCGGTGGGTCGGGCTGAGGGCGCGCAGCTCGGAGATGAGGTTGCAGAGGATGTGCTGCGAGCGTCCCGCGCGGCACCCCCTGACTCCGTCAACTCGATCTACGCTGACCGCATGGCCGGACGTCCGATGGAGATCGATGCGCGCAACGGAGTGATCGTCCGGCTCGGGCAGAAGCATGGCATCCCGACGCCGAACAATCGCATGGCGGTGGCTCTGCTTGAGGCGATGACGAAGCAGGGTTAGCTGTTCGGGTCCGATGACGATTTATCGTCCGGGTTTTCAGGCGGCAGCGGTGTAATAACGATGCCAGTGCCCAACTCCTGCTCGACAAACTCGATATCGCTGGGTTCGACGTAGCGGACGTTGTAGTTCGCGAGCGTGCTGGCAACGAGGTAGAGATTCGAGCCGGGAACGGCCTTCCAGTATGCTCCCGTGTCTTTGATGATCCTGTTCTCGCGGTCGCGGCTCATCTGGTCGCGCTGAAAGCGTTGGGCGTTGATGAGGAAGATGCCTTCGAGCTTGCCGTCCTGATCGGTAAACCAGTTGACGAGGCGGCCGCGGTAGAGGACGTTGAGGGTGGAGAGAGCGTCGATCTCGACGACGGTGCGGGGGTCGTCGGAGCGTAGAGAGAGCGTGGTGAAGAGGACCTGCCACTCGGAGACATTTTTGAGCAGGAAGCGGTCGCACAAAGCGCGGAGGAATCCACCGTCCGGGTAGTCGCCGTAGCTGCGGATGACGCGGCCCAACAGCCAGCCTTCGACGCCGCAGAGCAGCCAGAGGAGAGCAACGAAGCGAGACTGCTCGGCGGCGGCGCGGAGATAAGCGGCGATGAGGGTGGGCGTACCTTTAGCGGAATCGGACAAGAGCGAGGAGAGGATGGCGCGATAGGCCTCACGCTTGCCGATGGTGCCATGGATTGCCGGGTAGTCGCCAAGTGGCGTGTGGAGGAGAAGTATCCAGGTGAAGAAAAAGGGGATAAGGGTGACGAGGACGGAGAAGACGACCTCTTCGGTGCGAGTGCGCTGGAAACGCTTGCTGGAGATGTAGAACGAAAAGGTGAGGCGATAGATCGCACCGGGGGCCAGGAGATACGCTACCAGAACGAATCCGGCAACGAGTGCGATCAAGGCGTGCCCGGCTCCCGCTGGATGAGGTACCGGTTGCCCTGCTCATCCGTGTAGATCGAGCTCCCGGTCTCGTTGAGGTCGGCTCTGATCTGTTCGCTGACCTTGCGCAGACGAGAGCGCAGTTCGGCGCCGAAACCTTTGCCGGACGGCGTTGAGGTTGGTTTGCGAAGCGTCCGGGTTAGCTCTGCGACATCACTTACCATTGGTTCTCCACAGCATTCCCACAGTGCTATTATGCCGCAGATGTCAAGACCCAACGGCGATTCCGGCAGGCAGGAATCAAAAAAGTAGCCGGAGAATCGAATAAGATAGAGCGTGTTGGTCCACATACATGGAGTGTTCCCTTGGCAGATACAATTTTTGATTTAGTAGTGCTTGGCGGCGGGCCCGCCGGCTATACCTGCGCGATCCGCGCTTCGCAGTACGGTCTGAAGGCGGCTTTGATCGATGCAAACGACCGTCTGGGCGGAACCTGCCTGCTGTGGGGCTGCATTCCGACCAAAGCGATGCTCTTTACCGCAGAGCTGTGGGACCACCTGAAGCATGCCGAGCGTTACGGCATCGACGGCGTGACGCCGAAGCTGAACTGGAAGGGCGTTCTGGCGCGCAAGGACGACGTCATCGGTCGGCACGTCAAGGGCCTCGACTTCCTGATGAAGAAGAATAAGATCAATGCCATCAAGGGTTACGGCCGTTTGACCGGCTCGGCGAAGGACGGCGTCCACACCATCGAGGTGAAGACAGCCGACGGCAAGACTGAGACCGTGAAGGCGAAGAAGGTCGTTCTGGCGACCGGCTCCGATGCCCGGATGCTGCCGAACTACAAGCCGGACGATACCATTCTGACCAACTACGAGATTCTGAAGATCGCAGAGGCGCCGAAGTCACTGGTGGTCATCGGCTCGGGTGCCGTTGGGGTCGAATTTGCCTCGATCTTCAAGAGCTTTGGCGCTGAGGTGACGATTCTCGAGGCACTCCCCCGCATGGTTCCTGCGGAAGACGAGGACATCAGCAAAGAACTGCTGCGTCTCTTCAAGAAGCGCGGCATCGACGTGAACCTGTCGGTAAAGGATACGAAGATCGAGAAGAACAAGGGCGGCGCACTGGTCTCCTTCACCGATGCAAACGGCAAGCCTCAGACCAAACAGGCGGAGAAGGTGCTGGTTGCGGTTGGCCGTGCGCCGCGTACGTACGACCTCGGTCTGGACAAGGTGAAGATCACGCCGGATCGCGGCTTCATCATGACCAACGAGTGGATGGAGACGACCGAGCCGGGTGTCTATGCGATTGGCGATATCGTTGGCGGACTGCCACAGCTGGCGCACGTCGGCAGCATGGCCGGGCTGGTGGTTGCGGCTCGCATCGCCGGCAAGTATGCCAAAGCGGTGAACCGCACCCGTATTCCGGGCTGCACCTATACCGATCCGCAGATCGCCAGCGTTGGCCTTACTGAGGCGCAGGCGAAGGAGAAGGGCTACCAGGTGAAGATCGGCAAGTTCCCCTTCGTCGGCAACTCCAAAGCGACGATCCTCGATGCGCACGACGGCTTCATCAAGGTCGTTGCAGACGCGAAGTACGGTGAGATTCTCGGCGTCCACATCATCGGGCCGTATGCCACGGAGATCATCGCCGAGGCCGTCACCGCAATTGAGCTTGAGGCGACGATCGAGGAGATGATGTTCACCATTCATGCGCACCCAACTGTGGCCGAGGCATTGCTCGATGGTTTCAGCAGCGTCGAGGGCATGGCGGTCAACGTCTAGCCAGCAGTAGTTATGGAAGACAGCCGGGCTCTCAGGCTCGGCTGTCTTCTTTCAACGGCAGAATCAAGCGATGCATATCAACCTCCTCACTCTCGGTCGAGTTCCCTACCTGGAAGCCCTCGCTGTTCAGCAGCAGGTGATCGCCACGCGCAAGCAGAACCTGATCGGCGATACGTTGCTCCTGCTCGAACACCCGCCTGTGCTCACCCTTGGGCGCAACGCGCACCGTTCCAACGTCCTTGCCAGCGACGAGCTGCTCGCGCAACGCGGGGTCGAGTTGCACGAGATCAATCGCGGTGGAGATGTCACCTACCACGGTCCAGGCCAGTTGATCGGGTACCCGATCATCGATCTGCGTGGCGATCTCCCAGGCAAAAAGGGCCCACATCTCGGCCCGGTTGACTACGTCCGCATGCTGGAAGAGATGCTCATCCGCACCTGCGGCGACTTCGGCGTGATGACTCAGCGCATCTGTAAGCTCACCGGCGTATGGACGCTTGCCGGCGGCAGCATTCGCGAGAAGAAAGTTGCTGCCATCGGCGTTCACGTCTCGCAGGGCGTCACTTCGCACGGCTTCGCGCTGAACGTGACAACCGATCTGCGCGACTTTGACTGGATTATTCCGTGCGGCATCGCGGACCGTCAGGTAACCAGTCTCGAGCTGGAAGCCGACGCCGACCGTCAGCCCACCATGGAGACCGCGCTCAACGCTACAGCCAGGAATTTTGGCCGCATCTTCGAGCGGCAGATGCTTCGCTGCAACTCCCTGGACGAACTCCTCGCCGTGTCCACAGGAGGACCATTTTGAAGCGGCGTCTGTTCGCTTACCGCACTATTGGGCCAGCAATTACGCTGCCGCCGTATAATCCGAAAATAGTGTGTATCATTGCGCTCCGGCTGGAACGAGCCGGGTTTTAGCCGTGCGTACCTGTATCGAGGGAGAAGAAAAGTTCATGCCGACTGACGTAGTCATGCCCCAGATGGGCGAATCCATCACCGAAGGCACCATCACCAAGTGGCTCAAGAAGCCCGGCGACACCGTCCAGCGCGACGAGCCGCTCTTCGAGATCTCGACCGACAAGGTCGATGCCGAGATTCCTTCACCCTCTGCCGGCACGTTGAAGGAGATTAAGGTCGCCGAAGGGACCACCGTTCAGATCAACACCATCGTCTGCACGCTCGAAGAATCCGGTTCGTCCGCAACACCTGCGCCTGCAAAGGCTGAGACCGCCGCTGCTCCTGCCGCTGACAGCTCTACTCCAGCCGCCGTCGATACACCTGCCGCCGCGCAGAGCAACGCTCCCACCACCGGCGGTCCAGGCACAGAAGTCCTGATGCCGCAGATGGGCGAATCCATCACCGAAGGCACGATTACCAAGTGGCTCAAGAAGATCGGCGACACCGTCCAGCGAGACGAACCCATCTTCGAGATCTCCACCGACAAGGTCGATGCCGAGATTCCTTCGCCCGTCGCCGGCGTTCTTACGGAGATCAAAGTTCCCGAAGGCTCGACCGTCACGATCAACACTGTCGTCGCCGTCATTGGCGGAGGCGCTGGCAAATCTGCCACTCCGGCGGCCCCTGCTGCGGCCACTCCGGCAGCGTCAGCACCTGCTGCAGCTGCACCGGCCCCGGCAGCCGCGGCGTCCGCATCAGAAGGCGATCGCCTCCGTTCGTCGCCTCTGGTCCGCAAGATCGCGAAGGACAACAACGTCGATCTTTCGCAGGTTCCCGGCAGCGGAGCCTCCGGCCGCATCACCAAGACCGACATTCTCGGCCACCTCGAACAGGGACCTAAACCGACAGCCGCCGTCCCGGTTGCACCCTCTGCTCCGGCACCCGCCGCCGCAAAACCCGCTGCGCCTCAGCCGCAGCCTGGGGAGCTCGTCCCCATGTCGAAGATGCGCTCCATCATCGCGCAACGCATGGTCGAGTCCAAGCGCACCAGCCCGCATGTCCACACCGTCTTCAAGGTAGATATGACGCGCATCGTCAAACTCCGTGAGAAGGAGAAGACGAAGTACGAGCAGCGCAACGGCGTCAAGCTGACGTACATGCCTTTCATCACCCGCGCTGCCATCCATGCGTTGCGCAAGCACCCCATCGTCAATGGCTCGATTGAAGGCGAAGCGATCCGTTACAACAAGAACATCAACATCGGCATCGCGGTTGCGCTCGACTGGGGCCTCATCGTTCCTGTCCTCAAGCAGACCGAAGAGAAGAACTTCCTCGGCATCGCGCGCGGCATCGTCGATGTAGCGGACCGTGCCCGCAACAAGAAGCTGGCTCCCGATGAGATCTCCGGCGGCACCTTCACGCTCACCAACTCCGGCATCTTCGGCGAGCAGTTTGGAACGCCGATCATCAACCAGCCTCAGAGCGCGATCCTTGGCATCGGCGGCCTGAACAAAGAAGCCGAAGTCCTCACCGACAAGGACGGCAACGACTCTATCGCGATCCGCTCCATCCAGCGCTTCACCCTCGGCTTTGATCACCGCATCGTCGACGGCGCGGACGCTGGCAAATTCATGTCCGACTTCAAGGCCTACCTCGAAAACTGGGCCGAAGACATCGGGTAGTTTCGGCGCACTGGAGCAACGAAAACGCGGCAGACCTGCTCTTAGGTCTGCTGCGTTTTTATTTTCATCTGCGGTGAAGTGTCTACAACAGCGCCTTCGCTCTCAGAACCAGCTCCACCGCTTCTTCCGGCGTTGTCCCGATGGCGGAGAGGTGCCCCATCTTCCGTCCTTTGCGCGGCTTATGTTTTTCATACAGGTGCAGCCTGACGCCAGGTACCGACAGCGCCTTATCAAACCTCGGTTCGACTGCCTGCCCATCCTTTAGCCACAGATCGCCCAACAGATTCGCGATGGCTGCCGGTTGAATGACGTCCACATTGCCTAACGGCAGATCGCAGACCGCCCGCACCAGCTGCTCGAACTGCCCCGTCACGCAGGCCCTCACGCTTGCGTGGTAGCTGTTGTGGGGCCGGGGAGCAAGCTCATTCACCAGCAGCCTGCCATCGGTGGTGCAGAACATCTCCACCGCCAGCACACCCTCCAGCTGAAAGGTATCGGCAATGGACTGCGCGATCTCTCGTGCCTCCATCTCCATCTCCATTGGGATTGGGGCCGGAATCACGCTCCATGCCAGAATCTGTTCCTCATGGTGATTCAGGGCCGTCGGAAAAACCTTCACCTCGCCATTGGGAGCACGAGCCACCAGCACGGAGATCTCACGCTCCAGATCCACGGCCTTCTCCGCCACGCCCGCACCTCCACCCAGCGCCTCCCACGCGCCTCGTATCTCGTCCTCCACCACAGCGCCCGGCGCAAACCCAACCTTGCCCTGGCCGCGTCCGTCATATCCACCCGTGGCGCTCTTGCAGAAACACCTTCCGCCCAGTGCAGCCACGGCCTCGCGCAGATCATCCAGCGACCGCACCGCTCTGTACTCGCCCACTGGAAACCCATTCCGCCGCAGCCAGTCCTTCTGTTCGATCCTGTCCTGAATCACCGCCAGCATCGCCCCGCCCGGCCTCACCGGCGCATAGCTCGCCGCGGCCTCCATGCTCTTCGGCGCGATCTGTTCAATCTCAAGTGTCACCACATCGCAGCCCCGAGCCAGATTCGCTGCCTCACGCGAATCATCCCATCCCGCCTCGATGCACCCATCCACCACAAACCGCGCCGGACACGCCGGGTCAGGATCGAGCACCAGAATGCGATACCCCATGCCCCGCGCCGCCATCGCCGTCATGCGGCCGAGCTGGCCACCGCCAAAGATTCCAATCGTTGCGCCCGGCAGAATCGGCTTTGCTGTTGAAGAACCAGATCTCACGCGCCAACCTCATCTTCCCCGACGACCTGCGCCAAAACCTCATCCCGCCGCCCCGCGCGCCACGCCACCAGTTTCTCCCGCAACGCGGCGTCCGTCGTCGCCAGCATCGCGACCGCCAGCAGCCCGGCATTCATCGCACCCGCCGCTCCAATCGCCAGCGTACCCACGGGAATCCCTTTCGGCATCTGCACAATGCTCAGCAGCGAGTCCATCCCCTGCAGCGCCGTCGCCGGTATCGGCACGCCGAGCACCGGCACCACCGTCTTGGCCGCGATCATCCCCGGCAGATGCGCCGCGCCACCCGCTCCAGCGATGATCACCCGCAGCCCGCGCTCAACCGCCGCATCGGCATACTCAAACAGCAGATCCGGCGTCCGGTGCGCCGAAACCACCCGCACCTCATGCGCCACTCCGAACTCCTCCAGCACCTCGACGGCGCCTCGCATCACCGCAAAATCATTGCGGCTCCCCATCACCACTCCAACCAAAACACTGCCCAACGGCTCGGCGTCCATGGCCCGATTATACGTTTCCCCCATGAACACCGCGCCATTGTTCCAGTAGTTCGCTCACCTATTCCCTGGCCCAGACACTCGCATTCAGACACATCACCACGCCGTCGATGATCGAGCCCAACCCTGCGGTAAACCTGTCCGAATCGGCGATCTGCTTACTCGTCACAGCATCCGTAATGTTGATCGCCGCACCGACAATCTCCAGTGCAGCCTTCTTCTTCTGCTCCCCGTTCTCCTTGCCAAACAGAGCCTCTGTGCCCTGAATCACGCCCGGCAGCAACGTAATCGTCCGAAAAAACAGCTTCAAAAAATTCATCTCAATCTCCCGTACCTGAATTCGTTATCGTCGAAAATAATCAATTGCCAAGTGGAAGACCGTCAGCAATCCACCCAAAGCTCCCACCAGACCCTTCACCCGCTGCACACTCCGTTCATGCCGTTCCACGCGCTCCTCAAGCTGCGTCAACCGCCCCGGCTGCCCAATTCCCATCAACTGCTTCATCTGACTCTTCAGCACACTCAGATCCGCCAGGACCTGTCCTTCAAACTCCGTCATCTCTCCTCCTTCCTCCGCCATCAATCACTCACTGGCAGGTCTGTAAACACTCCACTCGAAAATCGCGAATACAGCGGCGGTGTCGAGCCGTCGTACATCCGCACGTAGTAGTGCTCGATCTGTCCCTCGCGCGGAATCGAAAAGCTCCGCACCGGGCTTCGCAGCACCAGGTCCTGGTCCACCCCCGGTCCAAAGTCTCCATCCCGTCGCCTCACCTCAAACCCACCGCCCGCAGGCGGAGCCATTCCGGCATCCACCTGCAGTGCGGTCCCCGTTGCGCTCACCACCTGTAACTGCTGCAGGTTCGCAAGCACGTTACCTGGTGCCGTCAACGCCGTTTGTGGCAGCAGCGCATTTGCGGCGATCGTCTCCGACAGCGTCAGCCCCAGTCCCTCGGCCCAGTCGTTCGCAAACGCCATGCTGTACGTCAGCACCTCCGGACAGGCCATGCCATCCACGATCTTCACGCTCCGTACCACCACACTCATCGTCTGTCCGTTGCTCGTAATAGCCAACACATCTCCCGGCCAGACATCCGCCGGATTCACCGCGACATACGTCCCCGATACAGCCGCCGCCCGACTCGTCGCGAAGCTCAGCACCGCCAGAGCCGCACTCTCGCAATCCATCGAACTCCTGGCCTCCGGCTTCATCACCTTACCCAGCCACTGCGCGGTTCCGGGCATACCACCCGCTGCCTCAGCCGCGATACTCGCTGCATTCTCCAGCCGCGCCACGGCTCTCTGCTGCACGCGATACGTCACAGTAATAAGTTCACCGGCAATCGGAACCTGTCCCGTGAAGAAGGTGACCTTACCCGCACTCGATATTTTGCAGTCGACACCTTCTCCCGCGACGCCAATCAGCTGGGTCGCCTGCACTCCGCTCGGCAGCGTGCTCACCACCCAGCCCGACCCGGTCTGCGTTATCCTGCAGTACCCCATCGACCCGATCAACTGAACGCTGTTCACCGCCACAAAGCTGCA
>Ga0302308_10002155_pt1 | contig 15924 bp, 16 predicted proteins | sample III_Palsa_E3_3_FD_200531 | JGI IMG/M metagenome (GOLD analysis project Ga0302308, IMG submission 200531) | Peat permafrost microbial communities from Stordalen Mire near Abisko, Sweden - III_Palsa_E3_3 | ecosystem: Environmental > Terrestrial > Soil > Palsa > Peat permafrost | place: Sweden... | reverse complement strand
CCGGGCCCAGCCACGCGGCCTCAGCTCATGACCACGTAGACATGTAATTCCCGTGATCAAGGGCTCTGCCACCTGCTCAAACGCGTCGACCAATCGGCCTGGAGGAACTTCGGCTTAAGCAGGCCATCACCGGGAAAGCTGTCGCTCTGCTGTCCGGCCCCGGCGGGCTGGCCTCGTTCTTGCGGCGGTGGCGTCAGGCTCCGCGTCGGCTTTGCCTAGCTGCCTAGCTGCGTAGCTGCGAAGTGCCCGCAGAAAATCGATCTCGCGGAACGCGGGCCAGTAGGCGTCGCAGAAGTACAGCTCAGAGTGCACGGTCTGCCAGAGCAGGAAGTTGGACACGCGCTGCTCACCGCTGGTGCGGATGATCAGGTCGGGGTCGGGCTGCCCGGCTGTGTACAGGTGCCGGGCGATGTCGTCGGTGGTGAGGGTCTCGGCGAGCCCGGTGAGCGTGCCGCCGTCGTCTGCCTGCTCGTATAGCAGCGCGCGGATCGCGTCGAGCACCTCCTGGCGCCCGCCGTAGCCGATGGCAAGTGTCACGTGCGCTCCGGTGGTGCGCTCCCTGGTCGCCTCGATTGCCTCTTTCAGTGCGCGGGCGGTGGTGTCGGGCAGCACGTCCAGCGTGCCCGCGATATGGACCTGCCAGGTGGCCTCCGGCCGGGCCAGCCGGGCGGCGAGGACGTCTTCTATGACCTGCATAAGGAACGCGATCTCGGCGTCACCGCGCCGTTGCAGGTTTTCCGCGGAGCACACGAAGACGGTCACGTGCCTGATCCCGGCCCGCTCGCACCAGTTCAGGACGTCCTCGACGTGCTCGGCCCCGTACTTGTGGCCCAGGCTGGGACTGGCCAGTCCCAGCTGCCGCGCCCAGCGGCGGTTGCCGTCCATGATCAGCCCGACGTGCCTGGGCAGCGTGACACCGGACAGATCCCTGCGCAGCTTGCGAGAGTACAGGCCATAGGCAAGATCGCGCAGCACCACGCCTCTAACCTAGGGACTGCAAACCGGGGCCCCGTGCCTTCTGCGGTTTTTCCGGTCTCCTCTTATCGCGGTGGCCGCTGCGGGCCTGCTGTTAGCGGAGGGGTTCAGCCGATGCCGCCCGCAGCCGGGCTAGCGATCCGGCGGCGTACAGGGCTCGGCCGGCGGCGATCCTCGGCCCGCGCCGCTGCACGGCCCTGGCCGCCAGCAGGACGTAGAGCACGGTGCTGAAGGTTTCGCTGGCGATCGCGTGCACCGTCAGCTGCCGCGGGTGGCGCAGGCCCGACCGCACGCCGAAGACCACGCCGGAGACCGTCTGTGCACAGGCAAGGGCGGACAGGGCGTTCTGCGATCGCTGGCTGAGGTGTGTTTGCGTCCCGGCGGTAGCCGGCGCCTCCGGGGGGAGGCGTGTGCCGAGCTTGCGCAGCAGGTCCCTGTGCTGCTGGGTGTTCTTTACCATCTCGGCCCGGGTCGGCGCTTCGGTGCCAAGGCCCCACGCCGCCAGAGCGGAGCCGGCCGCGCAGGCCCACGCGGCCAGGGCCCGCTGCCGGCGGCCGGCGGCCCAGTGCCCGGCCCCGACGGCGGCCTGGGTCACAACGGGGGCGACTGCGGATACCCATCCGGGCGTCCCCGAGGGCCTGATCCCGTCAAAGGCCAAAAGGGTCAGCTGCAGCTCCAACCGGGCCTTGCTGTCATCACGAGCCATCCCGGCATTGTCGCCCAGACGGCACGTGTGAGCCAATACGCGCCGCAGGCGCGAGTATCCTGCGGATTCCGGCCGCCGCGGCTCCGTCCGTCACAAGCGCGAACACCCGGCCAGCAGCGGGATCGTCATCAGCATGACGGCCGAGGCGATGACGCGTCCACACACCCGCACGCCGCGCCTTACCCCACGGCTAGAGCGTTAGCCCCGGTGCTGCAGGCGATAGTGCTCGGCCAGCACGTCGTCGCCGAAATCATCGGCGGGGTTCCGCCACACCGAGTGAAGGTGGTTGCCGTTCGCTTGGGTGTTGTCGTGCTCGATGAGCAGCGTCGGCCCCTGGACGCGGAAATAATGCCGCTCCCCGGGTTCGGTGCTGCCCGCCCAGGCGAAGGTAAGGTTGTCCAGCCCGGCGCGCTCGAGCTCCCGCATCTGGACCCCGGCTACCTCATCCGGCAGCCGCCGCGCGAACGCCCCGACGATGGCGGCGAGCTCGTCGAGCTGGCGCAGGTTCAGCCCGCCGGCGGCCAGGCCCTTGGGCCTGGCCCGGACGTAGCTGAGGATGTCGCGTTCGTCCTCGCTGAGCCGGTAGTCCGGCTCCGGGCCGAACACCGGCTCAGGCCGCTCAGTGTCCCCGATCCTGGGCACGATCCGGGTGGCGAAGTCGGGTGGCGAGCGGTGCCAGATGATCGCGGCGTGCCGCTGGTCGGTGTCGAGCGAGCGCACCAGACGGAACCCGAGTTCCTCGTCATCGGCCAGCGGGGCCAGTATCCCGTAGCTGGCTGGCTCGGCGCCCAGCAGAAACGGGGTGGGCGAGATGTAACGGCCGCTAACGACCGTAAAGTTAAGCGACACGTGATGCCCGGCAAACTGCCAGCCCCACGCGTTCTCGCCCGGCGTACCGAACACCTTGAAGCAATACCGCTCGGGGTTGAACAGGTCGGCGGCCGCCGGGGTGAGCGCCCGCAGCACGTGTTCCATGGCCATCACCGAGACGACCTTCGTGTACCCCGGCAGGCTCGTGCCGGTCACGATCAGCTCATGCGCAAGCCTGCGCTGGCCGTCGTCGAGCGCGCCGATGGGCAGGCCGCCGCGGTCCCGCGCGGGTACGAACGACCAGTCGCGCCGCTCGTCGCCGAAGGCGAAACAGGCCTTCTCCCGCTGCGCCGCGGTCAGCGCGGCCAGCAAGGCGGCCGCCGCCGCGACCATCCGCGCCGCCGTCTCCGGCACCGCCAGCCGGTCCCCGTCATTCATCGCACATCCTCCGTGAATCATTATCCGCTGGCGGGCCCCGCTGAAGCGGTTTCGACCTGCGAGGCTTTTGCAGCAGCGCGACGATGGCTGGTGTCGAGGTGCTGCAAGGCATCTTTCGGGTCATCCTAGGAAGATGAGGGACCAGCAGCACCCAGCCAGCCACGAGCACGATCACGACCACGACCACGACCACGACCACGGGCACGACCACGGGCACGGGCACGGGCACGAGAACCGGGGACTGTGGGCGCGTATCCGGCACGCAGCCGGACTGCATTCGCACTCGCACGACAGCGGGGTGGACGAGGTCCTCGAGGGCTCGGCCGAAGGAATGCGGACGCTGTGGATCTCGCTGGCCGGGCTCGGCGCGACGGCATGCGCGCAGGCGGGGGTGGTCGCCCTGTCCGGCTCGGTCGCGCTGCTCGGCGACGCGCTGCACAACTCGGCCGACGCGCTGACCGCGGTGCCTCTCGGCATCGCGTTCATGCTCGGGCGGCGGCGTCCCACCCGCCGGTACACCTATGGTTACGGGCGGGCCGAGGACCTGGCCGGCATCGTCATCGTCGGGGTGATCCTGCTGTCCTCCGCCGCCGCGGCGTTCGCCGCGGTCAGCCGGTTGCTGCACCCGCACCCGGTGACCCACCTGATCGCGGTCGCGGTCGCGGCTGCGCTCGGGTTCGCCGGCAACGAGGTGGTGGCCCGCTACCGCATCAGGACCGGCCGCCGGATCGGCTCCGCCGCGCTGGTCGCCGACGGCCTGCACGCCCGCACCGACGGGTATACCTCGCTGGCCGTGCTCGTCGGAGCGGGCGGGGTGGCGATCGGCTGGACCTGGGCCGACCCGGTCGTGGGCCTGCTCATCACGGTGGCGATCCTGGCGGTGGGATGGCAGGCGGCCCGCGAGGTCGGCCGCCGGCTCATGGACAGCGTGGACCCGGCCCTGACCGAGAAGGTCGAGGCGATCTTGCGCGCCACTCCCGGCGTGCTGGACGTCGGGCAGGTGCGGCTGCGCTGGGTCGGCCGCATGCTCCGGGCCGAGTGCGAGATCGGTGTCGATTCGCGCGGCTCGGTCGTCCAGGCGCACGACATCGCGGTCCGAGCCGAGCATGCGCTGATCCACGCGGTGCCCAGGCTCGCGGCCGCGCTGGTGCACGCCGACCCGCTGGACGACACGGATCACCACGCGCCACTGGCCGACCACGGGCTGGCCGACCACGCGCTGGCCAACTTAGACCCGGGGCAGGATCCCGGCCAGCAGCGCGCCCATCCGGCTGGCGGAGGCCTGGCCGGCCTCGATCACCTCGGCGTGGGACAGGCCGTGTCCGGCCAGACCCGCCGCCAGGTTCGTGACCAGCGAGATGCCGAGCACTTCGGCCCCCATCTGGCGGGAGGCAATCGCCTCCAAACCGGTCGACATGCCGACCAGGTCGGCGCCGAGCCTGGCCAGCATGGTGATCTCGGCCGGGGTGCGGACCGGGCAGCATCGCGTAGACCCCCTCGGCCAGGCTCGGGTCGGCGTCCCGGGCCAGCGCCCGCAGCCGGGCCGAGTACAGGTCGGTCAGGTCCACGAACCGCTGGCCGGCCGCCGGCCCGGGCCCGGACAGCGGGGACGCGCCGGTCAAGTTGAGGTGGTCGCTGATCAGCACCGGCTGCCCGACGCTGAGCCCGGCCCGGATCCCGCCCGCCGCGTTGGTCAGCACCACCGTCCGGCAGCCCGCCGATACCGCCGTGCGCACGCCGTGCACGACGGCGGCCGGCGAAAGCCCCTCGTACATATGAACCCGGCCGAGGAACACCAGGACCCGCAGCGGCCCCGCGACGACCGAGCGCACGGCGGGGGAGTGACCCGGCACCGTCGGCCCGGGAAACCCGCCGAGTTCTGCTAGCGGGATCTCCGCCTCAGTGGTGCCGATCGCGTCGGCGGCGGGCGTCCAGCCCGAGCCGAGAACGACCGCGACGTCATGCGGTCCGGTCTGGGCGGTGAGGCGGGCGGCGCTGGTCGCCGCGGCGGCGTACGGATCGTCGGTCACGAGGGCCATCATGGCGCATAACGTCCCGGGCGGGGATGCAGAGACCGCGAGCTGCCACCACGGCCCGTTCGGCCAAAAGATAGAAGCAGCCGTTATTCGTTATAACGTGTCTTGGTGGATGAACAGGCCGCGGCCGAAGCAGCCTTGGTGGCCGGAGACGTAGCGGAAACCGAAACCAAGCGCCTGCGAGCTGGGCAAAAGCAGGATCCGTGGGATGACCCGCGGATCCCATGGACCGGGAAGCCGGGCCGGGCTGACATCTTGTGCTGGGCGGGCATCATGCTCAGCGGGATCTTCTACTACGTGATGCTGCCGTTCCGTGCTTCGCTGGTCGGCACCCACCCGGTCCTGCTCGAGCTGCTGAACGGAAGCACCGAAGCGATCGTCGCCGCCGCGGCGTTCGCCCGGGTCGGGCACGGGTCGCTGGTCGTGGTGCTGCTGGCCGCCGTGCCCGGGCTGATGAAATTCGATCCGCTCTACTGGTGGGCCGGCCGGCTGTGGGGCGAGCGCATCATCGCGCTGCTGTCCGGCAAGCGCAACCGCGGCGCCAAGTACATGGGCCGGGTACAGCGCTGGGGCCGCAAGTTCACCTGGCCCGCCGTCGTGGTCAGCCAGTTCCTGCCCATCCCCAACGCGATCATCTACGTCATCGCCGGCTGGGCCGGGATGCGGCTGGTCACCTTCATCATCCTGGACGCGATCGGCTCGCTGCTGTGGGCGGGAACGCTGGCGGGCCTTGGCTACGCGCTCGGCCACCACGCGGTCGTGGTCGCGCAGACCATCTCGCACTACGGACTCTGGGTCTCTATCGCGCTGGTCGTGGTGATCGTGTTCTTCCAGGTGCGGTCGCAGCGCCGGATGGTCCGCGTCTACGCCGAGGGCCGCGCGGCCCGGCAGGAGGCCAGCGAGGAGGCCAGCGAGGAGGATCAGGCTGCGACCTGATAGCTCTTTTCTGGAAATAAATTGCTAGTTTTATATTTCAGGGATAACCTGTGGGTAGGTACCCGGAATCGGCCGCTGAGACGTCGCGTAGGCCCGGGTCCACTCGGGAAAGAAGCATTACCGCATCCATCCGACGCGACCGCCGGACCCCGTAGCCCCGCCCCCCTTACCGGGTCGGTGGCCCCCCCGGACCCTCGTCAGCGGACTTAGCGGACGCCGTACAGGTGTTCCAGGGCGAGCTGGTCTAGGTGCTCGTAGGCTAGGCCGCGGGCCGCCAGGGCGTCGATGTCGGCGGTGGCCTCGCGCACGTCGCGCCAGGTCTCGCCGGGGTTAAGCGTCGGGATGGAGAGCTGGTCGATCCCGGAGGCCCGCAACGCCTCGATTACCTCCGGGTCGGCCCGGAACGCCCGCGCCTTAGCCCGCAGGATCAGGTAGTTGCGCATGCACGCCGCCGCCGATGCCCACACACCCTCGTCGTCCTCGGTACGCGGCGGCTTGTAGTCGAAGTGGACCGGCCCGTCGTATCCGCCGGCCAGCAGCGTGTCCACTACCCAGAACGCGCCGCGCACGTTTCCGGCCCCGAATCGCAGGTCCTGGTCGTAGCGCGGCCCGTGCTGGCCGTTCAGGTCGATGTGGAACAGCTTGCCGTGCCACATCGCCTGGGCGATGCTATGTGCGTAGTTCAGCCCGGCCATCTCCTCGTGGCCGATTTCCGGGTTGACCCCGACCATCTCGGGTCGCTCGAGTGAGTTGATGAACGCCAGCGCGTTCCCCACGGTGGGCAGCAGGATGTCCCCGCGCGGCTCGTTCGGTTTCGGCTCGATCGCGAAGCGGATGTCATAGCCCTGCTCCCGGACGTATTCGCAGAGCAGGTTCAGTCCCTCGGCGTAACGGTCAAGGGCGGCGCGGATGTCCTTGGCGGCGCCCGACTCGGCGCCTTCCCGGCCGCCCCAGAAGATGTAGGTCCTGGCGCCGAGATCCGCCGCCAGGTCCAGGTTGCGCATGACCTTGGCCAGGGCGAAGCGCCGGATTTCCCGCTCGTTGGCGGTGAACGCACCGTCCTTGAACATCGGGTGGCCGAACAAGTTGGTGGTGGCCGTCGTCGCCACTAGCCCGGTCTCGGCCAGCGCCTTGCGGAACGCGCCGACGCGCTCATCGCGTTCCGCGGCCGAGGCGTCGAAGGCGAACACGTCGTTGTCGTGGAAGTTCACGCCGTAGGCGCCGAGCTCCGCCAGCTTGTACACGGCGCGTTCGGCGGGCATGGGCGGCCGGACGGCGCTGCCGAAGACGTCGACGCCCTGCCATCCGACTGTCCAGATGCCGAACGAGAAGTGGTCCTCGCGCGAGGGAACGTACTCCGTGCTCACGGGCCGGTCCTTTCCTGTGGTGCCACTGGAGACTCCATGTTTTCACGGACGCTTAGGTCACGGCGCCCTGCGCGCCTTGACCGGCGGGTTGAGGCTGCGCCGTCGCAGCCTGGCCCGTCACCAACTGGCCCGTCACCAGCTAACGGTGTCGTCGCGGAGCGACGCGTACCGCTGACGGACCTCCGGAGTGGGTTCCGCGGTGTACTCGGCGCTTGTCCCCGCCAGCGGCCAGTGCGGGGGCTGGTCCGCGCCGCTCGCGGCCCAGGCGGCCTGCCGGGCGGCGCCGAGCGCCACGTACTCCGCGGGTTCGGGCACGGTCACCGGCACGCAGAAGATCGACGGAGCGATCTCGCGGACGGCCGGCGACCGGGCGGCGCCTCCGATGAGGATCACCCGCTGCGTGGTGATCCCGCAGTCGGCCAGGTTGTCGATGGCGTCCGCGAGGGAGCAGAGCACGGCCTCGACGGCGGCCCGGGCAAGATTCTCGGGTGTGGTGTTGGCGCTGGTCATCCCGCGCAGTACGCCGTGGGCGTCCGGCCGGTTGGGGGAACGCTCGCCGTCGAGGTAGGGCAGCAGGGTCAGGCCGCGGGCCCCAGGCGGAGCGGCCAGGGCCAGGCGATCCAGGCCCTGGACGTCAGTGCCCAGCATCCTGGCGGTGACGGTCAGCACCCGGGCGGCGTTGATCGTGGCCACCAGCGGCAGGAAATGCCCGGTGGCATCGGCGAAGCCGGCCACCGCGCCGGTCTCGTCGGCCGCGGCCTGGCCGGCGACCGCGTACGCGGTGCCTGAGGTGCCGATCGAGACGACGACTTCGCCCGGGTCCAGGCCAAGGCCGAGCGCGGCACCCATGTTGTCCCCGGTTCCCGCGGAAAGCGCCGCGCCCTCCGCGGTTGTCGCCACGACCTCGGCCGGGGCGGCCAGCCTCGGCAGTCCGGCCGGCCGGCCGAGTGCGGCCTCGACCAGCTCGGGCCGCCAGCGGCCGGTGGCGGGGGAGAAGTAACCGGTGCCCGAGGCGTCGCCGCGATCGGTCGTCGGCTCAGCGGGGCAGTCTGCCAGCCGCCAGGTCAGCCAGTCGTGCGGGAGCAGCACCTGTGCGGTCCTGGCGGCGGCCTCTGGTTCGTGCTCCGCCAGCCAGCGCAGCTTGGTGACCGTGAAGGAGGCGGTCGGGACGCTTCCGGTCTGCCGTGCCCACTGCCGCGGGCCGCCCAGTTCGGTGATGAGCGCCCGGGCCTGCGGCGCGGACCGGACGTCGTTCCAGAGCAGGGCGGGCCTGATCACCTGGCCGGTCTCGTCGAGGACCACCATGCCGTGCTGCTGCGCGGCCACCCCGATCGCGTCGGCGCGGTCGAGCAGCCCGGCCCCCGCCTTGACCAGGGCATCCCACCACAGTTCCGGGTCGCACTCGGTGCCGTCCGGATGCGGGGCGCTGGCCTGCCCGACGATGGTGCCATCGTCGGCCTGGCAGAGCAGCACCTTGGTGGACTGAGTGGATGAATCGACGCCAGCGACAAGCATCAGCGGCTCCCAGCCAGGCCGAGCGGAGGAACATCGGGTAGGGGACAAGCCAGGCCCACGATAGTGCCCGGCGGGCCGAGGACGCCATCCCGGGAGCCGCCGGCGAAGCGCTGCCGACTACTTTCAGTTACCGGCAGAGCGAGGGCCGCTACCGGCCGGGCGTCTCGTCTGGTGAGACGGATTTGAGGCCGGACGTTTGGTCGAAAACTTTATGACCTGCACCGCTGTGAGCTGCACATTACAAATGAACGTGCATTTGGTCTTGCAACGACCGTGCAATTTCGGGCAGGATGAGCTTGCGTCAATCAGCTGGGATTGTCGCATAACGCTTCGCGGGGTCGCGATGGGCTTGAGCCAAGTAGGGTTGCCGACACGGACCAAGGTCGATCCTGCCGTCCGTCGTCCGCTTGACCTGGACGCGAAGCTGTCTTCCGCCCCAGGACGCCCTCGCGTGGTCCGGATGCCGTCCGACTGGTGGGATTCACCCGCAGTGGCGGCATGCACCCTCAGCGCCGGTGCCCAGTCCGGTCGGACCGCCAGGAAATTCACCAGGAACACGCTGAAGGACTGGGGCCTGGCCCCGCTAGCGGATGACGCGGAAGCCATCGTCGGCGAATTCGTGGCCAACGCGGTGTCCCACGCCGCGCGGTGCATAGAATCCGGGCAGCCCCTCGGCCTGCGGCTGCTGCGCAGGACCGGTGAGGTCATGTGCGCGGTGCTCGATTCATCCGATACCGCGCCGGTGCTCAGGGTGCCTGACCGGAACGAAGAGGCCGGCCGCGGCCTGCAGATGGTCGACGCGCTCAGCGATGTCTGGGGCTGGAGCCCGGTCACCGGCCGCGGCAAGGCCGTCTGGGCCATCTTGTTCTGCGCCTTACCTTCCTGGCTGACCCAGCCCGTGAAATTGAGCCCGTGAACCCTGAGACCTGGCCTCGTGCCACCAGCCCTGAGCTACCCTCAGTCAGCACACACGACGAGGGAGGCCATAATCCGATGCCCTGGACCTGGCGGTACGAGAAGACGGACGGCACCGCGATCACCACCGATGACCTGCAAGAGGCCATCTTCGCCAGCCAGGGTGACGCGGAGAGCTGGCTAGGCGAGAACTGGCGTGCGCTGCTCGCGGCCGGCGTGGATCAGGTCACGCTGTTCGATGAAAGCAAGGCGGAGTACGGCCCGATGAGCCTGCGCCCGGAAGACTAGGGTCGGGAGGGCGGGCTGCCGGTACGAGCCGGGTCGCGCACGATCACCTGGCCGAGCGCCTCGTCGATCTTACCCATCAGGCCGGGGTCCAGCCGCACGCCAGCTGCCTTCACATTCTCCCGCACCTGCTCAGGCCGGGTGGCGCCGATGATGGCGGCGGACACGTTCGGATTCTGCAGCACCCATGCCACCGCGAGCTGGGCCAGCGAAAGCCCGGCCTGGGCAGCCAGCGGGTTGAGGTGCTGCACCGCCTCCAACGTCTCGTCCGTGAGCAACCGCTTGATGAAGTTCGAACCCGAGGGATCCGTGGCGCGGGAGTCCGCTGGCGGCGCCGCCCCCGGCGCGTACTTGCCGGTCAGCACGCCCTGCGCGATCGGGGAGAATACGATCTGGCCGATGCCTTCCTTCTCGCACAGCGGAACGACCTCGGCCTCGATGACCCGCCACAGCATGCTGTACTGCGGCTGGTTAGACACGATCCGGTCAAGGCCGAGTTCGTCGGCGACCTTGAGCGCGGCGGCGATCTGCTCCGCCCGCCACTCGGACACGCCCACGTACAGGACTTTGCCCGCGCGGACGAGGTCGTCGAAGGCGCGCATGGTCTCTTCGATCGGGGTCTCGTAGTCGTACCTGTGCGCCTGGTACAGGTCGATGTAGTCGGTCTGCAGCCTGCGCAGCGAGGCGTTGGCCGATTCGGCGATGTGCTTACGCGACAGGCCGCGGTCGTTCCGGCCGTCGCCCAGCGGCCAGTACACCTTGGTGAAGATCTCAAGCGATTCGCGCCGCATGCCGTGCAGCGCCCGGCCGAGGACTTCCTCGGCCCGCCCGCCCGCGTAGGTATCGGCGGTGTCGAACGTGGTGATGCCCTCGTCAAGCGCGGCCCGGACGCACTCGGCCGCGGCCTGCTCGGCCACCTGCGACCCGTGGGTGACCCAGTTCCCGTACGCGATCTCGCTGATGACCAGGCCGCTTTTACCAAGGTGCCGGTATTCCATGGTCTTTATGTTAGAGCTTCTGGCCGGGCTGAACTCGCGGGGCCGGCACCCGGAACCGCCGTATCTGCAGCGCCCGCATCACCGCGTACAAGGTCAGGCCCCTAGCCGTCTCGCCTGGCAGCCGCTCCGCGATCAGCCTGGTCAGGCTGCGGCGGATCAGGAAGGCGTCGATGAGGATCACGACGACAAGCACCAGCACCAGCGGGGAGATGATCTCCTCCGCTTTGCCGTTCCGCAGAAACACGGCGGCGAGCAGGACCACCAGCACGTACATGTAGTACTCGCTGATCCGGCGCTTGGAGTCCACGAAGTCGCGGGCGAGTGCGCGGGTAGGACCGCGGTCGCGAGGATTGAGCGCCCAGGCCTCACCGCGCTTCATCGCATCGTACTTGGTGGCCCGGTTGGCGCGGGCCTTGACTTTATCCTCGGGGGTACGCGGCGCGGCCGGCGCGCGCGACCCGGTGATCGGCTGGCGCCGCTTGGCCTCGGCCACGCTGCGCTTGGGGGTGGGCCGCCCCTTGGCCGCCTCGGCGGGGGAGCGGCCAGCCTTATTGTCGGATGTCTTATTGTCGGCCGGTGCGTCCGGGCTCAGCGCGCCCGGGGAATCCTGGGCCGTGCCGTCCGTCGCCCCGGCGCTACGGCGTCGGAACACGCGCATAGCTTAGAGCCCAGCACGAAATGGTGCGCGCTGCCCCTACCGGGACAGGGCGTGAGCTTATCCCGCCGGGAAAGGAGAACTGCGCGCCTTACGCCTACGGGGACGTGGTAGCTCGCATGCGGGTGACCGCGTAGGGTGGAATGCGACTAGTCGCACGGGCTCGTCCGCCGTCTAGCCGGGTGCCGGCCTCATCGGCCCGGTCGCGCGGCCTGGTGGCGGCCAAAGATGTTAATGAAGGGGACGGCCGCGCGTATGGGCGTGATGAAGCGAGTACAGCTTGTCTTCAAGGCCAAGGCCAACAAGGCCCTGGACAAGATGGAAGACCCTCGTGAGACCCTTGACTATTCCTACCAGCGGCAGCTGGAGTTGCTGACGAAGGTCCGCCGCGGTGTCGCGGACGTCGCCACCTCGCGCAAGCGCGTCGAGCTGCAGATGAACCAGCTGCAGCAGCAGGCGAACAAGCTCGACGACCAGGCGCGCAAGGCCCTCGGGCTAGGCCGCGAGGACCTGGCCAGGGACGCGCTCACGCGCAAGTCGTCCGCGCAGAGCCAGCTGAACGACTTGCAAGGGCAGTACGCCCAGCTGCAGGCCGAAGAGGAGAAGCTGACCGTGGCCTCGCAGCGGTTGCAGGCCAAGGTTGACGCCTTCCGCACCAGGAAGGAGACCATCAAGGCCACCTACACCGCGGCCGAGGCGCAGACCAGGATCAACGAGGCGTTCTCCGGCATCTCCGAGGAGATGGGCGACGTCGGCATGGCGATCCAGCGCGCTGAGGACAAGACTGCCCAGATGCAGGCCCGGGCCGGCGCGATCGACGAGCTGATGGCCTCGGGTGCGCTGGACGACGTGGGCGGCCGGCGCGACGACATCCAGGCCGAGCTGGATCAGCTGAGCGCGAACAGCGACGTCGAAAGCGAGCTGCGCAGGCTCCGGGGCGAGATCGCCGCCAGCGCGCCGAAACAGCTCGAGGGCTCTGGGGGTTCTGGGGGTGGCGCCAACGGCGACGGCCCGGTCCACGAGGGGCAGAGCCAGGCTCAGTCGGCCCCGTATGCTCCGCCCGCCCCGACCCAGCAGCCCCAGCAAGCCGCGCCCCAGCAAGCCGCTCAGTCCGCCGGGATCCCGGTGTCGGATCTGCCCAGCGCGAACGATCAGCCCCAGGATGGTGAGGGATTGTGATCGTCAGGATCCTGGGCGAAGGCCAGTTCAGAGTCGACGACAACGCCACGCCCGGGCTGAATCACCTGGACACCGAGCTTGAAACCGCCGTCGAGCGCGGCGACGAGCCGGCTTTCAAGGCCGCGCTGACCGGCCTGCTGGCCCAAGTTCGCGCGCAAGGTTCACCGCTACCCCCGGATACTCTGGAGGCGTCGGACCTGATCCTTCCTCACCAGGACTCGAGCATGGATGAGGTGCGAAAGCTGCTCACGGACGAAGGCCTCATTCCGGGCTGAAGATCCCACGCCGCAGGTCGTGGGGCCTGGAGCAGGCTTTAAGGTCGTAAGCATACTTGCGGGTAACATTCGGCTAGCGTCCAGCGTTACACATATAGATTTCAGCTACATAATGCTGCTGGCTCCGCGCTGGTAAACCAGCCGCGGGCCGAACGGAGGTGGCGCCATGGCGGCGCGTACCAGGTATGCACCCGACCGGGGACTGACGGTGCGGATGACCGCGACCATGTTCCTGCTCGGGCTGGTGTTTGTCGCGTTCGTCGCCGCGATCATCGGCATCGGCACCGCGTATCACGCGTCCGACGCCGCGATCGTGCTGTTCGCGGTGGTCCTTGGCGGCGGTTTCGCCATCGGGTCGCTGTTCTATTCAGACAAGATCGCGCTGCGGACCGCCGGGGCCCGGGAGGTCACCCCGCAGGAGGCACCCGAGCTGCACGGCATCGTGGACCGGCTGTGCGCGCTGGCGGACATGCCGAAGCCCCGGGTGGCCATCGCCAACTCCAACATGCCGAACGCCTTCGCAACCGGGCGCAACGCCGACAACTCGGTGCTCTGCGTGACCACCGGCCTGATGGCCAAGCTGAACCCCGACGAGCTCGAGGGCGTCATCGCGCACGAGATGTCGCACGTGGCCCACAAGGACGTCCAGGTCATGACGGCCGCCTCGTTCCTGGCCATCATCGCCGCGCTGCTGATCAGGGTCGCCTTCTACGGGGAGCTATTCGGCGGCGGCGGCCGGGGCCGCGGCCGCGGCGGCGGCCAGAACGCTGCGCTCATCATGTTCGCGCTGATGGCGGTGAGCATCGTCGTCTACGCAGTCAGCTTCGTGCTGATCCGCATGCTCTCCAGGTACCGCGAGCTGTCCGCCGACCGGAGCGGTGCGCTGCTCACCGGCCAGCCCAGCGCCCTGAAGAGCGCGCTGATCAAGGTCAGCGGAGACATGGCCAGGATCCCGACCCAGGATCTGCGCACCGCGCAGCCCATGAACGCATTCTTCTTCGCGCCCGCCATGCACCTGGCCCCCAAGGGAAGCCTGGCCGCTATGTTCTCCACTCACCCGAGCCTGGAGCGCAGGCTGGCGGAGCTCGACAAGGTGCAGCAGCAGCTCAACCGGGCTGGGTAAGGGTCGTGGGCTTTCTCGACACGCTGCTTGGCCGGACAAAGCCGGTCCAGCCCAAGCTGGACGACCTGTTCGCCCTGCCGTCAGCGGCGGTCACGCTCGATGCCGGAGCCGGTTTCAAGCCCACCGGTTCCGGCTCAGTGTGCTTCCGCCCGGTCGAGGGCCGGTCCTTCTCCGACGTTCAGAAGGACGTGACCGAACTGCTCGACGTGAGCTCGGGCAAAGAAGGCGGCCTGCCCGTCGAGGTGACCAAGGACTCCTACGGGTTCAACTGGCTGGTCAGCTCGCGGATGTCGGACGAGCTCGACGCGCTGGTCACCGACCTGCACGCGGTGAACTCCTCGCTGGTCGACAACGGCTTCGGCCCGCAGCTGCTGTGTACCTTGGTCGCCTTCAAAGACGATCAGGAGCGCAGGCTGGCGCTGGTCTACCTGTTCAAGCGCGGCACGTTCTACCCGTTCGCGCCGCTGTCCGGCGAACGCCGGGACAACGCGCTCGAGCTGCAGGTCAAGGGCGTCATCGGTGACGACCTGAAGTTCGAGCCGGACTTGGCCCGCTGGTTCCCCGTCTGGGGCGCCCCGGGCCTGTAGATTGGGCGGGGTAGCTGGAATGCAGGCGCACCGCATATCGTTGGGATTGCACGTAGGAGCTAGCCCACGCCGCACGCACGCGGCACACGAGCTAAGGCGGGAGCCAAGGTGACGGTTCAGCAAGAGGCCACGCAGGGTCAAGAGGCCACTCAGGGGATTCTCCTGACCGACGGCGCGGCCACGAAGGTGAGCACTCTGCTCGCGCAAGAGGGGCGTACCGACCTCAGGCTGCGTATCGCGGTCCAGCCGGGCGGCTGTTCTGGGCTGAAGTACCAGCTCTACTTCGACGAGCGCGACATCGATGGCGACATCGTGAGCGACTTCGGCGGGGTCCAGGTCGTGACCGACAAGATGAGCGCGCCGTACCTGATGGGTGCGACCATCGACTTCGTGGACACGATCGAGAAGCAGGGTTTCACCATCGACAATCCGAACGCGACAGGTTCGTGCGCCTGCGGCGACTCGTTCCACTGACGCCCGGCCAGGGTTAGCCACCGTGCGCGTAGCGGTCACGGGTTCCATCGCGACCGACCACTTGATGACGTTTCCCGGCAAGTTCACCGACCAGCTCATCGCGGACAAGCTGGATAAGGTCTCGTTGTCGTTTCTCGTCGACGACCTGGCCATCCGGCGGGGCGGGGTAGCGGCCAATATCGCTTTCGGGCTCGGCCTGCTCGGCCTGAATCCGCTGCTGGTCGGCACGGTCGGGGCCGACTTCGAAGATTACCGGCGCTGGCTGGAAGACCACGGGGTGAGCACCGCCGGGGTGCGGACGTCGCTACTGCACCACACCGCCCGCTTCGTCTGCACGACCGACCAGGACGGGAACCAGATCGGCTCGTTCTACGCGGGCGCGATGAGCGAGGACGGCGAAAATGACGTCGCGATGGTGGCGGCCGATAACGGCGGCATCGACCTGGTCCTGATCGGGGCCGGCGATCCCGGTGCGATGGTGTCGCAATCCGGGCAGTGCCGCCGGGCCGGGATCCCGTTCGCCGCCGACCCCTCTCAGCAGCTCGCCAGGTTTCTCGGCGATGAGCAGGTCCGCGCGATGGTCGACGGCGCCGAGTACCTGTTCGGCAACGAGTATGAGGAAGCCCTGATCGAACGCAAGTCCGGCTGGG
>Ga0302308_10002146_pt1 | contig 15951 bp, 12 predicted proteins | sample III_Palsa_E3_3_FD_200531 | JGI IMG/M metagenome (GOLD analysis project Ga0302308, IMG submission 200531) | Peat permafrost microbial communities from Stordalen Mire near Abisko, Sweden - III_Palsa_E3_3 | ecosystem: Environmental > Terrestrial > Soil > Palsa > Peat permafrost | place: Sweden... | reverse complement strand
AAACTAGCCCGTTTCCGCCTGTGTAGGAACTGTGCAGAAAAATCTGCGCAACCCTTCAGATTTGCAGCCCGACCAAGCGTCGGCGGGAGAAGCAATAGGTTGCTTCGGAGGGAGCGCCAAGCCGCCCATTGCGAGGTCGCCTTCGAGGCCGAGATTTAGCCCAAGCCCAGGCTGACCTAGCGGAACACTTCGAGCCTTTGGGTGCCGGCGGCGATCGGCGCTGTGGAACCGACCTCGGCTGTGTTGGCGTCCAACGCGCATGTCTGACTCATAGGAGACGATCCAAAGGTCCGCTTGCCGGCGCCCTCCGAACGAAAGCATTCGTTACCGACTGGCCAGGGCCAAAACGGGTAAGATGAGAACCGCAACACTTGGACGGGGCCTGAACGCTTCGAGACTTCATACTCACTTTCGAGAGTCTGACGGATCAGATAGCATCGTCGCGAGGAGAATGCGGTGCCTAACCCTATAGATACGACAAAACTTCGCGACGGCCGCGTCGCCTGCTGGTCCATCATGGCCGGGATGAAGGTTTCGGACTACATCGCGCTTGTCGAAGGCGCCTACAACATGCGCGGAGGCCTTAAAGGGCAGCGCGAGCCGCTGAAGACGACGACGGGACGCCGCATCCGCGGGCGCATGGTCGAAGACATCAAGCGCGGCGCCGTCTTGCCGCCAGTGGTGATCGGCGTTGTCATCACCAACGATTTCGATGCTATTGCCGCTCTATCGCCGGACGAAATCATTGGCCGAGTCACCAAAGACTGGATCGATGCGATTTCCATTATCGACGGGATGCAGCGCACAACCGCACTAATGGACGCCGTCGATTCTGATGCAAGCGTCGCCGAACAGGCGGTGAGGGTTGAGTGCTGGCTCGCCGAAAGCACCGACAGCCTGATCTACCGCATGCTGGTACTGAATACCGGTCAGGTGCCGTGGAACATAAAGCGGCAATTGCTGGTGATCTATGCCCCTCTGGTCGAGGAGATGAGGCAACATGTGCAGTTCGAACGGCTGCTTAGCCTTGACAAGTCTGAGCGCCGTTTCAAGGGTGGCGAATTCAGCGCCGACAGCCTGGTCGAGGCCTATCTAGCGTTCGGCATTCGCCGCACCGAAATCGACACCCAGGAGACCCTGGCGGACGAGTTTTCGCGCCTCGACATCGCCGAGGCGATCGCCTCCAAAAAGTACGATCGGTTCTTTTACCCGATCGTTCAGATCTTGGTGAACATCGATAAGGCGTTCTCGCGGCTTGAGGCGGCAGATCCGGAAGGGGCCGACGAGGCGGTCAGCTCCAAGTTCACGATCGGACGCAATATCTTCGATAGCCAACCGGCAAGGATCGGCTTCGTTGTAGCCTGCGCCCTCTATGTGCTGGGCCGGCTTGGAATGGACAAGACCCAGGGTGAGAGTGATACCGCCCTCGCTCAACTGCAAACCGACGCCGACGAGCTCCTGAAGCGGCTAGAGGCGATGACTCCTGACGACCTCGTGGCCTTTCTTGAGGTGGACGTGCTGCGGGAAAAGCTAGGCGGCCAGAAGCGGTCGGCCGTCGGTCGATATGAGCGGGCGTTCTTCGAGACTGCCTTCAAGGTGCTCATCGAAACGAACTTTAAGGTTCCGTCCATGGGGGTTTGCTGGAGAGCCTGATGTGGCGCGGAACCGGATAGCCATGAGTTTAGCCCTCTTTGGGCGGCTGACGGATTATGCCGCGCAGGCGGGGGACCCGGTAGCCAATCCGGACGCTGGACGCTGGATCACCCGCAAGGACGGCGAGGACGCGTTCTTGATGGCAAATGCCGAGGCCGGGGTCCGGATCGTGACACGGCAGATCCGCCTCGTTCGTATCGAGCATGAAGATCAGCGCTACTTCTGCATCTTTGGTTTGCCCGAACCTGACGCCACGCCGCCCGACCTCGAAATTTTCGACGCGACCGCCGGGATTTTCGCTATTGCGGTGCTGGAGGCTCAGGTCCGTCCGCCGATGAGCGTGACACCTGCTGAGATCAAGCAGACTCTCGATGACCGCTATAAGAACATCGCCGGCTACAACGGTCATGAGTTAGCGGATATCGTGCACCTGTTCCCGCCGCTGCTCGTCTATCGTGCGGTCGCTGGTGCCGACTATCACGCGATCACCGACCGGGTGCTCGGGGCGATCTTGGCGCGAACTTATTTCGACGGCCCGATTTCGCTGGAGCCAGATACCGTCTCGGCATTGGCGGAAATCTTCGAGGCCGATTCCGCCCACATCCCTTTCCGCAATCTCGTGCAGGGAGTTCTGGCGATTTCGTGGGAGAACCTCTTCCTCGAAGTGTACCGCTGTGTCGAGCAGCTTTACGGCATGAAGCGGTTCGGCGCGCTCAAAGCGACACTCAACTTTGCAGCATCACCTCGTGATCTTGCCAAGATGCTTGAGGATCAACTGGCTTGGCGGCCGAAGGAAGCAGAGGCGTTCACCGCACTGGTCGTCCTTTGCGACGACGGCTTGATTTCGGCCGTTTGTAGAAACCTGGCCATTGAGGCCGACGACCATCAGAAACGGTGTTCGAAGCTAGTTGAGGTGCTCTACGGGCTTCGCAACACCATCGTTCACTACAGGCCGGCGCATGAGGCGGTCGAAATGTCCGATGCCGAATGGAACGTCATCATCCGCGGCATGCTCGCGATTGTCGCCCAACTTTACAACGATCATGCCGACGAGTTTTTCGGATCCATGGCCTAAGACCGAACGTCGCTTCCCAGAGCTACGCCAATCTCTCTTCGTGGCGCTAGCCTGCCCGTCCCATGCTGGCCCCGGCGCCGAGCGGCGCGGCAAGACCGACGAAGAAAACGCTTATCGGCCGATGGATCATCGCTGCCGCCGCGAAGATCGGCGCGAGGGTGGAGACCGACTCGTCCATGGGGCCGAACAGTGCCGGCTGTACCTCCTGGAGGACGAAACCCCGTGACGAAACGTTGTCAGGCGTCGGCATGCCGTTCACAAAGCATAGTGTGTCGACTTACCACACACAAATATTTTACAGTAATTCTTAGATTTAATATCATGCTATAATTCGGCGTTGAATTGACGCCGCGTCGCCATCCTAGGGGCTCCAGCCAATCGAGTGACATCTCCGCAAGGCATGAGGCCCGTCATCGCCGCGCCAGACGCGGCCGCTAATTTAGTGGCAGAAACACCTACATGCCAATCCAAGCTATCAAATTAATAAAACTATCCCACTTCTTCCGTTGTCTTAAAATATTTATCGTATTCGGCGTTGAGCGACTTCGAGTGGCGTGGATAAAGCCCATTCGAAAAGACTGGGGCGCCTTCGACGGCGGCATTATACTCAGCGAATATCAGGATTGCGGCTTCGATCGATGCGCCGGTTTCTTTTAGCCTCTGAACTCGGTCGATCGTTCGCTGTGTCTCTCGGCGCGCTCGATCATAACTAACAGCGGTGCCCAGAAAATCCGTCGACAAGATAACCGCCGATATTGCAAAAAATGCCCGCAATGCGATTAGTTCTTGTCTTATTGGAAATAATGCCAAGCCACAGAAAACTATAAAAACCACGACAATTATCGATATTCCGAAAATGCCCCATGTTTCACGGGCCGCGACCTTTGCAAGATTGGTGGTCCAGATGGCGCTTTCCTCAAGCATTTCTAGAAACCGCAACACACCAACTGATCTTGCGCTCGAAAAGTAATTCGCGTCATGGAGTTTGTCAGCTTGTGCTTGTGACGCTCGGCCGTCGTTCGCCAGCTCAAGCAATTCAACACTATCGAAGACCACCCCCAAGCCCCCGGCTATCATGGTAGCGCGGCGAATTCGCTCGGCGTGTGCTCGCGTCTCGATAGTTTCATTCGCAAGCCACAGCCAGAGCGCCGCGGACGCTAAGCCGCTAACCGCCAGGATATATAGCCACACATCATTCGTAACGACTACAGAGCATATTCCTAGAATTCCGATTGCTAATTGTAGTCGCAGACTCCAAGTGCGGAGTTTTGAGGCGTGCTGAAATTCTGCTCTTTGTCGACCAACTAAAGATAGAGCGTTGATCATGAATCAGCTCCGAAAAAGTGGGAATATTTCTCAGAAAATTGACCGCATGTGGAAGCACCAACTCGTCAGCACAACAGGGTCTATTATTTCATAAATTTCCGGGGGTCCTCAAAGCATCTAAGTATTGTTATGATCGCGTCGCGTTCTCGACCCTCCCTGGACAGTTCGCTCGCAAATAGGATGTTTTCATGAAGTGACACAAATCCTGGATCTCGCATCAACAATCGGTCAGTTGAAACATTGGGGTGCCTCATGAATGCGGCAACAAATTCCAGAAATGTTACGTGCTCTTGATTGTTTAAGAACGAACCATTTCTCAAAACGTCAAATACATTATATTCGATATGAAACCCACTTATATGGAAATCAAGAAATATCTTCGATTGCTTCAATAAGATAATTAAATATCTCCAATAATTATTGTAACGGTGATTCATGCCCGGCACCAATTCGTTAAACAGCAGGGGATGACCCAACTGAGCCACCTCGTCTTCTAACTCTTTAGATGCCGCGTTTCCTGAACCAAACATGCCATCACCGAAGACGTGAGGCTCCGATTTGATACCATCTTCGCCTTTCACATCAACCGTGAACAAATTATAGCGCCCTAAGGCGTCTTGGTTATTGATTTCCCATTCTGTCCTTCGCTTAATTATGAGCATCATCGATGTATTCGGAATAAATCCAAATTTAGAATAAACCTCTTTAAAATTACGCTGTAACACGCAATCCACCTCGATGCCGTGGAATTCAAAGCAGATGAATGGTCCGGGCGCACTGCGGCGGACGTTGTATTTCTTATGTAGCAGCCTTTCCCGGACTTCCTGTTCAAATTGCCATCTTCCGTTGACCGCATCGTCAGTCAAAAACGCAATACAATCGATATCGAATTTATATCCAAGGTAGTCGGTGAGATCCGTCTTTCGACTTATTGACCCCTTAATTACAACCTCAAATGCCTCTGGAATATCTTCCAGAAGATTTCTTCTTAGTTTAGTAAAAATATTCTGTATATGATGCCTTTGATCATCAGTTGGTGTTACTGAGAGGACTATATCTAACAACACTTCGCTGGCAGATTTCATTTTGACCTCAAAATATGATCCTGCATGTCATCTAGGCAAATCCATGAAGTGGGCCTGCTTGCCCGAATGATCCACTAGGTCCGTCGAGACTGATGAAAGGCTCACTTGGCAAGCCGGGGAGCTTCACAACTGATTTTCTGGAAAATGGCTCGCCGCCTGACGAGCCTTTATTTCGCACCTCCGCGCTATCCAGTGCCACCCACAACGTAGAGACACTCCTCTAGGACTGCTGCGTCTGCAACCCTGAACGACCAGTTGCTGGCCGCCAGTCAAGGTCAGCTCTTGGCTCTTCTCGGAACTTGGGAAGGTCCGGTGTTGGAAGACTGAAGCCGCCAATAGCACTCACCAACATATGGCTCACGTCGGGGCGTCAGCTACTCTGAGGCTGTCGACCGGGCCAAGGTCGCGCTCGGTGAACTCGGACCGGCCTGGTGGACGGACGGGGCACCGGACTACAATCCCCACATGGCGCGGACCACGCTATATGCCGGCTGCTTCGCGAGGCTCGCGAAGAGCGGCGGCGTCTCATAGAGGCGGGCCATGGAGGGTACTAAAGTCGAATCTACGATGGCGCGGCGTTGCGAGCCCAGAACAGATGGCTCAAGCTCAGCAGCATGTGCGATCTCGAGTTCCTACACCTGTGCCTGAGCCGGCCTGAGGCCGGGCAGAGTTATACCCTGTTCGGGTTTTCGCAATTCGTGGAAGCCTTGGCACTGCTCATCCTGGTGTTCAACCTGGCTGACGCTCGCGCCCGGTTCCGCGCCTTGATCGCCCCCTTACCGCTGTTGCCGGTCACCTTCGCGTCAATCCTCCTCATTGGCCTCGGCACGCTGGTCACCGACGTTTGGATCGACCAACGCTGGCCCGCATTGCCTTGGGGATGGTCCCGGGTCGAAATCGACGCTGTATTCGGCGCCTGGTTCCTGGCTCTGGTGCTCGTGTGGATCGCGGTCTCGTACGTGTGGCCGCCGCGGTTCGGTCCTTGGAACCACAAGCGCTTCCTCGTCGGAGTTTATCGCGCCACCGTTCGGGGATCCGATACCGAGCTGCCGATCATCCTGTCCGAAATCCAACGCTCTATGGAGACGCTGGTCGATGTGGCGGGCCGGACGCCTCGCCGCAACCCGCATGTCGACGCGCCGATCCCGCCTCTCGTGGAGTCGGCCAACCACGTCCTGCTGACGCTTGGAAGCCGCAAGGTCTGCCGGCATGTGGTCGCCTCCGTCCCGGAGTTGGCGATCCTGGCGATGACGATCGCCTCGGAGCGCATGGCGCGCCATCTCGGCAGTCCAACGCCGGGCTCCTTAGCTCAATTCGCCCGCAACGTTTCGCTGGAAGCGCTGCTAAACCCAGACTCCGGCATCTATCACGAGGACAGCGGATTCAATTCCGGCATGATCGGTTACACTCAGCCGTTCACCCGCGCGCTCTACGCGAACTACAAGTTGGTGGAATCGCTAGGTGCGGGCGGACGGTCACCGCTCGACGTGGACTATGAGTTCTTCCAAACCTGCACCGCCGCCCAGTTTGAACGGTACTGCCACATCGTGCAGATGACCTGCAGCGATTACGTCGCGCGGGGCTACACGGAACATTCGTTCGTGCTGCACCGAGCGTTCGGCAACCTCGAACGCGGTGTCGATCGCCTCTACACCCTCAACGGAACCGAAGGCGGCGCCGCCATGGACCCGGAGAGCGCGAAGCTCTACGCGGTCATCCGATTGGTGTCCGACCTGATCGACGAAATCAGCAAGGCCGAGGACTATCCCCTTGGCCGTGTCCGGCGCCCGGACCCGAAGTCGATGCCCGGTCATGGTCACGACGATGGTCTGATCGACCTGGTCGTCAATCTTCTGTTCGAGGTGATCCAGAAGGCGGCCGCAGTCCGGGCGCCCGCCGGCCTCGCCTGGAGCATCCATTACATCTCGATCTGGGGGCAGCTGTTCGGGCTCAAGCAAGGTCCCCTCTGGCGGATCGTGCAACGGAAGTTGTGCCGACATCTCTATGAAGAGATCAGGTCGATCGAGCGCTTCCCGAACTACGTCAACGCCCAGGTCTTGGGGTTCTGCCTGCACGTCCTTGGCCTGCGCCACGGTCGGCGGAACGTAGCGTTCGATCGACCAACGGTCCCCTTCCGAGAAGCGGTCCTCGCCTGGACGAAACGCCACTACATGGCGTTCCGGGCCGCAACCAACGATGGCGTCGGCGAGGCTAGCCTGTCCGGCAACATCACCTTCGATAGTCGCAGGCGCGCGTTGGTGCAGACCGGTTTTCAAGGGCTCCACAAGCAACCGCCCCAGCACGTCTTCAAGCTCGATCCCGCGCGTCCGCGGCGGGTGAAAGCGCCTGCCAGCGTGCCTTGACCGCGCCGAAAGGGGGCCCAGTGACCCGCGGCAAACGCAAGCTTCTGGTGATCCTCGGCGCGGGGAGTTCCCTGTCCTGCGGCCTGCCGAGCACGGCGACCCTCGACGCCCTGATGAAGACCTGGAGCCCGCAGTGGTCGGACCCGCCGGTGGTGCCGGCCGGCGGCATCGGCCGCGGCGTGTTCAACGATCTTTGGGACATCGTGGCGGCGTATCGTGAGGAGAACCCCCAACGACATCTAGGCCTTCCTCTCAACTACGAGCGGGTGCTCGGCGAGATGGTGGCCCTGGCCAGCTGGATGACGCCGAGCCCTTTCGGCAACGCGCTTCGGCGCGCCGTTCGCGACGGCGCCCCGGACGCCGGATTCACCTGGCCACAGGATCAGGAAAAGCCGTTCTTCTATCGACTGTGGATCATCGATCAGCTTGGATTCCTCGTCCGTCAGCTGGCGGCGCACCTCCGCCAGTGCTGCGTGGCGGTGGACGAGACATCGACCGCCTATGCCGACTATGGCGCCATCCTGCAGCGCCTGGCCGAAGAGTTCGACCTCGGCGTCTACAACTTGAACCACGACAATCTGGCGATCCGCGCCTTGCCGCAGGCCTTCACCGGGTTCCGCGAAGGCCGCTTTGACCCTCTCGCGGTCGCGACCCGAACCGCGTGGGACTTTATCTATCATCTGCACGGCAGCGTTCATTTCTCGCTGTCGGGAACCTCGCTGCGGCCCAACATGGTTTGGCGCGACGATCTCACTGGACCGTTCGAGGATACGCAGCCTCTGAACCCCAGCATGGCCGCGGAATTCAGGCCGGTGATCCCGACCACCCTGGTCGCGGGCGGCTTCAAACTCGATCAGATCTTGGCCGATCCGGCGCAGGCCTTCTACGCCGCCCTGGTCCGCCATGCGCAGGAAGCCGACGCCTTCCTGATCGCTGGCTATGGCTTTGGCGACGTCCACGTGAACCGGGCGCTGCTCAACCGCTACGCCGCCGACCCGAACAGACCGAGGGGGCGGCCGCAAACGACCGTCATCACCAAGACGGCGGCGCCTGCAGCGCGGATCGGTGATCGGGAGGGCCACGAGTTCTTCGCCTGGGAGATGACCCACACTCTATCGACCCGCTTCAACACCATGGGAGCGACACCGGCACCCACCTTGACGATCGAAGAGCTGATCGACCGCGGCGTATGCGAGAGCGACCCGTTCGGCCGTGCTCGCGTCTGGCACGGCGGCTTCATCGAAGCGAAGGCCCGGCTGGACCAGATCGTCCGATCCTTGCAGCAGCCGTGACGCAGACCGCCCGCGGGATGACGGCGAGCCCGCGCTCGATGATAATCCCCGGGCCTTTTGCATCCCCAGCGCGCGACCCCTGCAATGACGCGATTTGAAAGTCTGAAGTACGCGCCTGCCGAGACGCGCCGGATCTTGCGCGAGCGGTTTGCGCGCAAGCTGCACGTGATCCGACAGCCCCGCCACCGTGACCCTGACTTGTCCGTGACGCCGGACCTTCTGGCGTTATCGCTCTTGGCGGGGACTGCGGTATCTCACACAGCGGACTGGGCTGAGGCGGGCCTTCTCCACGGAAGCGTGGTCGCCTCGCCGACGGAACCGGCCGACCTTGCCGCCTTGGAGGCGGCAGGCTGGATTCGCCGCATTTGGGGTCGGGTCGAAATCCCGATGGACCTGCGGGTGAGGGGGCTGCGCGCCGCGCCCGGCGCCATGGACGCCTTCAAGGCGCTCGTCCAGGGGGTTCACGCTCAGGCGTTCGATATCGCTGCCGTCAGCGGGACGAATGAGGCGCTGGGCGCGCTTTTGCGGCGCGTCGCTGCCGACCCGGGCGAGCTGGAGCGGATGGTGGTCCAAACCCCCGCCTGGGTCGCCGCGCGACTATGGGAGGTCGTCATTGCCGAACCCGCATCGACGGACGCCGCGCTGCGGCGCTGGGTCGACCTATGGGGCCTTCTCAAGCACCCGGAATTCGTCCCGGCCAAGAGTTGGACAAGCGCGGACGCCGAGACTTTCCGCGAGGCGGTGCTGGCCAAGGTGGAAAGCGAGCCCGGGCTTGGAGACTGGACCCAGACCCGCGCGCTGTACGCCCGACAGTTGGCGTTGGAGCATGACGTGCCGTTGGAAGCGGCGGAGGCGCGGGTCCCGGTCGAAGGACGCTCGCTCGTAGACCGGGCGCTTTGGATTGAAAAGCCGATGGTCGAGGGGCTCGCCTTTGGCTCGCTCGAGGCGACCGCGGACGTCACCGGCCTCATCCGCCTGCTGTTCGCGGACGTCGAAGCGCAGGACATCGGCCCGACTCCGAACCCGGTCATGGAGCGTGTCATTAGCCTGGCCCTCGACCGACCGGAGGTGTTCGTCGCGCTCCTTTTCCAAACGCGGGCCCGGCCGGCCTTGCTGGCGGACCTGGTGCTGGACCCGAGAACGACGGCGCTGGCCTGCCTGCTCATCGCCCGGTGGGCCATCAATGGCGGTGCCTGGGACCGGCCCCTCATTGAGCGAGACCTGCAGTCCAACCGCGCCGAAGCGTTCACGGACGCCGTCGCGCTCCTCGCCCATCACCTTCGGCAGGCGCGCACCGAGCCGCGCGAGGCGACCGCCTTATACGTCTGGACCGACCAGCAGTCCGGCAACGGATATGTCGACGACGTCGCGTCCAGCACCGCGCCGCTGTCCATCTTGCGGCGAGAACTCGGCGAATGCCCGAGCGCCGTCCTGCTCGCGATGGTGCAGGCGCTCGATCAGCAGGAGGTCGACCGGGGGTTAGGCGGGCGACAGTTCGCCTGTTTGCTGGACCTCGCCGAGCTGGGCGATCTCGCCGGTGACCTCGACGCCGAGGCGATCCTCGCCGCCTACGCCGGCTCCTTGGTGGCGACCGATCATCGTCATCCGGCGGCGCACCGGGTCGGAGCGGCGAGCGCGGCGCTCCTGAGCCAGGTCAGCCAGACGAGCGACGTCCTGCGTCAGCGCTTCCTGTTTCCGATCGACGTCCGCGCCGCGCTCGCGGGCGGTATTCTGGATCAGGGCCCGGATGATCCCCGCTTGGCTTTAGCCCGCGGCCTGCGGGCGCACATCCGCATTCTTTGCCGCGCTATTCTCGGCGGACCGTCGGAAGTACCGGCGGACATCGTCGACGCGCTCGCCCAGGCCATCCGGTCGGCGGCGCTCGACCATCCGCAAAAGGGTCGGGTTGCGGGCTTTGCGCCCCACCACGAGACCAATATTGGCGGCTGGGTGTGGGACCGACCGCTGTCCGACGACCTCGCCGCCGCCCTCGCGCGGCTAAGCGGGGAAGCGCAATCCCGGGTTCTCGACGCGCTGCTGCAGACCGACGAACCTCTGCTCCTGGCGCAGCTGCTATCGCGGGTCGGCCCCAAATTTCAGACGGCGATCCGCCAGCGGCTCACTGCTTTGGCACCCATGGACGCCGGTGCCATCCACTCCCTGCCAGAGATGCAGGCTCGGATCGACGAACTGCTCAAGGCGGGGGCGGCGGACGCGGCGGCGGCATACATGGCCGCCGAAGAACAGCTGCAAACCTTGGGCAGGCCACCTGGCCGAGAGCGAGTACGCTTCCAAAATCAGTTGCGGCTGGCCTTCCTGAAGCAGGATTGGGCCGCCATCACGGGGGCGCCCGAGCCGACCTTCGTGTCGCCGCAAGATAATGACGCCGCCAAGGAGACCTTGCGGGAGTTTCGCGGACTCGTCGCCTTGAAGGGCCCCAATCCGGATCCGACCGTCGCGAAGGCGATTTTCGCCGACTTGTACGCCAAGCGGCCGTCTCTGGGCTTCGCCACGAACTGGCTTGCCGCGGCGATCACCGAGGTACTCGCCGACGACGGCTTCGCTCTGCTGGACGGGCCGCGCTTGCGTGCCGGGCAGGCCGTCGCCGCCGAGGCGGAGCGCATGCTGGCCGCGCTTCCTGGCGAGCCGCAGGGCGACGTTTTCAACAGCAACCTGGCCATATTGCTCCTCGCCCTCGGCCAACCCGACCGCGCCATGGCTGTGGTGTCAGCGATCTCGAACCCGCATCAGCGCGATCACGTGGCAGCCCTGCGCGCCGTCGCCTTGGCCCGCCAGGGGCGTGTCGCCGAAGCGACGGCGACGCTGGATGAGGCGGAGCGCACCCTGGGCGCCGTCGACATCCTTGTGGCGGCGCGCAAGCACATCGCTGGCGGCGCCGGCTTTCTCGTGGCGCCCGACGTGTCGGTCTTCGACGACCTGCGGGACAATCTAGCCGCCGCGATCGCTCGCTTCCGATTGCTGAACCCATCCGATCAGGCGGGCGTGCTTCGCGGCGAGGCCGACCCCTTGGCCGCTTTGCTGATCGATCACGTTCGCGCCGCCGCGGACGCGGTCACCCAGCTGGTGCCGATGATGAAGGACGTTGTCCTCGACGAGATCGAGGATGACTTGAACGCCGTCGTCCAACGACTTCTGGGCGCCCGGGTGGATTTCATGGGCTGGTCCGCGCACGACCAGTCGAAGGGCGGGTTCAGCGAGGCCGGAAATCCTGGTGAGCGGGACATCCTCGTCTCGTGGAAGGGCTCCCTCCTCGCTGTGATCGAGGCGCTGGTGTGCAAGCGACCGCTGACTCAGGACATCATGCGGGCCAACCTGGAGAGCCACTTCCAGAAGCTTCTGGGCTATGGCCTGACGCGGCTGTTCTTCCATCTCACCTATGCCTACGACGCGGACATCAGCGCGCTCATTGGATTTTTGGAGCAGATGGCTGAGACGACCAGTCCGCCCGGCTTCACATTCCAGGGGCGGGACGCGATCGAACATCAGGATTCACGGCCGACGGGTTTCGTCGCCCGATACCAGGGGGACGTCGGCGAAGTGAAGGTGGTCTTCTTGGTGATGAACATGGGTCAGGACCGTCAGCGGGCGGCGGGGAAGATCGCGGGCGTCACCAAGGCACGTAAGGCGCCGAGAAAGCCGAAATCCACCAAGGTTTAGGCCTCTAACAGAGCGGTTCGGCGGGGAAGGCATTCCCCTGCGGCCGAGCCGACGCCGTCTCGTCCGACCTGCCGAAGCAGCTGCGCAAGGACGATCCCGACGTCGTGGCGCGTGGAAATGCGATGTTGCTGTCGTCGCTCAGGTGGCTGGCCGAGGCGCTCCTGCGGCTGGACGGGTGATGGTAAAGCGGTGTCAGGCGCAGTGTCGCCTCTCGCGATTCCCCTCCAGAATAATGCTTATGGCGCGCCAGCAGCTACACGGCGCCGAGCTCAAATCGCAGCATCCACTTTGACATGTGAGGAGATCGACGTGGATACAAACGGCACCTCTGAATCGCGGCTCGCCGACCTCGGGCTCGAACTTCCGCGCGCTCCAGGTCAGCTGGGCACAAGCTGTTTCTGGAATGCGTCGACGCGGCCTTTGCTCTGGCGCGAAGGCGTCGAGCCTGAACATCGATTTTGGGCCCGCGATTTACCGAGCCGTCATTGGGTTGAACGCTGGTCGGGCGACACCGCTGAGCGGCAACTTTCGGGCGGCAAGCCAACGTCGGTTACTGGCGCATTCCGGTCGCACCGCTGAGATCCCACGACACCACAAGGAGCTGCCGCCCGGCGCAACAGTTCGGCGATCGTCTGGTACTCGACCGGCCAATCGGTTTGATAGGGCATGATCTCGATAGCAGGTTCGACCATTTGGACCCTGTCGCCCACGATCATCTGGAGTCTTCATCATCGACGTAGGTCACCCTGGTCAGGGTGAGAAATACAACAGCGTCAAGCACGCCGAGAACCCAGCGTTCCGGCGTGGTGAGGCCCAGCCCAATAATGGCCCACGCGAGGAGCGCGATAAATACGAGGGTGGCAAGCCAGCCTTCGATCGTTCTAGGAGCCGCGCTCGGCCAGCCGGAAAACGCACCCAACGCCTTTGGTCCGAACCAGCCCCGTTTCATGTGAGAACCTTCCGTTGCCAACCGGAGCCTCTACTACACAGCGCTGCCTGTCTAGGTTGTGCAGTTAGTCGCCGGCACCACGCCGGGAAGCGGACCCTCGGAGCTTCGGCTCGGGGTCGATTCTTTCCGTTGGATATTCGCCGCCAACTCGCCGTTGGCGGCCCGGACGCCGCGCGAGCCTGAACGGCAACTTTCTGGACCCACCCCAATTTCCGCTGTTGGCGTTTCCGTTCCCGGACGCTGCGTTACCTTTACTTGGGGCCGTGCGCAGGCGTTGGAGCGCGCGACGGTGATGCGGGACGTGATTTGGGTGCTGGTCATGTTGGCCTCCTTGAGCCTGGGCGCAGCGTCGCGCTGCAACCTCACCCGACCACACTCAGGCATCGGCGGCCTCACGCCACGGCGCCGAGTGAACAACCTTCTTGGCAATGACACCTAAGCCTCCTGGGATGCCTGTCTTCAAGCCAGTATCAAACGGCGCCGGCTCCCGCAGACATGGCGATGAGATCCCGGCGCACGCCCGCGACCAGGGTATGAGCCTCGGGATGGTCATCCGGCCAGATCAGCCGCTCCACGACAGCCAATCGTATGATGGCCGAGTCCATGCTCGCGACACCGGATGCCGGCAGGGAGGCCAACAGGCGCTCGCGCCGCTCAAACAGCACGTCCAGGCAGCCGTCTATGTCGCGAAGCTCTTGCGCCCATGGCAACGCCTGCTGCTCGGCCGGACTGAGCTTGAGCCAGTCGTGCTCGCGCACCAACCAGCCTTCTAGCCTTGCCCAGCGATCCTGAAGGCGCTCAATGTGGGTGGTCAGGGAAAGCCATCGCGTGAGTTGGCGTGTCCTCTCGTCCGGGATGGCCGCCGCTGTCGCTGGAGCGCGCCAGGCCACGGTTGCGGCCGATGCACCGACAACGACGAGTCGGCGCGAGATTTCAGGCAGGCGCGCGCGCTCGCCGCCCGCGTCTCGACGCGAGTCCATGACCAGAGCCCTCTAATCACTTATGATCAGATTCTAATCGCGCCAGATAAGGACAAAGTCAACATGAAATTATCTCAAGAGATTATAAAATTATCATGCTGACCGCGGCCCAAATCCGGGCGGCCCGCGCGCTGCTGGGTTGGAGCCAGCCGGCCTTGGCGAAGGAATCGGGCGTGTCGCTGCCGACGATCGTGCGCATGGAGAGCCAGCTTGGCCCCGGCCGCAGCTCGGCCGCAAATGTCGACGCCGTGCGCCGCGCTCTGGAAAAGGCTGGGGTCCTCTTCCTTGAAGCCGATGATGCAAACGCGGTCGGTCCTGGAGTGCGCCTCAGACAGGACCGCGATGGCTAAAGTGGGGTGCCGGCCGGTGGAACCGGGGGCGGTTAGCTCGCCGACAGAGCGTCTCCGATCCGCGAAAAATTCGATGCGGCGCCGGTCACGGTCGCCCACCAGAAATGAAGACCCTCGGGGAGCTCGCGAAGTGCGAGCGGAGGAGTGACGATGCGTTTTCGGCGACGCCCCAAGGGCGCGCGAAGCGGCAGTCCCGTAGGAGCGCCGAAAGGCGCGGGACCGAGCCTGATCGTCGGAAACGCTCTGCCTGATCCTCGGCGCGGATCACCTTGCGCAACGGATCTTAAGCCGTTGCCGGCCTCAGTATTCTGAGGCCAGCATGATCGTCAGCACGCGACACGTGACGTTCGGGTCCGCGGGGTCGGGCGATCCGAATTGCAGATTTCCGTCGTAGTAGTCGATCTTCCAGAGCAGGCGTTCGCCCGCGAGTTCGAACGATCCAAAATCGTGCTCGCCGTAAGGGTCGTTGTCGGTTGTGAATGCCGTGAACGAGCGCACGCAGCTGACGGCGGCGAGTTCGAAGACTGGCCCTTTAGCCCGGACACCGGCTGTGATCATCCAGCCCTTGCCGGGATGGCTGCGGAAGCCGTCGTTCAGTCGGGCGACCGTTGAAGCGGGCGATGTGTCGTTGGTGTTCATGACGGTCTTCCTTCGGTGAAGGAGGCCGCCCCATGCGGCCTCGCATGCGCACCGTTCGGAGCCGATGGCGGGAGGGATTCACCCGCAGGGGTAACGGGAATTTTGCAGCGTCAGCGGTCGCGAGGAATGACGCCTTGGCGTCAGGGGAAAATTCTCGTTGAAGCCGGAGCGCGAGGCTCCAGGTTGCGCGTCAATGCGAGGTCGAATGGAACGGCCATAAGCAGTAGGAGACATGGCCTCCGCCGCGCGCGCTCACATCGCGTCACGGCGCTCGGTGGTCGGCTTCGCAGGTGCGCCAGCACTATCCCGACCACTGTTACGGCCGATTAGCCACCATCCGGCGGCACGGTCAGGACGCATCGCTGCGCCTGCCCGGAGGATTGCGCCGCCGCCTCGCACTTGGCCAGCGCCTCTCGATTGGCCCGAACCAGCCGATCGCCTTGGACCGCAAGCTGGAACCCTGGCGGGCTGGCCCAGCCCATCAGCCTCTGCCCGGCGCTCCAGCCGTCCACACCCAGCGTCGCGGCGGCCATCTTCTCGGGCGCCGCCCAGCTCGCCGGC
>Ga0302308_10002138_pt1 | contig 15960 bp, 14 predicted proteins | sample III_Palsa_E3_3_FD_200531 | JGI IMG/M metagenome (GOLD analysis project Ga0302308, IMG submission 200531) | Peat permafrost microbial communities from Stordalen Mire near Abisko, Sweden - III_Palsa_E3_3 | ecosystem: Environmental > Terrestrial > Soil > Palsa > Peat permafrost | place: Sweden... | reverse complement strand
AGCGAGGTGCCGTTCGGCGGTTTTTATCTCACCTTCCTGATCATATTCGGGCGCGGTGATCCACTGATAAAGCTCGAAGGCGGTTCGGGCGGCATCGAAGATCGCGCCGCGATCGACGATGCCGAGGGCGTGCTCCATGCGCAGGCGCAGGCCCTCGATTGTCGCGGCAAGGTGCCATGGGTCGATGCCGTGGCCATCGACGGCGGCCTGGCGGCGCACTGCCTCCAGGCGCGTCCGATACAAAAAGGCCGGAAGGAGCGGATGATTGTCGAGCGCCTGGTCGAGGCGTGCGAAGGCGCCCGAGGCCCGTTCAAGCGCCGCAAAGAGCCCCAAGGAGGACAACAGGTTACCTGGTGAAGAGGGTCTGAGAACTGTGTCAAGCATCAGGGCTACCGGAGAAGAGGGTTGTAGTGCGCCCTTGGGGTAACCGCCGCAGCATCGGCCCCGTGCGGGCGGCAGCCCGTCGAAGCCCTCCACGCGGACACTGGCGACGGCCGCTCATTCATCACGCGCCTCCTCATGCGGCAGCATCCCCGGTTCGAGATCCTCGGGGGTAGGCAAGGCGTCGGCGAGCGTCGGCGGGAGTGCTTCGGCGAGCATCAAGAGGTAGCGGGCGACTCCGATCGGTGCGTCGACGTGGCGCAGCGCATATTCCACGACAATGCGGTTGTGCTCACGGCACAGGATCAGACCGATGCTCGGGTTGTCGCCGGGTTCGCGATCCCTGTCGTCCAGAGCGGCGAGATAAAAATTCATCTTGCCGGCGTGCTCCGGCCGGAATGGGCCCATCTTCAGGTCGACTGCGACGAGGCAACGCAGCCGCCGATGGTAGAACAGCAGATCGACGTAAAAATCCTCGTCGCCGACCTCGAGGTGATGCTGACTGCCGATGAAGGAAAACCCTTTGCCGAGTTCGAGCAGCAGATCCTTCACACGGGCGACCAGGGCGCGCTCGAGATCGCGCTCGTGCGTCGCCTGACGTAAGGTTAGAAAGTCAAACTGGTATGGATCCTTCAGTACTTGCTGGGCGAGATCGGAGGTTTCCGGCGGCAAGGCGCGGCCAAAATTCGTGACTGCCTGTCCCTGGCGCGCGCGAGCCTGGGTATCGATCTGAGCGGCGAGAACCGGGCGGCTCCAACCATGGGCGAGAGAAGCTTCGGCGTACCAGAGGCGGGCAGCCGGGTCCTTCACCCCGAGCAGCTCGATGTTCTGGCCCCAGGGCAATTTGCCAACGACCCGTTGGAGAATTGCCGGGTCAGGCCAAGCCTCGGCGAAGGCCCGCATATAGCGAAGGTTGGCTGACGAGAACCCCCGAGAATCGGGGAATTCGGCGCGTAGATCGGCGGCGAGCCGTTCTACCACCTTGGTGCCCCAGCTGTCGACATTCCTTGGGCGTTTCAGCGGCTAGGTAAGGATTTCAATCGGTTATGCCTTAGCGATTTCACTGAACTTTCTCCTTTACGATTGCAGTATGCGGCGTAAAGTCCTCTTAGCACTTCAGCGATGATACGGGATGACACCCCAATTTGCTGCCGGAGCTGTGGTCGAATATGCGGGCGGCCAATGGCGCGTGCAGCGGCCTCTTGGCGTCGAAGCGATCTTGCTCCGCTCCGACACCGGCGAGGAGGTATCGGCCGATCCGCTGAAAATCCGGTTGCCGGAGATGTCGGCGCCAATCACTCCTCCACGGGCACCCATTGATGAGTTGCGCTACAGCGAGGCTGAGTGGGCCGAGGCAATGCGTCGGCGCGACCTGCTCGCCACCTTGGCAAGCAAACCATCGAGAACGACCGCTGACGTCGCCGCAGCCGCAACCTCTCTTGGCGTCACTCCGCGCCGGGTATGGGGATTGCTGCGCAGATCGCTGTTACACGATAACGAAATCGCTCAATTTCTGCCGGTGCGCCGGAATGCGCGGACCAAACGACTGAGTACCGGCATGGAGGCAATCATCCGTCAGGCGATTGACCAGCATTACGCCAAGCACACACGGCCGAGCCTTCAAAGCCTGGCTGGCGAGATTGCTGGGCGCTGCAAGGCGGCTGGCATCGACCCACCCTCCACCAAAGCGATCAGCGCGCGAGTCAGGGCGTGCGATCAGCTGTGGTTGGTCCGCCGGCGCGAGGGGCCGGGCAAAGCCCGCTCGCTCATCTTGCTCACCGGTGCTCACCCCGGCGCCAGTGCGCCATGGGAGCGAGTCCAGATCGACAGCACGCCTTGCGACATTCGTCTCGTTCGCCACGAGGAACGCACCGTCATCGGTCGACCGACCATCACGTTCGCGATCGATATCTATAGCCGGGTCGTTCTTGGGTTTTCAGTGTCGCTCCAAAGCGCATCCACCATCACGGTAGCAACCTGCCTTGCACACGCGTGCCTGCCGAAGCAGGGGTGGCTGGCGCAACGAGATCTCACCGGCGTTCACTGGCCGGTCTGGGGCAAGCCGGTGGTCCTCGAATATGACCAGGGCCCGGAACATGAAGCGAAAGGTATCCAGCGCGGCCTGCGGCTGCACGGCATCACGACGAAGGTGCGCGCCAAGGGCCACCCCGAACATCATGGCACCATCGAGCGGCTGATCGGCACCATGATGCAGCGCATCCATGAGCGACGCGGCACGACATTCAGCAACGTCAATGAGCGAGGCGACACCGAGCCGGGTGAACTTGCCTGTCTCAGCCTGCCGCAGATCGAACAGATCGTTGCACTCGAGATCGACCGCTATAATCACAGTACCCATGACGGCATTGGCGACCGGCCGCTCGACCGCTATCTCGCCTATTACCGGCGCCCTGATCTGCCTGACAACCAGCGGGTGCCGCATCTCCTCCCAGCCGAGCGCCTGTTGTTGGACTTTTTGCCTTACGAGTGCCGCCGTTTGGTTCGCACCGGTTTCCGGCTGTTTCGTGTCGATTACAGCTCGCGTGACCTGGTGGCGATGTGGCAGCGACAAAACCAGAAACCGATCAAGCGCATTGTCGTCTACGATCCGCGCAGTCTGGCAACAGTCTGGGTTGTTGACGATGCGACCGAGGGATACATTGCGGTCCCGTATCGTGTTCCCAGTACCGACATGACATTGGCGGAAAGCCAAGCCGCCAGGCGACGGTTGCGGACGCTCAAAACCAATGATCGGACGGAGGCACGGCTGATCGAGAGTGTGCTGCAGGTTCGTGCCGTCGAGGAGCGCGGCAGAACCGCGACGTCGCGCATGAGGGCAGAACGCTCACGCCAAGCCCGGCGAACTGCGACGGCACCAGCGACGCGTGACCACGCCACCGGCAAACCGCCGAGCGTCGACTCATCTTCGCCACGGCCAGGGTCGAGGCTGCCACCCGCGGTGATCGAGCCGTTCGCCGACGTCGAGGACTTATAGATGTCGGACCGCGGTGACGCCGCGCACCTGGACGAATCGGTACGTCCGGATCTGCGGTTGTCCGATGAGCAGCGGATCGCACGAATTGATCGAGATCGCTGGATCGGCTATGGCCGTGCCACGGGAGCACTTGAGGAACTGGACCGCATCCTACGTTCCGAGCGCCGGCAGCGGCCGGACAATCTGTTGATTGTCGGCGCATCCAACAATGGCAAGACCGCAATCGCGCGGCGGTTCATTGCACGCACGGTACCGGCGGAAAACGCTGACGCGTCCTATTCCTCGATCCCGGTGGCGTTGATCCAGGCACCGAACGGACCGCGCATTCCCCAGCTGTTGACGACGATCCGTGCAGCCCTCGGACAACCGGCGGGGCGGAGAGAAACCACCGCCCAACTGCGCGCCGAAACCTACAAGATGATGGCGCGCGTCGGCCTCCGCCTGCTTCTGATCGACGATCTGCACAACATTCGTGGTTCCGGCGTCGGTCCGATATTGGTCGAACTGCGCGAGATCGGCGCGATTGCCGGCGTAGCCCTTGGGTGTTTCGCGACCAAGGAAATCACCTATGCTCTGCGGCAGGATGATCAGCTCGCCAACCGCTATGAACTGATGACCTTGCCCCGGTGGCAGATCGAAGATCCGGATTATTGGCGGCTGCTGCACACATTCGCGCGACGGCTGCCAGTGCGATCTCCCTCTGACCTCACCGATCCCGATCTTGCGGCGCATATCGTTGCGCGCTGCGATGGACTTATCGGTGCTGTCACCAGGCTGCTGCGGCAAGCGGCGGTGCAGGCGATCCGGACGGGGCACGAGCAGATCGACCGGGCCATGCTCGATCGGGTCAAGACTACAGCGCCTACCGCGATTGAGGCTCTGGCGACATCGGAGCAGTTCTAGCATGGAGGGGTTCGATCTCACCGCAGCACGACTCATTCGGCTGCGACAGAACATCGACGAGCTGCTCTCCAACAGCCCTCCGGAACTTCGGGAGGACCTCTTCCGGCTGCTTTCGAAGATGCCTCGTGAAGGGCTCGATGCCTTCTCGCAATTCCGTGACAATCTGCCGTATTCGCACAAGGTGCAGGGGACGGACGAACTCGCGATGTCGGTCGACGCCTCCGGGTTGGAGATGGAAATATTGCCGGAACGGCATCGTGCTACTCTCTGGCCGTACCGGCCCAAGCGTGAGCCGGACGAACTCCTCTCAAGTTGGCTTTGGCGGATTGCCCGGGGACTAGGCGCCCCACCCCGACGCTTTTTGTTTGACACGGTCGGCGCTCATATCGCTGACGTGGACAAAGAGATCGACGATGCGGCGATCGAACGGCTGGCCTTTTTCTCCGGTCAATCACCCGAGCATCTTCTTCACGGGACCATGCGCGCCGACGTCCGGGCCAATCCCGACGACAAGCAAGAGAAGGTCCAACGGCTGCTTCTCCGGCATGGAGAGCTCGTGCTCAACCGGAAACAGGGTGGCCGCGTGGCACCGGTCACCCAATACTGTCCGGTCTGCCTCGCCCATCCACGCACAGCCTATCTTCGGCGTGGGTGGCGATTTTCCATCGAGAGCGTCTGCTTCCGGGACAGTTGCTTTCTGTTAGATTCCTGTTGGAAGTGCGGCGCCCTGCTGGACCCGCTGTCCCAAACCGTGCCTTCCGACGAATTTGTGTGTTGCAGATGTTACGCGCAGCTTGCAAAGGCCCCGTCCATCAGCATGGTAGAGGCTGTTGCCGACCAGTTTTGGCTGTACTTCGAACTCGACTACGAGTTACCCGGCGCAGCGGAAAGTTATATCGAGATACTCTCGTCGGGCGAACTGCGTGGCACCAATCCGACCAACCCCGCTCATCGCCTTCACGCACTGACGATAGAAGCATCGCGGCTTCGCGTCACTCGTATCGCCCAGGCCCGGGCGAGCCAGCGAAGACGCAAGTCGCGCCGGAAACCACTGACGTCGCCGCGCGGCGCGGTGTCGTAGCCGGGCACATTGAAGGCGCCGGATATCAGCTTGACCGGGCTTGACCTGTGCTGACCAAGCCGGTTGGGCCTTGTGGCGCTGAACCGACATAGATAGGGGTCAGAAAACCCTCCTGAGCCAGGACCACCTTGCCCTGTTTCGCTAATTCCAGGCTGGCGACGAAAGTGCTGGTCCAGCCCGAAGCGTTGCGCAGATCCGACGGAACTTCCGCGTCAGTTGTAATGCTCGCCTTCGGCACCAGATCCTCGAATGGCAGGTCCTGGCTGGTTTCTGCCAGCAGTCGCAGGATGCGGTCTCGCGCCTCTGGAATGGAATGGAGGTCGCGCCAACGCGGCCGGTAGACTTCGGTCGTGTCCGCAGGGTCACCGGCCTCATCGAACAAAGCGAGGGCGGCCCACAGAAATTCTATGACGTCCACCTCAAACGTGGTTTCTGTCGTTATGCCGAGCAACTCCGGCTGGCCACGCGCGAATACGTCGCGGCCGAGCTGCGATCGGTGCTCCAGCCATGTGGCGAGCGCCTGCATGTGCTGCAGCTCGATAAGTCGGTCACGCAGCCGATCGGCCTCCGCCTCGGCCGCGTGCTGAGCCGGCGGGTCCGACGGTTTCAGCAGATTCGAGCGCAACAGCACCAGCCAGGCGGTCATCACTACCCAGTCGGCCTTCTCGGCGAGCGGCACCGCCTGCTCAAGAGCTCCCGTCAGTTGAGCGACGAGTTCCCGGAGTGACAGATGGGTCAGATCCGCCTCGTGTGCCCGCGCCAGCACCAGCAGCTGCTCCAATGGTCCGCTGAACCCGTCGAGCGCGAGCAGCGGTGACCGCCCCTCTCCTCCCCTGGACAGCTCGCTCGGCGACTGAACCGCGTCTCCCCCGTCCATGGTCGGTATGCCTCAGTCCACGGGGCGCGGTTGCAGCGAGAAATCCAGCTCCGGCCAGCGCGAGCCGACCCTGGCGATCGCCGCACTTGGTGTGTCGCCATCGGTAAAGAAGCCGTAGCCGATCACCGCGCAGCCCTTCCGCATACGCCGCCCGGACGATGGTCGTGGCAATTCGACCACTTTACGCAAATGGTCAGCAGTGCCCCAATTCTCGGCGAGCCAGGCGCGGGCGGCGGGATGCGCCGGACCAAGCTGCAGGATGGCGGGCGGCGCGGGCAGGAGCGCGTGGAGGTCGAGCGGGCAGGCCGTGCTGCGTCCGACCAGAGCGGCCGCTCTTGCCTGTCGGGCCTCGACCCGCTCACGGAACTGGCGCGCCAGGATGCGGCAGCCGGCGATGCTCAGGCGGCTCCTGCCTCCCGGCTGCGCGACGGCGAGGTTAAACACATCCTCCTCGATCACCGCGAAATCCAACTGCCAGGGGATCACGCCCGACCCGCGCGCCGCAGCGGCAAATGCCGTCACCAATTCGTCCGGCCCGCTAACTGTGACGTGGTGGTAGAGCCAGTCGGGCGCAGCTGCGGACGACGGCGATGACTGAGCAGCCTTGTTGGGTCGCCGGCCGCGCGCTTTTTGCAGCGTCGTGATCTCCGGCTGCGGGGAGAGCTCCTCAGCCGGCAACTGCTCGCTCGGCCAGGGATAGCGGAGCTCCATCAGAGATCGAGCGCCCCGGCCGGGCTTTCGGTCACCAGTCCAGCGCGCTCGACGTAGCCACGCATGGTGCGCAAATCGCGATGGCGGGTGTGACGCATGATGTCCTCGTCGCGAACGCCCTGGTTGTAGGCCTCGGTGATGAAACCCACCCGCAGCGCGTGGGCGCTCAGACGGTCGAGGCCTTCCGCGGGCAGTCCGGCGAGACGGACTCGGTAGGCCAGAATGCGGCGCACCGCGTCGGGGTGCAGTGCTTCGGCCCCGATGTTGTCCTTGGTGCTGATGCGGCGGAACAGCGGACCGGCGCGCCTTCTCGCGACCGCTTGCCAATCCTCGAACGCTCGCACTGGGCAGGTCTCGGGGTGACGGCCGCGGGGCAGGCCGATCTCGGCCCCCTGCCCGGCCTGGTCGGTCTTGCCGCGCCGGATGGAGAGGCGCAATCCGCCGGCGGTGACGGTCACGTCCTGCGCCTGCAAGGCGACCAGTTCGGAGCGGCGTAGCGCGCCGGCAAAGCCGATCAGCAACAACGCGCGGTCACGCCGGCCGCGGGCGGTAGGGCCGCAGGTGGCGACCAGCGCGCGCAACATCGCGAGCGAGAGCGCGGCAGCCTTCTCGACCGGGCGGCCATGGTCTCGCAGCACGCCCCCCAGCGGCTCCTGGATGTCCCGATGCGCCGCGTTCCACGGCAGATCGTTGAAACGGTGCATTTTGCCGATCGCCGCGAGGCGCCGTCGGATGGTGGTGGGCGCGTGCGTGGTGGCTAGGCTCGCTAGGTAGGCGCCGACCGTCTTTGGTGCGGCCGGGACGGCGACAAAGCCCTTGTCCGCACACCAATTGGCGTAGTGGGTCCAATCGGCTTTGTAGGCGCGGATCGTCGCCGGTGCCGCCGCGCGGCGCGCGAATTCCTCAGCCCTGGCAAGGGCTTCCTGCCCGGCCGCGGTGAGGACGGGTGTGGCGGAGAGCGCTGTGGGACCGGGCTCTGGGAGCAGCAACGGGCCAGGTGGGGCGCCGGTCTGGACGAGGGGTTGTGTGTCGATTGCGCTTAGGCCCTGCACTGGGGAAGCAGGAGAATCAGAACTTTGCTCGATTAGCCTTGCATCGGTGCCGCACCTTAACGAACACACAAATTGGTGATATAAGGTCTTACGGGTGCACTATTGTAATCGATGCCGGCACCATCGATGTCAGCTCAAGTCGCTAAAGAGCTTGCGTCCTTGGGGTGCCGCAGAGCGGTGGACGACAAGGACAACTCGGGTGCGGGGAGTGATACCGGCCGATGAGCGATCTGATGGACGACAGGGAGGCGCCTGCCCAGAGTGGAATTCAGTTGGAACTGAACGGCTTCGAGGGACCGCTCGATTTGCTGCTGGAGCTGGCGCGGCGCCAAGCGGTCGATATCGCGAAGATCTCGGTGATCGATTTGGTGGATCAGTTCCTTGCAGCGACGGACGACCTGGTCAAAGCGAACCTCCCTTTGGTCGCCGACTGGCTGGTCATGGCGGCGTGGCTGGTCTGGCTTAAATCGCGCCTGTTGTCACCGAAAGACAGCGAGGAGACGCGGCAGGCGGAGGAGACGGCTCAGCTCTTGGCCAGGCGGCTCGAAGCGCTTGAGCGTATCCAGATGGCGAGCGAATGGCTGGCGCTGCAGCCACAACTGGGGCGAGATTTTTTTGGCCGCGGTTTCCGTGATGACCCGATGCCGATCCGGGTGCAGTCAGGTTATCTGGATCTCATACAGGCGATCCTCGCCCTCCTCGACGCGGACGAGCCGCCTGAGGAGCCCAACCGTTACCAGCCGCCCAAGTCGCGCTTATGGACGGCGAGCCAGGCAATGGCACGGATGCGCCAGATCTTGGCTGAGGCGCCGACCGAGCACGACATGCTCACCTTCTTGCCCGAATTGCTCTCCAGCGAGCCAGATCTGGCGACACGCACGCGCGCGGCCATCGCGAGCACGCTGATCGCGGGCCTTGAGCTAACACGGGCCGGAGAAGTCCAAACGTGGCAGCAGACCGATTTTGCTACCATCACGATCAGCCCGCTGGACAGAACAGCCCCCAGCAGCGAACCAGCGTTGGCCGACCACCCGACTGTTGGCGTTCACTCGGAGATTGTCGATGGAACATAAGATTGTGGCTGGCACCGTGGTCGAGCACGCGGGGGCGTGCTGGCGCATTGAACGCCCGCTTGGTGCCGACGCCGTCCTGCTCCGAAATGCTGTTGGCGAAATCGTCGTCGCGAGCCCGTCGACCATCCGGTTTCTACCTGAGAACACTGGCGAACCCCCGGTGTTGCAATCGGAGCGGCGGATTGACGAACGACTTTATACCGAGGCGGAGTGGACTGAGGCCGCGCAGCGGCGGGCCACGCTGATGGGTCTGGCGGGCTTGACGTCTCGTACCCGCGACGACGTCGATCGGGCGGCGCGGAAACTCGGCATCAAACGCCGCCGTGTCTTCGAACTGCTCCGGCTCGTCCAGGCTGGGTGTGGCGTCGAGGCCTTTTTGCCCGTGCGTGCCGCGGCTCGCGCAAAACGGCTCGACAAAGCGGTCGAAGCCGTCATCGCGCAAGCCATTCACAAGCACTACGCCCAGCCCAACCGACCATCGCTGCAAAGCCTGCATCGCGAGGTTGCCGGTTCGTGCCATGTGGCCGGATTGGCCGCGCCATCCATTCATACCATTGGCGCGCGGGTCCGGGCGAGCGACCAGGCTTGGCTCCTGCGCAAACGCCGTGGCTCGCGGGCAGCGCGGGCGGCGCGGCTGCTGACAGGTTCTCACCCAGGTGCCGAGGCGCCATGGCAAAAGGTCCAGATCGACAGCACCCCATGCGATATTCTGATTGTCGGGGCCTGCGACCGCCAAGTGATCGGGCGCCCCAATGTGACCTTTGCCATCGATTTATTCAGCCGCGTCGTGCTGGGTTTCTCCGTGTCACTCGAAACGGCCTCGACATTGACGGTCGCGACCTGCCTGGCGCACGCCTGTCTGCCGAAGGACGAGTGGCTGGCCGGGCGGGATCTGCCACGTGTCCATTGGCCGGTCTGGGGCCGACCGGCGGTGCTCGAATATGACCAGGGACCGGAGAACGAGGCGCGCGGCATCCAGCGAGGGCTGCGCCGTTACGGAATCGAGAGCAAAATCCGCGCGAAGGGCCATCCGGAGCAGCACGGAACGATCGAACGGTTGATCGGCACCATGATGCGCATGGTGCATGAACTGCGCGGCACGACCTGGAGCAATATCGCGGAGCGCGGGGACAGCGACCCCGCCGCGCGGGCCTGCCTGACCTTGCCGGAGCTCGAGCGGATTTTGGTGCTGGCGATCGACAGCTACAATCACGCGACGCACAGCGCGACCGGCGAGCGCCCGATGGAGCGCTACCTGGGCCACTACCGCCGGCCGGATCTGCCCGATGCACAGCGCATTCCGCCCCGATTGCCGGCGGAGCGTTTCTTGTTGGACTTTCTGCCCTTCGAGCTGCGCGCGCTGCGCCGCACCGGAATTGCCCTGTTCAAGGTGGACTACAGCTCGGTGGACCTACTGCCGCTTTGGCGGCGCGACAATCAGCAACCCGTGAACCGGGTCGTGGTCTATGATCCCCGCAGTTTGGCGCGGGTCTGGCTGCTTGACGATTCCACAGACGATTACATCGTCGTGCCTTACCGCATCCCGCACCCCGATATGACCCTGGCTGAAAGCGAGGCCGCCCGTCGGCGGATGCTGAATGCGCGCGCGCAAGACCGCACCGAGCGGCGGTTGTTTGAGAACCTCGCCGAAATCCGCCTGATCGAGGAGCAGGCGCGGTCAGCGACCAGCCGGCGTAAGCTCGGGAGAGCGAGGCTGGCCAGCCAAGCGGCTCGCGAGAGCGCCCACGGCAAGTCTGATCAGAGCGGCCCGCCTTCGACCGTCGCGGGCGGGGCCGAGGAAAGGGGCCTTGAGGATATGAGCCTATCGAAAGTACCGACAGCGCGGCGCAAGCCCGCAGCCCCAGCATGGGCGGGCCAAAAGATTGCGCCATTCGCTGATGTTGAGCGGCTCTGAGATGACCGAGACGATCGCCCCGCATCTGAGCGACGCCGCGCGCGCCGCACTTGACCTGCCCTACGCGCATCGGATCGCACTGATCGATCGCGACCTGTGGATTGGTTACAGTCGTGCCCGCGACGCCCATGCATGGCTGCAGCGCATCCTGCGATCCGAACGCCGGCAACGGCCCGATAATCTTCTGATCGTCGGCGCCTCGAACAACGGCAAGACTGCCATCGCGCGGCGCTTTCTCGCGCGCGCGGCCGTCCCTGAAAACCCGGATGCTGAGCGCTCCAACATCGAGACGGCCCTGATCCAGGCGCCGAATGGGCCCAATATCCCAGAATTGCTGCGATCGGTGCTGGCCGCGCTGGGACGTGAGCCGGGCCTCCGTCCCACGACCGCTCGGCTCAGGGCCGAGGTTCACGGCGCCATGCGGGACGTCGGGCTGCGACTGCTGCTGATCGATGATCTGCACAATATTCGCGGCAGCGGCGTGGGGGCGATGCTGGTCGAATTGCGTGAGATCGGATCGATCACCGGTGTTTCCATTGGCGCGTTCGCCACCAAGGAGATCGCCCATATCTTCCGGCTCGACGAGCAGCTGGCAAATCGCTTCGCCCTGCTGACGCTGCCTCGCTGGCAATTCGACGAGCTGGAATATGCGCAATTGCTGGCGACCTTCGAGCGGCAGCTGCCGCTGCGCCAGTCCTCCAACCTAACCGATCCCGATCTGGCCCGGCGCATTCTTTCGATGGCGGGAGGACTGATTGGGGGCCTTGCGACCATCCTGCGGCAAGCGGCAACCGCCGCGATCGAGACGGGCCAGGAACGAATAGATCGGTCCGTACTCGATGGGTTGATCATCGCGTCACCGGAGCAGATTGAAGCCGTGGGCACGGCGCCGGATCTCTGAGATGAAGACCGCTGAGATGCCAGAGCTTTGAGATGGCGATGCGGGCACCGGGCAATGCGGTGAGCGATCGCCTGTCGGGCGACACAGAGGCCTGGCTGCCATCCGCCGACCCGGGCGCGCAGCGGCGCATCTTCGATCTATTAACCGCGGCGGCGGCGACTGGCGCCGATCCGATCGCGACGCTGCGCGACGGATTGCGGCGATGGTTCGGGACGGACGCGCCAGCGATGCTGCCCCGCTCCTTGGCTCAGTTCCAGGCCCTGTCTCGAGCCCAGTCATCCTCGTCGAATGCGGCGGCGGAGATCGCGATATTACCACTCGAACCGCTGACCGGCCAGCGGCGGCCGACCTTATGGCCGCAGCGGCCCAAGCGTTTACCCGACGAATTGTTCAGCAGCTGGTTATGGCGGTGCGCCGCAGCGTCGCGTGTCTCCCCTGCCCTGTTCGCGGCGGATGTGCTCGGATCACAGGCTGGCGACGTTGACCGCGATGTCGCGCCCCAGGCGGTCCGCCGCTTGGCACGGCTCAGCGGCCAAACGTTTGAGTCTCTCGCCGCCGGCACATTGGCCGCGGTCCCCATGGCGGCGCAGGACACGATCGGCGGCATGGTTGAAAATATGCTGTTGACCGTCGATGGATTTTTGCTGTCCCGGCGCGCCGAGGCTGGCACCGGGCGTGATCGCCCCATCTTCGCCTATTGTCCGCGCTGCCTCGCGCTCGACAGCAAGCCCTATTTCCGGAGAGGATGGCGCCTGGCACCCTTCGTCGTTTGCACGTCACACCGGACGATGCTGTTGGATCGTTGCTGGAATTGTCGGTCGCGCATCGACATTCTGGCGCGGCGCCAGATCGGCCGGCAGCCGGATTGCGGCTCGTGCGGTGTGCTGCTCTGTGCCGCTCCGGCCACGCCACCATCCGAGGCGGCCAAACTCGTGCCGCGCCAGCGGAACCTGGAGGCCATGCTGGCTTATTTGGTGACCCATCTTCCCGCCGGGGAACGAGTGCTTCACCTGAAGCTCTTGAGCCGCAAACTGCCGACCAGCAAGCTCGTCAGCCGGGCCGCCGCGATGGCGGCTTTGTTGCCGGCAACCGCCGACAATTGGTTCGGCGCACCGATCGATCCGCGGCACGATCGACCCTTGCAGATGCTGGCGGAAGGCTGGAGAGCACCCAGGTGAGCCGGCGGCCCGGCGTCAAAGATTTAAACGCTGCCGTAATGAACCTCGATCACAAAGAGGAGATCGGGCCACGCGGTGCGGATTGTCCTCAGGGCAGGCCAGGGGGTCCAGTCGGCCGACCAGAACTGGTAGCGGCACTGTGCCTGACCCGCCGGTGCCGCGCACGGATCCAGTTCCATGGGCCAGGTCTCGGTGACCTGCCGCAATGGCCAAGTCGTCCCCCAGTGGCGCCACAGCCAGCCGGACAGGCGCGGATCGCCCGGCGGCAGATCCGACAAGGAAGCCGGCACCGGCAGTAGGACGTTGAGGTCGAACGGACAGGCCGGGCTGCGCCGGGCGGCCCGGGACGCATGGGCTTCAATCTTTTCGCCGACTTGTCTGGCAAGGATGCGCGCACCTGCCAGCGAAATGCCGCGCAACGCCGGAGGCGGCGCCAGCAGCGCATGCATCACATCCTCCTCGAGGCGGCTGCGATCCCGCGATGGCGGGGCACCAGGACCCCGGGCTGCCGCGCGGAAGGCGGCGACCCGGTCCGCGGGACCCGTGACGGTCAGCGTGTGCGCCAGCCAGTCCGGGACCGCCAGCGCAAGCACTGAGGCATCATTCCCAACCTCGTGTACCATCTCGGCGCGGTGCGGCTGGACAATCGCGATAAGCCGGGCCGCCAAGCGGTCGGGACGGCCGGTTTTAGGCGTGGGCACGGCGGACGAGTTTTTCTTGCCGTTGACCCGGCTGAGACCCCGGCGGAGGCGCGGTGCCGCTTTGCCGGACCGCGTGGAATGGGACGAACGCACGCGCTACAAACCGAGCAGGCCAGCCGGGCTGCTGCTGACCAGCTTGGCGCGGCGGACGTAGCCGCGCATGGTGCGCAGGTCTTTCTGACGTGTGTGCTCCATGATTTGTTCATCGCGCGCGCCGGCGATGTAGGCTTGGGTGATAAAACCGGCGCGCAGGCCGTGGGGGCTCAAGCGCTCACCGGCGGGCGTGGTCAAACCGGCAATGGCGGCGCGGCGCGACAGGATTAAACGAACCGAATCCGCATGCAGCGCCTGGGTGGCGATCACGCCACGCCGGTCGATGGCGCGGAACACCGGACCAAAACGGCAGCGCGATACCTCTAGCCACAGTTCGAGAGCGCGCACCGGGCAGGTATCGGGGCGCTTGCCACGGGGAATGCCGAGGCTGGCTCCCTGCCCGACCTGATCACCCTTCGCGCGCGGGATGGTCAGGCGCAGGCCTTCGGCGGTGAACTCGACATCCTCGCGGGTGATCGCGACCAGTTCCGAACGCCGGAGCGCGCCGGCGTAGCCGATCAGCAGCAAGGCGCGGTCGCGCCGGCCGACCAGTGTGCTATCGCAGCTGTCGACGAGACGGACCAGCTCGTCCGTGGCCAGCGCCGCCGCCTGTCGTTTCGGCCGTGCATGCTCGCGCTTGATGCCGCGCAGCGTATTGCGGATCGCCGGATGCGCCCGCGGCCAATCGAGCCCGGCCAAACGGTGCGCTCGGCTCAGCGTCGCCAGCCTGCGTTCCAGCACGCTGCTGGTGCGGGTGGTGGCCAGGCTGGCGAGGTAGGCGGCGACGGTGTGCGGCGAGGCGGGCAGCGCTGCCCAGCCGGCCTCACGGCACCAGCTGCAGAAATGGTTCCAATCCGCGCGATAGGCGCGCAGCGTTGCCGGCGCCAGGGCGGCGGCGGCGAAATCCGTCGCCGCAGCCAGCGCCGCGAGGGCGCTGGGCGAGCCGTGCGGTATCGCCCCCTCCCCCGCGGTTTCCTCCGCTACCAGCGGTTTCGTGGGCGGGTTCGTTGGGGCGGCGAGTTGCGGCGGCCTTTTGTCGTCCTGATGATCCATTGGGGCGGAGAATCCATTTGGGTACAGTTGTTTACCGGACATTAAGGCAAAACTGCAAGAGTCGTGATAAGGTTCACTTATCGCGTGTTAAACCCCTCCAATTCTGCCTCGAAGAACCTCGGCGTAGAACAGAATACCATGTGGAAGGTGTTGCAGCCACGTTCTGTCGCCGTCTGCCACGCCCACAAGCCCCGCGACAACCTCAGTCGGACGTTGGATCGGTCGCGTCCGCGGGGATTACGACATCGCTGGCAGAGCGCCGCGCCGCAGGATCCGTCCCAACAAGCAGCGCGCCAATCACGCCCGCCCCAGGCAGATCACGCAGGCTCTTCAGACCGAATTGCGCCAGGAACAGCGGCGTCGTCACCCACAAGGTTGGAGATCCCGGCGCCTGCTTGCGGCCATGCGCCTCGATCAGCCCGGTCTCCAGCAACAATTCCATCGTCGCCTGTGCAAGCGATACCCCACGTATCGCCTCAATCTCCGGTCGCGTCATCGGCTGATGGTAGGCAATCACCACCAGCACTTCCAGTGCCACCCGCGGTAGCTTCCGGGATTCTCCCAGCGCCGTTCGCAGCTCGGCGTTGAGGTCCGGCGCGGTTCGGAAAACCCAGCCATCATCCTGCCGGACAAGGACCACCCCACGCTCCGCGCAGTGCACCTGAAGCGCCAGATACACTTCGTCGCTGCCAAGGTGTGGCGGGAGGAAAGGTGTCAACAGCCGCCAAGTCGCGGGGCCCGGACTGGCAAACACCAGCGCTTCGGCGAGACGGAGCAGTTGGACAGGGATGCCGGGACGATCCATCTCATCAACATGCCCGAATAGATTTGCGCGATCTAGCCCGCGCTGCGTGGACCGCCGCCTCTGAGGCTTAGTGCAGCCCTAAGGCGCAAAGTGCGGTCCTAAGCGGAGGTCGACAGCCATCGCAGCTACGCCACCCTCGCCGCGTACATCGAAGAAGGCGATCTGTTTGAGAATAATGCGCTCAACGGAGTGATGTGAACGTATCGACAACTACGGCGGCTGCTTAATCACGCCGTGGTAG
>Ga0302308_10002136_pt1 | contig 15964 bp, 14 predicted proteins | sample III_Palsa_E3_3_FD_200531 | JGI IMG/M metagenome (GOLD analysis project Ga0302308, IMG submission 200531) | Peat permafrost microbial communities from Stordalen Mire near Abisko, Sweden - III_Palsa_E3_3 | ecosystem: Environmental > Terrestrial > Soil > Palsa > Peat permafrost | place: Sweden... | reverse complement strand
GACTTCAAACGGACCCACTACCAATAGAAGACCTTACTTACTTCAACGCCTCATTGAGCACGTCCGCGAGTCGGATGCCCGCGCGTTCCAGTTGCACTTCGATGATCTTTTGTTCGGTGCTTACGTAGCTATCGGAGACGGTCACGGTGCTTCCGGGCGCTGGGTTGCCGAGCAGGGCGTAGGCGGGCGCTGCCAGGGAGTGGGCTTGGTTGAGCCAAGCCTCGGGCGTGCCTTGGCCCCAATCCGCGATGTCGGCGGGGGTGATGCGTGCGTCCAGGGTCGCGGCGAGGTTGGTGGCGTCGGGGTTGTCGGCTTCGATCATCGCGGTGTCCCAGATCGCGTGGAGGGATTCCGGGCGGTCGAAACCTTCTACCACCACCTGGTTGCCGCCGCGATCGTTGTTGTCCTCGGCGTGCAGTGGCTGGTGGATGTCACCTACCAGATGCACGACCCATTTCAGGGCTTCGAGGCGTTGCGGCGCCGGCACCGAAGGGTCGGCCAATATCGCGCGGAACTGCTCGAGTTTCGCCACGGCACAGTCGCCGCCGGCACAATCGCGCGACGCATCATAGCTGGGCGCGTTTAGGGGAATGTCCACGTAATGCCAGGGCGCGGTCTCGGGGCGGGATTTGCGGATGTCGTCGGCCCAGCTCGCCACTTCGGAGAGTTCGGTCAGGCCTTCGTCTTCCAACAGCAGGCTAGCGGCGGAATAGGCGGCCGGAGTTAGATGCGCCTGGGCGATGTCGGCTATTACGGCATGGCCCTCGCGGCCCCAGGCACGGGCGGGGTGAGGTGCCACGACGGCGAGCGCTAGGGCGACGGAATAGAACAGGCGGTGGGTCATTGCGGGGGTCGGAAGAAACGAAGTGTGCTTTTTTGGAAAAAAGAACCAAAAAACTTTTTTTACTAAAGAGCTTTTTTCACCAAAGAACTTTATTCAATTGTACTGCCGTATCAGAGCTACCAGGCGACCTTGCAGTTTTACGCGGTCGGCGGGGAAAATGCGGGTCTTCATGGTCTGGTTGGCGGGCTCCAAGGCGATCGAGGCACCACGACGACGTAAACGCTTTAGCGTGACCTCGCCGTCATCGATCAGAGCTACCACGATCTGACCGTTCTCGGCCTGCTCGCCACGGCGGATGATCACCGTGTCACCATCGAAAATGCCGGCCTCGATCATGGACTCACCGGCAACCTCGAGCGCGTAGTGCTCGCCGGGGCCCAAGAGACTCGCGGGGATTTCGATCTGACGAGAGGGATCGGCAACCGCCTCGATCGGCAAACCGGCGGCGATGCGGCCGTAAAGAGGTAAGGGAACCACGCGGTCACTGACCTCGACCACCGGCTTTGGCGCCGCCGGACGCGGCCCGAAGTCACCACGGATCACATTGCCGTTGCCGGCGGTGGCGCTGATGGAGACCGGCATCGGCGCTTCGGGGGCCTCCACCGGATCGCCGGGGAGACGAACCACCTCGAGGGCACGTGCGCGATGACGCCGGCGGCGCAAGAATCCACGCTCCTCAAGCGCCGAAATCAGCCGGTGGATGCCCGATTTCGATTTTAGATCGAGCGCTGTCTTCATTTCCTCGAAACTGGGGGAGAAGCCGGTCTGCCGTAAATGCGCGTCAATGAAAGTGAGCAATTCGTGTTGCTTACGGGTTAGCATGACGCGAGAGGCCTCCTTGGCAACGCGGCACGACATCGCACCACGCTTGGAACAAATCAGAAACTTGGAATTGTTCTATATTTGATCTCACGCGGCGTCAAGGGTTTGGTGCCGGCCCGGTCGGCCACGCTTCCTGGTCGGCCACGCTTCCTGGTCGGCCACGCTTCCTGGTCGGCCACGCTTCCTGGTCGGAGTGAGAGGATTCGAACCTCCGGCCCCTGCGTCCCGAACACAGTGCTCTACCAGGCTGAGCTACACTCCGTGGGGGGGCGATATACCGGCAGCACCCGGGGGGCGCAAGGGCGCAAATAGCCAGCGAGCACGACGGACGCGGCTATTGGCTCCGCGGCGAAACCACGGCACAGTTCGCGCGCCATCGTTCGAGAGTGAAGGTGACAATCATGACAGGGACACACGTGCGCTCGGTTGCGGTGTTTTGCGGCTCGAAAATCGGGTCCAACCCGGCTTGGGCCGAAGCCGCCCAGGACCTCGGAACGGGATTGGCGAGGGCGGGGATACGGCTGGTTTATGGCGGCGGACACATCGGGATCATGGGCGTGATCGCGGACGCTGTACTGGGCGCGGACGGTATCGTGCTTGGCGTAATCCCGCAGTTTCTGACCAATTACGAAATTGCCCACACCGGCCTGAACGATCTCGTGGTGACCGATAGCATGCATAGCCGCAAACGGCACATGTTCGAAGAATCCGATGCGTTCGTGATGATGCCGGGGGGAGTGGGAACCTTCGACGAAACCATCGAGGTGATTACGTGGCGGCAATTGAAACTGCACGACAAGCCGATCTTGATCGCCGATATCGAGGGCTCCGCGGGCGCGTTCGTGGCGCTGATCGACGACGCGATCGCGAATGGCTTCATGACGCCGGAAAATCGGGGTCTGTTCGAAGTGATCGATGGCGTTCCGGGGCTGCTGGCGCGGCTGTCAGAACTGGATTGTAGCGCTGCGGAGAATGGCGAGCGAATTTAGCAGGAAGCATCTTTTTTGAAAAAAAGAAGCAAAAAACTTTTGTTACCTGGAACGCGACGACCGGGCGGGGGACTCCAATCGGCCAAGTTTTTTTGCTTCTTTTTGTTCACAAAAAAAGACCTTCTACCTTGCTACCGGGTTATCCGTACCGCGACCTGTACCCATTGAGTGCGCCAGAGATATTTGAACTCCCGGCCAAATTCGTTGGCCCAATCAATCAGTGCGCGGTGCTCCTCGTCTTTTCCCCACATTACGTATTCGTCGAACAGAATGATGGTACCGGGCACAATTGCGTCGTTGCAATGCCGCAGCACGTCCCAGGTTGATGAATACAAGTCGGCATCCATGTGGATGAACGAGAGGCGTGGCGCTAGAGGAGTGAAATAACCTGGCAGCGTGTCGCTGAAGTAGCCTTTGATCATCCTCACGCGCGGGTCGGCGAAAACCGGGATGGATTTTTCGGATAGGGCGAAGGCGCCTTTCTTCCAGGCTGTCGTCCAATCTTCTTGCAGGCCTTCGAAGCTGTCGAACAACAACAGACTGCTGCCCTCCGGCAGGGCGCTTAACATCAGCTTTGCGCAGTCGCCTTTGAAGACTCCGAATTCGGCCCAATCGCCGGAAATGGCGACGTCGCGATAGGCCTTGTCGAGAGAAATTCTTTTATAATCAAACCATTTGGTATTTTCGTTGAAAAGATCCGGGCGATGAACTTGCGGCAGTGCCGCCATAACATTATTGGCTGATGACATGATTACCCCGAGGCGCGGACCAAATACGGTCTTTTATGCGCGACCCCGGAGAGACCGTGGGCGCTTGTGCGGGCAGCGTCAAGCCGTGTCGGTGCGGGGTAGTGGGTCCGTTTGAAGTCTGACGTTACATACTAAAAACGGACCCACTACCATAAATACCAGACGCTTCGGTTCAGGGAGCCAATTCAGCAAAAGTTTTCCTGATTACGCCCATCGTCAGTGATTCCGCACTGTCTGTCTGGGAAGATCGTAAGTAAAATCAATAAGTTAAGGTGCAAGAAGAAGCTTCTTTTTGTGAACAAAAAGAAGCAAAAAAACTTTGTCAATGAGCAATCGGTTCACCGGCCCAAAGGCTGTTCGCTCGGACCTTATTGAATAAAAGTTTTTTGCTTCTTTTTTTCAAAAAAGATGCTTCTGCCTTCCTCTTCACTTATTCGACCGGATCCGACCGCAATTCCTTATGTCGCTTCGCGAGCCACAACCCGAACACGGTAGAGACGGTGAACAGTGCGACGCCCAGCCACAGGCGCGTGGAGCGGCCGGTGCCGACCAGTGCGAAGACCAGCGTCTGCGGGACGTAGCCCACCAGCGACGCGCCGAGAAACGGCAATGCCGGGATGGTGGAGACGCCGGCGAGGAGGTTTACCGCCAGGTTGCTGCTGACCGGGAACAAGCGGAGCATCAGAGTTGCCGAAGCCGGATGTGCGGTGAGGAATTGGTTGGCGCGGGCGAGACGGCCGGACATGCGGCGCTGGGCCCACTCGTGGGCGACGAAGCGGGCCCAGAAGAAGTCGGTGGCACAACCGATCAATTGCGCCGCTAGCGCGATCACGATACCGCCCCAGAGCCCGAAGGATATCGATGCTACGGAGGCTACCAGTTGGCGTGGCAGGCCGAAGGCGCAGGCCGCGGCAGCGAGTATGATGAAGAGCACGATGCCGAGCGGATCGCGGCGGCTGGCGAAACCGGCGAGGTGTCCGCCAGAGAGGGTGCGAATGCCGATCGCGAGCGCGGCGACGCCCACCAGCAGCAGTAGCGGCTTGGTCCAGGCCGGAATCGCCGGAGGGTTCAACTGGTGGGGATTTCCACTTGGGGGCGCTTGCCGCGACGCATCAGCCACCAGACGCCGAACAGATCGGGGATGCCGACCAGCAGACGATCGAGCGTGCCGTAGTTGGATATGCCTCGTTCGCGCGGGCGGTGGTTGACCGGGACCGAGATGACCTCGGCGCCGGCGCGCAGGAATAGCGCGGGTAGAAACCGGTGCATGTGGTCGAAGTGCGGCAGGGCCAGGAAGTCCTCGCGTCGGAAGAGTTTGAGGCCGCAGCCGGTGTCCGGGGTGTGGTCGCCCAACATGCCGGCGCGGATGCGGTTCGCGATGCGGGACGAGATGCGCTTGCGCCAGGTGTCGCGGCGGCGGGTGCGGTGGCCGGCGACCAGGATCGGGCCGGGGGATTGTTGCGCGCGGTAGAAGAGCGCGGGAATGTCGGCCGGGTCGTTCTGGCCGTCGCCGTCGAGGGTCGCGATCCAGACGCCGCGGGCGGCGCGAACGCCGGTGAGTACCGCCGCACTCTGGCCGCAGCTTTGTACGTGATGCAGCCAGCGTAGCGGGTAGCTGGCGGAGAAGGCTTCGAGCTCGGCGGCGGTGCTGTCGGTGCTGCCGTCGTCGACGTAGACGATCTCGTGGGGGACGCCGACCAGGGCCGCGCTGATCTCCGCGATTAGCGGACCGATGTTGGATGACTCGTTCCGCACCGGGACTACGACTGAGATTTGAGGGGGTTCGCTCATGGGTGGGGCGGTAGCACCGGGTCTTCTGCCGCGCAAGCCGACCACATGAAGGTGAGCTCGTGTTTGTTGTGACAAAGATGTGCGACCCGGCCCCCTTGGATGGCGGCGAACGCCTCGGCGGCGGCGTGGTCGGTGGCGCCTTGGAACTTGATGCTGCACACGATGTGGCGTGGGGCGCCGGCGGCGATCCACGCTTGCACCATACGGAGTGAGCGCTCGGGGTAGGCGATGACGTCGCATAACAGCCAATTCATCGGAACGGGCGGTTCGGCGAAGGCACTGCCGGCGCGGAACGTGACGCCGGGCATGGCGGCGACTTCTGGGGCGAGGGGGGCTTTGTCGATAGCCAGCACCTGGGCGCCCAGACTGGCCGCGGCCCAGGTCCAGCCGCCGGGGGTCGCACCCAGATCGATGCAGTGCTCGCCGGGGAGGGGCCAGGTTCGCATGCGGGTGAAGGCTTCCCATAGCTTCAGGTAGGCGCGGCTGGGGGGGCCGATGTGGTCTTCCTCGAAGGCGATTTCGCCGTTGATGAACGGGCTGGTGGTGGTGGGCGAGGCGAGTAGGGTGCCGGGGGCGAGCAACGTCCAGGCGCCGAGGTGGCTGGTTGGTGGCAGTTCGGGGAAACGCAGGAGGCGGGGTTTAACGGGGGGCAGGCGCTCGGCGATCAGGGCCATGCGGCGATGGTGGCCGGCTTCGTACGCGCCCCAGTTGCGCTGGATCGCGCGCAAGGCGTCGGCGGCGGACTTGATCGAGGCGATTTCGATCAGGCGTGGCGCGGTCCAGACTTCCTGCGCCCAGGCGGACGGGACTGGGGGGTCTGGGGAGAGCGCGAGGCGGCCGTGCCAGGAGGAGATGGCGGCGCCGCGGCGGTCGAGTTCCTCGGCCAGCTGGGTTTCGAAATCCGGCGCGGCGAGGTAGGCGCTGGCGATCAAAAGCCTAAGACCGCGCCGGCGAGCAGGGATAGCCAGCCCAGCATCAGGCTGAAGCCGCCGGTGGGGGCGACGGCGTTGAGCGAGGTGCCCATCAGGCCGCGCCAATAGACCGCGAGACAAAACAGAAAAGTGCCGGCGGCGAACAGGAAGCCGGCCCGGAAACCCCAGCGGCCGAGCTTGTCCGCGTTAAGCCCGACCGAGAGCAGGGCGAGGGCATGCCAGGCCTCGATGTCGATGCCGGTCTTTACGATCGCGAGCGATGCGGCGTCGATGCGTCCGGTCAGCGCGTGGGTTGCGAGCGCCGCCATCACAACCGCGGTGAAACCGTAAAACCCGGCGAGTCCAATCCAGATGCGCTGCATGGGATCGCTTCTAGGGCATGTCGCAGATGTGGCAAAGCCCTGGCCTTTGGCGCCGTGGTGTTGCAAAATAGTGCCATGCCGCGCGGTGATCTGTTTCCAGAGATCGGGCCCTATCAGACCGGGACGCTTCCTGTTGGGAGCGGCCACGTGATCTATTGGGAACAGGTTGGCAACCCGTCCGGTCAGCCGGTATTGTTCCTGCACGGCGGGCCGGGCGCGGGGGCGGGCTCGGTGCATCGGCGGTTCTTCGACCCTACGCAGTGGCGGGTGGTGATTTTCGATCAGCGCGGCGCCGGCCGGTCGCGTCCGTTGGGGGGGCTGGTCGACAATACCACGCCGCATCTGGTCGCCGATATCGAGGCGTTGCGCCATCATCTGGGGATTGAGCGTTGGCTGCTGTTCGGCGGGTCGTGGGGGTCCACGCTGGCGCTGGCGTATGCGCAGGCGCATTCGCTGCATGTCAGCGGGATGGTGCTGCGTGGGGTGTTTCTGGGACGCCCGCCGGAGGTCGATTGGTTCCTGCACGGGATGCGCGCGGTATTTCCCGAAGCCCATCGGGCGTTTTCCGAGTTCCTCCCGCCTGCTGAGCGCGCTGATATGCTCGGGTCCTATTATCGGATGCTGACCGATCCCGATCCGGCAGTGCACCGGCCGGCGGCACAGGCGTGGTCGATCTATGAGGGCTCGTGCAGCACGTTGCTGCCCAGCCCGGATTTGGTGAGCGCGTTCGCCCAGGATCGGAGCGCGCTGGGGCTGGCGCGGATCGAGGCGCATTATTTCATGAACGAGTTGTTCCTGCCGCCGGGCGGATTACTCGCCCACATGGACAACCTTAAATCGATCGACGCCGAGATCATTCAGGGGCGATATGACATGGTTTGTCCTCCGGGCACGGCGTATGACCTGGCGGAAGTTTGGAAGCGGGCGCGGCTGACGATGATCCAGGATGCTGGGCACTCGGCTTTGGAGCCGAGCACGCGGCGGGCGTTGGTGGCGGCGGTGGAACGGTTTCGGGGGCGCAGGTAAATAAAAGCAATAAGTTACAGTGAGAAGAATCTTCTTTTTGTGAACAAAAAGAAGCAAAAAACTTTGCCAATTAGGGGTGCCAACGTTCGATTGGCGGTGCGGTCCAACGGAATAAAAGTTTTTTGCCTCTTTTTTTCAAAAAAGATGCTTCCTTCCTTAACTTAACCTCCTAATTTCAAGCACATGTCCGAACTGTCGATAGAGCCCCCCGAGTCGGCTGAAGAAGGGCCGCCGTTGCTGCGTGGTCCGGGCGAGGTTCGGGCCCTGATGCGCGCGTGCGACTGGGGTGCGACGCCGCTGGGTCCGCCTGATGGCTGGGCTCCCAGTCTTCGGGCGGTGGTGCGGGTTATGCTGACTTCCCGCTTTGCGATGTGGATGGCGTGGGGGCCTGACCTCACGTTCCTGTGCAACGATGCGTATCTGCCGACGGTCGGGATCAAGCGCGACTGGGTGATCGGGAGCCGGTCGGATAAGGTTTGGGCTGAAATCTGGCCCGATATCGGGCCGCGTATTGAGCATGTTCTTGCCACCGGCGAGGCGACCTGGGACGAGGCGCTGCTGCTTTATCTGGAGCGCAGCGGGTTTGCCGAGGAGACCTACCATACGTTTTCGTACTCGCCGCTATCCGACGACGCGGGTGCTACTACCGGCATGCTTTGTGTCGTGGCAGAGGTGACCGAGCGGGTCATCGGTGAACGACAGTTGCGGGTGCTCCGCGACGTTGGGACGACGCTCGCCGCCGCGTCCACGCGGGCCGAGGTTATGGCGGGGCTGGAAAGTTGCCTCGCCGGCGGGGTGCCCGATGTGCCGTTCGCGTTGGTGTATCTGGTCGATCAAGCCGGCTCGCCACGGCTGGCGGCGAGGCACGATCCGGAGGGCCATGTTTCGTGGGCGAGCACGCTTTCGGGGAAAAGCACGGGGGCCGATGTCGATAATGCCGCGTTATGGCCGTTTGGGGATGCGGCGCACGGCGCGGTTCTGGTCGATCTCGACCGTATTCCAGACACTGAGGACGCGCCGCGCCAGGCGCTGATCGCGCCGATCACCAGCGCGGAGGGGGGCGAACCGGTCGGTTATCTGGTCGCCGCATTGAATTCGCACCGCTCGTTCGATACCGCCTACCGGGGCTTCGTCGAGCTGCTGACGGCGCAGATTGCGGCGGCGATTGCGCGCGCCGACGAGTATGAACGGGCGCGTGAGCGCGCCGACGCTCTGGCTGAACTCGACCGCGCCAAGACCGCGTTTTTCTCGAACGTGTCGCACGAATTCCGGACCCCGCTGACGCTGATGCTGGGGCCGCTCGAGGATGCGCTGGGAGCTGAGGCAGTCTCGAGCGAACAACGTGAGCGGCTGGAAATCGCGCACCGGAACGCGCTCAGGCTGCTGCGGCTGGTGAATTCGCTGCTCGATTTCTCGCGGATCGAGGCGGGGCGGGTGGAGGCGAGCTACCGGCCGACCGATCTCGCGGCGCTGACGGCCGATCTGGCGTCGTCGTTCCGGTCGGCCACCGACAAGGCTGGGCTTCGGCTTACAATCGACACTCCAGAGCTGAGCCAGGCCGCCTTTGTCGATCGCGACATGTGGGAGAAGATCGTTCTCAATCTTATTTCCAATGCCTTCAAGTTCACCTTCGAGGGCGAGATCGAAGTGGCGCTGCGCGAACAGGATGGGGCCGCGAGGTTGACGGTGCGCGATACCGGCACCGGTATTCCGGCCAACCAGATCGACCGGCTGTTCGATCGATTCCACCGCGTCGAAGGCGCGCGAGGCCGCAGCTTTGAAGGATCGGGCATCGGACTTGCGTTGGTGCGCGAGTTGGTGAGGCAGCACCACGGCGAGATCGACGTGGAAAGCGCGGAAGGCCGCGGCTCGGCTTTTCACGTGACGATACCGCTGGGGACAGCGCATCTGCCGGGGGACCAGGTGGTATCCGCCGAGGACGAAACCGCTACCGCATCGCGGGCGCAAGGGTTTGTCGAGGAGGCGCTGCGATGGCTGCCCGGCGACGCGGGCGACGCTTTGCTGGACGCCGGAGCGGCTCGCGACCTGCCGCATCGCGACGCCGCGGATGCGACGCAGGGGGGGCGGCAACGCGTGGTGCTGGCCGACGATAACGCCGATTTGCGAGTCTATATCTGCCGCTTGCTGGTGGAGCGGGGATACGACGTCGAGCCGGTGGCGGACGGCGAGGCGGCGCTTCTGGCCGTGCGCGCGCGGCGGCCTGATATTCTGATCACCGACGTGATGATGCCGCGGCTCGACGGTTTCGGCTTGCTGCGCGCGGTGCGTGGGGATGCGTCGCTGCGTGACTTGCCGGTTATCATGCTGTCCGCGCGCGCGGGTGACGATGCCAAGGTCGAAGGGCTGGATGCCGGCGCGGACGATTACCTGACCAAGCCGTTTTCCGCGCGCGAGTTGCTTGCCCGGGTGGCGGCGAACGTCGCCATGGCCAAGCTGCGGCGCGAGGCGGCGGAGGCGGTGAGCGCAAGCGAGGCGATTGCCCGCGCGCAGGCTGAGCGAGTGCAGTTGGCGCTGGACGCCGGCGCCATCATCGGAACCTGGGTTTGGGACGTTCAGGCCAACCATTTTGTCGGCGGCGAACGGTTCGCCCGGTCGTTTGGCCTCGATCCGGAGCGATGCCGCGCCGGCATCCCGTTGGAAGAAGTGATGGCTTCCGTCCACGAGGACGACAGGGCCCGGGTCGAGGACGAAATCGGCGCGGCGCTCCGGCGCGGCGGGCCGTATCGTTGCGAATACCGGGTCCGGCAGCACGATGGTGTTTTCCGCTGGATCGAAGCCAATGGACGGGTCGATCAAGACGCGAGCGGGGCTGCGATCAGATTTCCCGGCGTTCTGATCGACATCGAACACCGGCACGCGATCGAGGCGGCGTTGCGCGAATTGAACGAGAAGCTCGAGTCTCGGGTGCAATCGGCGATCGAGCAGCGCGAGCAGGCCGAGGCGGCGTTGCGCCAATCGCAGAAGATGGAAGCGGTCGGCCAGCTTACCGGAGGCATCGCTCATGACTTCAACAATCTGCTGGCGGGAATATCCGGTAGCTTGCAAATTCTGGAGGCCCGGGTGGCGCAGGGGCGGCTCGACGCGGTGCCGCGTTATGTCGATTTGGCGCAGGGTGCTACCAAGCGAGCGGCGGCACTCACGCAGCGATTGCTCGCGTTCTCGCGGCGCCAGACGCTTGATCCGAAACCCACCGCCTTGAACCGTCTGATTGCCGACCTGGAGGATTTGGTGCGCCGTTCGTGCGGGCCGAATGTTGCGGTCGAGGTGGTAGGAACAGCAGGACTTTGGCCGATCCTGGTCGATCAGAACCAGTTGGAAAACGCGATCCTTAATCTTTGCATCAACGCGCGCGACGCCATGCCGGATGGGGGGCGCCTTACGATCGAGACTGCCAATAAATGGCTTGACGAACGGGCGGCGAGGGAACGGGATCTGCCGGCTGGACAATATGTTTCGCTGTGCGTGACCGATACCGGGATCGGCATGTCTAAAGATATCATCGAGCGGATATTTGAGCCGTTCTTCACCACCAAGCCGCTCGGCCAGGGAACCGGCCTGGGGCTGTCGATGATTTACGGCTTCGTGCGTCAATCGAACGGTCAGGTGCGGGTCTACTCCGAGGTCGGACGCGGAACCACGATGTGTTTGTATTTTCCGCGTTATCACGGCGACGCGTCCGATCGTGCATCCGGGGAGCATGAGACTGCGGAGTTCGAAACCGGCTACGGCGAGACCGTTTTGGTGATCGACGATGAACAGACCGTGCGAATGCTGATCGTGGATCTGCTGCAGGATGCCGGCTATCGGGTTCTGGAGGCGGGCGATGGCGCTGAAGGTTTGAAGATCTTGCAGTCGGAAACGCGCATCGATTTGATGATTTCTGACGTTGGGCTTCCTGGTGGCATGAATGGAAGACAGGTCGCCGATGCGGGGAGGATTCTGAGGCCCGGGCTTAAGGTGCTGTTTATTACTGGTTATGCCGAGAACGCGGTGATTGGTAATGGGCACCTGGACCCGGGTATGCGAGTGATCACCAAGCCATTCGCGATTGATGCGCTTGCGAGCAGGGTTCGGGAGATGATCGATACGTAGGGGAAGTCTTCTTTTTGTGAACAAAAAGAAGCAAAGAAACTTTGTCAATTGGAGCGCGCCGGCTTTCGTTTGGTGCGCTCCAGGTGACAAAAGTCTTTTGCTTGGTTTTTTCAAAAAAGATGCTTCTTCCTTCGCTTTCCCTTATCTAGTTCATGGTCATGCTTCTACTTATCGTCCATTGCTATCTCCTTTTGGTGTCCGGAGAGATAGTAAGTGAAAGCAATAGGTTGAAGCGGAAGGAGGAAGCATCTTTTTTGGAAAAAAAGAAGCAAAAAACTTTTATTCTGGGGTGCTCGGTCCATCGACCAGCACCCCTAATTGACAAAGTTTTTTTGCTTCTTTTTGTTCACAAAAAGAAGATTCTTCCTGCATCTAAACCTTTCGCGTCCTACTTCCTCCGGTCCTTACCGATGTTTCAACGTCGACTGGATATAGCCGGGCGCGACTCATGCGATTAGATGCTATAACCCGCATGAAGCTATAAGCTGGATTCATGAATGATAGCCGGCGCCTCAGATCGGCAATCTGATGCGTGCTCGCAGCCCTCCGAGCGGGCTGGTCTCCAGATGAATTTCCCCGCCGTGGCTGCGCACTACGTCGCGCGCGATGGTTAGCCCCAATCCGGTGCCGCCAGCGGCGTTGCTGGTGAACGGCCGGAACGCGTGCTCGCGCATGTGCTCGGGCATGCCGGGGCCGTCGTCATCGATCAGGATTTGCGCGTTGCGGTCGCTCGCCACTACGCTGATTTCGACGTGTTCACCGTGGCGGGCGGCGTTATCGGTGAGGTTGGTGATGGCGCGGCGCAGTGCGTCTGGGCGCGCTCGGATTGCCACGCCGACCGGAGGCCCGCGCTCGATTGCGGCGCCGGCGCGACGGCCGGCGGCGGCGATGTCATCGAGAAGGGTGTCCAGATCGATGGTTTGCGGCTGTTCCTCCCCGTCGCCGCGGGCGAACGACAGGTAAGCCGCGATCATCCGGTCCATTTCTTCGAGGTCCGCGGTCATGTCGAGCGTGTCGGGGCCCTGGTTCGGCAGCATCGCCACCGCCAGCCGTAGCCGGGTGAGGGGCGTGCGAAGGTCGTGACTGACGCCGGCGAGCATTTCAGTGCGCTGGCCGAGAAACCGGCGGATGCGCTCTTGCATCAGATTGAACGCGGCGGCGGCGAGGCGGACTTCGGTGGCACCTTCCAGCCTGATCGGGCCGCGGTCCTGGCCACGTCCGAAACTGTCGGCGGCGCGCGCGAGGCGGTGGATTGCGCGGACCTGGTTGCGCATGAAGAGGGCGGCGATGACCGAAAACAGCACCGCACTGCCGCTTACCCATACCAGAAACAACACCAGCGTGCTGTCTACCAGGCGCTTGCGGGGTACTTTGATCACGACCACTTCGTTGTTGAGCTGAATGCTGACAACGACGTAGACCGGGTCCGAGCTCCAGTCGGTGACCGCGGGGCGGACCACGAATTGCTGGAGCGAGGTCGCCAGATCATTGTCCATCGGGCCCGGCAGATCCGGGGTTTTCCGCAGGGCCAGGTGGGTGTGGGGCTTTACCGACACGATCAGGTAGTTGTTGGCGGCCGCCGATTTGATAATCCATGCCTGATCGGCGGGTGAGGGGTAGCGCCTGAGCAATTCTAGGGTCTGGGCGATCTCGCCGCCTACGGATTGCGAGAACCGGCGCGATACCAGGCTGAGGTTGGGGCCGAAGAACAATTCGAACGCAACGGCTGTGGAAAGGAATAGAGGCAGCAGCATGATGAGCAGGCTGCGGCCCAGTAGGCTACGCGGCAGCAATCGTTTGGCCCGCTCGGCGAGCGAGGTGTCAGACACCGGGCTTCAGCACATAGCCGCGGCCGCGGACGGTGTGGAGGAAGCGCGGCTCGCGCGGGTCCGCTTCGATTTTGCGGCGCAGGCGGGTGACTTGCACGTCGATCGCGCGCTCGCCGGTTTCGTCCATTTCCAACTGGCCGGCGAGGGCTTCGCGGCTGAGCACCTCGCCCGGTTGCGCTGACAAGGCGCTGAGGAGTGCCGCTTCGCCGCCGGTGAGGTAGATTACGCCCTCTGGACCGGATAATTCGCCCCGCTCGAGGTCGAACTCCAACGGGCCCAGCCGCAGCTTGCCGCTGGTGGGGAGTACACGAGCGGTCGTTGCGGTGCGTCGAAGCAAGGCGCGCAGCCGCAGTTCCAGCTCACGCGGGTCGAACGGCTTGGGCAGATAATCATCGGCGCCGGCTTCGAACCCCTCGATACGGTCGTCGGGCGAGCCGCGCGCGGTGAGCAGCAGGATCGGCGTGGTGCGGCCTTCGCGGCGCAGCGCGTGGGTCAATGCCAGGCCGGTTTCCCCCTGCATGGTGACGTCCAGTACCATCAGATCCGGTTCGGTAACCCGCAGCAGGCCGCGCGCCGCCGCGGCATCCTCGGCCACCGTGACACGGAACCCGCGCTCGCCCAGAAAGCGTGAAAGCAGCGTGCGCAGGCGGGCATCGTCGTCGACCACCAGTATGTGCGAGGCGTCGCTCATCAGGCGGTGCGGGATTTGGCTTCAGGGGTGTCTTCGCCAATGTAGGCGCGGGCGGATGGTTCCATGATGCCGGTCAAAACGCGACGGAATCCCTCGACCGCCGGTCCGCCGGCTTCGCGGAAGGCGCTTGCGAGCAGTTCACGCTGGCGTTCGAACAACCTTCGCTCCAGCGCTGCGCCGGACGGGGTGAGCGTGAGCAGTCGCTGGCGGCGGTCGTTCTTGCCGGCGATTTGGGCCACCAGGCCGCGTTCGATCAACACCGTAAGCACACGCGCCAGGCTTTGTTTGGTGATGCCGAGGATCGTGAGCAAATCGGAGACTGTCATGCCGGGGTTGCGACCGATAAAATGGAGCGAACGGTGGTGGGCGCGGCCGAGGCCGTCCTGGCTGAGGATCGCATCCGCGGCGCCGGTGAAATCGCGGTAGGCGAAAAACATCAGGTCCTGGGCCTGGCGGATCTGCTCCTCACGCAGGAACAGGTGGCTGGTGCCGGGGGGTTGTGCCGCGCGCGGGTCGATCGCGGCGAGCTTGGACTTTTCGGGCGTACCCCTATCCATTGTCCCCCTCTCAATCGTCATACAAGCCATACTTTCCAGTTGGGGCAGGTTCGTTGACTTAAACTAGCGCAAATCCTAGCCTAACCCAATACGGTGAAATAAATTTAGTGGAGCGTTCCAGATGCCTAATCCTCCGTTCGACGATCGCGACGGCCAGATCTGGTGGGATGGCGCGCTTACGCCGTGGCGCGATGCGCGGCCTCATGTGCTGACGCACGGTTTGCATTATGCCAGCGCGGTGTTCGAGGGTGAGCGCGCGTATTCTGGGCACATCTTCAAGCTGCGGGAGCACACCAACCGGCTGATCGCCTCGGGGCGGCTGCTGGGGTTCGAAATTCCTTATAGCGCCGATGAGATCGACGCAGCCTGCAACCAGGTGCTCGCCGCCAACGGGTTGACCGACGCTTACGTCCGGCCGATCGCCTATCGCGGTTCCGAGATGCTGGCGGTCTCGGCGCAGACTACCACGATCCATTTGGCGATCGCGACCTGGGCGTGGCCGAATTTGTTCGGCGCCGACCGGATGAAGGGCGTGCGCCTGGGTTGGGCGAAGTGGAAGCGCCCGTCACCCGAAACCGCGCCGACCGCGTCGAAGGCAGCCGGGCTTTATATGATCGGCACGCTGTCCAAACATCAGGTCGAGTCCGAAGGGTTCGACGACGCCCTGATGCTCGACTGGCGGGGCCATGTCGCCGAGGCGACCGGCGCTAATATCTTTTTTGTCTTCGACGGTGAATTGCACACGCCGATCCCGGATTGCTTCCTCGACGGCATCACCCGCCGCACGGTGATGAAACTCGCGCGTAACCGTAACATCAAGGTGGTGGAACGCGTGGTTATGCCCGAGGAATTGAGCAAGGCCAGCGAAGTGTTCCTGGCGGGCACTGCGGCGGAAGTAACCCCGGTGCGCCAGATCGGCGAGTTGAATTACAACTCCGGTCCGGTTACGGCGGCGCTGCTGGCGGACTATGAGGCGCTGGTGAGGATGTCGCCGGAAGATGTGCAGCGCTTGGCGGCGTGAGTAAGGAAGAAGCATTTTTTTGAAAAAAAGAAGCAAGAAACTTTTGCTCTGTGGAGTGCATCGGCGAACGGCGGCGCGCTCCAATTGACAAAGTTTTTTTGCTTCTTTTTGTTCAAAAAAAGAAGATTCTTCCTGCACCTTCTCTAGCTTGACGCTTCAAAAGGAAAAAGCCATGCAGTACCGCACGTTGGGCCAAACCGGCATCAAAGTCAGCTCCTACTGCCTGGGCGCGATGATG